>ERZ1034969.894-NODE-894-length-14498-cov-30.716679_pt1 | contig 14498 bp, 7 predicted proteins | sample MGYA00520624_ERZ1034969 | MGnify/ENA primary metagenome ERZ1034969 (study PRJEB33766, sample SAMN09781776) | gut metagenome | biome: gut microbiome | host: Homo sapiens | place: Madagascar | study: EMG produced TPA metagenomics assembly of the PRJNA485056 data set...
CGCGCCTGCCGCAAATGCTGCTACCCGGCCTGGCGCTCATGGCGTTTATGCTCTTCGTGAGCCGCCCCATCGCCGTGGGCCTGCTGCTGGCGCCCTTTAAGACCAACCCTCGCCAGGTTGCGCTCGTAAGCTGGGCGGGTCTGCGCGGCGCGGCTTCGGTCGTATTTAGTCTCTTTGCCGTGGTAACCGGTGTTCCCGGTGGTCACGACCTGTTTGACCTGGTGTTTGTGATTGCCGTGTCAAGCATTGTGGTGCAGGGCTCGCTGTTACCGGCGGTGGCGAAGAAGCTCGACATGATCGATGCAGCAGGCGATGTGCGCCGCACCTTTAACGATTACCGCGACGAAGACGGCATGTCGTTCGTCAAGCTCAAGGTGGGCGCGGGCCATCCGTTTGCCGGGCGCTCGCTCGCCGATATTGGCAGCGTCACGGACATGCTGGTAGTCCTGGTGCTGCGCGACGGTGCACACCCGGTACTGCCCAACGGCGATACCGTCATCGAGGAAGGCGACCTTCTGGTTATGGCCGCGCCGACGTTTGAAGAACGTGCCGAGGTTACGCTGCGCGAGGTCACCGTGACGCCCCACGGTCGCCCAGCAGGACAGCGCCTACGCGACGTGCCGCAGGGCAAGCATCCGTTTATTGTGGTGATGCTCAAGCGCGACGGCCAAACGATCATCCCCGACGGCAACACCCTCATATACGCCGGCGACGAAGCCGTCATCGCCACGCTCGCGTCGTAGCGGCTAGGGACAGCCGTCCCGAATTGGCTACATTTGAGCATCAATCGCCCCGACAGGGGTCTCGTTGAGGACAGTTAGCGTCTGGCAAAACTAAGTGAGTAGACTTCTGTCGAATCGCCGACCACGTCACCAAAGCACAAGTCTGTGACCTGCGGGTTTGTTGAAGCAAATTAGTCAGGTGCTCAGGATTTCCAATAAAGCCTACTCACTTAGCCAGCGTGCAGTCAAAATAGAACGGTCGCGAGCTCATTAGACTCCATTGCGACGGCTTATCGTGCATTTTCGCGCAGTCGCGGATGCAGACGCGCCGTCCCATATTAGCTACCCCCCGCCGCTTAGTCATCGTCGACGGCAAAGTCGCGAAGGTCGAGGCCTTCGCGTTCAGCTCGGGCCAGGAGCTCTTGGGGCGACTCGTCCTCGATATCCATCACGTCGAGCATAGCGGCCGGAAAGCCCACGCCCGCCGCACTCCCCGCGCGGTCGAGCAGACTCTCGCACAGCCGGTCTACATCAACGTCGATCTTCATGGTGAAACCCCCTGTCGGGCAACCGTGGCCGAACAAACCGCACGCCCCAAATGAGGTGCAATAAATCCCAGATACGGCCATAATAAAACAATGAACATCAGGGAGGTTACGGACGATGGATAAGCTCGATGCCATGACGGCACAAGTTAGAGACTTTTGTGATGCACGCGACTGGCGCAAATATCACACGCCAAAAGAGCTCGCCATCGGCATGGCAACTGAGTCCTCCGAGCTCCTTCAGCTCTTTCGTTTTATGAGCGACGAGCGCATTGCAGAGATGTTCGAAGACGCCGAGCAACGTCAAGCCATCGAAGACGAAATTGCCGACACGCTCCTTTTCCTCCTGCGTTTCGCAGATTTAAACAGAATCAATCTCCCAGCTGCGCTCTCGTCCAAACTCGTGCGCAATGGCGAGCGCTACCCCATCAACGCATCGTCTGTCGAATACAGAAAGGCAGGCCACCGTGAGTAATGAGTTCGCCCTTCGACAATACACGCTTCCCCTGCCCCAGCCCTTTGAGACAAGCGAATCACTTCAGGACTTTGGCACGCCAAAGCCTGGAGCCCATCATGACGAGAGTTGGCCCGTCCTTTACATTCTTACCAACAGCAGAAACAAGACGGCATACATCGGCCAAACAACCAACTACCAGCGCCGTATGAAACAACACGCTGCAAACGTGGACAAGGACTTCGACCGGACCCTTCTGATCGACAATCCCACCTTCAACCAATCCGCAACGTTCGAGTTCGAGAATCGACTTATTGAGCTGTTCTGTGCCGACGAAAAATACCAGGTCACCAATGCCAACAACGGCTATGCCCAATTCGATTATTTTGAGCGGCCTCAGTATCGCCAGAAGTTCCGAGACCTCTGGACAAAGCTTCGCGAAGAAAACTACGCGATTCATCCGATTGAAGAGCTCGAGAACTCCGATCTGTTCAAGTTCTCGCCTTTTAAGACGCTTACGCCCGACCAATACGAAACGATCGAGACGATTTACAAACGTCTCGAACAGGAGCATGAAGACGCAAAACATGGCGGCTCAAAAAGAGAACGTATAACCGTCGTGAATGGCGCGCCGGGAACAGGTAAAACAATCCTCGCTATCAGTCTCATGTTCAAAATCAAAAATGAGCCCAACCTTTCCGGTCTGCGAGTCGGTTTTGTCACCCCCATGGATTCCCTGAAGAAGACCCTCAGGAAACTCACGCACTTCCTTCCAGGGTTAAAGCCTGGCGATATCTTGAGCCCCAGTGACGTAACCAAAAATGATCGTTATGACATCCTGCTTGTCGACGAGGCGCATCGACTGGGTAATTATCTAAGCATGGGCTCCGGCATCAAAGCCTTCTATAACACCTGCGATCGCCTCGGCCTTCCACATACGAGCAACCAAGTTGACTGGATATTCAAATGCTGCGACAAGGCATATCTGTTCTATGACCCCAAGCAGCAAGTCAGGGCATCCGGCCTCAATCGAGACGGTCTTGAGCGGCGACTTAACCAACTCGAAGAAGCGAAAATTGAAACCGAAGAATTCAACTTGAGCACCCAAATGAGAGTACGCGGCGGCGATGAGTATCTCGACTTTGTATACGATCTACTCGACAACAAGGCGTACATGCATGCCGGCATGAAATTCAAGAATCTCTTTTCATCGGAGCCTTACGATTCGCGAGCCGGGGATCCGAACAGCGATGCCCCCAGATACCAGTTTGGAATCATCGACCAATTTGAGGATTTCTGTTCTCTACAGCAAGCCAAGGAAGAAGAAGTTGGTCTATCCCGCATGACGGCAGGTTTTGCGTGGAAGTGGGAAACGAAGAAACACAAAGACGCGTTTGACATCGTCATCGAGGGTATCCCCAAACGTTGGAACTCGAGTCAAAAGGATTGGGTCAACTCCCCCAACGCCGTCAATGAGGTCGGATGCATCCACACGGTACAGGGCTACGACCTCAACTACGGCTTCGTAATTCTGGGACCAGACATTTACTACGACACCGAAAAAGGAGCTGTCTGCGTTAACAAAGCGAATTTCAAAGATGCCGTCGCAAAGAAAAAGGCAAGCGACGACGACCTACGAAAGGTCATCGTCAACGCCTACTATGTCCTCATGACGCGTGGCATGCTGGGAACGTTTCTTTATGTATGTGACCCGGCGCTCAAGGAGTATTTGTCACGGTATATCCCGGTGATTTAGCTGCTGCCCGCGCATGGCATGAATAGCAACGGAAGCAGCAGCGAAGCTCCTAGGAAACAATCTCGGATTCACAAAGGGCGGCGGGGCGCGCTGGCGCCCTATCCAACCAATACTGCCCCCAGAACATTTGCGAGCTTCTTGGCGGGGCGCCTATTCGCTTTTTCGCCCATCGCCACGAGCGCGTGGTTGCAGGCGTCCTCATTCATGTCGCAAACAATTCTAAGCTCATGCCGTGCCCTTGAAGCAGCCGTATAAAACAAAGTCCCAGGCTCTGGCATGTAGCTCATGGACGGCTGTTCCCATAAGGCTTGATCAACATCAATCAAAATTACCGCAGCAGCCTCCATCCCCTTGAACTTCCTCACCGTATGGACGGGAATCTTCTGACCTTTCCACCTCTTTAAGCTCTGATCGCCAGTGAAACAGCCCGACAGCTTAGAATTTTCCAGTGTCTTGCATGTGATAATCACAGTGTCATTAATACCGGCACTCTTGAGTAGAGTGATATGCTTATCCACATATGCCTCTTGCGCGGCGGCGTCACAATCAATCATAAGCAATGGAGGCTTGCCGAGCTTAGCCATAACCTGTGTTCTAAAACCGTGCGCTTCACCAAGAGCACTCAGGGAAGACTTCTCGATAGCCTCCGTATTCCGGCAGTTTACATAAAGCGTTAGCTTGCAATCGGCATCCATAAGGAAGCTGGGCATAGTTGAGCCTTGGACAAACTGCCTTTTGTCGTAAAAGAGATACATGGTGCTTTCCGGCTTTGAATCCACAATAGAACGTAGCGTTTCGAGCACCATCGCGTCCTCGATAGCCTTGAGGCCAAAATCTTGGCCTTCGTCTATTACGATGTGCTGATAGGGAAACGAGTCAGGGTGCTCCATGAGCTCTTCGGTCAGGCTGGCATAGTTTGGCTCGAGAGAATTGCAGACCTTGCAGGCGTAGCCCGGAATTGTATAGACGTCGATTTCCGGAACATCCTTGCACCTTCTAGTAATCTCTTCCTTCAAAAGCGAATTAAAGCACAAAAAGAGAACCCTGCCCGTACAGGCGGCCTGCCTAGCCCTCTCAATTGCTATGAGGGTTTTACCAGTTCCTGCCGCCCCATTAATTACCGCCGTCTTCTGATCCTTTATGAAATTCAACACACGAGCCTGCGAGTCCAGCAGCCTTGCGAACACGAAATCGTTATATCGATAGTCCACCGAATTCGTCGGGACGATATCGAACTCCGGCAAGAGCACTTTATGCAAGACCTCTTGAGCCTCGGTCTTGGAGAGTCTCGTCTCCCTTCCCCCGACTTCCATCCTCATGATGCGAACTATTTGAGTAGTTGGATCCCCAAGGTCTGTCTTGCACAGAGTAATATCACGAGAAGCTTCAGGAGAGTAGTCGATAAAACCCAGCTCGTGGGCGCCCAAGGACGGAAGCCAAACCGCGTGAGCAACCTTGCACCTATTGCACAGTTCCCTCAACCCTACATCTTCAAATCGATTAATGAGCTTCCATTTGATACTATCCGCCTGCCGGTAAGGACCCCCGTGCCTTCTCATTGACACGCCGCTGCCGTATAGCCACTCGCCGTTTTCGCAGCGGATCTTTCCCGCCTTCGCCTCGATGACAAGGATACCGAGACTGCGATTAAACACGACGAAATCGGCTTCCCTCTGCTCAATAGCGTTTCCATCCACAACATCCAACATCTTGTATGAATGGATAACCGTAAAATCATCGGGAAGCTTACTCAGAGCGTAATAAATCTCCCCCTCACGGCTTCGATCGTCGTATTCAGCCGGGCCAAGGCTCGGTATCATTCTTGCAGCCATGGCTATGCCTCTTTATCGATCTCTCTCATCACATCTTCAGCGGAGCACTCGCCGACAACAAACAGACTCCAGCCTGGCGCAAATCGCCAAGCGGAGCCGAAGGCATTGTCAAAATCGCCCGCCGCTTCCTCGTCAAGAAGAATGACCTTGGACTTGCGCCAAACAAGCGTGGCATAAGCGCTGTCGTTGCCAGCATCAGATAGGTCCACATCTATGTCCGGAGTCTCCCAGCGCAGATGCGAGTCGTAGCTCGTCATTTCACGAATCAACTCGATCCACTCCTCCGAAGAATCAGATCGGATTGACAGCTTCATCGCTTCGGCCAACGATAGCGCCTTGTTGTTTGCGCCATCATCAGAGGCATATAGCTCAAACCAAGCAACCGAGTCCGAGGCATCCGGCTCGCAATCGAGTTCTTTATCCTCATCGGAATTGCCGGCAGAACAAACGGAAGGCGATACAGCAAGAAGAGCCCCCAAAATTCGCTTTGCAGCGCCTCGAGAAAGGTTCGCCTGCACAGCTTGGTTGTAATAATTTGCAATACAACCGTAGCAGCAAGTTTCTTCACCGCATCCACAATGACCGTCTACGACCTTATAAGCCTCTTCAATTAGCTCCGCCACCTCCTTGCTGAGCTGGCGCACATGACCGGCTCCTCCAGGCACGTCATCATAGATGAGTATTGAAAAGCTGCCTGCATCATTTTTGTATGTAGTCCCTCCGAGTTCGGTCTCGGGGACCTCAAGGATTTTAGCCGCAGCGGTAAACAGCGCCCACATCACAGCTTCCCAGTCGCCATCGCAGCAAACCGTCGCCGCATCAAAATCAAATACGAGCTCGAGAACGTCGCTCACAAATGCCGTACCCAGTGCGCTGAACCTATTAATCTTTGGAGCAGTGCCGCTCTTCTCGCACCAGTAGGTATGTTGAATCTTCTCTCCACCAACAGCAGCGCGATTGCAGTAAGAGCAGACTTGGAAGCCCTTAGCAGGGCTATTGAGCACACAAAGTTGCCCGTTCTCGGCATATTTTACTTTCACTGCACCGCCAGGAAAACAAAACTCTCCGGTCGCAGTCTCGTTAGGCCAGTGCTGGCTAAAGTGCACCGATGCATACCCCTTTGGCCTCGGCCTTCTAAGCCCGATGCCTTTTTTGTTTTCCGTGCCGACAAAACCATAGGAAGGTATGAGCATATTCTTTTCGAGAGCAAACTCGGTATGGCAAACGGGACACTCGCCTTTATCACTGTAGTTTTCAATAGGCCATACAAATGTTTCGCAATTTGGACACTTTCCATACCTGCGCTTTCGCAACTCTTGCCCTTTCGGCTTTCTGAGTCCAACGGACTTCCAAAGCGTCTTGCCGGCAACGATTTCCGCCCCCGGTGCATATTCCCTAATGGCTTGACGCATACCCCTAGAAAGCTCGAGCCTGTTCTCACCTACAGAATTCTCGATATCAAGAAGATGGAGCTCTACGAGATCAGTCGGAAACCCGTACTTAGGCAATACTCCGTTCTCGGCAAGAATTGCGATAGTTCTCTCCTTCTTGAGCGCATCCCTGGACTTTAGAAGCTTGGATGCGAGAATGTCGTTGACGCCCATATTCAGCTCAATACCATCCTGAACACGCTCAAAATCAGCATGCTTAAGGCTATGTGCAAGGAGAAGCCTGCCACCGCCTCCATTCTCAGCCGAATCGATTGGCCCAACGAGCTTTGCTATCCACCCCCACTCGTTTACGCCAACTTCTTCCGCCACGGGCATGCCTTGCGGAACAACGCGGACGAGCTGTTCATAGACACTCTTTGGCCGCGATGCAAGGAAGCTGCGAAGATCTTCGAGGCCTTCCGGCTCCGATTTAGAAAGATCCATAAAGTCGTTGTATCCATGAGAGTAGTCTTTGCCCAAGCTCCGGCTCGCGTAGCGAAAGAACTCAGACATAGCGACAGCGAAAACATGCCGTATCGCAATGGCATCGTTATTCAGATAACACATTGGCACTCTCGTGTTGCCGCCAATTATCTTGGCTGGGTCCTCAAAGTACGCGACATCATGGGGCCGCAAGCGAGCAAACGTGATGGCATATCCAGGCTTGCCAGCGCGGCGTCCAACGCGACCGGCTCGTTGCGTATAATTCGCGGTACTAGGTGGAACGTTTCTCATAAAAATGGCCCTCAAATCGCCAACGTCCACACCCAGCTCAAACGTGGTCGTGCAACTCAAAACATTAACGTTGCCTTTGATAAATTCGCTCTGTATTTCTCTAGCCTTTTTGGATGACAGCTGTGCAGTATGTTCCTCGATGTCGAGGGGAAGCGCCTCATCTTGATATACGGTTTTATAGAAGCGGTCTTTGTCTCTTGCCTCTGCGAAGCTCATTTTCACCATCGTGCCGTTGCATTTCGTTGTCATGCAAACGCCATGCGTGTCCAGATGAGTCTCACATCCACATGCATCGCAACGATAGACAATATCATCGTTGGAATGCGGATACATAGTCCAAATATCTCTGCCAAGCCTAAAGTGTTCACGCGAATCGATCAAATATCCTTCGCCCCCAAATAGCTTGCAACTTAGATACTCCCCCATAAACTGGAATAGACTTTGCAGAATCGGGCGAGCGTCCTCACGGGTCAGCTCGATACCGTGGACCCTTTTGACGTACTTGCGAATAAAGGCACTGCGCTTATTTTCTGTACCACGTACCGCATCTCCCGCAAACTGAACAATATCCTTTGACGCAGAGCCGCCCCCCTCAAGCACGACAAGGTTACCGCGCTTCTCATGATTGTTTCGTAGCTCAGGGACCCCTTCAGGAACCTCGATAACGTTTTTCTCTCGGAGCAGTTCAAGACAGGTCCTTGCAAACAAAATGTAGTCTTCGCATGAAAGCCAGGCTGCCCTATCGGCATTAAGTCTATCCACCTGTCTTTCGACAAGCTTTTTCGCCCCAGGATGGGAAAACCCCTCGTTAAATTCAGTAGGCTCGATCCTTACAACGCCAAGGCCTTCAAGGCTGTTCCGCGAATCCTCAGCCGCAAGCTCATCGAGAATCCAGGCCGTCGCCTGCCCCTTCTTGTTGAAACCCAAGACCCCCGGATATCGCCTCTTTGCAACACTTGTTATCCAATCAATAACTGAACTCGGCTTACAGCCTTCACCGTCGCGAGACAGAGCCTCCACCGCTTCTCTTATCAGCTGACGGCGTGTGATGTTTCCATAAGTTCTGTCCATTGCGGGCGCGAAGAAAGCCGCGTCCTGGCGCTTGTCCGAGAAGCAAATAACACTTCCGGCCCTGCGTTCTTCATCGAGGTCTGCAAACAAATCATCCTCGTCAGCCTCCTCCTCATCAAAAGGAGGAATATCCCTGACTAAGTTGTAGCAAACGACACTGCCCGCAGCTTCAGGCGAAACGCGCATTGGCTGAATTGCCACAACGGACTGATATCCGCAATGACGACAACGCGCCTCTGCTTCATCTGATTGGTTTTTCTCGTTTTGGTTGAGCGCAATTGGGATGCGCGCCACGATCTCATGCTCGAAACGATGAGCACCACCCTCGGCTTCATGATACAAAGACCCGCATATCGGGCACAGCCATTGGATCTTCTCATCGGGATCTCTCTCCGATTCGTCAGAGAGAAGACGGTAGTAGACTCTCGGAAGAAACTCGTCGTCGGAATCCGTTCCTTCATGTCGAGGACTTAGCCACGCGGTCTTCATCTCGGGATCAGAGCTCTCCTCACCAAGGATGTATGCCTGCCCACAATGGCGACAGACCGACACCTCATATACAGGAGTATCGTTTTCATCGTCATAATGCTCCGCAATCGTTTTGTGAGGAGTCAGCTTACGTGTATGCAGATTTAAATAGATGCCCTCAGGAGCACGCAAGAAGGAATGGTAGCGACTCGTAAGAATGGGAACATCCTTGGAGCGCTGTGCAGAGGAAAGCACCTCAACCATGGCAGTGAGGATTTCCACACCCCTCTTATCTCCCGTGACCCCTTCGATCTCAAGCTCCTCAATGGTGTCAAGATCAGTGAGGTCGAAAAGACGCTCGCAGCGTCTCACCAGTTTTGCCGCAGACGATTCACCCAGAAGGATCTTTCCTAGTCCCATTAGGGGGGACTCGCCGTCTAGTCTCGCTACAACCTCTTCAGGAGCTCCACCAGATGCGAGTGTGCCGCGAATGTCTTCTACGTTTGCGTTTTCGGGATCGGAAAGTTCCCTGCGAAGTTCCGCCCAAGTGTCTAGAGAAAGCGTGCCCCAAGGCTTTTCATCAAGAGCGTCTTGGGGCTGATCTTTCTCGCTCGTGATGACATCGAGATCCTCGGGATCACCCGAGAAAGGCTCGCCAAAAAGATCCCGAGCAAATTTAGCCACCTTCGGCATATCTTCTTCTGAGCCGATTGTTGCGGAAGTTGCGTAACAATGAAGCTTGGGCAGCTCCCCCGTTTCCGATTCGATACGAGCCTTTACTCGGCGCAGCAAATATGCGATTTCGGTGCCAAGCGCGCCTGAATAAACGTGCGCTTCATCAATGGCGATATGCCGCCAGTTTGCACCAAATGCTCCTTCGAACAGCGGCGCATCCTCCGGACGTAGAAGGAGATACTCAAGCATAGAGTAGTTTGTAAGCAAAATGTTGGGTGGGTTCTCACGTATTTTCTCGCGAGAGATGATTTCATTTGGCAGTCTAGTTTGATCCGGGTTTTCGTCTTTCCACTTACGGAGAGCCACGGACTCTTTCTCCTCAGTATCTCCGGTATAACGCCCGAAGGTGATATCGGTACCCTTCAGCAACAGACGCAATCGTTTAAGCTGATCGTTTGCAAGGGCGTTCATCGGGTAAAGAATCATGGCGCGAACGCCAGCGGAGCGCCCGCTTTTTTCGAATTCTGAGAGGATGTCATTCAGAATCGGAAGCAAGAAGCACTCAGTCTTGCCCGAGCCCGTGCCCGTAACGACGGCGTAGTTACGTTCGGCAACGCTCTTTTCAATAGCCTTAACTTGATGCACATATAAGGGGCGATAGGGGTCAAAGTTATGCGTCTCCCCTCCGCCTAAACTCATCATGCCCTTGCAAAGTAGCCCCTCGTCCACCAGTTCGGCCACAGTTTTATCCTTGCGGTACGGAGGCGCCGCCTCAAGAAACGGTCCCTTTGCAAGATGTCCCGGCTCGCAAAGAATCGTCTCAAGCTGCTTCTGCAAATCCGCGTCATCAAAGTGAATAGTAGTGGCAATGTACTCGCGGTAAGAGTCCTCCACTTTGCGCGCAGTCTCAATAGGGTTGAATTCTTTTACATCCGCCATTATTTGCTCCTGCTATTTAAGGATGATTCTGGTTGCGTATTCTCGCCGAGGTCCCCCAAAGAAGTCGCTCGGTGACATTTCAACTGCAACCTCTCTCTTGTTGCCCAGCTGCCTTACCACGCTTGATGGAAGAGCAAGCTCCGCAGAGCCCTTTTCCGCAAAGGCCGTAGCGATCGGCTTTTCGTCTCTTTCCTTATACTTAGAACGCCTAAAGAACCTGAAATGAATGTCGCACAAGGGCTTGCCTTCAAACTGAAGAACATATCCAAGGGGTTCGCTCGGCGATAGCTTCCAGCCGATAACACCGAGCCCTTCGGCACAATCAAGCATTTGAACATCGGTCCAAGCTGAAATCAGTTCTCCCGTTGATACGTCATCGCCATAGCACAGGGACAGCCTCAGAGGAAGACGGCTAGATGACCTATAGTCAGTCTGTTGAAAGAGGCTTGCATGTCTAAATAGATTAAATCCGTATTCTCCAGGCTGTTTGAGGTTCTTGAAGAAAAGGGGTTTTGAACCAAGCATCACCAGCGCAGCCCTGTTGTACCTCCAACCATAGGAGATAATCTTAAAGTTTGCCGCACTGGGGCCGAGTTCCAACGCATCTGCCAAACAGATTGGACGCTCCTTGGATAGATTTGCAAGTCTTTCTGGTATGTCAACGCCTATTGCAGCAAGAGCAAGTTTGGCATCGGTTTCTTTGCCGCTCTCCCTCGAACGAATACGGAAATGCAAGAACTCATCCTTCAGGAGGGCCTTCGCTTCATACCGCTCCCAGGCATTGAGGGAATTAAGCCTGTCGCATTCGCCTCCCGCATCGGCTTCTTCATAAATACGCACAACATCAATGGGAAGACACGCCTGGAAGCCATATTCGGCTACAGCACGCCCGTGATCAATGCTGATGGACAGAGGCCTAAATTCTTGTATGGGCACCACTGCGAATCGGTAGCGGAAAACAACCTTACCACCGGCAGATTTCTGCCTCGCCTCCAGGACGCACTCTTCGATATGCCAACTGAATTGACTTGTTTTTGAGGGATTGAATTCTATTCTTGCAATACCTGAATTTTCAGTATCGTCCTCATATATGGCGCAACGAGGCATCGACACCGGCTCGCCATCGCAGCAGCACATGATGTCCAAGTCTTTTAGGGCGCTCGCGCCATCAAGCGCTTCAATGCTCACAGAGGGCAGGCCGTCGCTGGTATTGAGTTCGTTCGGAACGCACCCATACAAGTCAACGCCGTCGCTCGTTTCTCCGATAATGCGATGCTTATCAACCTTTGCGACATAACGTTCTTGCCAAACGGCAACTTCCTCGCCCGTAAGCTCGTCAACAACCGAACCTGCCGAACCGGGCTCAACGTCGTAGATATAAATCTGGTTATCGTTCCAATCGCCAGAAGCCTCATACTCCGAAACGGCTTTCATGCCTTGCCCGGGAACAATCTTGTATCCGTCTTTAACAATGTATGCGATACGACGCTTTTTCGTTAACCGCTCGTTCTTGCCACGCAAGCGGTAGAAGCCCTTAGCGTCCTTTATAAATTCAAAACAACCGGGCTTGTTCCTACTGAACGACTGGCTCAAAGAACTAAGCTCGATATAGTCACCCGCTCGCTCATCTTTCTGCATGAGCTTCAATTCCACGTCGTAACGAGCCCGAGGGTTAACGGCAATACCGACGGCATTCAAAATGCATTTTCCGACACTCATATCGAATTCAGAGCTTGCCTTTAGCTCGCCGTCAACATAATAGTCAATCTTGTCACCAGCAAAATGCAGCGGGAACTGTTGGCGCGGCCAGCGCATGGTCACAACACCCTCAGATAAATCCAGCTGCAAACTGGCAATCGGAAGATAGATCAATCGGTGGGTGCCACTTCTCCGCTCTTGCGTCTCAGCAGCAGCCCTTCTTCCGGTCGCCAAGGGCGGCACACGCTCTTGGTTGTCACGAAGGGCCTGCATTGCGGCTTCAGGCAGACCGAAACTAGATAGCATCGTGTAGCGGCTTCCAGCCCTATTCGAGTCAACAATTTGCGCCGCCACGCGCATGGACGCCTCAAATAATGGAGCAATGGTTGAATCGGGCGCTTTCTCAAGAATGTTAAGGACTGCCTTTTCGGGAGCATACCGACTCTCAGGGTTCTTTAGCTCCCTAAGAACGGAGCGCCCGTCCATCTCTCCGCCAAAACCTAGACTGCCTTTAGAAACTTCTTTCGCAAGCGGAAGCAATTTCTCCCACAGGTTTGACCAGGAATCTTCCGATAAGCCTCCGTGGAGAAGAGCAGTGTAGTAGTAGTGATTAACTTCCTCATCGCGACCATACAAAGGCATTCCACGCTCTTCAACATGTTTTATAAAAATGTGCTTTACTATCCCCTGCACACTACCGTCACGAATGCCAAGACTGGCAAAAAAGTTGCCCCACAGGTTATGGCCATTGAATACCCTGCGCGCTTTGTCGGCAACATAGACCATAAAAGCGTTCGGCAAACACCTATCAATCAGCATCAGGACAATGCGAGGTTTTGTCGGGTAACGCTTTATGAGTTCTTCAAAAGCAGTGCTGAGCCCATCAAGGTCTACCGAGAATTCCTCAAACGCTTGATAAACCATGACGTTTTCAGACCTTGAGCCAAGGTCGTCAAAGGCACCCCGAGCCCTTTCTTCAAATTCCTCCAATTTTGCCGAAAACAGCCCATGGGAGCGCGTGAGCGGAAAATGGCTCAAGTCGTATTCATATTGCTCTATCGAAGACGCTGTCTCGATATTTGACTCGTGAGGATGTCGGCTTTTCGGCGGGGCTTTCACGTTCGTCGGATTCTCGACCATCTTGGGCTGAAGCATGGATGCCGCGAAGGCTTCAGGAACTGCGCGGTATTTCTTTCGCATCTTAATGATTGAATCGGCATATCTGCCATCAAAACGAGCGTCTATCTCTTGATCGGTAAGAGACAAAAGATCGGGCAAGTAGCAGAAACCAGCATTCTGGATTAAACGCCTTAGCCCCACATCATCAAAACTAAGCTCCGAGATAGGCGCTTTCTTCAGCCTCTCCAAGTAGTTCGCTTCGCTCATCAGCATCCCCTATGCCGTAATTGCATTCGATGCCGCCATTTCTGACCTTTTATTGACACCAGTCTGACACGACGTGCTTTTAATCATACCGTGAGGGACTTGCACAACTCGAAGAACAAAGATGTCCGACGGAACCGTTTCTGCAGACGGTCACTATCACCCGGCGAACAGTTCCCTAAAAGGTCGACCATGGTTCAAGCACGCTTTATTGCGCAACAAAACCACCGCCAAAATGATTCAATTGTGAACATAGATGCACGGATCAGCCGGCTGGGGGTCCAAGTTTTTCCTACCGCCCATCGCTTTGCCCCAATCCTGTAAGGCGCCCGCACGCTATCATCGATATAGATTGAATGGGCAAGCAATACAGGGGGCTCTGCATGCCAATTGAAAAAGTTCCATTCTTGCAAAACACTTCAGGCTCGGTAATTGACAACCGCCACGAAGCTTATATGGCTGCCCAGCAATGTATCGCCCGCGGCTACGATGACCTCACCAACGGCCGCATTCGACCCTGGAAACAAGCGAAGGCCGAGGCGGATCGGATGCGGGCCTCGAGATAACCCTCCCCCATGTAACCATCCTGTAAATCATAGCGGCGTAGTCGAGTTTTACCGTGATGCGGTCGCGCCTGGCGCTCCACTGTGCTAAAGTATCCCGAACGTTCAAACGACTATGAGGGGGACCTAGAAGATGGCACGTGTGCACAACTTCTCAGCTGGCCCGGCCGCGCTGCCCACCAGCGTGCTCGCCGAGATCGCCGACGAGATGATGGACTACCGCGGTT
>ERZ1034969.910-NODE-910-length-14287-cov-11.933179_pt1 | contig 14287 bp, 8 predicted proteins | sample MGYA00520624_ERZ1034969 | MGnify/ENA primary metagenome ERZ1034969 (study PRJEB33766, sample SAMN09781776) | gut metagenome | biome: gut microbiome | host: Homo sapiens | place: Madagascar | study: EMG produced TPA metagenomics assembly of the PRJNA485056 data set...
CTGGTGACTATCTAGGAGCAGCACAAGCTAAGTACGACGGTTTGGGTAATGCTATTCAAAACCAACAACATAAGATTGAGAAACTGAAACAAGAGCAGTCTCAACTTAAGGGTAGTACCGCTGAAACTGCCGAACAGTACCTTAAGTATCAACAACAAATCGACCAAGCGACTACTCGTTTGGCATCGTTGGAAAATCAACAACGTCAAGCTAAGAACAGTCTGGACTATCACAGGTCTGGGCTTGCCGAACTTCAAAAAGAGTACAAGTTACAAAACGAAACTTCCGACGCTTACATCAAGCGTTTGAAAGCTGAAGCTAAGGAAGACGAAGCTAGACAAGAGCAACTCAAGCAATACAAGGGTTCGATTACTAACTTAAATAAGCAGTATGAAACCCAAAAAGAAATGCTTGAGCGTGTGGCAAAACAATCTGGAAGAACAAGTGACGAATACCGCAAGCAAAAGCAACGTTTGGATGAAACTGCTACAAGTCTTGCACATACTCGTAACGCTGCTGATAGATTGAATGATGAGATTGAACAAAGTCAACGTTCTAGCTCACTCATTGGACGCTTGAAAGATAGCTTTAAACGATTAGGTAGTGAAGTTAGTGAGACTGAAACAAAAACCTCACGTTTGAAAGGTATCTTCGGGGCTACGTTCGCAGCTAACTTAATCAGCAACGGTTTCCAAAACGCATTGGGAGCTATCAAGGGTAAATTTGACGAAATCGCACAATCCAGTGCTGAATACGTTAAATACCAACAAACCATGAATGCCACTTGGCTAACGCTTACTGGTAACGCTGAAGAAGGTAAGAAAATGGTCGATATGACCAACCAAATGGCGCAAGCAGCGGCTAACTCAACCGAAATGGTTGACGGTATGAACCAGAAATTCTATGCCGTTACCCACAACACCGAGTTAACTAAGCAACAAACACAAGCCATCTTGACATTGCAAGATGCGTTTGGTCAGACCGATGCAGCCGTTGAGAATTTCGCTACTCAGTGGGCTCAAATGATTGCCAATGGTAAGGTCCAAGGGCAAGACATGATGTCTATTATCAACGTCTTCCCAGAAATGAAGAACCAACTGAAAGAAGTTGCTGCACAAGAATTGGGCATTGCAGACATGACCCAAGAGAAATATGCCGAACTTCAAAAAGATGGTAAGATTACCTCTGAAATGGCACAAAAAGCCTTGTTCGAGTTGCAAGACAAGTACAAGGATGCGACGGCTAACTTCTCAACTACTATCGGTGGTCTTGAAAGAACTATCCAATCTCGTATGCCAGCGGTAGTAGCGGCTTTTCGTGACCCTATCGATAAAATGAAAAACCCATTCTTGCAACAGATTGGGGATTGGGTTGCTGACCCTAACACTGAAACTAAGTTTAAAGACTTAGGGGAACACGTTTCCAAGGGATTAGGCACTATCATGAATGCCTTTTCTAAAGTCTTTAATCTCGGCGATGGAACAAATAAGCTCAATGGCTTTATGGACGGTCTTAATAAGGTCGTCGATAAGGTTAGTCAAAGCATTGCCAATAATGCACCTAAGATTGTTGCTTTCTTCAAGGAAGTTAAAGACAGTTTAGGAGCAGTATTCAGCATTGGTAAAGATTTTGCTGGCGGTGTATGGGAAGTTGCCATAGATATGATTAAAGGTGTCGCTGGTGCGTTTAATCTCATGACTGGCAACGGTAAGAAGGCTAAATCACCAGTCACATCGCTATCCAAGGCGTTGGGTGGTATTGCTGAACATAAGACGGCTATTAAAACAGTCGGTTCTTTGTTCGCCGCTTACTTCGTAGGCTCTAAAGTCGCTATGGGTATTACGGCAGTGGTCAAAGGTATTCATGCGTGGCGAACGGCTACAGTCGGAATGACCACAGCACAAAAATTATTGAACTTAGCGATGGCTTCCAACCCTATCGGTCTGATTGTGGTTGCGGTAACTACGGCTATCACTGCTTTGGTTTTACTCTACAAGCACAACAAGAAATTCAAAGCCTTTGTAGACGGCATGTTTAATGCTGCCAAAAAAGCCTTTGATAAAATCTTTAAAGTGACCAAAGAAATCTTTGGCAAAATCATTGATTTCTTCAAAAAGGACTGGAAACAAGTCCTTTTATTTATTGCCAATCCTATTGCTGGGGCTTTTGCTCTGATCTACAAGCACAATAAGAAGTTTAAGAAGTTCGTTGATGGGATTGTAAAAAACATCAAAGATGGTTTTTCTAACGCTGGTAAATGGCTTGGTAAGACATGGGATGGCATGAAGAAGACTTGGACTGGTGCGATGGATTCAATGACCAAGAGCACCAAGAAAGGTTTTGAAAAGACCAAGACTTACTTCACTGGCGGTGAGAAAGGTATTAAAGCCTTCACAAACACTGCCAAGAAATTGCTTGTAATCTCTAATCCAGTAGTTGCTGGGTTTGAGTTGATGTATAAGCATAACAAACCATTCAAAAAATTTGTCGATAACACCGTGGACCATGTCAAAGATATGGCTAAAGGCGTTGAAAAACACATGAGCTCACTTAAGAAAGATTGGGGCGAAAAGTGGGATAATGTCAAGAAGTTCGCATCTAAAACATGGGAGAACATCAAGGGTAATGCTAGTGAAGCGATGATTGCTCTTGGGAAAGATATTGACAAAAACCATAAGGGCATCAATAAGAATTGGTTCGACGGTTGGGAAAACTCTAAAAAATTCCTATCTAAAAAATGGGACGAAATTGGAGCGTTAACACAAGAGAAATTTGGTGTTAACATTACTAAACTAATCACTGATGCTTTGACTAACATTGGTAATTTCTTCAAGAATACGTGGGATAACGTTAAAAAAGGTTTCGGCGAAATGTGGGACGGCATGAAAAAACTTGCCGGAGACGGTATTAATGCTGTCATTGCCTTACCAAACGCTGGTATTGACGGTATCAATAAACTGATTTCAGACTTTGGTGGTAGTAAAGAAGCTATCTCTAAAATTCCGAAAGTTAAGTTTGCCGGTGGTACTGGTGTGCTTAGCTCATACCGAAACCCAATTACCAAACCTACGCTAGCCACTCTAAATGATGGCTACGATAGCCCAGAAACCAATAACCAAGAAATGGTAATCTTGCCTAATGGTAAGTCATTCTTGCCACAAGGCCGAAACGTTGAATACCTCTTGCCGGCTGGCTCTGAAGTAATCAACGCTAGTGAGTTAGCTATGCTCATGGGTGTAGAGCGTGGAGCGTTTGCGAAAGGTACTGGATTCTGGTCTAAAATCTGGGATACGGCTACTAACGTTGCTGGCTCAGTCTGGGATACCATGAAGAATGGTGTCGATAAATTCATGAAGATGATTGAGTTTGTCACCGATGTCGTTAAAGACCCAGTTGGATCATTGGCTAAGAAATTCAGTCCTAATGCTGACAAGTTAGCTGGTATGTTTAACCCGCTTGGTAACGCCTTGTATAAGAAACCAGTCGAAGAAGCTAAGAATTGGTGGAAAGAACTTTGGTCTATGGCTAGTGCCTCAATGGATGAAGGCACGGTGGCTATGGGTGCTAAAGGTGACGACTACCGATTCAAAGACAAAGCTAAAGACGCTGGTGCTGACCCGTGGGGTTACTTCTATCGTGAGTGTGTATCATTCGTTGCCAGCCGTTTGGCTAATCTTGGTGTTAAACCTAGCTTGTTTAGTCACCTCGGAAATGGTAACCAATGGATATCTGCAAGCGTGCCACACTTAAGCAGGCCTAAACCGGGTACAGTAGCGGTTTATACTGGTGGCCCAGTATCAAGCAACCACGTTGACTTTGTCACAGCCGTTCATGGCGACACTTACGACGGTGAAGAATACAACTACGGTGGCAACGGTCAATATCACCAATACGCTGGTCGTCACATTTCTAACGCCGCTACCTTCCTTGATTTTGGGGTGCGTGATAGTGGTGGTGGTGAAGACAATAGCAAACCGCTTAAAGACCGCAACAGTCCGCTTCAAACCTTGATTAAACGCCAAGTCGGTGGCATGTTCGACTGGATTAAGAAAACTCTTGGTCCGTTGCTCAGCCCAGCGGGTGGTGGTGAAGATGGGCCACAAGGAACTGGTGTTTCTCGTTGGCGTGAGTCAGTTGTTCGAGCGTTAAAAGCAAACGACATCGAACCGACTGATTTTCGTGTATCTAAGATTTTGGCAACCATCCAACGTGAGTCTGGTGGTGACCCTAACGTACAAAATAACTGGGATATCAATGCTATCAACGGTACACCATCTATTGGTTTGATGCAGACCATTGGTCCAACATTTAACGCATACAAACACCCAGGGCACAATAACATCCGTAATGGTTACGATAATTTGCTTGCTGCAATCAACTACATCAAGCATCGTTATGGTACATCGGATGCAGCCTTTAACCGTGTCGCAGCTTATGGCTACGCTAACGGTGGTCTAGTCCGCAAAAACGGTGTTTATGAATTAGCTGAAGGCGATATGCCAGAATACGTTATTCCTACAGATATCGCCAAACGTGGTAGAGCGTGGCAACTTCTTACTGAAGCAGTGGCACGTTTCGCTGGTGATGCCCCACAAGGCAATCACGACAACACTTCAGACCGTGAGCGTGTTTCTGTTCTCGAAGACAAATTAGATGTCATGATTGGTTTATTAAGTCAATTAGTAACCAATGGCTCTAACCCAATTGAAATCAGAAACGTTATCGATGGAAGAAGTGTGTCAAACGGGTTAGCACCCTTTATGACGAAAGCAACAAACGATTATGAACGCAGACAGGCGTTGTTAGGAGGTAGCATTATTTGATAGGAATGTCAGTAATTTATGACGGTAAGAACTTAACCGAATTATTCAATGAGGGGCAAGGCCGTACCGTTCCAGTAGATGTCACGAAAAACGTGGCATCTAACTTCAATAACAACTATCAAGACCAAGGGCGTAGGCGTTACGGTCAGCAATTCCTATATAGCACCTTGTCCGTTAAGCAGATTCAAGTATCGTTTACCCTCGTCGGAAACTACGACTACTTTAATACCATTGCTGAAACGCTAGGTGGGTATCTCAACGTAAACAAGCCTAAACCATTGATTTTTGGTGATGAACCTAACAAGGTTTGGGAGGCTATCCCGTCTGGTCAAGCGTCGCTAGCAGTCGATAAGAACACTGCACCTATCACCGCAACAGTAACGGTCACATTCGATGTGCCGAAAAGTTACGGTGAGAATAAAGCACAAGCCCTAGTAAGTAGCGATGGTGAAACCAAGTATGGCAGTATTAAAAAGGTATCGACTGGACACTACAAGGCAACTCTAAAAAATTTTGGTACGGCTGAAACTTACCCAGATATTAAACTGAAATTTAACTCAGATAATGGCTGGGTTGGGATTGTGAAATCTTCTAGCGAAAGCTATGAGATTGGCAATCCGAATGAGGTAGATAGCCGAACTGTTAAACAATCGGAAATTCTATTTGACTATGTTTCAAATGGTTGGATTACAAAGGGTTTTGCCGAAGGAGTTAAAAATCGAGGTATTTTTAATGACGACACACATTCCCTCAACGGGACCTTGGCTATCGATAACGCATGGGGGAGACCGCACATTGCGTTGACTAGCACTGGTGGTGGGGATAGAAACCTTAGAGGAGCATCTCTAACATGGGAAATCCCAGTTGATAGTTATGGCGAAAAAGGTGCTTTGTACGAATATTTTTGGTGGCGCCAAATCTTGTGGCTAGGTGCTGCACATCAATACGGTTTTATCAAAATTTCGGTTACTTCTGAAACTGGAGAATTTCTCTACGGAGTGGAAACTTATAAGAATACCGCTGGGTTTGATTGCCACTATAATTTTATGGCTGGAGACGGTAAAGGTGGGTACAAAATCCTCGATAGAAAATATTTCTATGGGACACACGTTTCAACAGCCAATCCATTCAACGAACCACAAGGGTGGTCTGATGTCCAACGTTTTGACGATGTTCTTCAATTTTACTGGCAAGGTTCATATCCAAGATATACCGTACCAGAGATTAAAGGTAAAAAATCAACCAAAATCAGCGTTGGTATTTTTGGGATTAGTGATTGGCCACTAATAACACACTTGTACCTTGATAGTTTTGTCTATCGAAAAGATTACCCCGACAACGGAGTAGGTATCCCTAACCGTTTTCGCAAGGGTTCTATCCTTGAAATCGACATGACTAAAGGGAAAACATTCGTTGATAACTTGCCAGCGTCTAATGAGTTAACTTACTTGTCCGAGCCTTTTAGCATTGGTACGGGTGAAACAGAAATCGATATTTACACGTCAAGTTGGGTAAGAACTGACCCAACTATTGAAATTGCTTGGAAGGAGCGGTATGTTTAATGCAAATTTGGATTCATGACAAGAACATGCGTAAGGTTTGCGCCCTAAAAAATAACATTCCGGGCATGTTGCCTTACTCTAATAGTCAATGGCACACATACCTTGAATACTCAACAAGTACATTTGATTTCACAATTCCTAAAATTGTGAATGGTAAATTGCACGAGGATGTAGCTTACATCAATGATCAAATGTATGTGTCATTTTTCTACGATAATAACTATCACGTTTTCTATGTGTCGCAACTAGTTGAAAACGATGATAGTTTCCAAGTTACGTGTAACAATACCAACCTTGAGTTAGCTATGGAGAGCTCGCGCCCTCTTGCTAGCAGTAACGGGGCTAAAAGTATTGAGTGGTATCTTCAAAATCTCGACTTGCTTGGGTTTGCAGGTCTTGAAATTGGGGTTAATGAAATTGCCGATAAAACAAGAAGTCTCACGTTTGATTCTCAAAACGGTACTAAACTAGAGCAACTTCATAGCTTAATGAACCAATTCGATGCAGAGTTCATTTTCCGTACCGAGTTGAAACGAGATGGTACTTTAAAACGTTTTATCATCGATATCTACCAACAGCCAGACGAGAAACATCATGGCATCGGTAAAATCCGAGGTGATGTCATTCTTTATTATCAAAACGGTCTGAAGGGCATTCAAGTTGCTAGTGATAAGACCCAGTTATTTAATTTAGGGTATTTTACGGGCGAAGGTGTTGATCTGAGCTCTGTTGAAATTGAGGAGAAAAACCAAGATGGCGAGATTGAGTTTTATTCTAAAAAAGGCAGTCCCATGCTATATGCACCGATTTCAGCAAGAGCGTACCCTTCGGCTCTTGGCAATACAGGTTTAGATAATTGGACACGCAAAGATTTCCAAACAGAATATAAGAGTGTTGACACTTTAAAAGGCTACGCATTGCGTACTATCAAGCAATACGCTTACCCGCTATTGACCTACACTGTTGATATTCAATCTAGTTTCATTGAAAATTATAAGGATATCAACCTAGGCGATACCGTTAAGATTATTAATAATAATTTTAGAGGTGGTCTAGCCCTTGAGGCTCGTGTGTCTGAAATGGTAATCAGTTTTGATATGCCATTGAACAATTCAGTGGTGTTTACCAATTTTAAAAAACTGGAAAACAAACCATCAGACAGTTTGCAACAACGCATTGATGAGATTGTATCTAAATCATTGCCATACCGTGTCGAGATCACAACCACGAACGGCACAGTATTTAAAAATGGTGTTGGTCGTTCGACTGTTCGACCAGTCTTGAAACAAGGCGATAAAACCGTTAACGCTACATGGCGTTTCGTGATTGACGGTGCCATTAAATATGTGGGTATGACCTACGACATGGTAGCATCACAGATTACCCAACCAACCGCCTTAACAGTTTCAGCGTGGGTAGATAATAAAGAAGTAGCTTCAGAGGAAGTTACTTTTTTAAATGTCTCAGACGGTAGGAATGGAGTTAAGGGAGATAAAGGCGACCCAGGACCACAAGGACCTAAAGGCCTAACTGGTCCACAAGGGTTGCAAGGGCCTAAAGGTGACCAAGGTATCCCTGGTGTTAAGGGTGCTGATGGTAAAACACAGTACATCCACATTGCTTACGCTGACACGGTGTCTGGTAGTGGTTTCAGCCAAACCGACACTAATAAGGCGTTCATCGGTATGTACCAAGATTTCAGCACTACGGATAGCCGAAACCCACAAGACTACCGATGGTCTAAATGGAAGGGTAGCGATGGGCGTGACGGTATCCCTGGTAAAGCTGGAGCAGACGGACGAACACCTTACGTTCACTTTGCCTATGCCGATAGTGCCGATGGTCGAACCGGTTTCAGTCTGACACAAGACGGCAATAAGCGTTATCTGGGCGTATGTACTAATTTTGATAGAACAGACAGCACCAACCCAGCTGATTATTCATGGAATGATATGACGGGTAGTGTGTCTGTTGGTGGTCGCAACCTCTTAAAAGGTTCAAAGGGGCCTTTTAAGCCGGATAAGAAACCAACGAATTTTGATAATAATGTTTTGTACAAAAATGAAACTTCTGTCTATTTAGAGCAAAACCAAAAGTATCTTGTTAGCGCAAAATCAGACGGTAATTTTACTGCGCTTCACACAAACGTTGAGAGTGATAATGTGACACTCTGGTTGATGGATGATAAATACCAAAATTATCAGATTGTATCTGATTTAAAAACAGGAACTACAGGAACGCTGATTACTTGGAACAAACCGACAGGGAACTATCATCTACGTGTCAACACATATCACAAAACAGCTAGCAAGTCTGTTTGGGAAGTGAAAGTCGAAAAAGGAACAGTCAAAACGGACTGGACCCCTGCAATTGAAGATGTACAAGATGACATTGATTCTAAGGCTGACAGTGCATTGACACAAGCCCAACTCAACAAGCTCAACGAAGTTAATTCAGTAGTACAAGCCGAGCTTGAGGCTAAAGCCTCTCTTGAGATACTTAATCAATGGGCGAAGGCATACCAAGACTTTGTTAATGCAAACAATGCCAACCGAGCACAAGCTGAAAAGAATCTGGCTGATGCCAGTGCCCGTGTCGCAAAACTAGAGAACAATCTGAATGATATGTCAGAGCGTTGGAACTTCATCGACAGCTACATGACTTCATCAAATGAGGGTCTTGTTATTGGTAAAACCGATAACTCTAGTTCTATGCTGTTCAGTCCAAATGGACGTATTTCGATGTTCTCAGCTGGTAATGAGGTGATGTATATTTCACAAGGTGTGATTCACATCGAGAATGGTATTTTTTCAAAAACCATTCAGATTGGTCGCTATCGAGAAGAGCAAGACTTCATCAATCTTGATAGAAATGTCATTAGATACGTGGGAGGTAGTTAATCATGGTAGAGTTTTGGTCAAATAATGACCGTGGATATCGCATCAGGCTGTGGATTGACCAAGTTGGACAGAATATCCAAAGCAACACAAGTGATGTTCGTATTCGATTGGCATTGCTCAACCAAGGGTGGACGTTTGCAAGCTATCAATGTTCTGGGTATGTTGATGGTTTTGGGCAACGAATTGATTATTCAGGAAGTCCAGCGATGCTTAACCGAAACTCAGAAATACAGTTGATTGACCGCACAATTACTGTAAGGCATGCCGATGATGGGTCTGGGGTCTTCAGTGTGCGTGCACATTTCAATGGCTCAGGTGGATACAGCCCTGGAAATCTAGACATTGGTAACCAAGGCATAACACTGACGACGATTCCAAGAGGAAGTTCGGTGAGCGTTCCAGAGGGATTCATTGGCAATCAAGTAGATATCACTATTGATAGGAAATTAGCTGGTGCCACGCACACACTGCGCTACGCTTGGGGCAATAAGCAAGGTAAAATTGCTGACAATGTTGGGACATCGTTCAAGTGGACAATCCCAGCGGATTTTGCCAACGACATACCAGATGCAACAACTGGCCGAGGCACTATATATGTTGATACCTATGTAGATGGCAAATTGATCCAGACGCAGTCAGCAACACTAACAGCAAGCGTTGTCACAAACAACATGAAGCCATCGTTCACTGGATTCACTTTGACGGACACGAATGCAACGACTCAAAGGATAATTCCAGAGCCAACACATTTCGTGTCCATCATGTCGCTTGTGAAAGTTATCTTCAACGGAACGCAGGCAAAAAACGGAGCTACAATAGCTGGGTACTACGCTGAAATCGTTGGTGCCAGTAATTCTGTATCTACGAATGGCGGGGTATTCCGTGAGGTCGCTGTAAACAAAGACACTCAAATGACTTTGAGAGGGAGAGTTCAAGACTCTCGTGGGATTTGGTCCGACTGGAAAGAGACGAAAATAACATTCCTATTCTATTTCAGCCCAACACTGAAATTTGAAGTTTCCAGAAGTGGCTCGAAGTCAGACACACTAACCATTAAGAGGGTCGCTAAAATAGCGCCTCTTAGCGTGAATGGCGTTCAAAAAAATACCATGAAGCTGACTTTTATAACAACAAAAGTAGGAACTAGCAATGTTGTAGCAGATAATGGGTCGGCTGGTGGTGAGTGGTCAAGCATTTCTGAATTTAAAGCATCTAATGCTAATTTGGGCAAGGAATATCCTGCAGATACGTCATTCATAGTCATAGGAAAGCTAGAGGATAGATTTTCAGACTCAGAATTTCAAGCCACAGTGCCGATCGATAAACTGATTATGTCCTATGACCAACAAGGTGTGGGTATTGGTAAATATCGTGAAAACGGGGCGTTAGATGTAGACGGCTTGATTTACTCAAACCGAAAACAGATTCAACACCACAAACTGACCGAGCCAAACGGTGCGGCTATGGATAGCAAGGTAGATAACCTAAACGACTATAGAACCACTGGTTTCTATTCGATTTTAGGGAACTATCGAAATCATCCAGCATCGGGCGAGGGTGCTTATTTGGTTGTCGTGGAAAGTTTATCCGGATACCACCAAACGCTAACGACTATTTCTGGTCGGATGTTTAAACGAACAGTGACCACTAATTTTAATGGCTCGTGGATTGAATACACACCAAAACCAGATAAGCCAGAACCGCAAATAATAAAAAGAGAGGCTTATATTGGCTGGGGAATAAAATTGTCAATGGTCCGGAAGGGTTCAGTTGTAACGGCAAGTATAATAAGGACAGATAGTGAAATAGGTGTGTATGAGTACGGAATCATTTTGGATGGTTCGATTCCAGACGGATTTAAACCAAGCACCGAGGTACATTTGGTTGCTAACAAGAACATAGGAACAGCTCACGCAGGGGTAGCGGTCTGGCATTTTACGCCGGACGGAAAAGTTCGGTTAACAAACCCATCGAAAGATCATGCAATCTACACTGGCACAGTCACATATCTAACAGAGGATAATTAAGAAAGGAAAATAATATGTCACTTAAAATTACAAAACAACGCACAATCAATGCAGAATTTAACGTCGAAGAAGAAGGAGCTACAATCCTTGTGAAACAAACATTTATCAGCGTAGATTCTAACGCAGTCTCTACAGTTCAAGAAAATCTTCTTAACGCTGAACTCTACGCTAAACATCGTCAAGAAATGCGTACAGACGAACGTGCATTGCGTGACTTGCGTTATAAAGTTGAAGACGAAATTTTGGCTGATGCTACACAGGCGTAATGCGTTAAAAAATGGGGGTAAAAAATAAAAGATGAATATTTCTGATTTGATTGACCACCTTGCCCCTACCATCGGAGTCATAGCAACGGGCTGGTTTGGTATGAAAGCTAGCAAATCAGCTAATTTAAGCAAATCACAATTCGGAGATCTAAAAGGTGAGTTAAACACCATTCAAGAATCAGTTGAAACTATTCAACAAGTCGGTGAATCAAATGGCCAAAAGATCAATGAATTAAATGACAAACTAGCAGTGCATGATGAAGCTCACCTCGTTACCATGTATCTAAGGTTAGAGCGTGACATCAACAAAGAGTTAGAGCGTGGATATACCACCGTGCATAATTCGGATGTCATCCATAAAATGCACTCTAGTTACCAGAAACTAGGTGGCAACGGGTACATAGATGCCCTTTATAAGAAATACATTAATTTAGAAGTGAGGAATTAACATGAAAATTAACTGGTCTATTCGTTTTAAAAACCGTACATTCGTAACACGCTTTGCACTAGCATTGGTGTTGCCAGTCTTGGCTTACTTTGGTATCAAGTTCGAAGATTTGACAAGCTGGGATGCAGTGTTCAACTTGTTTGGCAAGTTTGTCTCAAACCCTTATTTAGTAGGTTTGACAATTGTAAACATCTTAAATATCATTCCAGACCCAACAACCAAGGGTCTTGGAGACAGTGAGCAAGCCTTGGGCTACCACGAACCAAAACAAGATTAATTGAAGGGAGAATCTAATAAATGAGTAAAATTGAATCAAGTATCGCACGCATGTATCACTTACAATCAATCCCAGTCCACTATGATATGGGGGACCGCTACGGAAACGACGCTGACGGAGATGGACGCATTGAATTTGACTGTTCATCAGCGGTAAGCTATGCGCTCGAAATTAATTTGAATAACAACACAGAATCACTTCAACAAGCACTTCCAGCAATTGGCTATGCGAAAGTGTTTGACGCTGTAGACGGCACATTTGACGGGCAACGTGGAGATGTGGTTATTTGGGCGCCTCGTGATGGTTCAAGTTCTCTTGGTGCATTTGGGCATGTACTTATCATGACTAGCGATAGCACGGCTATCCACTGCAACTATGGTATGGACGGTGTGACTGAAAACGACTATAATTATATCTGGGATCTCAACGGCCGTCCTCGTGAAATTGTCTTCCGTGAGAGCGGAACACCTCTTCCAGCCCCAGCTCAAAGCGAATTTGAGCGTGAACTAGATGTTAATACACGTTTAGAAAAGTCAGACAAGCCTTACTATGAAGGCACACTTACCACTGACTACTACGTTGAAGCTGGTCCTCGCATCGATAGCCAAGACAAGGAATTTCTCCCAGCGGGCACAAGAGTCCGTGTTTATGAGAAACTAAACGGCTGGTCTCGAATCAACCACCCAGACAGTGCTCAGTGGGTTGAAGACCAGTACTTGGACGATTGCACAGATATGTAATTAATAGACCACGATAACTATAAAATCGAAAAGGAGTATATCACCTCCCCTCACACTGCAATAGGGATACCATGGCAGTAGTGGTCGAGCCCCAGCAAATGCTGGGGCTTTTTTTATTTGGTATAATATACTTAGGAAAGTGCCAGTAACTCTACGGGGTCTGGTGCGTTTTTTATTTATTTGTGTTATAATTAAAGTCCATCATAGGCAAAGAGCTACGAGGTTATCTCATAGCTCTTTTTTATTTGCTAATCTCTACGATAAGTGATACCATAGTCAGTGGAATACTTCGTCGACTTTCGATGAACGCAAACTATCCCCGACACAAAGTCGGGTTTTTTTATTTTGCAAAAAAATATAAAAAAGTTTGATAAAAGTGTTGACAATATATAGTATATGTACTATAATATAAATGAAGATAAGGAAAGGGAGAACGAAAGAAGTTCTCAGGTAAAACAAAATGAAAAACGGTCAAACAATGTTAGGTTCTCGATACACAGACGAAATTAAAAACAATTCTGCAACATCAAGCAAAATGTTCAATCTTTCTAAAAAATTGGAAAATGATAATTTGCGAGAAATCCACAAAGCATTGTACGGTTTGTTAACCGCCGGCTACGACATCAGCAACATGCGTAAGGTCGAAGAACTTGAAAAATACGTGAATGTTAAAAAATCTCACGGCAAATTGTTGGATGTCACTAACGATGACATTGAGTTATATCATAAATTATTCGTCGCTAGATTTGGAAAGTGAGTAGATCGCATGGACGCACAAACAAAAGCAACTAAGAAATGGAACAAGGAAAACAGACAGCATCGCAATTATCTGTCAAAACGCTCGTCCGCTCGTAGCTTCATCCGAAATCACGCTACGGGTTCGGATTTGAATGAGCTAGAGGAACTTATCGCAGAGAGAAGGGACGCACTCATGACTGATACAGAAAGAGAAATCAAACAATTAATCGAGGATGTATATGCAGACGAATTGAAAGAGCAACCTTGGGAAGAAGTGGCAGACATGCTCGATTTTTGGCGAGATAAAGACGGCTATCTACTCATGGAAGGCCGCGGCATGAAACCAATCGACGGCGTGGACTACGTGGGGTACGCTGACAATGGTGTAATCTGGGAACGATAAAAGACTAGGGGGATCCTAGTCTTTTTTATTCATTGCTCTTCCTTTTTTTGCCCCAAATTTTGCCCCAAATCTTTCAAAATCTATGAAAACAAATAAAAATAAA
>ERZ1034969.915-NODE-915-length-14245-cov-8.218182_pt1 | contig 14245 bp, 8 predicted proteins | sample MGYA00520624_ERZ1034969 | MGnify/ENA primary metagenome ERZ1034969 (study PRJEB33766, sample SAMN09781776) | gut metagenome | biome: gut microbiome | host: Homo sapiens | place: Madagascar | study: EMG produced TPA metagenomics assembly of the PRJNA485056 data set...
TCAGTAAAGCCCGCCTCTTTAGCATCATAAACGGCTTGTTTTGCCTGTTCTCCGTTGTGACTACGATGAAGCATGGTAAGCAACTTATCGTCAAATGTTTGAACACCAAAGCTAATACGATTAAAACCAAGTTTAACTAATTTCGTTAAATAATGTAAATTTACTTCCCCAGGATTCGATTCAATAGTCATATGACAATCGTCCGTAATTGTAAAAGTATTTTTGATTTTATCAAGAATCATCTGTAGTTGTTGAATCGATAATTCTGTAGGCGTACCTCCACCAAAATAAATTGTATCAATAGCTTTAGATGTAGACTCTGGATGTTCAGAGACCCATAAATCGATTTCTTGTACTAAAGCATATACATAGGTTTCGTAATAATCTTGTAAATTTTGGTAAGCAGGAAAATCACAGTATATACATTTCTGTTTACAAAAAGGGATATGGACATACAGCCCCATATCCCTCAGTGTAGACAGATTCAGAATATCAGAATCTGTTTTCATTTTATTAGTCCTCAACCTTGAGAATCGCCATGAATGCTTCTTGTGGAATCTCTACAGAACCGACAGACTTCATGCGTTTCTTACCAGCTTTTTGTTTTTCAAGTAATTTACGCTTACGAGAGATATCGCCACCGTAACATTTTGCCAAAACATCCTTACGCCAAGCTTTTACAGTTTCACGAGCCACAATTTTTGTACCTACCGCCGCTTGAATAGGAATTTCAAACATTTGACGAGGAATCAATTCTTTCAATTTCTCAGCTAATGCACGACCACGTGTAGCTGCACGGTCTTTGTGTACAATAATGGACAATGCATCCACAGGATCACCATTTAAGAGAATATCCATCTTAACCATTGGAGATTGTTTATATCCAATCAATTCGTAGTCAAGGGATGCATAACCCTTTGTAGCGGATTTTAATTTATCAAAGTAATCATAAATGATTTCACTCAATGGCAAGTGATAAACGACAGATACGCGTGTTTCATCCAAATATTCCATAGATTGATATTCACCGCGTTTATCTTGGGACAACTCCATAATAGTACCAACAAAATCTTTAGGTACAATTGTTGTAGCCTTTACATAAGGCTCTTCGATATAGTCAATTTCCGTTGGAGGTGGTAATTTAGCAGGATTATCGACTTCGAGCATTTCCCCATTTGTTTTGTACACTTTGTAATTTACAGATGGAGCCGTCGTAATAAGCGTCAAGTTATATTCACGTTCTAAACGTTCTTGAATTACGTCCATATGCAAAAGACCGAGAAACCCACAACGGAAACCAAACCCCAATGCCAATGATGTTTCTGCTTCATATTCTAAGGCAGCATCATTAAGCTGTAACTTTTCTAATGCATCCCGAAGGTTTTCATAATCTTTAGATTCTGTTGGGTAAAGGCCACAGTACACCATAGATACAGCCTTACGATAACCAGGCAATGGCTCAGTTGCAGGATTATTAGCTAATGTTACAGTATCGCCTACATGGCAATCTTTTACATTTTTGATGCTAGCTGCAATACAACCTACTGAGCCACATTGTAATTCTTGCACAGGTACAAGATTTGGAGTAAAAATACCGAGTTCTGTAACATCAAAGTCCTTTTTATCATGCATCATGCGAATTGTATCTTTTGCTTTTATAGACCCTTCTTTTACGCGGACATAAGCAATAGCACCTTTATACGCATCAAAACGGCTATCAAAAATCAAGGCTCTTGTTGGCTCATCAGATTTATCTGGTGGTGCAGGAACTTTATTTACAATAGCTTCTAAAATATCAGGGATACCGATACCTGATTTGGCAGAGCATAATACAGCATCAGATGCGTCTAAACCAATAATATCTTCAATTTCTTGTTTAACGCGATCAGGATCTGCTGACGGCAAATCAATCTTGTTAATAACAGGAATGATTTCAAGATCATGTTCTAAAGCGAGATATACATTTGCCAACGTTTGTGCTTCCACACCTTGTGCAGCATCGACTACGAGTAATGCCCCTTCACAAGCTGCAAGAGAACGAGATACTTCATAGCTGAAATCGACGTGGCCTGGAGTGTCGATGAGATTCAAAATATATTCTTCACCGTCTTGCGCTTTATACAAAATACGAACAGATTGCGCTTTAATAGTAATGCCGCGTTCACGTTCAAGGTCCATGGAGTCCAAAACTTGAGCCTCCATTTCACGTTTTTGTAATGTACCAGTATATTCAATTAATCTATCAGCGATGGTTGATTTACCATGGTCGATATGAGCTATAATACAGAAGTTTCGAATCTTTTTCGTTGACATACTATGTAAACAAGTTCAAAGAACTTGCATTCTCCTTTCTAACATACGCGATCGATAACAGCACCTCCCAATAATTGAGTGCCATTATAAAAGGCTACAGACTGACCTGGGGTAATAGCCCGTTGTGGTTCTTCAAAAATAACCTCCATTGTATCGTCATCTAAAATACGTGCTGTGCAAGGAGAAGGGTTAGCTGCATAGCGAATTTTTCCTTCTGCCTTCAATTTCTTATGAATTGTATCATCTAAGAAGTTATAGAACTTACAAATCATACGATTTGTAAAGAGACGTTCATTAGGACCCACGATGACCTCATTACGATCCCCATTAAATCCAATAACATATAAAGGGTGTTTATAAGCAATACCAAGGCCTTTACGTTGACCAATCGTATAATTAAATAAGCCGTTGTGCTTACCTAATACCTCACCATCTTCGGTAACAATATTACCAGACTCTGGCTTACCTTTCATTTCTTCTACCACTAGCTTTTGATAGTTCCCATGAGGCAAGAAACAAATATCTACGCTATCTGGTTTTTTAGCGACTGGCAAATCATATTCAGCAGCTAATTTACGTGTTTCAGTCTTACATTGACCACCTAATGGGAACATAAGATGACTCAAAATACGTTGGTTCATATTGTACATAACATAACTTTGATCTTTTGTAGGATCAACACCTTTATGTAACTCATATAGACCTGTTTCTTCATTGTAATTTACTTGTGCATAATGACCAGTTACCATATGTGTGGCACCCAATTCGAGAGCACGATTGAGCATCAAGTCAAACTTGATGTTCTTGTTACAAAATACACAAGGATTTGGCGTACGACCATAGGCATATTCTTTTACAAAGTAATCTACTACGTTATCGTAGAATACATCTCGAGCATCGATAACATGATGCTCGATACCAAGAAAATCACACATCTTCTTAGCATCTGTTACGGCAAGAGGCACCTCATCATAGGGCGTACCACTCACCCATAACCATAGGGTAATACCAAATACTTTATAGCCTTGTTTTAATAGCATTGCAGCAGTTAAAGAACTGTCTACGCCGCCACTCATAGCTACAGCGATAACTTTTTCCATACTTTCTCCTTTTAATGATCTCTTGATCATAAAACTAATCAGGGTGAAAGCCTGACGTGTAAAACACTAGTTCGGTGTAAAAGTCCGAGTAGTATTGCTATAAAATTATAGCAACTTATATTATAGCCTAGAAATAGGTATATTGAAAAGATTTGAAATAAAAAGAATCCCTTTCACAAAAGAAAGAGATTCTAAACATTATCTATGTTTTAATAGTTCTTCAGCAGCTCCTAAAATACCAAGCATGGAATGTTCAAACACTAGGCCACCCTGCATGAAAATTGTATATGGTGGACGTATAGGACCATCGGCACTGAGTTCAATAGAGGAACCTTGTACAAAGGTACCACCAGCCATGATGATTTTATCTTCGTACCCAGGCATATCCCCAGGAATAGGATGTACGTGAGCATCTACAGGAGAATAGGCTTGCATACCTACACAGAAACGCTCCATTTCTTCCCCATTTTTCAGATTAATGGCTTGAATCAAGTCATAGCGATCAGCATTTACCTTAGGGAATACATCATAGCCTAGTAACTCACCTACAGCAGCCGTATATACAGCACCTTTAAGAGCTTGTAATACTACGTGAGGTGCCATAAATAAACCTTGGAAGAACAAGCGATAACCAGGAGCATATGAACCCATATGATCACCAAGTCCAGGAGCTGTCAATTGATATGCTGCATCCTCTACAAGGTTTTCTCTACCAACAATATAACCACCAGTTGGTGCTAAACCGCCACCTGCATTTTTAATGAGAGAGCCAGCCATAATATCAGCACCAGCTTCTAATGGTTCTTGCAGCTCTGTAAATTCACCGTAACAATTATCTACGAAACAAATCGTTTTAGAATTTTTAGTTTTTACAGCATCTACAATAACCTTAATATCTGCAATAGATAAAGGTTCACGTGTGCTATAGCCTCGAGACCGTTGAATCACTACTACCCGCGTATTATCGTTAACAGCGTTAGCAATAGCTTCAACATCATAAGTATTATCTTTCAATGGTACCTCAGTATAGGTAAAACCTTTTTCTACTAAAGAACCACGTACTTCACGAGCGGCACCGATAACGGATTGCATCGTATCATAAGGAGCCCCTACGGCATAGATAAACTCTGTCCCTTTAGAGCCATTTCCCATCAAAGAAATTAATGTAGTAGCTAACGCATGTGTACCAGAAACAAAATGAGGACGAACGATAGCCTTTTCACCTTTAAATACATAGGCAAATACTTCATCTAATTTTTCACGCCCTACGTCGTTATATCCATAACCAGTAGTACCAGTGAAATGATAATCAGATACTTGGCATTCCTTAAAGGCTTCTAATACTTTTTTTGTATTGGCCAATGCAATAGGTTCAAATTTCTTAAATTCTGGTTCAGCCATTTCTAGGGCTTTACTGCGTATTTCTTCTAATGTCATGCTAATCCTTCTCTATGGATTAAATCCATAGCTTTATTAAATATAAAATCCTTTGATGTATTACTATCAATATAAATCCACTCTATATAGGGCATCCGTTTATACCATGTAATCTGGCGCTTAGCAAAGTGACGTGTATTCTTCTTAATTAAATCACGACACTCATCTAATGTTATATTGCCATTTATATAGTCTACAACCTCTTTATAGCCAATACCTTTAAAAGCTTGGCAGTCTGGATTTACGCCAGAATTAATGAGTTGCTCTACTTCTTCAATCAAACCTACATCAAACATCATATCAACCCGTAAATTGATGCGTTCATATAATTTATCACGATCTCTCATGAGACCGATAATAGGACCTTTATAGGATACACCATCTTTTGTCTGATTTCGCAACGAATCTACATCACCATGATGCAATATCTCAATAGCTCGATACAAACGATGTTTGTCGCTATATTGTATCTCTATATTATGCTCTTTACCTAATGTGAAAGCATAATCTCGTAAGCCTTCAATACCTTTTGTACTATAGAGCTCATCGAGTTCTGCTCGCAAATATTCGTCAGGTTTAACATCATTAAAGTTGTAGTTCTCCAATAATGATTGGACATACAGTCCTGTACCACCAGACAGAATAGGAAGAATATTTCTATCTTTTAATCTTGCAATTATTTCTTTAGCTTGATCTTGAAAAATAGATACCGAATATGAATCATTTGGTTCCAGTATATCGATGAGATGATGTTTCACCCGATTAAGTTCATCCACCGATGGTTTAGCGGTACCAATATTAAGTTGTTTATAAACCTGGTAAGCATCACCAGAAATAACCTCAGCATGTAGCTGTTCTGCTAAGTCCAAGGTAAGATCTGTTTTGCCTACCGCAGTAGGTCCAACGATGGTAATTAAGGGATTCACAATAACTCCTTCATATATACTCCATAACCTATACGGCTATATTTTCCCCCCACCCATTGGTGAGGTGGATATTTCTGAAAGACAGAACTAAATGGTCGTTCTTTAATGATAACACCATAAGAGGCAACACGCATAGCTTCCTCCATAATTTTATCATCAATACGACTTTCCACAGTATGTCCACGAAGTGGTTTAAATTGAGGACTATCCTCTACAGGGACCTCAAACATAGGATCAAAATAAATAATATCTATACTTTCATCTGGTAGATTAGGTACATAGTTTTCAAAGGTATCATAACTTACCTCAATACGACGTAATGCGTCCGTCACACTTTTCACATTATGCGAATAATGAGCTAAACCATAAGATGTGGCAAGCCATATAGGTAAAGAACCTTCTAGACCTTTTATTTTAGCCTGAGGAAAAGCATAGCTCACAACGATGCTGTCACTACCAAGACCAATTGTACAATCAAGAAACGAAAATTCTTCTTTATCAGTTATTTCATTAGTACTTAGTATTTTCTGAACAGCATTAATTAAATGATCTCCTTCTCCACGTTGCAAACGTAGTATACGTAATTGAGCCATGGATAAATGAAAGCTATGTTGCTGATTATCAGGAAAATGAATAGTTAAGCCATTACCAGAAAGAACAGCAATAAAATCACATGGATGAGCATTAAATAATGCTGGTATAGATAATTTTCCTCTTTTTATATAGGCCATATGCATAGAGGAAGCCAAAGCTTTGGCTTCCTCTTGAATGGCCTCATTAGATTTTTGAGCTGTAGTTAATATATTCATATTAAGACCGTAAGAATAATTTACCTAATTCATCAGGTGTAAATTTGATAATCGTAGGACGACCATGAGGACATACATATGGTTTTTCGGTACTAAATAAGTCCTCAATTAAGGTAGTCATTTGATACATATTTAAATTATGACCTGCCTTGATGGCCCCTCTACAAGATGCATAAGCTAACATTTCATGTCGTAATTGGGCCTTAGTAGGCTGTTGATGATCATGTAAGTAAGAGAATATATATTGCAGAATTTCAAATGCTTTTGACTCTACTAAATCTACTGGAGCCCCTACTAATTTTATCTTAGTAGGACCACCTAACTCTACATCAAAGCCAAGATCAAGTAATGTTTCTCGTTCTTCCTCTACTAAATTCATTTCATCATTTGTGGCCTCACTATACTGAGGAACCAAAATAGACTGCATAGGAATCGATTCAGAAGACTTACACAACTTATCATAACGCACACGCTCATGTGCAGCATGTTGATCTATGATATATAGATCATCACCTTTTTTAGCTAGTATATAACAAGATGCAACTTGACCCATTGGTAAAAAGCCCGAGTTTTGAATTGTACGATCTTCTATCTCTTCGTTACGAATATCGTGAGACAAGGATTTAAACTTCTCTACATCTTCCGAAGTATAACTAGTGTATGCAGTAGGAACAGCTTCAAAACTTTCATCTACAAAAGAGGATTGTTCATAAGTAGCCTTAGGTACAGGTGGTGTATACCCCTTTGTTTTAAGGTTTTCCACAAACTGCGAAGTTTCACCGCGCATGACTTCATAGCCTTTTGTACGGCGTCCACCAAAAACCTTATCATAATCTATAGCTGTTGCTATATGTTCAGCAGACTGCATCGAATCGTGTACAACAGTAGGTTTTTGATAAGAATCATAAGTAGTATTACCAGCTAAGGATGTACTATTAGAACTAAAATTCTTAATATCACTATTACTAGCAATATCATTACCATATTTATCGGATATATTGGAAACTGTACTAGTCATATAAGATGATGACTCTCGTTCGTATCTCTCATGGAGTGGATTATTTAAAGCATTTAAGATACCGTGATAAACGGCTTTAAATATAATCTTATCATCTGAGAATTTAACTTCACTCTTGCGAGGATGTACATTTATATCAACCATTCTCGCAGGCACAGTAATATTTAGTACCACCAAAGGATGACCATTTTTCGGCAATAGTGCATGGTATGCATTATCGATAGCCTTCATTATGGTTTTATCAGAAATCACGCGATTATTGACGATAATGGTCTGCCATATCCTTGTACTTTTAAGAAGTGTGGGCTTACTCACTACGCCATCGATATAGATAGAATCACTTTCATAAGCAACAGTAAAAATATCATCTTTGGTTTTATATCCATATAGCGCAGCTACAGTATCACTAATATCGCCATTTCCTGGTGTGATAATAGCTACCCGATCATCGATGATAAGCTTAAAAGAAATATGTGGATTACTTAGAGCTAATTTCCCTACAATATCTTGAATTTTAGAGGCTTCTGTACGCTCCGTTTTTAAGAATTTACGACGAGCCGGCGTATTATAAAATAAATCTTTAATTTCGATAGTTGTACCAGGTGCCGCACCATAAGGAATGCAATCGGTAAAAGTGCCGCCATCAACAGTAATACGAGTCCCCAAATCAGAGTCTGCTTTACGAGTAGTCAAAGAGAAATGAGATACAGAGGCAATACTAGCCAAAGCCTCCCCACGGAAGCCTAGGGACGCAATATCAAAGAGGTCCTCTACTTGTTGAATTTTAGAGGTTGCATGACGTAGAATCGCCAAGCGAGCATCTTCCTCCGTCATACCGATACCATTATCAGTAATCCGCATATAGGCCACACCGCCTTCACCAATTTCAACCTCAATATTAGTGGCAGACGCATCAATGGAGTTTTCAATGAGTTCTTTAATAACTGATGCGGGACGTTCAACGACTTCACCGGCAGCTATCTTATTGATTGTCGTTTCATCCAATACGTGAATGGTTGCCATTATTTCCCGCCTCCTTTACGAGCCTCCTCTTGTAGTTCATATAATTTATTTAATGCTTCAATTGGAGTCATGCTCATTACATCGACTTCCAATAAGCTATCCACTACAGAATGGGTAAATAAATTGCCTAGTGGAGAATCACTAACTTGTTTAACAGCTGGTTTTGCCACATTAGTAAGATGAGCGCCCATAACTCGATTATTTAAGTCACTTGCATCATGACTTTGATCTTCCAAGGATTCTAAAATCACTTCAGCTCGTTTTAATACAGAGTTAGGTAGGCCCGCCAGTCTGGCAACATGGATACCATAACTGCGATCTGCACCACCTTTAATGATACGACGCAAGAAAGCAACATCTTTCCCTTTTTCTTTAACTGCAACGGTATAATTTTTTAATTTACTATAGCTTTCTTCTAAGCAAATCAATTCATGGTAGTGCGTTGCAAATAAAGTCTTGCTATGAATATGCTTACAAATATGTTCCACTACGGCTTGTGCGATACTCAAACCATCAAAGGTACTCGTACCCCGACCAATTTCATCGAGAATAATTAAACTATTATGAGTAGCATTTTCTAAAATATACGCTACCTCTTTCATTTCTACCATGAACGTGCTTTGACCAGTAGAAATATCGTCGCTAGCACCGACACGTGTAAAAATACGATCCACAGGTGAGATAGACGCTTCACGAGCAGGGATAAAGGAACCAATCTGTGCCATAATCATTAAGATAGCCGCTTGACGCATGTAAGTAGATTTACCTGCCATATTAGGGCCTGTAATGAGTAAAAATTCTTCATCATCATGATTTAGAACGATATCATTTGGTACAAATACCTCACGTTTTAAAAACTTTTCAATAACTGGATGACGACCATCGCGAATATTGATTTGACCATTCATTACAATAGTTGGACAAATATAATTTTCTTCATAAGCAACCAAAGCAAGAGAGCACAATACATCAAGGTCTGCAAGAGCACGTGCCGTTTCTTGCACATCTTTGATAACGAGTTTAATGTCATTGCGTAATTGTTGATATAGTTCGTGTTCCAACGCGATGATTTTATCTTTCGCACTGAGAATTTTAATTTCAAATTCTTTTAACTCAGGCGTAATATAGCGTTCAGCATTGGCCAGGGTTTGTTTTCGTATGAAATAGTCTGGTACTTGTTCTGATTTACTATGGGATACCTCGAAATAGTAGCCAAACACTTTATTATAACCAGTCTTAATTTTTGAAAGCCCTGTAGCTTCTTTAATATCCGCTTCCATCTTAGCAAGCCATTGCTCGCTATTAGTCGCTAAAGAACGTAGCTCATCTAAATCAGCATTAAATCCATCTTTAATAACACGACCGTCTTTTAATGTCAACGCTGGTTGCTCTGCAATAGCTCGACATAATAAGTCATGAATATCTTTATGATCTTGCATGCGCTCATTAATAGATGTTAAAGCTAGACTTGAACATGTACCTAATACATTCTTAATATCAGGTAGAACTGCTAATGACTCACGAAGAGCCGTTAAATCTCTGGGAGACACAGATCCGGTTTCAACACGACCAACGATGCGTTCAAAATCGTAAATACAATCTAAAAAGTTACGAATATGAGAACGTTCAGCACCGCGTGTAATAAGTTCTGAAACGGCTGCTTGACGACGTTGTATTTGATTTATATCAGTTAATGGACTTTCAAGCCATTGTTTTAAAAGGCGTGCCCCCATTGGTGTCAACGTACAATCTAGTACATCCAGTAAAGTACCTTTTTGTCCACCATCGCGTAAATTATGAGTAATTTCAAGGTGCCGCAAAGAAGATGTATCAAGAATAAGGCGATTACCTACACTTAATTGATGTACATAGTTGATATGAGAAATTTCAGATTTAATGATATCCTCTAAGTACAAAAGCATATAACCTAATGCTTCCCATACATCCTCTTCCATAAGGCCTAAATCACCGAAATGAGTTACAGCTTTTTCAGCTACTTCACGTTGTGTATAGTATGTAGAAAAAGGAGAAAATACGACATTACTAAATTGATTTTCAATAAAATCCTGAATATCTTGCGGTAATATCGTTCCTTCAGGCAATATGATTTCACTTGGTCTATACATGCTGAGTGCATCGTACATATCACTGCGTTTTTCACAATCAGTAATGCGGTGCCAAATAACTTCCCCTGTAGATACATCAGAAAACACAAGAATCCACGTATCTTTTACCATATAAAATAATGATAAAAAGTTATTTGACCGTGCATCGTTACCATTTTCTGTCATCACTGTACCAGGAGTAACAACTTTAATGACATCGCGCTTAACAATGCCTTTAACTGCTTTAGGATCTTCTAGTTGTTCGCAGATAGCAACTTTATATCCTTTTTTTACAAGCGTTTCTATGTAGCTTTCAGCCGCATGAAAAGGAACGCCACACATCGGTGTGCGTTCCTCATCTCCTGTAGGACGACCTGTTAAGGTAATATTAAGTTCACGTGATGCGACTAAAGCATCCTCATTAAATAATTCATAAAAATCACCTAATCGAAAGAACAATAATTCTTCAGAGTATCTAGATTTAATATCTAAATACTGCTCCATCATAGGTGTTTGCTTTTTACTCATATTCACCTCATATATTATGAGTCATATCACAGATTCCGCTTATATTCGTATATTCCCATACGGTTATTAAACAAATATATAAACGGGTATAATAATTTATAAACAATAGGTGCTAAGGACAACATACTTCCTGTAAAATTAATCAGTCCAGTCTGTTTAAGCTTAGGATTCATAACTACAATTTCATGACCGTCCTTAGTTCCCCATTGAAAAGAAACATTCATTTTACTAAGCATATCATGTTGTTTAGTGCGTTTTGCCACATATGGAGAAATCATATCAAGATATAACGTAAATTCTTCAAACGAATTTGTCAGTAAACCTAAAAACTGCTTCATTTCATCCAATGTAAGATACATAACTACACCTTCACTAACAAGCAGTAGTTTTCGTCCATTTATCTCAATATTTTTAGTCCACAATTCATCAGTTATAGAACTCACTAAATTATGGACTCGTTCATGAGGCTCAAAAAAATGTGTACGTGCCTCAATCACTCCAGCAAAATCGATATTATACCAATCAATATAACCGTTGTCGACACGATAAAACATAGTATCTAAACCGGCACCTAATGATACGACGATACAATCTGGATATAGAGATATAAACTTTCGTATCTCATCATCGATTACTTTAGCCCGTCCTAAAATTCCGTAATAGGACATCTTAACATCTTTAAATTGATCAAAATCATAATCAATATGCTTTAAAATATCCCAGGATTTCTGATCCTTCAATACGGATTGTTCTGACTCGTAATCTTTCGCTCTCGCATATAGTGTCAATAATGCCGTTTCGCCTACAGCGTTTAAATCTAAATTCATAGTTACACCTTCTTTATAGAAAATACGATATATAAATGGTGTTCATACCTATGAAAGTCATCAATATACAACTTTTATATTATTTTATTATTATAACACATATGATTTCTAATCAGAATCTATGATAAAAAAGAACATCGTCACCACATGTTTAGCAAACTAATTTTAGATAAAAATCTAACCTTAGAGTTAACATAATAGTGACGAGTTCTTTTTGATTCTAATAGTTTATTTTAAAATACTACCATAACAAACCCATGTTTGGGCTTTATCGATATGAGCTGGTACAGTTTGACCAATTGATAGGGAGTCATCCTTAGGGAATAAAACCATTTTATTACCAGATGTACGACCGAACCACATGTCTTCATCACGAGGACTTGGTCCCTCTACAATAATATCAAATACTTGTCCTTCCATAGGTTTATTTAATTCATAAGAGATTTCATTTTGTACATCCATCAATGTTTGTAAGCGAACGCGCTTAATCTCTTCTGGAATTTGATCATCCATAGTTGCTGCTGGCGTTCCAGATCGCTTAGAGTAGATAAACGTATACGCCATGTCATAGCGCACATCTTTTAATAATTGTAATGTAGCTTGAAAATCTTCCTCAGTTTCTCCTGGGAAACCTACAATGATATCCGTAGTCACCACCACATCTTTTATTTTTTCACGGCAATAAGAAAGCAATTCTTTATAATGCTCTACCGTGTAATGACGATTCATTTTCTTTAAAATACGATTGGAACCAGATTGAATAGGTAAATGTAAATGCGTCACAATATTGGATGACCTACCAAGAGCATCAATCATAGACTTACTCATATCTTGAGGATGACTTGTCATATAGCGAATACGTTCTATACCAGGAATACCATCAAGAGCATCAACTAATGTACCAAAATCTGTACCATCTTTAAAATCTAGGCCATAAGAGTTTACATTTTGCCCCAATAAAGTGATCTCTTTAAATCCTTTAACCCCTAGGTCTGTAACCTCTTTAACAATGGCCTCTACAGGACGGCTAATCTCTCTACCACGTACATGGGGAACAATACAATAGGTGCAAAATTTATTACACCCATTCATAATAGGTACCCATGCATAAAAAGAGCCATTTGGTTTTGCCTCTAATTCAGGCAATACAGAGTTATCCATATCTACGCTGATTTGATGCGTATGTCCATGTTGTACTTCTTCAATCATCTCGTTAATATGTTGAATATTATGAGTACCCAATACAATATCAATATGAGGAGCTCGTTTAAACATTTCTGCTTGATTTTTTTGAGCCATACATCCTGTGACGGCGATAATCAAGTTTTTATTATTACGTTTTAGTCTTTTTAGCTCACCTATACGCCCATAAACTTTAGTTTCTGCATTTTCACGCACTGCACAAGTATTTAGCAGAATTAAATCTGCAGTTTCAACATTCTCTGTTGGTATATACCCAACAGATTCAAGCTGATGCGATAATCGCTCAGAGTCGGCGGTATTCATTTGACAACCATAGGTGTAAATATAATAAGACTTCATTCTAACTCCTACACTTTAACAATCTTACGTTTTGTTTCAATAATATTCTTAACTTTAATGGACATGCGTTCAATAGACATGCCGGTAATATATTCAATTTCATTGCGAACAGATTTTTGTACCTGTTGCATCAACGGTTTAACAGGATATCCATGTTCAATAACTACAGCCATATCAACAACAAGACCGTTTTGACCTTTGTCGCTTTTTTTAAAAGAAATTATACTGGTCTCATCGACACCAGCTACTTTTTTTAACCCATTTCTAATCAATTTAATAATTACTTCATCGTCAAAAGTGAGTCGACCATAGTAGCTAAAAGCAGGCCGTACAACAGAACGTTCAAATCCTTCAGAACCAATTTGACCTAAGGTATCTTGATCTTGTTTTTTCAAAGTCCTGCGGCGCCACATGGTTTTGATTGGATCAATCAAATACCCCCTAAAGTGTGGCTTTAATTCCATAGTCGGCACAGGAATTATATGTTTACCCTCTTTAAGACGTGCATGTTGTGCCTTTTCAATTTCCTTAGGTGTTGCAACATCTTCTATACGAATATATCGATCAGGTTCTTGTAAGCCTAAAGCTTTAGTAATCTTCTTAACCATATTATCAGA
>ERZ1034969.920-NODE-920-length-14215-cov-12.522528_pt1 | contig 14215 bp, 17 predicted proteins | sample MGYA00520624_ERZ1034969 | MGnify/ENA primary metagenome ERZ1034969 (study PRJEB33766, sample SAMN09781776) | gut metagenome | biome: gut microbiome | host: Homo sapiens | place: Madagascar | study: EMG produced TPA metagenomics assembly of the PRJNA485056 data...
GCCACTGGCTGCACTGATTTTGTTGTCACATATTTTTTCATTGGCATCCCTACTGATAAGTGACAACAAAAGTCAGCGCTCCGGAATACTCTCCCGCCTTCACATCAGCCGGAAACACCGGTTGTGCACGAAAACGGAACTGACCCCTGGCGGCAAAATCAACCGGATAATTCACTGAATGTTTATCCTGTGTCAGACGTCCGCGATAATCAGCCTCTGCATCCACCGCCCGTACATCCACGCGAATACCATCACCGGCACCGCGGATGACCACCCCCCCTGCATCCAACTGACCCGGGTTACCAAAATCCAGGGTGGCAACCTGTCCAGCCTTAAAGGCTGAGCACCCCTGAACCGTGGAACCGGATTCATATAGACGCACTGTAAAATCACGCGATGGCACCGCCCCCCTCGTGGACTTGCGGTAAGTTCCGAATGTCAACTGGCCACCGTTGCCGGCGCCATCCGCATCCACCACTACATGACAGGCTGACGCAACCATATCAACATCAAAAAAAACCTGATGGGTGCCAGCATTGCCAACCCGACACCAATTAACAAAAAGAAACAGACCGAGAGCTAAATGTAATATTTTTTTATTCAAGACACACCTATACCCGAAGTCTTCAAAAAACACCCCCTCAATACCCCCTTCAATCAATCACATGACATTGCAGAATAAATTCCGCACCCTTTGCTTTGACACTGGTGAACCACAAAAAATGACCAACCTTTGACAAAAAAACGACCTGCAAATGACACGCCAATATTTACTGAGACGCGACAAAATTTGAAATCTTAAATTCCCACACATCAAAAACTAAAATACATTACATTTAAAGCACTCACATCTTGAATGCATAAACCTATCCTTAATGACAGCAAATCACCCACCCACTTTTTAAAGTAAATCCAATTTCAATATATTACCAAACTATCTCGAACGCTATATCTAAGACGCATTATACTAAGTGCAAAAAAACGAACTCTTAGCTAATGGTGCACTACCCAAAAAAACGAGACACCAATGCACAAAAAGCAAAAAACATCGCGATTTTTGTTTTAGGACTGATTTAATATGAACAGATATAACTGGTCATTGAATGCGATGATCATCACCGCATTAAAGAGAAAGTCATTGTTTCGAGGGGCAGGGGCTCTCCTCCAGATGACTTTAGCTCTTGGCACGGTTGTAGAAAACCTCAATAATTGAACGCGGCACATGACCCTGTTTTATATATTCGTTTCCTGATGTGATCAACAGATGATGAATTCGGCAACCGTATTGCATCTTCTTTGCCAAGGGGTGATTGCACGTGCGAGAACCAATAAAATCAAGGAATAAAGTCCGCGACGATGTAACGTTTTAAACATCTCAGAATTCCTTTGGTAGATAGCCCTTCGCCTCTCTTCATTTTATAAATTATTTTTCCACACAATATGCAGGACCAGAATCAGATAACTTCATGCCAATTGAAGAGCAGTATTCTGCTGTTTTTGATAACTCCCAACTACGACCAAAATCAAAAGAAATAACGACCAACTCAAGAACCAATAAACTAAGAATGATTTTCTTTAACATAAACACCTTGCCAACTATTAACTAATGTTACCTACAATCGACAGCGTCGTCACTCATGGCTGGGAAATCTCTTTCCGGGGATGAAATTTCATCAGATGTCTGTTTAAAAAATAACAAATGGTGGTGTCCGATATTGCCAGCATACTTCCTCTTACCAGCTGACAAATAACTATCCGTGATTCGCGCTCAAGTAAATATTCCGCAAACGCAATCACAACGGCAATAGCTTTGTTCTGTAATAATGTCCCTCCCTGTTTTTTCGTACAGAACAGCGCGGAAATACAGCATGGCGCAATATGCTAGGGACATTCCCGTGAAAATGAATAATATTTTTGCCGCTTCTGTATATATTCTTAAACCTTATCCTGAACGTTTCTGATTTTAACCATTATGTCCGATGATATATTCATACCAGAACCCGATCAGCAATACTGGACAATAATGGCCCCGGGTCACGGTTACCGACACAGAAGAAAACCGGGTTATTTTGATCCTCATCCCTGCATGCGCCCGTTATATAATTTCATGAGCAAATTCCACCGGATTCAAAATCCCCCCTTTCCTGCATCACATTCTCAGACTGAAAGTGAATGACACGCCCCCGGAGCCGTTATCCGTCAGTAATAACCCGGGGCCGCTACGGATATACTTTGTTGCGTTGTCCCAGGCAAAGGGAATATCAGCCAAGAGCTGTGTTTCATTCACCAGGCTGAATCCAAGGTCATCACGATAACCGGCACCATAAAACCCCCCTGTATTATTTCCGACAATGATATTCCCCCGCCGTCCAGCCAGAGTGAACGCATTCCGGAACGTGTATGCTGTCCGAAGGAAATAACTTCCCGCCCGTGTGCCGATATCCCGCGATCCGGATGACCGCTCAGATGTTGACAGAAAGGAAACACCCGTCCGCAGACTGAAATCACCGACTGTCATCATTCCTTCAATTTCAGGGCTGACAAACAGAACATTCTTGTGTTTCCACTCCAGTGCAGGGTACCAGTACACCTCATCCTGAATGTGACTGCGGTTATATATACGGGAATAGCCAACACTTACGCCTCCTCTGAGCGAAACGACGTCTGACAGTTTTACTGTTCCGTCTCCCCCCACCGACAGACCATATGCTTCCCAGTGAAACAAATCCCCATCCTCCATGTCGGTTTTCATATCCATGTAACTTCCCCGGGCCATAACGCCTGCACACACCTTTCCGTTCTCTGGCTGACAGTCGCTGTGCCAGGGGATGGAAAATTTTCGGATACGATTATTTCCGGCCCCCAGTCCGGAGGCACTGATATCCTCCGACACCTGCAGGCTCAGCAGTTTTGAAAACATCCCCTCAGCTTCATGTCCGTATGCTCCGGCAGGCGCCAGGAGTATTCCCCCCGTCAGTACCAGAATACGAACATGCACAGCTTTCATCATTATTTGCGTCTCTATTCCTGTCATCTGTTTGCTGCCTGTAACATGTCCGCTCTTTCAGCCATAGCGGCCAGACGGGAAAAATCCGCCACAGAATAAAACCCCGTCGTGGCAGGCAGGCGCCGCATCTTCTGCCCGGGCCAGAGCTGAAGCGCTGCCTGCATCGTCCCTGCCGACAGTGGTAGCGTCAGACACAGTACAGAAGCATCCACACCCGGAACCGGGGTCGGACAACGCACATCTGCCATATCGTAATTACGTCTGCGTAACAACCATTTATCCGGCAGTACACGTCGGCTGTCCCACCATAACCCGTCCAGTTGCCTGAGGCGGGCTCGGGTTCCGGCATGCGTTGCTGCGCCCAGCTGTGTCAGCACCTGCCGCAATGCCTGCCCCATGGCCACCTCATACATTCTCCGATCGGACACATGCCCGCTCAGTATCAGGGACTCAGCAATCCGGGCACCCAGCATGTTGGACCACAGGTCTTCCGGAGAGAATGCGGAAACCTCTTCAGAAAATCCCGGTATGGATTCAAAACCATACCACTGGGCAATTTCATGCCATGCAGCCAGTTGCCAGGCCAGCCGTGCAGCCATCCCTGCTGCCAGAATGTATCGCTCGCGGGGTGAGAGTGGCGGTGTGAAAGCCCGGAAAACCAGCCGTCGCTGCATAAGCTCTTCCCGCCCCGGATTCAGGGAAAATGCCTCGCCCAGACGTGGCCATAGATTCGTAAAAATCCAGACAGTCATGTCCGCTGTATCGCGCACATGTGCGGTATCCACAAATCCACCTTTCTCTGTCCAGACTATGCCATTATATTCTGTAGCCCCCCTGTTTATACTTACCGACAACAGGCTGTCATTGTAGTGATGCCCCCCTGTGGTTCCTGCGCTCACAATATTGTCCACCCGATAAAAAGGTAATGCGGCTGTCATCCCGGGTATTCTGACCCGCATGTCATACCCCAGAGCACAACAGGCCCTGAGTCCTTCAGGCGCCGGCAACGGGGACATCACTGGCCAGATAGCGCAGTTCTCTGTCCCCCTGTCAGGCCACAACAGAAGCGGAATAGTCGCCTGCACGGGCTGTGTCGTGCTGACAACCAGACACAACACTCCCGTCAGCCAGCGAATCAGGCGGCCATATGCAGTTTTTTCCGTTATGTTCAGAAGCGATACTCCCCGGATACGAAAATGCTCTTACGTGCTTCAAAGCCGGCTTCTGCAGTCAGGCTGACATGACGGGTTACGTCATAACGAATTCCCGTCATGATATTCCACGGATGTTTCAGGTGCTGCCTGATTTCAAATCGCGCATCCCCGTTTTTATTCACCCGGTTAAGCCACTGCTGCAGTGCTGGAGATGGCAGGAAAAGCCTGCTCAGTTTTCCCCTGAAATCCTGCTGCACATCCTGGTACATACTTCCCACCCAGATACTCAGACTGCCCACAGGAAAATACGCCGTCTCCGGCAGTGAAAAACGATACCCCACCCGCGGCGTCAGGGTCATAGCATTAATATGTCCGTCAAGCACGTCAAAGCGGGTCTGCGTGTAATTAGCATCCAGCGACATAAACATATTGTTCATTCCGCCAGCCAGTGTTACCCCCGCACCATATGTGTTTCCCTTATAATTCAGGCGGAAATTCAAATCCTGCGTTTTACCTGACGGAAATGCGCCCCCGGTAAATACCGGAGTCCGGATACTGACATCTGACACAGAATGTCCCTTCGTTCGTCCTGCCACGCCATAAACATTCATAAAGGGCAGCATCCAGACATCCAGCCGGATGGTTTCGGTATAACTTTTTTGCCGTGTTCTGCCGGCCCAGATTTCAATCAGGCGCTCCACCGGCAGACTCCCCAGCTTCATACCTGAGAAGCTGATACTGTCAATCTGAATACCCTGCCGTATTGCCATATGGTTCACCCCCACACCGTACGGTGCCGGCAGGTCATATCCCTCAGCCAGCTCACTGAAAAACGGTAACAGGGATGATGAGGTATTTTTGTTATCAGCCACTGCCGGAAAATGAAACATCGCGAAAAACAGGCCACATATCATGGCGGAAAGTGAATAATGTTTTATGTCCATCTGTTACTGGTCTTCGTTTTTTCTCTAATTTTTATATCTTCAGTATGAGAAGAGCGCGTTACTGTCCTGCCTGACAGCCATTTACTGAATGCCGCCCGTTCCGGCAGATATCCAAGATACCTGAGCGGATACTGTCCAGCAGTGCATTCCGTCTGCGGTATTCCGCCCGTTTGCGGGCCGGGATGTCTTCCGCACCTTTACGCGGCAGTGGCACGGGAAGCCGGTAAAAACCACTTCCGATTCGTACCCCTCCCACCGATACCCAGCACTCACTGTAACGTGCCACAAACCGCCCCTGTTTACGTGCTGCATACCGATCATGTCTCAGGACATGCTGCTCTTCACTGACCGCAGTGATGGTATACAGCCGGCACACCTCCGCCAGCGCAGCAACGGCCTCACACAGCACCCTGCGCGGAAAAAGACCGTGGCATACACGGGTGGTGTGACGAATGGTATCTGCCCCGTCTTCCCGGGGGCCCTGCAGTCCGCCAATAAACAGTGTGAAATATCCCCGCCAGCGAACAAATGAAAACGATATCCGGATAACAGGCGTACCGTCACAATACAGAACCAGCATCAGTTCGCCTTCACGGTCAAATCCACAGGGTGCACAGGTGACAGATATCTGTTCTCCACCACGTCCTTCTGTACTGACCAGTGGTATTCCCCGGTAACCCTGCAGATAACGCCTTACCGGTTCCGGCAGTGTCCGGACAAACTGGTAATGATCCAGAACAGCCTGAGCACGCTGCCAGACAGCATTGTTCCTGTACAGATAAGGACGGTGAATTTTGGCCGGTAAAACCGGACTGGCCTCAAGCAGTTGCTCCAGATTTTCCAGTTCACACAATGCCTGCAGATAACGGAAGGTGATCCCCGGACAGACACACAGCGCACGCAGAAGGAACCGGTAACGGAAGTTCCGTAGAGCCCATCGCCGGCGCCGGTATACAGGGTCTGTCATCAGATTCACAAGCAATGTGATGGCTGACAGTTTCTTTGTTTTGTCGTTTTTTTCGTCACCGGAACATGTTTTTCCAGCCGGCTGTTCCTGTTGCATATTGCCTAACCCCATCTGTCTTCATGAAAATCATCATCCGTTTTTCCTCCCCAGCGGATATACCGGTAACGTCTTCCCAGCGTCATCAGCGCCCTGACTGTACTGTCTATGCTGTAACGGGCATCCATTTCTTCCTGTCCCCGCTGCACCATCGCCTGCGCACATTCCGGCACATCCAGAAATGAAGTCAGGGCATTTTCCCAGGCAGCCCGGTCATCCGGTGGAAGTAAGGTTCCGTTATATCCGTGATGAATAACCGACGGGATGCCCCCGACCCGGCTGGCCATCACCGGCACCCCACAGACGGTAGCTTCCACAATTGCCGTGCCAAATGCTTCATTCCGGGAAGGCATTACCATGAGGGATGCCCTCCTGTATACCGGTGCCACAGGCGACAATAGTCCGCACATCAGCACGCAATAGCTCATCCCCAGATAGTTGATTTTCGCTTTCAGACGCGCTTCTTCTTCCCTGCATCCGCCGCCCACAATCAGCCAGTAAAAACGTTCCCCCTTCTGCTTCAGGTTGTGAAGCACCTCCAGCATGAAATCATGTCCTTTCTCAGGGCGAATCATCCCCACCTGAACAATGACCGGGGCCGGTGCACGTTTTTTCAGCCAGACGTTAATATGTTCTGGAAGTGGCTCACGGCTCTGCTTCCTGAGTTCAGCGAAGTCCATTCCGGGTGGTACAACCACCACAGATTGCCTGCACATTTTGTGAATCAGACGGGACCGCATCTCCTCAGAAGGCACCACCACAACATCACACATGTGGTTCAGAGAGAACATTTTCATATTCTGTGTCATGTACGTTTTCTGCCGGATAATGACAAAACGTGACGTACCACCGAACAGTATTCGCCGGGTAATGCCGACGATATTGCTGTCATGACCGCTGTGGCAGACCACCATTTCCGGCCTGAATGTCACTATCAGCCGCCGGAGGGCCCGGACAGAAGGTGGATGCAGGCTGTTCCGGAACGGAATGTGAGCCACCGGAATACCATAACGACGCGCTTCTGCCGAAATCCGGCTGTGTTCACGGCAGGCGAGCATCGCTGTGTGTCCCAGTCGCCGCATCGCACACATCTGGGCAATAGCCTGCAGCTCCTGTCCGCCGATATTGGGAGAGGATTCGGTATACAGTATGTTCATCGGTGCTCCCCCTGCTCAGTCCACTGTCAGTCGCGGCCCCTTATACAGGGCCAGTAGTGAAGAAAATCCGGGGGTGGTGTAATAAAATAGACGACGTTTCAGCCATCCCACACTTTCCCGCTCCTTTGTGCTGATACGACCAATACGCAATGAACCACTGACAGGATTGTTCATCCGCCTTTCTGTGGTATACAGGTATGTGAACCCCAGTTCCTGAGCCACACGTATATAGTCAGGGCTGTACCAGCCTTCCGGCCAGCACAGATGCTGACTGCAGTACCCCAACGCTTCCTTCATTCGTTCACGACTGAGAAGAATATCAGCATGAAGCAACGTCTGTGGATTGCGGATATCCGCCATGCAGTCCCAGCGTCGGTGTGTGTGCGTATGAGAGTGAAATTCAACAAGACCACTGAGGCTCATTTCCCGGACTTCTGACCAGCGAAGCATGACATCATCAGCCCGACCCCGTTCAATCAGTCTCTGACTCTCATCATGAGAGTACTCCCGGGTGTCTGCAGAAATCCGAACAGGACCATCACCGAGCAGGCCAGTCACCAGAAAAAAATGTGCATGCAGGTTAAACTCCTGCAGTACCGGAAAAACCTGCAGCCAGTTATCCAGCCAGCCGTCATCGAAGGTAAGCATGACGCTTTTACGGGGTAGCGTTTCGCCACGATAAAACGCCTCTACTTCAGCAGTGGTAACTGTTTTCCAGCCGGATTCGGCAAGCCATTTCATCTGTCCCCGAAAGGTCCCGGGAGACAATGTGATCAACCCGGGCTTATTGCTGACGTGGTGATACATTAATACCGGCAAACACCTAACATCAGTCACATGTCTTACGTTCAAAATGTAGCCCCCATACTATTTCATATTTGAAATAGTCAAATAAAATCCCCCCCAAAATGTCCCTTCAAAAAACACCCTCAGAGTAGCCTCCACTACCAAGATGTCACTCGATCGGAATTTACTTTTTCCACTACACTGGAAGACTGCAATGCATCCAGTTCTCCTCCTAACCCGATATATTGTCAGCCCAACTGCATCAGCAACTTCACGGGTACTGAAGAATGTTTTCCGGAGAAATTTTTCTGTCCTTACATAACATTAACAATTTAGCCATCAAAATCCTTATCCCATACAAATACCCTCAGTGTCAGCAACCAACTCACATTACTAACATCAACATACATGAAGATTTACCTAGCCTCATTTCCACCCATCGTTTTTTGAAATTATTTTGTAAAACAAAAAGAATCTCTTAGACATTTGTGCACAAACAAGATACCCATGCACAATAAGCAAAAAAACCATGCGCAATTAGCTAAGTTTTTTTGCTTATTGTGCATAGAATCTCGAGCTTCATTTAAAGCAAGCTGGTTCTAAAGGTTATTCATGCTTAAAGAAATGATAGTGAATTCAATTATTCAACACATAGAAGATAACCTTGAAAATTATTTCATTACTATTGATAATCTTGTGGATTACTCCGGCTATAGTCGACGTTATTTACAGATTACATTCAAAGAATACATGGGGATCCCCATAGGGAAATACATAAGAGTACGGAGAGCCAGTCGAGCAGCTGCTCTTCTAAGACTTACTAAGCTTTCTATAATTGATATATCAGAACGTCTTTTCTATGACTCTCAACAGACATTTACAAGAGAGTTTAAGAAGATAATGGGATATACACCAAGACAATACAGATGTAATTCTTTTTGGTCCTTTGAAAATCTGCTTGGGCGGAGAGATGTTAACCGAATCTATCCCACACCAACTTTATGTTACCTTAAGAGAAAAGAAGTTTTCGGAAAAATTTTTGACCATAAAGAACTCATCCTATATACAGGGGTAGATACCAGAGCTCGCTGGGGAAGAGCGTACAGCCATTTCATTAATAATGATACTATAACTGTTTCAAACATGATTCCTTTTAATAACAATGACAATATCATTGCACGGACTGTTATTTGGACAGAAAAGGAATCATCCGATTGCAGCATAATAATTGATGATGGTTTATACGCGCACTTCCAATTTACAGTCCCCATGGAACAATATATACATTGTTTATATAATATATATTATAATTCATTGCCCATATACAACTTAAATAAAAGAGACGCTTATGATATTGAGATTATCTCCAAAAATGAAAATGGGACATTAACCTGCCAATATTATCTTCCCGTTTTCGATGAATGTACGATTCATGTTAATAAATAGTTTGCTTATATAAATTTTATTTGCCTACAAAACAAGCTTGCGTTCAATCTGCCTCAGAACCGGATACAGTGCCGATTTGTAGAAGGCACCGTAATAATTGTCCCATCCCCTGTTCGTCGCATTGAACATGTGTGCTAGGTTACCCAGAGCTTTGTCACTGCGCAGTTGCAGGTTCCAGCTCCGCACTTTCTGGCGGTTCTAGCACTGATTGCTGGACTGGAGTTGACGGAGGTCTAGCCATAACGATTCTTCGACACACGCGACTTGAACGTAAAGTCTAGGAAGTCAGAGCTCGTTTCCGGGTAGTCTCCCCGTCGCTCAGCATCCTTACAGTAGACCACACGGATCTTATGTGGATGCAACTCCAGTCCACACTGTGCATAACGCTGATCCATCAGCGCCTGAGCCTGCGCATGGCTGTGACAGCGGCACACTGCATCGTCGGCATACCGTTCAAACGGTACTTTTCCATGGTGTCGAGGCATCCACATGTCGGGGTATAGTGTAGAAACAGATTGGCCAGCAACGGCTGGCTTCCCTTCGCCATGTAACGGGCTTGTCCCACCGCGGACTACTACGGAAGTTCCGCCAGCCAGCGTGTAGGAATCACAGATGAGTTCCAGCAGTCGCTGGTTATCCTTTTCTCCGGCAGATACAGGGTTATGGAGCCAGAATAATAAACCTGATACTTTCATGATTCTATGAGATGCCATGCAATCTGTTCCGCTCAGCTGTGAGCGTGCTCGTTAATTGTCGGCGTCTGACTACCATTACTGACAGCAACTTCCTGTGAACATCAGGTTAGGGACGGATATATTTTCACCACTCAGAATGCTGGTTAATAACTTTTGCCATCTGTTGCAGGGCTGGTCGGTCTTAGGCAGATAGCCATTTGCGCGGGCAAAATCTCGGGCCTGTCGGGGATTGATAACAACCACATCGAAACCTTCAGGCTGAAGATAGCCAACCACACCGGACTCAAGCCCCCCCCGGTGGCATCCATCAGGATCAGTTGAGTTTCATTTTGCTTTAACTCTTTGAGTATCTGATTAAAACCACCATTTTCATTTGGCACAGTGAATGGCTTGGCAATACTGCTGATTGCAATATCCAGAGTGCTTTTCGAAACATCAATGCTTGCACAATGTTGATTTGACACGCTCATCTCCCTCCTTGCAAATACATTTTGGACTGCTTTAAACATGAAAAAATGGCGTTCAATCCTTGAGTGGTGCGGGTTTGCGGAGTTTCCATAGATTCTTGGTCGTTCAAAAAATATCCCAAAATGCTTTTTTTACGCTTTATTCTGGACTTTTTTGATCGCATTTTGGCGTGTTTTTAACATTCTTTGCGTGTATTTGATTTGCTTTAAGTTTACTGAAAAAGATCGTTTTGTATTTTGTGTTAGGTATTTCCCTGCCGGATTTTTGGTGTTGTTTACAAAGTACGCACTTTTCTATTTTCACCTTGAGGAAATGATTATAACCTATTGATGAAGCTAGTTTTCTCTTGGAAGCACGCATTGTTGCCGCAGGAAAACCCAAAAAGGTTGCACTGACCGTTTGCATCAGAAAACTACTGACCATCCTGAACGCAATGCTGAAAAATAATGAAGCATGGAATCCGTTGTATCACCAACATGCTTCGTAATCGGGATCGAAAGATGGTTGCTATGCTCAAACTATAGGGCCGATTTGCCTACGGGCTCGGAGATACTCCAATTCATTTAGCCGCATGTTCACTATTGCTGGGTAAGATTACAGGGCCTCTTTATGCCGACATTAGCCATTCGAGACACTCAATCAAAGGAGAGAGAACAGCTTGAACAACTTTCTCGAAAATCTCGGGGACTTATTGCATTTATGTATATTTGAATTATCATTAATTGGTGTTTTTGATTGTTTGACTTGCTGGGTGAATGTAACATATTGTTTATTGTGTTGTATAAATTATGTTGCAGAGATTGGGAGGGTTATGACTAAACCCTAATATTGATGGACTATGGGGATTCCCACTAACTGGAGAATTAATATGATCAAAGAAAAAACAGTGCTTTTCATCTTGGAATGGATAGAGAAGAATTTAGAACAGCGTATAACGATCGACGATATAACACGCTTGTCAGGATATAGCCGTCGCTACATACAGCTCCTATTTAAAAAATTTACAGGTAAATCAATGGGGGATTATATTCGGCGAAGAAGGCTTTGCCGGGCAGCTATATTGGTCAGACTAACGTCTATGAGCATGATTGATATTGCAACGCTTCTATTCTTTGATTCTCAACAATCTTTTAGCAGAGAGTTTAAGAAACTTTTTGGCTGTTCTCCTCGCCAGTATCGTGAACGAGATTACTGGGATTTGAGCGGCATTTGTCCTCCATGGTTGGATTCAGCCGTAACGTTGCCGCAATGGGGTCTGGTTAATATGGATGAAATAAGACTTAAAGGAAATTTTTTTGAGTATACAGACAATCTTTTAGGAGAGTTCGATAAAAACGGAATCAGGTATAACCACATATTAAAGCACCTACGATATTATAAAAGAGATATTTATTGTTTGTCTTCTGTTTGTCCTTCTACAAAAAATACCGATTCAATAAATGTTAAAACATTCATTGGAATACCAACTGAAGAGTTCATATCTGAACAGAACGAGTCTGTGCTGGTATCAAATCGTGGACTTTATGTTTTTTTTCATTATAGTGGCCTCTGGAAAACTTACAAGAGTTTAGTTCAACGAGTGTATTTTGAAATACTGCCTGCAAATGGTCTAGCCAAGACACGCTCCTATGATATAGAATTATTTCATTCAATCAATATAAATTTTGAAGAAAATGAAAGTATTTCATGTGATCACTATATTCCAGTAAAAAAAATAGATAGAAAAGAACATGATGTTTGTATTTGATTATTTTACTCAAATACGGTTCCGGGAAGAACGATCACTTATTAATAGCCTCTTCGTCGGTCATTGTTGACTTAGGCATGAGATCCAAGGCTTGTGCCAAGTTATTGACCTTATGTTTCACCAGCTGGATAAGTTTCTCGAACACGAAAACATTTTCGCCATTTACTTTATAGCTCACTCCGGAGATGCCGTCTATTGAGCGAAACCTATTCTTAAAAAATTGTGTAACTCATCCATACAAAAAACTATCAGCGAGCACGTCACTGCTCAGTAAGCGCCCCGAGAAGTACGTAGCGTAAGGATTATTTTACAGTTGAGCAGTTCCATGGCAGCAGTTCATGCACACGGTTCGACGGCCAGTCATTTTCTGACGGGGGACAGGTGTCAGGTGAATCAGTGACTGACGATGCATCTTCCAGAAGATTTCTGGCTGTGTTCAGCCGGTTTTCCAGTTCCGACAGTCGTTTTTCTGCCTGTCGGATCTGATTTTCAAGCTTATGACGCTTTTTCTCTGAGCTCTGGCCGAACAACATGCGACGCAACCTGTCGAGTTGCGCTTTCAGCCGTTCAATTTCCTGCTCATAGCCCGCGACCTGACAGGCATACTGGCGAAGCCGACTCTGTTGCTTACGCAACATGGCTTTAAGCAGCTCAATATCGTCGGGGAGTTCATTGTTCATTCCTTTGTTTTATCACGGGTTATATCCGGATGCCAGGCCGCTCTGTCCGTTTGGGATGTTGCCACGCTATCCCCTCCAGTAGCATGGATAACTGAGCTGGCGTCAGGTGCACTTTCCCTTCCCGGGTCACTGGCCAGACGAAGCGGCCCCGTTCCAGGCGTTTGGCGAACAGGCATAACCCGTCACGATCGGCCCACAGTATTTTCACCATTTTGCCACTGCGGCCCCGGAAGACGAAGATATGCCCGGAGAACGGGTCATCTTTCAGCGTATTCTGCACCTTCGAAGCCAGGCCGTTGAAGCCACAACGCATATCTGTGATGCCAGCGATGATCCAGATTTTGGTACCGGTCGGCAGCGTTATCATCGGATACCCCCTTTCATTTCGCGAATGAGCACCCTAAGAAGTTCCGGAGTGAGGGGGGCAAACAGTTTTACCACACCTGATTTAAGATGCAGCTCACACTGTGGTGAGTCTACGGTAGTGTCATTCTGGCTTTCATCAGACTTGTTTCGCCAGAAAGGATTTGTCACCGGTTTGACGGGGTCAGGAGTCTCAGTGATTGCCACCGGAACGGCCTGACATTCCTGGAGATCCTCATCATTCAGTAAGCCCTCTTCATACTGTCTTTTCCAGTTAAACAACAGATTGTCATTAATATTGTGCTCTCTGGCGATCCGTGCAACGACTTGCACCAGGCTGTAATGCCTGTTTTACCAGCCTGATTTTAAATTCACGACTGTAGGAGGTTCGTCGTTCTTTTCGCCGTATGCTTTCGCTGATTTGAGGATCATCAGGTGATTGCTTCTTTCTGTTGGCATAAAGTATGGCATCAAGTTGGGTGACTGAAAGTGATTCAGGTAATGGCCAGGTAATACCGGAGGCATTAAATCGTTGAAAGAGATTATGAATGGTGGAATGACTGAGGCCTAACTGCAGGGCGATAGCCCGGACAGATAATTGCTCGTCGAATCTTAGACGTAATGCGTCTGGCAAATAAGAGCGAAAGCCGGTGATATCTTTTGTTGTCTGAGAATTCATCGTTCGTGTCCATCAATATAGATGGA
>ERZ1034969.921-NODE-921-length-14198-cov-17.260836_pt1 | contig 14198 bp, 9 predicted proteins | sample MGYA00520624_ERZ1034969 | MGnify/ENA primary metagenome ERZ1034969 (study PRJEB33766, sample SAMN09781776) | gut metagenome | biome: gut microbiome | host: Homo sapiens | place: Madagascar | study: EMG produced TPA metagenomics assembly of the PRJNA485056 data set...
CCTGCACAACTTGTGCCTGGGAAAAAATATTTTACACACAAATTAGGACTTGACTCCATTTTCATCGATTTGTCCGTAAACGACAGTGATTTTGCCAAATAAAGCGCCTGATAAATCAGCACACTAATAATTTGCCGCCAGCCTCTTTCAGGTCATTTCCATCATTGCAGGCACTTGTCACGTATACGCAAAAAAACCGGATCAGATTTGCGATTGATTGCAAACCATCCGGTTTTCTCAGCCTTTTTTCAGCTAATGATGATTTTTAACGATCCAAATTTTTTCGTTATCCTGAGCAATGAAACTCTTTTGCCTCTTCTTTGGATACAGTGCTGCATTTTCCTGACGGAGCTTCTTAACTCCGGCACGGACGCTCAGATGGTCATTCTTAATGCAATAGACGTTTCCCGGAAGATTTGTGAACCTGACTCTTCCCTGTTCATCCGACTTGACGATGAACTCTTTTTGGTTGCGATACAGCTTGCGCCTTCCGTTTTTGGCAAAAAGCTGGAACGCTTCGCCAACGACAGGTTTTCCATCCGCATCGACAACGATGAAATCAAGGTTGATCTCGCGCTTTTTAAGCAGACCGCCGTGGATAATTCTGTACAAAATATAAAATACAGAAAAGATTGCCATGACGCAGCCTAACATAACGGCTGCTTGAATCAGGTTGTTCATCAGGGATGCACCTTCGACTTCACGTGCAATCTTCTTCGTATATGGCACTCGATAACCAGTCACAAGCATTCGATGAGAATTGATCATGTACGGCGTGCACGTCATCAGCGTCGCCAAATCCTTGTCCTTGACCGGAAGAAGCGATTTGACTTTATTTGGCTTGATGACCTTGATGTTGTAAACCTTATAGGCCATATTCTTTCCATAAACGCTGATTACGAACAAATCGCCCTTCTTGACCTTGTCAAGGTCCGTAAACAGCTTGCGTTCAGGCAATCCGCGGTGAGCAGCAATAACTGTTCGCTTTCCTTTTCCGCCGGTCGGAAACGATGACCCCTGCAAAACGGCCGCACCATAATTGAGCGTGTCGGCCGTCGTCAGATTGAACAATGGCACGTTAACGTTGATTTTCGGAATCACGACGCGTCCCAGCAGATGCTTGCGCAACTTCTTGGCATTCATGTTGCCTGTCCCGCGAAACGGGTCTTTGGCAGCTTTTTTAGCAGCACGTTCATTTTCTGCTCTGAGCTTTGCAAGTTCTTTCGCATTTCTTTTTGCATCAAGTTTTTGGGCTTCTTCAATGCGCCGATTATCAATAAAATTATTTATCGATTCAACGTAGAAGGGGTATAGCATAATCAACAATCCTGCTAAAAAGACAATCATCAGCAAAACTTGGATCCAAAAACCATTTTTTGATTTCTTCTTTTTTTCAGCCATTCTTTTTCCTTTGATACTCAATTGATATTACGTTCAGTTTAATACAAAAAGGGATCGGAAAGTTCATTCCCGACCCCCAAAATTGGTATATGAATAATTAGCTATTTAGTTGTGATGAATAAAATCACGAATTAGATGTCTTCACGACGGTTGCGACGTACAACCATTGCGCCTGCAGCGGCAGCCATCACGGCAACACCGGCAGCAATGAAGAGAACGATACCCATGCCACCTGTTGATGGAAGGAAGCCGCCCTTCTTTGTATCGGAAACCTTCTGAACAACTGCGGCAGCGCCGTTGTAGCTGTCCTTTGCAACCGTGAACTGAACAGGATCCTTGAGCATGTCGTAACCTGCAGGAGCCTTTACTTCCTTTACGGCGTATGATTCGCCGGCTTCAAGTTCCGTGGAGTACTTCAGACCTGCGAATTCGAATTGACCGTTTTCGCCAGTTGTCTTCGTAGCAACGTCTGTGTTGTTCGTATCAAATGTGTAGCCATCTTTTTCATTGCCGTGAGCATACTTGACAACTTGACCGTTCTTAACGATAACAAGTTGGAATTGTGCGCCTGCAAGTGTCTTGCCTGTGTTTGAAGCGTCAACCTTGACGAACTTCTTGCCGCCCGTGAACACTTCCTCTGACTTGACCGTATCGTGTGCTTCGTTGTCCACCTTGGCCGTAGCTTCGTTAGGAATTCCCTTGTCAATCAGTGTAAGATCGGCAATGCTGAGGTGACCGTTGACCGTTGTCTTGAGCGTCTTTCCTGCAAATTTTGCAAGGTTCCCGGCAGGAATCGTGATTGTGAAGCCGTTGTCCGCATTCTTCCTGACCTTGTACTGATCCTTTGTGAGGCCTTCGATTGCGATTGTGTCCGTATCCATCACAAGACCCTTTGAAGGATTATCAGTAATCGTGTATTCCGTCTTGTTTGCAATGTTCCATGGAACAACCGTATCGATTTCGTAAGGAATTGCCTCGCCGGCCGTGAAGTCAACGTGTGTAGCGGTCATCTTCTTCTTGTCAGTGTCCTTGACGTTCTTAGGATAGATGTTGACGTTACTCTGAACCGTCTTGCCGTCTGCACCGTAGATCGGCATTGCAAGAACGAACGGTTCTGCCTTTGTCGTAACGTTTGCCGGAGCGTCCGTTTCAACGAAGAGGTATGCCTTGTAGTTGCCCTTGTCATCCCTGAGCTTGAGACCTTCAAAGGTTGCAAGACCGCCGTTTGCCGTCTTCTGCCTGCCGACTACGGAAACGGAAGCCGTCTTCTGAAGTGAGTCTGCCTTTGCGGCAACTGCTGCGCTGGCCGTCTTGGCAGCATCGGCAGGACTTTCCTTTCTGTCGCCTGTGGCAGTCTTGTATGCAGCGGCATATTCGCTTGTCACGTCGTATGCCGTGAATTCAACGCCGTCAAGTGGCTTGGCGTTGTTCTTATTCAACCAGCCTTCGATTTCGGACTGTGACTTGCTGTTGTCAATCTTGTCTGAAGGAAGTGCCTTGTCAAATACATACTTGTGAAGTGTGACGTTCACTGTGGAAGGCGCTGCCTCCGCAGCCTGTGCCGTCTGAACGCCCACAGCGCCCTGTACTGCCAGTGGCAGGGCCAGCAACAGTGTTGCCAGTGCATTTCTCAATTTCTTATGATTCTTCATTTCCACTACTCCTCATTATAATTATTTCTTCTTGTAAAAACCAATACAACTAAACATATTATTCCTATGCCGAGCAATGCCATAATCGATTTTGCTTCACCGGTTTGCGGCAACATCCCCCATAACCCTTTTTTCTTGACACTGTTCGGTGTCGTTGGCTTGCCTGGAGTATTTGTCTTGCCGGAGTTGCTTGGCGGATTCTCAATGCTGTAATTATAGATGCGCGGCCTTGCGGCACTGACGGTCCTGTCGGAAAGAGCACTGCCGTAAACCTTGTCCAGGTTCACGCCATTGACCTTGACTCCGTCGTCCAGACGACTCGGAATCTCGACCTTGACCTTCTGGGACTCACTGGTCATCCTGTATCCCTTAGGCGCCTGAACTTCGCAGAAGTAGTAGGTGCCCGGCTCAAGAGAGCCGCGGTCATACATGACAAGACCTGATGAGTTGGACGTGAACTTGGCAACGTCCCCGTCATTCAGCGGCGAATCGCTTGTCTTAAAGCTGCCGCTGTTCGTGCAGTATAATTTCATTGAACCGTCCAGGCGATACAAGACGAACTTTGCATTGCCCAACGGTAACTCTCCGCCTGCATTCCTGCCGTACTTGAAAAGATACGGCGAACGCTGCACCAGCGAAGTCTTACCTTTAATCTGATACCACATCATTCCCTGACTGTCGATCTTGAAGTTGTCATCAGGCAGGAACACGAACGGAAGCGTGTATGTTCCGTTGTTGCCCGCATTCTCAATGACCCCGTTTCCATCAGTCTGAACGATCAGATAAGCGTCACGTCCGGGAACGATGAAGTCGATTGATGCAGTGACGCTGCTTCCGGTCTGCCGGCTGAGCGGCTTGAGACCGTGCTTTTCGATGAAGTTCCTGGCGTAGCTCTGCCCGCCGAGCGGGAACTTCGCCGTGAACTCCTTTTGGTCTTCAGCAGCGTCAAATTGCTGAGAAATATCGAAGATTTCGAATGTCGGCGCTCTCAGCCTGCTTATGTCGGCACTCGCGGGCAGGTTCAGCCCCAGGTTGATGTGAATGTGAACTTCCTGCGAAACATCCACATCGTCGGCAAACACCTGACGGACACCGAAAAGTGACATTGCAAGAAAGGCTGCAATCATGAACGTGAACTTTAGTAATCTCTTCATGACTACACCTCCCTTGACTTGCGGATCCGTCGCCAGATGACGACTTCGACCGCAGCACAGGCGATGACGATTGTCAATGACCCGAATGCCTCAAACAATGTCCTGCCTGGGCCGCCGGTATGTGGCAGCACCCCGCCGACAGGAATGTTCAGAACCTGAAGCGTCGTCGGCTTGTGCTTGGCGGAATTCTTCGGAGTGACGCTCAGGAATGCGGTCCTGTTGCCATTGACTGCATTGCCGTTTGCATCAGTTATCGTGATGGTCGACTCCTTGTCATTGTCATCATTCATGTTCTTCTTGCCGAGCGTGAAGTAAACCGGCTCGGAAAGTTTCGTGTATTTCGACTGCGTCTTCGTCTCAACCAACTTGTAGCGGCCGGTGAACAGACCATCATAGCTGATGCGGCCGTTGCTTCCCGTAGTCATGTCCTTGATGTAAGGCGCCCACTTGCCGTCAACCAGGCGGTAGAGGTCGAAGTGAACGTCACGCATGACATCCTTTGTAATGGCATCACGCTTGAGAATGTCGAAGTCCACATTGTAGCCGGTGATTGTGGCATCACCGGAAGTGTGCTTGACTTCCTTTTCACAGTCCTTCTTGAAATAGACAATCTTGTTGTCAAGCCCCTCAATCGCGGCCGTGTTGGAAACATGGTCCTTGCCGGACGTCAGAAGCTTTGTCTGATATTCGACATGGTAAGGCCGGCTTACATGACCGGCCTTCTCACCGGGGTTTCCGTTTCTGTCACCGTCATTGAAGGTGATTACCATCTGCTGCGTCGTCACGCCGTTGACGGTAACCGGAGCGAACTCGACATTGTAGGCCGACTTCGGAAGCGGTGTCCTTGAAACCTTGTCGTCACTCTCGTATCGGTAAATCCTGACGGAATCCTCAACGAACATCTGCTTGCCGTCAAGCGTGTCCCTGATGGCGCCGTTCGGATAGTCAATATATGACTTGTTGAGGTCAATCTTCCAGTCAACGAGGCTGTTGTCGGCCTTGTTGACTTCACCGCTCTTGTCAAGGATGGTCTTCCAAGTGTAATACAAACTTTTGGCATTGCCGACATTCTCACTGTCCCTGTACAGACCGGCATAGTCCCAGTAAACCTTCCAGTCCGGATCGTATCCGCGGGGTCCGAGCTTGACGCCATATGTGATCCTGTATACATGATTCGTATCCGGCAGGTGAACCGTCAGCAGCTTGGCTGGAGACGTGTACTCCTTGAGATTGTTCCAGTCACCGCTGACATCGCCTGTCCTGTAGGTCGAAGTCGTGTCCGTCAGCTCAGCCCTGACCTGCCTTGTGACATCCCTGTTGCCGGCAGTCACGTCCAGAACCCTCAGAGTTGACATGTCGATTGTCTGGTCACCTGTAATCGTGTCCCTGACGGAGTAGTTCTTCATCCGAACCTTGTTCTCCTCATTGACGGTAACGTTCCAGTAAAGCAGATTGTCATCGGCATTGATGCCGCTGTTGGACTTCTTGATGTCAGCTGCAGGAGGCCCGGCTTCAACATTCCTTTCCACATTCGCATTGCCGAACTGTGCCCAGTTGCCGGCCTTGAGACTGGCGTCACGTGTCGTCGTGTACCTTACTTCATACAGTGCGGCAGGCATCTCGTTCTTGAAGGTGATCCTGAAGCCCTTGTATGCACCGGATCTATTGTCGGTGACAATCGTATACTGACTTGGGTCAATCCGAATGCCTGCATTCCAGTCTCCAACGCCCTGGCTTCTGTAGACCTCCACGCCGGTCAGGCCGTCCTTGAGATCAAGCTTGTCAATCGCACCGGCCTTGTCCGTGTAGAAATGGTCGGTCAGCGTAAGATTCCTGAAGGACTTGAATACATTTTCATCAGCCGCTTCCCAGAACTGCACCCTCCAGTCAATTGTCTTGTCGGTGATGCCGGTGGTGTCTTTCCTGATTCTCTCAGATGTGTCATTGAACCAGACATCACCGCCGGCGGGATTGTTTCCATGGTTGTCCTCAGCTTTGTTTCCAAGTCTGTCATTGTTCTTCAAACCGGCTGGAATGGAAGTGTCATAGCTAATCTTGTATCCCCTGCCATTTGAATTGTAGATGGTTATTCTTGCAACTTCATGACCGTAATTGTCCTTGGAATAGTTAATGCGATACTCACTGCTGCTCAGCTTGCGACCGAGCTGAATGTTGGCGCTGCTTACGTTCCACGGGTTGCTGTCCTTGGCGGAAGCTTCGCAGATCACGAAGCTGTTCCTGTCAAACGAGCCGTTGTACTGCAGAGTGTCCGTCACGACCGTGTTGCCGTCATTGAAACTGTGATTTGCAAGATTGTAGAAGATGTCCCACTTCACCTTGCCGGTTCCGTCCTGACTGCCCGTCTTGTGGATGGTACTGTTCCTGCTCCACCAGTTGGCGTTGAGCCTGACGCTGTCGCTGGCCAGCTTGTTGCCTGAGCCGTCGTACAGCGTAACGTCGTTTCTGACGGTTGTGCTCTCGCGACCGTCGGTGTCCCTGCCGTTGACTGATGCGTCATATTCAACACGGTAGGCCGTCATGATCTTGTGATTAAAGTGAATCTTGAAAGATCTCGAATCCGATGACTTCTCGATCCAGTACTCACTCGTGCTTACCGGCTGCGGATTCAGGCTGTCTTCCTTGTTGTTCGTGATGATCTTGCCCTTCTCATCGAGATGGACGCCGTAGACCTTGATGCTGCTGTAGTCAATCTTCTGTTCCGTATAATAGAAACCATCATTGTTCCTGCCCTGAAGTGACGTGTCAGCCAAAACGGGATTGTCAATGTCATTGAGATTCTTGTTGAAGTCGATTGTGTAATGCGCCTTTTCCGGCTTCCATTCATCCCCGTAGAAACAGCCGTTCTTGTCGACGTCACCGTACTTGTCACCTGTATTCTGCTTGAGGTGCACAGTGAACGTCGTGCTGTTCTTCAGCGGAATCTGAAGCTCCTGTCTGTTTTCTTCAGTGAAGTGCTGCATGTCAAATGATGAATTCAGGGCAACGGTTCCCTTGCGCCCCTGAACGGTTTCAATCCTGTCATTGAACGTCATGACCAGCGGATATCCGTTATGCGCATTGTCAAGGCTGTGCGACAGCTTCCAGGTCCCGAAAACGACACCGTCGCCGTTCTGAAGGTTGCCGTCGGCATCATTGTAGGCAGCGAAGGTCCGTGGTACGTAGACCGTGTATGTGTCACCGGCACTGATCTTCACATTGTCCGGGAAGCTGAACGTGTAGTTCAGTTCAGTCCTGTCACCGTCCCTGACCGTATACGTGTCGCCGCTGTCAAGCATCTGTGTGCTGTTGTCCTTGTGAGTGACCTTGATGCTCACGCTGTCAATGTAGCTCACCTTGCCGCCCTGATTCAACTCAACCGCAGCATTTGCCTTTTCGCCGTCGAACTTCCCCATGGCAAAAACAATCGCAAGTACCGTGGCCACCGCCCCCAAAATCCAGAGCAGCTTTTTAAATATTTTATTTCTTTCCATATCAGTTGCTCTCCATTCTTATCTATCACTAACCAACAAATACTCCAAACATAACGTCTGAAAGATACCGTCATCAGACAACCTCTCTTCGCCAAACAACCGTATCTGCCCCAAAAAGAAAATCCATCTCTCCACTAAAGATCGAATCGTCCATAATGAATGATATATACCAATAAATGTTTCAGGAACTCGTTAACGTTCCCAAAACAACTGTTGCAAACTACAAATTGAATTCTTCTTTAAAATTCAAACATAATTCACAAATCCTTCACCTTGAATTATAGCATAGCAAAAATTGTTTTCCAACAAATAAATTATAGAAAAATTCATTTTTGTTCACAAAAATAGCACATTTGTTAAAACACACTATTTATTTTCTTCTAATCGCCAATTTTTTGTCAAAAATGACAAAAACCACTATTACAGTAACGTGCTTGTCTTTATTCTATTTCGTATCAAATTAAAGCAGATGCTTTTTTTAAATGAGTCTGCAATGGACTATATGCGGCATTGTAAAAAAATGTATTCGATTACAGTATAATATAATACTGGTACTTGATTTTGATCTTGAACGGATTTTAATAACGTTGTTATTGTAATATAGCAGAAGAGCAATTCACATTTATTTCATCTTTGCGATATCCTCTCACATTTCGGTTATTTCTAAACTTATTTTAATCTTGATAAAGAATGCCGCTTTTCGTATTAATTTAAATAAATGATGTCACTTATCAAGGACTTGATTAAAAAATTTCAGAACATCTTAAACGCACACCAGCTGAATTCCTTATAATCCTCAATAGTGTTGCTCAAATTTTATTCTGTTTTTTCATAAATTCATCGCAGTCCAACTTGTCAGATGCCATTCCAATTCGTGATTTTGAAATTATTTTCATTCTTAATTTACCTCCTTAAACCTTTGATATTCAAAGATTTGCGAAATGCCCTCAGAATTTATTTGAAAAAAATAAAATATTTCTCTTGCATTTTTAATAAACCTTGATATAATGAAGTCATTCAATGCAAAGCAATCATGCAAGTCTTGGAAATAAGTCAAAGGAGGTCGGATGTCATGAAGCAATGCAAGATGAATAACGTAGCGTCATCTCGAATTATTAGCCTAGTCATCTCCCTGTGCGGTTTCGTGCCATCTGATGTCTCGGCTTAGTTAGAGTGCAAGAATTTCAGATCCGGCACATGCACCAAGGCGGCGCTGGATCCTTATACCCGAATTGGACCCCGATGCCGGCTTAGTGCCAGTATCGGTTTTTTTATCATTCAGATTGAATGATTGCTTCCCGCTGCGAAAGCCATTTTGAGGAGGAGTTACTTATGACAGATACAAAAACAGTAGATCTTGATTGGAACAACTTAGGCTTCGCCTATATGGATCTACCATACCGCTACCGCGCATATTGGAAGGACGGAGAATGGCACAAGGCTGGCCTGGTTGAAGATTCATCCATTACGATTAATGAAGGTTCTCCTATCGTCCATTACGGTCAAGGATGTTTCGAAGGCATGAAAGCATACCGTTGCAAGGACGGCAGCGTCAATCTTTTCCGTCCGGATCAAAATGCGGCTCGAATGCAACGCAGCTGTCAGCGTCTTTTGATGCCGGAAGTTCCGACGGAAATGTTCGTTGATGCTTTAAAGCAAGTCGTTCGTGCCAATCAGGCATACATTCCGCCATATGGCACCGGCGGTACTCTTTACCTTCGTCCGTACATGATCGGTGTTGGTGAAAACATCGGCGTTCACCCGGCAACGGAATACATCTTCTCCGTATTTGCAATGCCTGTCGGCAACTACTTCAAGGGCGGCCTGACACCGACGAATTTCCTTGCTGCTGATTATGACCGTGCCGCACATAAAGGTACTGGTCAATCCAAAGTCGGCGGCAACTATGCAGCCAGCCTTCTTCCTGGCGATATTGCACACAAGCGCGGCTTCTCAGACTGCATTTACCTTGATCCGATTGAACATAAAAAGATTGAAGAAGTTGGTTCGGCTAACTTCTTCGGCATTACGCGCGACGGTAAATTCGTGACGCCTAAGTCACCATCTATCTTGCCTAGTGTTACTAAATATTCTCTTCTTTACCTTGCTGAACACAATCTTGGCATGGAAACAGAAGAAACTGATGTCTACATCGACCAGCTCGATCACCTTGCAGAAGCAGGTGCTTGTGGGACGGCTGCCGTAATTTCACCAATCGGCGGCTTCCAAGTGGGCGACGAGTTCCACGTCTTCTACAGTGAAACAGAAGTTGGTCCTGTAACCAAGAAACTTTACGACGAATTGACGGGTATTCAATTTGGCGATCGTCCGGCTCCTGAAGGCTGGATCGTCAAAGTCCCTCTTGACTAGTATCAGAATTTAGTACACGCTCGGGCAGGAATAACATCATAAGATAATTCTTCCTGCACTGAGTTTTGATAGAGCTCAGTTCGACTGAACTCTATTTTTTCGGCTTAAATTCAGTAAATGTGTAATTTTTTCAAAAAAGTTGTTTAATAAGGTCTGCATTTTTTATTTGAGAGTTCTTGAGAATTATTATAGGGGGTAATTATATGAACGCTGATACATCAACTACAAGTACAAACAAGCCAACAACCAAAGATTACGTTTATCGGGTTTCCGCTGCTGTCGCCAATGCTATTTTGGTCACGCTCGGCATCGGACTCTTATTCCAGACTATCGCACAATTCATTCATTGGCAGCCGCTTTATGACGCAGGAACGATGGGGACGGTTCTGCTTGCGCCGGCACTTGGCGTCGCGGTTGCCTCGCAGCTTGACGTTAATACGCTCGTTATCTTCAGTGCCATGATTTCATCAACGGTCGGTTCAAATGCAGTGCATTTTACGACAAAAGCGGTCAACGGAACTTCTGCCGTCGGCGGCACGCTTCTTCAAGCAGCCGGCAGCCCTTCATTTTCAACCGGACAGCCTGTCAGTGCCGTTGCCGCAGCATTGATTGCCGCACTTGTCGGCAAATATCTGACCGGTAAAACACCGCTCGACATGGTTTTGGTTCCTTTTGGGGCAACGACCGCCGGAACGATTTCAGGCTTGGGACTTGCTGCCGTTACAACGCCGCTCTTGCTTGATATCAGTCGATTCATTGAGCAATCCATGCACGTCAATCCGATCTTGGGGTCTGTCTGCGTTTCGCTTGCATGGGCATTATTCTTGATGTCGCCGGCTTCTTCAGCAGCTCTTTCGATCGCCTTGACGCTTGATCCGATCAGTTCTGCGGCGGCACTTATCGGAACAACGTCGCAGTTTGTGGCTTTCACTGCAATGTCATGCCGACAAAACAACATTGGCGCAAACATCGCTCAAAGTCTGGTAACTCCTAAGATCCAATTCCCAAATATCGTGCTTAACCCTTACCTGCTGATTCCATCGCTTGTTTCGGCCGTGGTTTCAGCACCGGTTGCAACCGTCCTTTTCCATTTCCGCTCAAACTACACGCTTGGCGGACTTGGACTCAACTCGCTGATTGCACCTTTGGCATATGCTGCCAAAGGCGTTGGACCATTTGCGGTCTACATGTTTACTGGCGTGGTCTTGCCAGCGGCAATTTCCGTTTTCGTTTACCTGTTCATGAAACGGGCCAACCTGATCGGAGAAAATCAGCTTAAACTTCAGGTTATCTGATTTACGACATGACTCTTTGCTTGCTGAGTCAGCGGGCCTGCCAAAAGCAGTTATCTGATTCAGCAAAACATAATCCTCAATCTCTAAGAGGCCGGAAAATGGTTCCGGCCTCTTTTTTGCAAACGCCGTAACGACATATAAATTGAAGCAATCAGCTATGATCAAACCATAAAAACAGGTGCCTTTTGGCAAATGAACCGCTCAAAAGATGAATGATTGCGGGCAAATATCAATGAATCACATTTTGACCGTAATCCATGGCACCTTTTAAGATCATGGAATAAAAAACGAATGACAAAAAGGCAATCGGGCCCTTGTTTGGGGCTCGACTGCCTTTTTTAACTAAAATCAATATTCCTATTCTTTAACGTCTTCTTCTTTTGTACGCGCAACCAGCACGTCGCATCTGGCCGAACGAATTACGTATGACGCAACAGAGCCAACGACCAGTCTTTGCAAAAAGTTCTTGCCGGTTGAACCGACAATAATCAGATCATTTTCATATTCAGGTTGGAAATCTTCAACGATAACCAGCTTAGGATTGCCGAAACGCAGGTGAACCCTGATTTGTTCCGGCTTGAGCCCTGCTTCCTGAATTGCTTTTCTGCGCAGTTCAAGCAAATATTCTTCGCTATCGTGTTCGATCTCGTAAATCTGCTCGCCGTCAAGCGCAATTCCTGCTCCGCCGTATTCAAGCGAGTTAAGATCCATGACCCTCAGCACGTCCAGATGTGCATCGTTGCGCTTGGCAACTTCGATGGCTTCTTTTAAAGCAACTTCTCCGCCTTTTGATCCGTCAAGCGCAACCAAAATCTTTTCATATTCGCATGACATATGAATCACCCTGCCTTTCTTCCTATATATCACTTTATATTTATAATAGCCCTAAACATAAGAATTTGCAAGCCTTTTCACTTTTTCGTCAAATGCAGAATTTTATTGCTGCTTCAATATTTCGAGATGAGCTTTGCGCAATTCATCTACTTTTGTCTGCTCCAAATTGCCAAGATCATAAAGCTTGTCTTCGATCGTTTCCAGAATCTTCACGCGATCTTTGACGTCGGCAACAAAATCATACTTATCGCCATCGATGATCAACAGCGGAGATTCGTCATATTCGTTCATCCAATCGTCATAATGACTGAGCAGACGATGGTAATAATCGACAAGCGAAGGATCTTTTTCGATCTGTTCGTAATCTCGACCGCGCTTGATGATTCGATTGATCATCGTTTCATATGAAACTTTGATCGTAATCATGAGATCCGGCGACTTCTTGTGCGCAGCATACGGCAGTTCTTCCATCATGTTGTTCAAAAGACTCTTGTAGATGTCATACTCGACCCTGGTCGCATTTCCCATCTCGGTATTCATCTTCATGAAGATTTCGTCTTCATAAATCGAACGATCCAAAATATTATTGTCGTTTTTCATTGCTTCTTTGATCATCGCAAAGCGACGATTCAAAAAGTATGTTTGTAAAAGGTAGGCATACGGATTCGTCGCATCTTTCTCACCGGCCGCGCGTTTTTTGGCCGCAATTTCGTTGCCCTTGTAAAAAATCGGCAGCACCGGATTATCTTCAACGGGTTCATAATATGCCTTTGTTCCAAGTTCTTTTGACAAGATTTCCGTCAAGCTGGATTTTCCGGAACCGATAATTCCTGATAATGTAATCAAAATAGTAGATGCATCCTTTCTGTAGCTTAAATGCAGTGCTCTGCATTTCATAAGCAATCGCACATGGCGCTCTTTCAATCATACACTCATTTCGTTTAAAAATAAAGCACATCTAGTGGTTTGTTTCACAGCATGGCACAAGATATAGAGAACGCATTCTATCAACCATAAAAAGGGTTGCAAAATATTTTTGCGCAATGATAAACTAGCATTAAATTGCAATGTAAGGAGAATTTGAATGAAATCCGTATACCTGGCATCGCCATTTTTCAGCGATAAGCAAAAAGAACGCATCTATCAAGTCAAAGAAGCACTTGTCAAAAACAAGACGATCGATTCGGAAAAAATTTTCATCCCGCACGAACATGAATATCAGGAAGCAGAATTCGGCAGTTTCGAATGGCAAAAAGCAACCTTCCAGCTCGATGCTTCACAAATTTCTGCGGCCGACCTCGTTGTTGCGATCGTCGACTATAAAATGGAAGAAACAAAGGAAAACGAACCGGACTCAGGAACCGCCTTCGAAATCGGCTTCGCATACGGCACTCGCACTCCGGTCGCCGTCGTTCAGTTCGATCCGGAAAAAGAAGTCAATCTGATGATCGCCCAGGCTTTGACCGCATACTTCGACGTTTCAAAAGACGGGCTTGAACAATTGGCAACATATGATTTCGACAAAATGATTCCAAAATTCACGAGAAGACCCGTAATCTAAATTTTAGCCAAAAAGACTGGGAAAACTAAAAGCCCGGATGATTTGCAATTAACTGCAGATTATCCGGGCTTTTTTATGCATCGCCGGATGATTTGCGAAAATGATAGCTTTGCCCGTAACCGGGGGCTGCCTTTTACGGGCAAATCCTAGAAATCGCCTTTTTGCCCGTAACCAAGGGCTGCCTTTTACGGGCAAATCCTAGAAATCGACGTTTTGACCGTAACCGAAGACCGGCTTTTACGGGCAAATCCCAGAAATCGACGTTTTGCCCGTAACCAAGGGCTGCCTTTTACGGGCAAATCCCAGAAATCGACGTTTTGCCCGTAACCAAGGGCTGACTTTTACGGGCAAATCTCAAAAATCACCATTTTGCCCGTAACCGGGGGCTGTACTATGTCCTGTCAAGTATACAGTTCAAATATAAAATTTTAACTAACAAG
>ERZ1034969.938-NODE-938-length-13944-cov-7.820505_pt1 | contig 13944 bp, 12 predicted proteins | sample MGYA00520624_ERZ1034969 | MGnify/ENA primary metagenome ERZ1034969 (study PRJEB33766, sample SAMN09781776) | gut metagenome | biome: gut microbiome | host: Homo sapiens | place: Madagascar | study: EMG produced TPA metagenomics assembly of the PRJNA485056 data set...
ATATATGAATATTCATGAAATCATCATAGTTAATATTTAAGAGTCCATCCATACGAGCCCCAGAAGATACTAATTTTCCTAATTCTCTATCAGGTAGTTTAGTTGAAAACATATACTCAATGAAGTCAGCCGACGTATTCTCTAACGCTTTAAAACTATGGTAAACCCTTGGGACAAGTGCTTCTTCATAATTTGTTAGACTGAATACAACTCCGTATTTAGCTAGCTTAGAATTTCCGTGGTTATACGATAATTCTCCCTTTTTCAATAAAGTATAATTCTTTTTCTCTTTACCTGAAATGTCTCCAGAGAATCTATCTTTTTGGTCTAACCAACCACTACTAGCAGACATGGTTAGTGTAGGTAAATCCATTCTCCCGTCATTAGATCTTACTCGCTCAGTAACATCTTTTAACTTACGCTCTTCCCAAGCGTCAGTGAACCCTTTAAAGCGAAGGGCGGGAATTTTTGATTTTGTTTTCATTTATTTTCCTTTTCTATCATGCTTTTTCATGTGTTTAGCCCACGCTTATCGTCCTCTTAACGGCAAGATGTCTTCTTCGATCATATTGCGGTAAGCCTGCTTGATGGCGCGTTTGTATTTAAGTTTATTGAGGGCTTTATCGCCTTTGTGGAGTTTATATTTGGCATAGTCGTAGGAGTCGATAAGAGCTTTTTCACCGATTTGCTTGTCTTTGCCGACGCGGTAGTTGTCCACGAGAAATTGGAGTTCGTCTTCTCCGATACACCAGTCTTTGGCAGTGTTGTCGATAAGTTCTTTGCTAGTGAGCTCGATTAGTTCATCTAGTTTGTTGGCGATGGATTGCCCTTGATAATTTTGGGTATTGAGTTGGGCATCTAGCCAGAGTTCGTTGATGAGTTTTGAGAGTTTTGGATTGGACTTATCCAGATCCTCAATGTAGTTGTCCACCATCTTCTTCTCTTTCTCAGGGATGACTTTACTATCGTTGTCGATGAGGTTTTGGATGAGAGAGATGATATAGTGGTAATTGATCTCATCGGTGCGGATAGACTCCAGCTCATAAGCGATATCAAGCGGTGTTTCGTCTAGTCCGTCGTCTTCCTTACGGCGTCTGCGGAGTTCGTCGATGACATTTTGATATTGGGCGGTAAAGGCCTCGATGGTGTCACGGTCTAGCCCCACTTCCTGTAAGAGCATTGCTTCGTCGTAGTCGGTATAGACTTGGACAGAAGCAAAGAGCTTGTCAAAGGCTTGAAAGGCCTTGGCAAATCGTTTCAACTCAGCGTCGGTGCTTGAGTCAAGGTCAGGGACTTGCTCAGGGGTTGGTGAGATGGCGAGGAGTTCTGCCACTTTTTCCTTGAAGCGCTCCTTTTCTTCCTCCCAAGTCGGTGCCAAAACAGCCAGACTACCTTTGTTACGACTAGATGAGTAGAGTCTGAGGGCCTCATCGACCTTTTCCTTGAAGTGCAGAGGCGTTTGGAAGGTCACGATTTGGCCAAATTTCTTGCCCTCATCAAAGAGGCGGTTGGTCCGTGAAAAGGCTTGAATCAAATGCTGGGGCTTCATGGGTTGACGATCCATGAAAAGCGTTGACAGACATGGCGCATCAAACCCCGTCAGCAAACGATCCACCACGATAACCAAGTCTAGTTGTTCAGAACGGTTGAGGTACTTGTCCTTTTTACGAGCCAAACGGTCATTGAGATCTGCATTGTAAGCCTTGAGCGTATCCAGCTTAAAGTGCGTGTCAAACATGGCATTGTAATCTTCCAAACTTTTTGCCATGTGGGCTTGATTGCTCATCGACTCTTCATCATTTTCCGTCACCGAGTAAGTAATAGCCACTTTTGGAAAATCAGGCAAGACACGCTTGGTTCTTTCCGAAATTTTCAAAGAAGTCTTGCCTTCTTTGACCTTTTGGATCAAGTCATAGTAGGCTTGCGCACGCGCGATGGATTTGACCGTCAAAAGCCCCTCATAAGTCATACCAAGCCCATTGTTAAAACCGAGCTTGCGGTTTGATTTATTGAAAATAGACTCCAAAACCGCCAACATGTGCTCTTCATTGTCATAGTAGTCTTCTTGAATATCGTCCTCGTCCATGTCAGGCATGGTGGTCTGGTACTCCACTTGGAAACCAAGCACCGCGCGGTCGTGGATAGCATTTTCAACGGTGTAACGGTGCAAACACTGACCGTACTGCTCAACCGTAGTCTGAGCCAAGTCCCCTTTTTGTTCACGCTTGTTTTCCTCAAAAATCGGTGTCCCTGTGAAACCATACCAGAGCGAATTGACAAAGAAACGCTCCAAAATGCGTTGACGCTCAGGCGTTACGGCGCGGTGACACTCATCAACCACAAAGGCAAGCTCAAGGTTTTTGATGCGATTGTATTGGCGAGCGTGACGCCCTTCCTCAAACTGACGCAGCATGGCATTGAGTTTTTGGATAGTGGTCACCACCACGCGCCTTTCCTCAGAAGCCAGATTTTTAACCAATTCTCTGGTATCATCAGTTTCATCGACATCAATCATGTCATTGGCTGCATAAGACGCAAAGGCTGCTGTGGTTTGTTGGTCCAAGTCCGTGCGGTCAATGACAAAAATGGTCTTTTGAATGCGTGAAATCTGCAAAAGATTGCGTGCCACCTTATAGCTGGTCAGGGTCTTCCCTGAACCCGTCGTGTGCCAGATAAATCCTGATTGTCGGTTATTACTTGCTTTTTGAATGGCTTGTATAGCATGCACCTGATAAGGACGCAAGAGGATAATCGCTTTCTTATCATCGTCAATGACAGAGTACTGCATGACCATCTGGTGGGCCATTGGGATAGAGAGCACGTTTTTAGCAAAGTCTGTTAGATGTGGTTGAGCCTCGTTTTCTTCATTCACCCACTTGGTCAAAAAGCGCTCATTGAGTTTGTTGGACTTGGCTGCTGCGATGTAGCGGGTTTCATTGATATTTGACACAACAAACATTTGCAAACATGAGTAAATACCTCTGAATTGCCCTTCTTGTTCGTATTTTTTGATTTGACGAAAGGCGTCCATATAAGGGTGAAAACGGTTTTTTAGCTCAATCTGAATCATGGGCAGACCGTTGATGAGCAAGGTCACGTCTAGCCGACGTTCTCTGACTGCATCTCCCTTAGAGATGAGTTGATTAGCCACTTCATAATCAGGTTTGACTTGGTTAACGACTTCGTAGCTTGATTTGCCACCAGCGATATTGTCACGCCAAACAACATTGAGACGAATGCTGCCAAGTGTGGCATCTTCACGTTGCACTTGTACTTTAGCAATGCCATTTTCACCTGCCAGCCATTTGGCCGCCTCGTAGAAATTCACGAATTGCAGCTGGTTTTTAATCTGGCGCTTTTCTTGGTCGGTCAAAGGGTGGTCCCCCAAGACAGATACATTGTTAGCTTGCAATTTTTCAAAGAAATTGTCCCAAAGATCAGCCTCGGTATTGAGCTCAGGTCGGTAAACCCACTGACTTTCTCCCATCACCAATTGGCGGATCAATTCGTCTTCTAGTTGACTTTCTTTTTTGATAGCCGTTGGTGGAGTGATAGGTTTTGGAGTTGGTTTAGATTCTTGCACGACTTCTGCCACGAGCTTCTCTTTTGGCATCATCCTCAAGCTAATGTCAAAATCTTTCAAGTCTACTTCATTGGCCTCTTGCACAAGTTTCAACAAATGATTGGCAAAGCCTTTTAGGGTTTGCTCGGCATTTTTGGCACGTACATCGGCACCCTTGTAGTAATCAGGGTGTTGCTTGATCGCAAGATAGCCGTCCAAAACATCGTTTAAACGTTTGGTTTCCACATCATAGACGGCCGCCATTTCTGAGGTATTGTCTTGTTTTATGTATTTGTCAAACAAGGCTTCTTGGTAGTTTTTGATGTCTTGATAAATCCCTAGCATGTGTGGGGCGTATTCTTGTATCAGGACCAAACGAGGATCGCTTTTGCTAAACATAGAGCCCTCCTTCTTGCATGAAGCCAAAAAACCTGCCATTTCTGACAAGTTCTTTATTTACTAATTGGCTGGGATTTTGAGCCATTTTTCATATTCTCCTTGAACCTAGTGTAATGATTTTATTTTATCATATTTTCAACCATTTTCAAATCACATCACTAGTCCTCTTTAACGGGCTTTTGCTCTTTTAGAGACTCAAATTTAGCACGCATGGTAGGATTCTTGCGGGTTAATTTTTTGACGGAAACATCATCTAGTTTGTTATTGGCAAGGCGGAGCTGGTTTTCACTGGTCGTCAAGAAGCGTTTGACCTCCTCCATACGGCGAATAGACTTGTCGATTTCGTCAATAGCCTTTTGGAAATTGGTGCTGGCGGAATTGTAATTTTTGGCAAAGGCTTGCTTGAAAGTTTCAAGGTCATCTTCAAAATGCGTGATGTCGATGTGTTGCTCACGAACCAAGGCCAACTCTTGCTTGTACTTGAGCGAATTAAGCGCCGCATTGCGCAAAATCCCAATCAACTGAATAAAGAGTTGCGGACGAACGACATACATTTTTTCGTACTCGTGGCTGACATCCACAATCCCCGTGTTGAAATAATCATTGTCCGCTTCCAGCATGCTGACCAAAACGGCATACTCGCATTTTTTCTCTCTGCGGTCCTTGTCCAATTCCTTGTAGAAATCCTTGTTCTTGTGCTTGGTCTTGGTTTCATCCGCTTCGTTTTTCATCTCGAACATGATAGATAGTATTTCAATACCATTCTCGTCTGTTTCGCGGTAAATGAAATCCCCTTTGGAACGGCTGCCTGATGATACCTCATTGTCCTTGCCAAAGGTAGCATTTGGAAAGGCAATAGCGCGCACCTTGTTGAATTCTGTTTCGGCATAGACTTCCAAGCTTTCTCCGATAGCCTTGGTGGATTGTTGCGCTTTGAAATTCTTGTAAAATTCGACCTGCTCATTGGCTGCCTTGAGTTGGGCTTCGTAGTCACTTTTGACTGAGGCAAGCGACAACTCCGCTTCTTTTTCTTGTAAGGCTAATTGGGACTGGGCTTCGTCACGTTCTTTTTCGACAGACGCCACCGCCTCCACCAAACTGGTCTTGTTTTCCAAAGCCAAACGTTCCAACTGGTTTTTCAAGTCCAGCACTTCTTTGTCTTTTTCATTTAGGGCTTGGGTTAATTCCAAATCCTTGACCGAAGTAACATTTTCTAATTGTGCCTTCAGATCTGCAACTTCCTTGTCTTTCTCGCTCAAAGATTGTTTCAACTCGAGGTCTTTGACTGAGGCGACATTGTCCAATTGGACTTTTAAGGCTGCGATTTCTTGCTCTTTTTCACTGAGTTGGCGTTGGTTTTCCAAGGCTAGGGCTTGCTTGGCTTGCTCCAACTGCGTATTGAGTTCTGCGATTTCCTTATCCTTAGCGCTCACCTGCGTCTGCAAATCATTTTTGGATTTTTCCTCCAACAAGGCTTTTTCTTTTTCCAGACGGTCGTGGATTTCCTTGTCAAATTCCTGACTGCGAACCTGCGCCAACAGTTGGCTGTACTCTGTTTCATTGATGGTAAAAACCGTGCCACAATGTGGGCATTTGATACTGTTCATCTCTATTTCTCCCCACTCATTTCTTAAAATAAATTCTTTTCAACATCGTCACGCACCCGTTGCCACTCTTGCTGGGCTCTGACAATTTTTCGCTTGTAATCATTCAACCCCTGCTCATAACGTTGCACCAAATAGGTTTGTTTGACAAGTGGAATTTTTGGTATTTCAATACTAATCAGTTTTTGCGTGCTGACATTCATCACGGCCTTACCTGTATTGGCTTCATCTAGCAAGGCTTGCCCTAGCGGTGATTCCAAAAATAATTTGATATAGCCACCCAAGACGCCGCCAGTGGGACGCAAGACAGTGATATTGGCTGACGCGATGACAGGCTGGTTTTGCTCGCTAAAAACAGCAATCTTTTTAACCGTCCCTTTTGAGGCAATCAAGACGTCGCCATCTTGTAAAAGGTAACGCAAAACCGCACGTTTATCCATCTCAATGCGTTTCAAAGCCGCGTAATCAATGCCCATGCTGGTCATATCACTGAGATTGATAACGGCGACATTTCCCTCATCACCGAGTCTAGACACGGCCTTGCCCTTGAAATGCTCGGTCACATCCTTGATAGCCACCTTGGCTGTCGAACTAGTCATATAGTCTGCAATCGTTTCAGTCATATTATTCTCCTTCTTCTTAGTATTGTAATACCAAAACTGATTTTTGGCAAGTTAAAAGTGGAATAGGCACATCCTATTCCACTCTATGTAAGTATTTGGCGAAATCCATTTTGTAATCACAGGTTAGGGCATTGAAGGCTTGGTCATGGCTAATCACCAAGACAGTCTTGCCAGCCTTTTTGAGTGCTTTAAACAGTTTTGACACCTCAACCATGTGGGCGTAGTCTAGGCCACTGGTCGGCTCATCACACAGCAATAATTTAGGATTTTTAGCAACCGCACGCACGATGGACACCCGTTGCTGCTCGCCTCCTGATAACTGAGCAGGAAAATTATTGAGCCGCTTTTCCAAACCCACGTCAATCAAGGCCTGCTCAGCGTCTTGGGCATCTGCGACAATTTCAGAAGCCAATTCCACATTTTCCTTGGCAGTGAGATTTGGCACTAGGTTGTAAAATTGAAAAACAAAGCCCACATCATTGCGACGGTAGGTTGTCAATTCTTTTGGACTGTACTTAGCGATATCAGTCCCATCAATCAAGACCTGACCTTCATTGCCACTATCCATACCTCCTAAAATATTCAAAATAGTGGACTTGCCCGCACCAGACGCCCCCAAAATAATGACCAATTCGCCCTTTTCAATCGTAAAATTGATGTCATTATTGGCAATGATTTCGGTATCGCCCGTTTGGTAGCGCTTGTACAAATGTTTGATTTCAATATAAGCCATCTGCCTCACCTCGTTTTATTTCTGATTGATATAATTGACCAAGTGCATCTTATACCTTTCACAGCACTTGATGTTACCTTTGACCTTTAAGTTTTTTGGGACAAAGTTTTTTTATAAAATGAAATCCCTTACAATTTTATCATATCTGTTTTGTAACCGTTATCAATTATTTTCATTTTACACTAAAGAAATCCCTCGTGGCACTTGATAAAAGGCAGAAAAAAAACCTGCAAGCTAAGCCAACATACGTCAGCTTATCTTGTTAGGCCTCTTTTTTATAATTGATTAAGGGCATCAAGTGCCGCTTGGTAATTGGGTTCAGAATTGACATTCTCCAAATACTCAGCATAAGTCAAGCGGTTATCGCTGTCTAGGACCAAAACCGCGCGCGCCAACAGGTGCCACTCTTCCATTAAAAGCCCATAAGACTTACCAAAAGAATGATCGTAATAATCAGACAACATGACCGCATGTTCCAAGCCCTCTACCCCGCACCAACGTGCTTGTGCAAAAGGCAAGTCCTCAGAAATGGTAATCACCACCGTGTCATCACGGTCAGACAAGGCCTTGTTAAAGGTCCGCGTTTGCACCGAACAAATACCCGTATCAATAGACGGCACCACACTAATCACTTTTTTCTTGCCTGCAAAATCCGCCAAGCCTTGATGCGTCAATTCACGCGTCATCAAAGAAAAATCTGGCACAACCTCCCCAACTTGTACTCTTTTACCGACTAATGTTACCTTTTCGCCACGAAATGTTGTCATGAGATACCTCCTTTATGCTTATTCTGAAATAGATGCTTTCAGAAATGCTTTCCATTCAAATAGGTTTTTGAGAACCCTTACTCACACTCCTATTGTAACGAATTTCGAGCGTTTTCACTAACAATTTGATTGCAAATCTAAAAACCGCAAAAAAAGACAAGTGGGGAAACACTTGCCTTACAATTTTTTAACAAATTCTGATTTTAATTTCATGGCACCAAAACCATCGATTTTGCAATCGATATTGTGATCCCCTTCAACAAGACGAATGTTTTTCACTCGTGTTCCTTGTTTAAGGTCTTTTGGCGCTCCTTTAACTTTCAGGTTTTTAACGATTGTTACGCTATCACCATCTGCCAAGCGTGTTCCGTTGCTATCTAAAACAACCAGACCATCTTCTGCTTCGGCAGTGTCTTTTGGATTCCATTCGTAAGCACACTCTGGGCAAACTAATAATAAACCATCTTCGTAAACATACTCAGAATGACATTTTGGACAATTTGGTAAAGACATCTTTTCTCCTTATCAAAAATTACAATAACCATGTGCGGTTGATGTCAACCGACTCTCTTTATTGTAGCGGAAAAATCCTGTTTTGGCAAGGTAGAGCGGTTAGGCCTTAAAGTTGTGGCTGTTTGTTGACGTTTTCAATCATGTTCACAGCATCAGCAATCAACTCAGCGTCTGTTAGTTGAGTGATTTCAGTCACCACTTCAGGCAAAGGCTTACTTGTCAATAATTCTTGCAATTGCACGCTTTGGTCATCGTTTTCATCTTGGTAATAGAAAACAAAAGCAGCTGTTTTCAGCAAATGGTCATATGGCAAATCACGTTCTTTCAATTCGCGGATAGGTCTGATGAAACGTTCATCGTAACCAAGTTTACGGATTGGTGTGCGGGCCACACGGCTCACGTCATCCACGATAAACGGATTTTCAAAACGTGAAATAATGACCTTGTGGTAATCTTCCAAAGTTGCTTCATCAAAGCCCCATTTAGCAATTAACAACTGACGAATCTCTGCCAAAACGCCTTCAACTTGTTCTTTCACACGCTCGTCTTTGAGTGCTTCCAAAATAGTTTCTGCCCCATAAAAAGCCCCTGTGTAAGCTGACGTTGCATGGCCTGAGTTAACTGAGAAGAGTTTGCGTTCGATGAAAGGTTCCAAATTCTCTTCGTAATGCACGCCTTCTAGTTTGAAATCTGGATTTTTCATGCGGCTTGTTTCCACCACCCACTCGTTAAAAGGTTCCACGACAACAAACAAGGGATCTTCGTGGCTTTGCGCTGGTACGATGCGATCCACAGCAGCATTTGGGAAACCAACGTAAGTATCTAGATAAGCAAGGCCTTCTTCTGAGAGGTATTTTTTAACTTCTTCAAGAAGGAATTGTGAACCGCCAATCATGTTTTCACAGGCTAGGACGTCGATGGCTTGCGTATTACCTGCTGTCATGCGAGCTTCGATACCTTTGGCAATCAATTCTGCTTAAAGGCTGGTAGGTCTTCATTGGCCACTTTTGAAACAGGGATAGCAATGCCCTTGTTCTTGAAGATAGCTTTCAAGGTTGCTTCACCCATAGTGACAGACCCTCTTGCTTTTCCGTAAGCAAAGACCACTTCATCAATTTGATTCAAGTCAATCTGTACGGGAGCTTTTTCACTCACTTGTTGATTAACAGGGACCGTTTCTTCAGCTGGTGCTTCGCTTGCTCCACTCAAACGAGTCACAATCTCATCGTATTTTGGTGTTGCAAGGAAATTGTCAACGCTGACGTGAATCGCGCTTGGTGTTTTCTGAGCCGCACGTTCTGCCAATTCTTCTTGGGTTACAATCAAAGTATTTGGCGTATCAGTTAGGTTTGAAATCGCTTTATTTGTTACAGGAATATCCAAACCAGCTTTTTTCACTTTTTCTCTCAAGATTGAAGCACCCATAGCTGAACTTCCCATACCTGCATCACAGGCAAAGATGATTTGTTGCACAGCGTTAGTGCTAATCATGAGTTCTTCTTGTGATGGTGCAACTTCTTGACCTTTTGAAGCTGCTTTAGCTGCTTGGCTAGCTGCCTGAGCTGACTCAAGCGAATCGCTTTCTGATCTGTCTGCTTTCAAAATCACAGATGCCACTAGGAAAGATGCCACAGCTGCCGCTGCCACACCAGCAATAACAGGTAAGTAACCGCCTCTTGGTGTCATGGCTAAGATAGCGATAATAGAACCAGGTGAAGCTGCTGCTGATAGACCAGCTCCTAGAAGTTGGAAAGTAAAGGTTCCCACAACACCCCCAGCAATGGCCGCTAGGAATAAAAGCGGTTTCATCATAACGTATGGGAAATAGATTTCATGAATCCCACCCAAGAATTCAATAATAACTGCTCCTGGTGCTGATGATTTAGCTGAGCCTTTACCAAAGAATGAGTAAGCAAGATACCAAGACCAGGACCAGGGTTAGATTCTAGCAAGAAGAGAATTGATTTCCCTGCTTCTGCGACTTGTTCTGTTCCAAGCGGTGTAAAGATACCGTGGTTAAGCGCGTTATTTAAGAAGAGAACCTTGGCTGGCTCAATCAAGATATTTGCCAGTGGTAACATTTTCGCGTTGATAATAGCTTGAACCCCGACACCGATAGCAGCTGTCAAACTAGAAACAACTGGACCAACTGCTAGAAAAGCAAGAATAATCAAAATAAATCCGATAATCCCAGCTGAGAAGTTATTTAATAACATTTCAAATCCAGGACGAATTTTTTCTTGGAATTTCTCGTCAAATTTCTTGATACACCATGCTCCCAAAGGTCCCATAATCATGGCACCGATAAACATGGTTACTGATGACCCAACAATAGCACCGAAGGTTGCCATAGCACCTACAACTGCACCACGTTGTCCATAAACATTAAACCCTGCCGTATAACCAATTAACAAAGGCAAGAGATAGGTCAAGATTGGTGATACCATTACACTTAGCGTGGGATTTGGGAACCAGCCTGTTTCGATGAATAGCGTTGCCAATATCCCCCATGCGATAAAAGCGCCAATATTAGGCATAACCATGTTGGATAAGGTTGTCCCTAATTTTTGGACTCTTACTTTTAATGCACTTTTGTTTTCCATTAGTCGTTTCCTCCTTTTTTCTTAACTATGTTATAATATGTTTTGTAAGCGTTTTAAACTAAAGTTTTGGCAAAATTTTTGTGACAAAAAAAGCCTGGACGACAAATCCAGACTTTTTAGGGTTCTATTATTTAAAAACTATTATTCAACCGTTACCGCTTTAGCCAAGTTACGTGGTTTATCAACGTCAAGACCACGTTGTAATGACGCAAAGTAGGCAATCAATTGAGTTGGGATAACCATTGAAATGCTCGTCAAGTAAGGGTGGACGCGGTTAACCACTATATCATCTCCTGGTTTTGACAACCCTTCTTCAACGATAGTCAAGACATTAGCACCGCGGGCAGACACTTCTTGGATATTACCACGCGTATGGCTTGCTACTGCTTCACTTGATGAAATCAAACCAAGAACAGGTGTGCCATCTTCAATCAGAGAAATGGTACCGTGTTTCAATTCACCAGCCGCAAATCCTTCACATTGAATGTATGAGATTTCTTTCAATTTCAAGCTAGCTTCCATAGCAACGTAGTAATCATTGCCACGACCAATGTAAAAGGCGTTGCGAGTATCTTTTAACAAAGCTTCTACTTTTTCTGAAATGCTGTCTTTTTCTGAAAGAGTTGCCTCGATTGATTGTGCCACGATAGACAATTCATGTACCAAGTCAAATTCAAGGGCTTCTTTCTTACCATTTGCTTCTCCGACTGCTTTAGCAAGGAAGGCAAGTGCCGCAATTTGTGCAGTGTATGCTTTTGTAGAAGCAACTGCAATTTCAGGACCAGCATGCAACAACATGGTATAAGTGGCTTCACGTGACAAGGTTGAACCAGGAACGTTTGTCACGGTCAAACTTGGGATACCCATTTGGTTTGCTTTCACTAAAACCTGACGGCTATCTGCTGTTTCACCAGATTGGCTAAGTAGGATAAACATTGGTTTTTTGCTCAACAATGGCATATTATAGCCCCATTCTGACGCAATTCCCAATTCAACTGGTGTATCCGTCAATTTTTCAAGCATAGCTTTTGAAGCAAAACCAGCGTTGTAAGAAGTTCCTGCTGCCAAGATATAAATACGGTCACATTCTTGCACGGTTTTAACAATCTCAGGGCCAACCAACATATTGCCTTCGCTGTCGGCATAGGTATTGATTAATTTACGCATAACAGTTGGTTGTTCATCGATTTCTTTAAGCATGTAGTAAGGGTAAGTTCCTTTACCAATGTCAGACAAGTCCAACTCAGCTGTGTAAGATTCGCGTTCGATAAGGTTGCCGTCATAATCTGTTACAGTTACAGAATCTTTTGTCAAAACAACCAATTCTTTATCGTGAATTTCCATGAATTCGCTAGTTTCACGAATCATTGCCATCGCATCTGAGCAGACCATGTTGTAACCATCACCCAAACCAATCAAAAGTGGTGATTTGTTTTTAGCAACGTAGATAGTATCTGGATCCTCAGCATCAATCAAAGCAAAAGCGTATGACCCTTCGATGATGTGCAATGCTTTTTTAAAGGCTTCTAAAACAGACAAACCATCTGTAACAAATTGTCCAATCAAATGAACAGCAATTTCTGTATCGGTTTTACCTTTCAAATGATGTCCGGAAAGGTATTCTTCTTTGATTTGCAAGTAATTTTCAATCACACCATTGTGAACCAAAACAAAACGCCCTGTTTCTGATGTGTGAGGGTGAGCATTTTCTTCAGTCGCATGACCGTGTGTTGCCCAGCGCGTATGACCGATACCAGTGTAGCCAGCCACATCTATCTCGATTTTAGCATGAAGGTCTGCAATACGACCAACTGATTTGATTAAGCGTCCTTGATTTACACCGTTTGTCACAAAAATCCCAGCAGAATCGTAACCACGATATTCCAACTTTTCAAGACCTTGCATCAAAATATCTGTTGCATTTTTGTTTCCAACAACACCAACAATACCACACATAACATGTCACCTATTAGCAAGACACCCTTGCTATTTCTTTCTTATTTTTTAATTGGTATAATCCGATAGTCATCAATAAAAACTAACAAAATCAGTATATAACTTTATATTATTAATGTCAACAATAAAATTGGTATAGTTTATTTAGACCAATAGCAAACGCTTTATTTTTCCTATGATTATTCCTTTTGAAAATACAAAAAAACAGAGTAGCTAAACTACTCTGTTGTCAGAAAACCAAATTGACTTAGCGGCCATAATTTGAAGGTCACAACTCCTCGAATTTGTTTTGCCTTAATCAAGCCAAATTTACGGCTGTCATTAGTGTTTTGACGGTCATCGTTTAGCACCAAATAACTGCCCTTTGGAATTTTAGTTTCTTTGTTATCTGTCAATGTTTCAATCGAAAAATCTGACGTAAAAGGCATTTGGCTATCAGATGAGGCCGTGTATTTTGATTTCATCTGGCTGATATAAGGTTCTTCCTTGGCGACATTATCGATATACAAAATATCATCCATCACCGTCGCAGTCTGACCAGGTGTCGCAATCACACGGCTGATGTAGAAAGTGCCATCTTCTTCATATACCACAAAATCCTTGTACTGCGGCTGCCTATTGCGATTAACCACTACGACATCCCCATTTGACAAATAGGAATTGGCCGCATCGTCATGAACTCTAAATGTTGAAAAAACAAAAACCCTTAATAAAACAAGGACAAAAATAGCAATGAGCGCTATAATAATATTTCGAATAAAATCACGCTTTACCATACCTACTCCTATTCTTCTAATTATTATACCATGTTTAAAGGTATAAAAAAAGTAGGCATGAGACTAAAAAAGTATTTTTTAATCGCTTCCAAAAAAGATATCTAAATAAACCAAGTTATCAGTATAATGACTACAGTTATAGCAATCACTATCCAAGTTAGCGTTCTTACTTGTTTCTCACTCATCTTTTACTCATTTACTGTTAGTTTTTCATCAAATCCAAAGCATTTGCATTTAAAACTTTATTTCTTTGTGTCTAATCTTTAACTAGGCTTTTTTTCGATCAAAACTTCTTAAAATTTATATATAAGACTACTGTCCAAGCCTTATAAGTTCAACTTTTATTTATGTTTTCCTTTAAATAATAAGTCAAGGTTTTTCGTACAGAAAACATAACAATCCAAACGA
>ERZ1034969.942-NODE-942-length-13853-cov-8.133063_pt1 | contig 13853 bp, 7 predicted proteins | sample MGYA00520624_ERZ1034969 | MGnify/ENA primary metagenome ERZ1034969 (study PRJEB33766, sample SAMN09781776) | gut metagenome | biome: gut microbiome | host: Homo sapiens | place: Madagascar | study: EMG produced TPA metagenomics assembly of the PRJNA485056 data set...
GACAAAACCAAAAGTCTTAATTTGCCAGAAGTTTCAGTCGTCATGGTGGATGGAAAGCCTGTAGTTCTTGAAAACGTACCATCTAACAGGACGATTGATATTTCAGTTGATGACAATGGTGTTGTTACGCATACACAGGAAATTCTGGATACCGATACCGGGCGTATAGTGCAGGGGATGATTAATTCAGGTGCTGGTGGGTGGTCATGGGCAACATCTGGACCGGATTCCTCAGTCTCCATGGTGAAGTCGTTTCATGGTTTCGATTATGTGACGGTGCCTAACTATATCAGCCTTGACAAGAAAAGCCTGATGCTTGAGTCAGCAGAGGAGAGAGAGGCTGCAATTCACGCGGCGCTTATTGCTCAGGGCTTTACAGATAATGCTGCCACCGATCTTGTGCATCACTTCTCAGCAATGAAGAGTCAGCAAGCCATGCTCGAATCAGTACAGCGTGAAGCCCTGGAATCAGAATTGATGCTCCTTGAAGTGGAAAACATGCAGCTTCGCGACAAGCTACGCGCTCAGACAGCAATGATGGAAAGCCAGGGTGAAGATGCGAAGAAATGCCGTCGTATCCTGCGTGACGCTATCCAGGAAATGCCTGTATTCATCAGTGCAGAGCAACGCCGTGCATTATGTCGGATGCAGTCAGAAGATGATGCCCGAATTGTGGCAGCGATGCTTGAGTCTCTGGGGGTAAATGCAACGTATGGTCTGCCTGTTACGAAAGGAGAGAAGCAGCAAGCACTATCTCAAAACAACAAGAATGTAAGCCAGTTGATCTTTGTTTCGCGACGTTAGGTCTTTTTGATTAAATTAAATTTCTAACACAGTGTATTAATATACACTGTTGATTAGTGATTAATGTTTCGGGTAGGATCGCGTTCGTTGCTCAGTTTGATGGGCGTAGAAAGAACAAAAGCCGCTGGGGGGCGGCTTTTGAGGGCGATAAATCTATTTGAGTAGATTTATCAGAGGCGTAGGTCTTAGACACCCACGCTGATATACCAAAACTTGGAACTCGCATTGATATATCAAGGATTACAGATGGATATTTTAAATTCAGATACCATCACTTTCAACATTTTTGAGCGGAAAGGCAACGCTGAGTACCATAAGCATATCAAAGGCCACCAGCTAAGTTTCTTTGCCCGGCACAGTGGATTCCTGTCGCCAACACACGGTTCGATCATTGCCGAATTTTCCAACCTGGCAGGGTCAACTGACGAATACATAATCCGTCGCTCTTATGCTGATATGGCTGCCATTCTGGGCCGTAGCGTCTCCACCGTTCGCCGTGCATTTTCTGAGGCTGTTAAATGTGGAATGCTCACCAAGCAACATCAGATTGGCAGTAACAATGCTCAGGTTTGTAATGTCTACCGCTTCACCCCTGATTTCCTCCAGTTTATTTCCATCGTTTTGGAGACTGGACGTAAGCAGGGCGTCAAAATTGTTAATGCCACGAAACTGGTTAAGCAACTGATTTCAAAGGTTCGTTCTTTTTTTGAGGTCAATGCCCCCCTGTTCAAAATGAACAACTCCCCCCGTGTTCATGATGAACAACCAATAGAAAAGAAGAATAAAACCGTAACCAAAAAAAGAGAAAGATCATGCCAGGTTCAGCCAAAGGCTTCCCAGGCGGTGTCCACTCAGTTAAATCCAGACTTTCTGAGTGAAGCGCATGTTGTTAGCGAAGAGCAGATAAACAGCCGCATAGCTGCTGCAAAAGCGCGATCCGCTAAACGTCAGGCTGACGACCGCCACGCGAAACGTCTGTCACTACATCGGGCTGCTGAAAAGTTAGCTCATAAAATTGCCTGGATTCGCGGGACAGGGAATGCGGCAAAGGCCAATAAGACTGCCAACGGGCTGGATTTTTCAATGGATTATTCGGCCTATCAGGGCTGCCAGACCGTTGACGAGGCGTTAAAGCTCATGAAACAACGAGGCACCAAAACTGAGTTTGATGATCGTGAGTGGCGTATCCCTGCTGGATTCCGAGGATGATGTGGGTAAATTATGACAGCTTAATACAGAAACCCCGGCCTGTACCGGGGTGTGGAGTCACGCTTCGCTGGTGGATGTGGCGGCCTCACCAGTAGGAAGTAAGGCAGTATTCCGTGGTTCTCCAGTAGGCCAGCGATAACCTGAAACGCGCGATGTTGGGAAAGCGCGGATATTCACGGCATCGCCCTGGTTGCCACCAAGAATGAGCAAATCACCATTCGCCCGGCGACCAACGACAAAGCCGACATGCCCGCCGCCCACGCGAGTAAATACAGCAATACATCCATACGCTGGCGTATCGAGCGCCTCACCCCATGTCAGGTAGGATTTTGCTGACTCGAAGCGGCTGGAACGGATACCAACACGCTCTAACATTGCGCCAACAAAGGCCGCGCACCACGGCGTTTCATCATCTTTAATGCCGCCGCGCTTGATGTCTCGCCAGAACTGGACGATTTCAGGATTGTGTTTAGCCCCTTTGATTTCTGTCAGGCCAATATGTTTACGGGCTTCCATCAGCCAACGAGGATCGGTACTCACCATAACTACTCCTCTGGTTAACAAACGAACATAAACTATGGGGAGTGTGTGATTTTCATGGCAGCCATATTTGTTATCCGGGCACGCTAAAACCTACTCCATTAATGAATGGCGGTTTTGGGTGCCAACTTTGTTATCCCAAATTAACACACTCCATACCCTTTCAAGCCGTACCGCAATGTGCGGAGTTCACGGCTTTGAAGGGGATCTCCTTTGGACAAATTACTCAATTCAATCAATGCAGCCACCAGCATTGGTGGGCTGATTGACCTTATCAGTCGGTTACATAAACCACGTGCAATCGCCGCCTTCGGCGTTAAGAAGGTAGATGGCGTCAGCATTCAGAAGACTCGCCGGGCAGCTAATAACGCGGCAGTCAATCTTCTTAACTCTTTGCCTCCCGGTTTCGATGGCTCTCAGTTGACAGACGAACAGCGTCAGATCCTTGCAGGATACACCGGGGAAGGTGGTCTGACGGATGGCGAAGGAAGTCAGTACGAGTATTACACGCCGCAATTTATGGCAGAAGGTATCTGGGATTTATTTTCGGATTACGGCATTGATAGCGGTCATGTTCTTGAACCGTCAGCGGGTACGGGAATTTTCCAGGAGACGAAGCGGCAGGGCATGATAATGACGAGCGCCGAATTGTCTCCGATTTCTGGTCGAATTAACCAGTTATTGCACCCGGAAGATGATGTGAATATCGGAGCGTTTGAGTCGCTTGCAGCCAAAGATGCAATGTATGACCACGCGGTGGGTAATGTGCCGTTCGGGGAAGGTCGTTCCGGTGTGGCTGGATTAGATCCTGCCTATGCGAACGAAAAGAACGTAGGTAACTACTTTGTGCTTCGTACCATTGACAAGGTTAAACCTGGCGGGCTGATCGTGCTGGTGGTGCCTAACGGCATGACCGACGGCACTAAATACAAGAAACTGCGTGACAAGGTTAGTCGTAAAGCGGAATTTCTGGGCGCACATCGTATGCCTTCCGGTACGTTCAGCGAATCCGGTACAGATACAGTTGTGGACGTATGGGTATTGCGTAAACACCCGGAAGCCTTCCTGGAGATGATCCCCGATACGGATGATGCGACGCTAAAATCGGCAAATGTCCTTTGGGATACCTTTCTGAAAGGCAAGTGGTTTACAACCGAAGGGAAGCGATTCGTTTACGGCGACATGGAACGCACCAGCTTCCGCAACACCCTGGTGGTGAAAAAGGACGGTCGTGTATCCAATGAGTCGATGAAAACCGCTCTATCGCGCCGCTTTGAAAGCCGCATTAATTGGGATTTGCTTGGCGTAACTACTCAGGCATGGCAGGGTGCCAAAGTAGGAGATAAGCGCCTTGTAGGTGGCATCTGGCACGAGTTTGATGGCCTGAAATGGGTTAAAGATGCGACAACCAAATCCTCCGTACTTGATGTAAGCCGATATGGTGTTTCGACATTCGGTGATCTGCAAACAACGTTCCAATCAACAAACGGCATTCTGGCTCTGTCATGGGGGCAGATATCCGCGATCGCTTCCGACTATCCATCGGTTATCAGTGATGAAGTAGCGGCAATGATTCGCTTTGCTGGGAAACAACGCGAAAAAGACCGTGAGCGCATTATGCGCGGTGCGCTGATCGGGCAACTTATCAATAAAGCGCTGGATAAGCGTAACCTTGGTGAAAACGTCGATGATGAACTGGCTGATGCCGCACGTCTGACGGCTGCCGAAGTTGCTAAATATGGCCCACCACACGCCATTAAGCTAAACGATATTACCGAAGCGGGCGCAAAGAACTGGCTGACATTCACCGGGAACGTCAATCAGGACGGTAAAGCATCCGATCTGCTGTCCGGACGGCTTGATGTTAGCAAAGGGGCTGCTGGTATTGATTTCACTCGTCCGGAACAGGTTGTGACACACCTTTTCAGCGATGTTGCCCTTAATCCTATCAATCTTGATGACTTCCGCGAGGCGTTTAAAGGCGAACTGCCCGAAGACGACGATGAAGCACTGGAATACCTGGCGAAATTCGACGATATCGCTATTGATGGATATGGTTGCCTGCTACCGATGGGCCGTGCCACTAGCGGTGATATTAAATCAAAAGTGGCACTGCTGGTGGGCTGGCGAGACGCGTCCACAGGAGAGCGGAAGGCCAACTTTGAGCGCCAGCTTTCAAAAATCGAAGAGAAACGCACGTTTACACCGCTGAACAAAGTCACGGTAAACCTTAACGCACGGTGGTTGGATCGCCGGCTGATAAAAGAGTTCCTGGCAGAGCAGGGCTATGACGAGTTTAAGTATACAGAACCCGACCTTAAGGTTGAGAACGGCATTCTGGTATCCCCGGACGATTACGAAGGTAAGGACGGGGTATTTACTGGCTACCAGCTACGAACCGTAAACGGCAAAAACGGGAACGAGTTCAAGAAAGCGAATAACAAAGATGGCTTCCTGAATCAGCTTGAGAACTACCTGAACGGTGTTAAACCGCGCGGACAGAACGCTAACGAGTACCTGGACAAAATCGCCCAGCTTGAGACGAGTTTTAACGACTGGTTAAGAACTCACCCGCAGGCAGACCAGATCGCCCGCGATTATAACGACGCCTTTAACGGTTATATTCCATTTACCCATTCAGACGCACCCCTGGGGCTTGAAGGCATCAGCGGGAAACGTATACCGCTTTCTTACCAGAATGAAGAAGTTCGTCGTCTGTCGGAAGATGGGCGCGGTATTATGGGATTCGGAACTGGTTTGGGTAAAACGACGACCGCGCTGGCACTGGAAGCCTATAACTTTGAAACCGGGCGAACCAAACGTACCTGTATCGTTGTTCCAAAGGCCGTATACCAGAACTGGTATCACGAGGCACAGAGCTTCTACAGTGCAGATGCCTTCGCCAATATGATGTTTATCGGTCTGGACGAAGTGCGCGATGGTGACGGAAATATTCAGACTGCCCCAGTGCTCGACCAGGACGGCACCCCGCGACTTGATAACGACGGCAATCCGATCACCCGTAATGTTGTTAAAGAATCCGCCAGTGCCGTTATCGCTCAACGCATGAACATGATCCCATCGTCGAACTGGCGAACGGTCATCATGACAAAAGAGCAGTTCGCATCTATCCCGTTGCGCGATGAAACCATCGGAGAAAACTCACAGCAGGCTGTCTTTAATGCCGCCGAAATGGGGCGTCTTGACCTGGCGTCAGGCAAGCACCGTGATGCGCAGAAGAAGAACAAGATTAAGGACCAGGCCGCGAATACCGGTACAGCGAAGAAGCAGAATATCCCGTACTTTGAGGATATGAACTTCGATAGCGTAATTGCCGACGAAGGGCATAACTACCGCAACTCCTTTGGTGCCGGGCGTGAAGCGGGGCAACTGGCATATTTACCTAATCCGGCGGTATCCAAAATGGCCCGTGACATGGCTGTAAAAGCTGCGTACATGATGAAACGTCACAATGGGCGCGGCGTCGTAATGCTGACAGCAACTCCGCTGGTTAATAGCCCTATTGACGCCTTCAACATGCTGTCAACGGTGATCCCTCAGCACGAGTGGATGCACATGGGGATTATTACCCCTGACGACTTTGTGCGAGTGTTCGGTAAAACAGCCACTGTTCAGGTCCAGAAAATTTCTGGCGAAGTGGAAGAGAAACAGGGGCTGGTGGGCTTCCAGAACCTTGATGGTCTGCGTGGCATTTTCCACCGCTGGACAACGCTTAAAACGGCTTCCGATGTTGGTGCAACGGTAAAAATCCCGGATATCGTCGAAAACACCTTGCAGATCCCAATGACTCCAGAGCAGCAAGCAGCTTATGAAGAGCTTCGTAAACGCGCGCAGGAGTTAAGTCGTGGTGATGACGTCACTGTCGATGATGAAGGCAATATCACTCGCGGGAAACCGGATGATTTCATTTTCTCTATCATTCGCGACATGGATAAGGTCGCTATCGACCCGGATCTTTACGCCAGCGCTATCACATTCCAGTTCCCTGTAGAGCTTACTGAACAGGTGAAGTCTATAGCTAATAACCTACCAAAAGTGGCTGGTGGGAAAGCGGCAGACGATGCAGAAGAAGCAGAGGAGGATGCGACCGGAGGCCTGGTCAGTACCCGTACCAGCAAGGTTGTAGCTACAACATTTAGTGAGCATCCAAATCACGTCGAATTGCGTGCCAGCATTGACCTGGAGGCTGAAATACTCAAGGCAATTGCTGATGCAGGCATCGACATGAAACAGGTGTCACACCCGATCCCGCCTAAGTATGCCGCACTTATCGAGAACCTTCGTGAAGGGCTTAAGAACGGTAAGCAAATTATCTTTATCGACGAGAAAGCCCAGCACCAGAAACTACGTCGCATCATTGCCAGTGCGTTGCAAATGCCAGAGCAGGAGATAGGCATTATCAATGCTACGACTGTTAGCCAGGCTGGTGGTGTTAAGCTGAAAAAGGTCAAAAAACCGACCGAACCGACGCCAAACAAAGACGGTGAATACAAAGAAGGCGCATGGGAAACCTACTACAGTAAACTGGCCCAATATGAGGATTATCTCTCTGCTAAAAATGATGCTGGCCTTGAGGGGATGGAAGGTATTGCTGCCGACTATAACGAAGGGCGCACGCGGATCATTATCTGTAACAAGAAAGCCGAAGTAGGTATCAACCTGCATATTGGAACGACCGATATTCACCACCTGACACTACCCTGGACTCCTGCCAGTATCGACCAACGAAATGGGCGCGGTGCGCGCGTAGGTTCTCCGCAAGAGAAGGTTAATGTTCACTATTATTGTGGCAAAGGCACATTCGATGACTTCCGTCTGGATACGCTTAAACGTAAGAAAGACTGGATCAAGATGGTGATGACCTCCGATATGTCAGAGATCGCCAATGGTGATGCGGATGACGCTGATGAACGCGCCATTATGCTGGCGGCAAATCCGGAAGAACGACGCGCAATTATGGCTCGTCAGTCGAAAGAACGTGAGGAACGCCTGCGACTTAAAGCGCAACGCGAAGCCAATAATGCTCTCGATAACTACCTGAAAGCGGCGAATGCTGCCGGGAAGGATATCGGCATGATGGAGGCAGAACTGAAAAGCGCGATGGAGCAGGCGCAACGATACCAGAGTGATCTGGATGGACTGATTAAGAGCGGCACCAACAAAAACGGACAGAAATATACGCTTTCAGCACTAAGCAAAGCTAAAAAAAGAGTGCGTGAATTGCGATTTGCAATCACCAGGGCGAAGGACGCGGATACTGTTATGAAACGCTCTCGTGGTGATGTGGAGCGTGCTATTAAGTCTGGTGTGCTGGATATCAGTATCGATGTTATTCAGAACCCGCAGGAGTATATGCGCACTGGCAAGAACATCCTGTTGCATAAAGGTAGTTACTACCGTGCAGTCATTGATGCTGAATACGAGACAACGGCGATTGTACGCGTGACACAAATTGAGGGCGAAAAAGCGCAATACACCTGCCGCGTCGCCTGGCTGGATAGAGCAAGTCGCCACTCTCGTTCTCCTGGCTCAACCATGACATTACCGTTTGACTCAGTGGTTGAAGCGGTAACATTTGAAGAGGGGGTGGCTGAATCACGAGAAATAGCGGCACGTGGTGTTCAAAGCCACCAGCTTTCAACCTCTCTTTCTCGCGATCAATTCTATGACGCTATTCGTAGCGGTGTTATGCGGGTAACCGGGAAAGATCGTGGCGGTTGGCAAGGAGCACCGGATGTAAACTATTGGGCCTATCGTAACGCCAATGGTCAGATTCAAATGGCCTTTACCTATGGCGGGATGATTGGTCAAAAAATTAGCGCATCTGGAAGTGACGAGATAGCACCTGAACAATGGATTTATCCTGATGTAAACGACGAAGCATTAAAACGCGAAGTCGCGAAAATCCAGACAGGTGATAACCCACTTCGTATTTCAGAGGCAGAAGGTTTTCTCCGTGCATTGTTTGGCTTCGATTATGAGCAAGGTATGGAGGCATGGGGCGCTCAGGCCACTATGGATGATGTGGTCAGGGCGTTCGATGGCTGGATGGCAGGGCGCGATCTCTCCGGGCGTTCACTTGAAAAAGTGACTCAGGAAGATGTCCGCAGCTTGTTCCGCAAGCCAAATGGAGAAGGCCTGGAAACGTACTGGCGAGGCGTGCTTTCTTTCCGCGATTTCCAGGGGCGCATGAAAGCCTTCACCAATGGTTCGGAGATTTCGCAGATGTTCGAACAACTGCGAACGTCCAAAATCACAACCAAAATTGAGAAAACACGCATGGCGCTAAATGCATGGCGTGATGCGCTGTTTGATCAGTACAAAATGCAAAGTGATGCAGATGGTTGGGCGTCACTTGCCTCGTTGGCAGATCAGTCAGTTTACAGTGCGCAACTAAGCATTTCTAATGCCGATAATCCGCTTGAAACATCTGCAACAGTCTGGATTAAAGCGGGGGCGTTAATTCATGCATTTGAGGATAAAAGCATTACCCGTGATGATTTCGCAGATGCAGATAGCTTGAATCGTCTTGTCGGGATGGCTATACGCCATGCTAACGCCTTAAAAGCGGGCGGGTATGTGGAAGAGTTGCCTGATGCTCTGAAATCTGCAACGTGGGATGACTTTGTGTCGCTTAAAAATGGTGGCGCTACGGAGTCAGAGATTGCTGAACGTCTTGCGGCGGCTAAGACTGAACGGGAAGAACAGGCTGATGCAGCAGAGATCAAGGCTGACGAGGCAGCAAATGATGATTACATTATCGTGGTAAACGATAAGCCTATTCGCGCCAAAGCACGTGTACGCGGTCGCTGGTGGAGCGTAAGTGAAGACGCTGGTGCTGTTTATCTCATTGCAGATATGCCCGGATCTTCATCTATTCGCAACGCAAAAGATGCTATCAAGAAAATCGGTGGGCGTTTCTGGAACTTCGAAGTTAACCCGGTTGCCGATGTGGACTTTGACCGTCCGGCCTGGATGGTATCGACGCGCTATTCAATTGATGAAGTGCGTAAAATCATTGAAGCGGCGTCTTAACAGATATGGAGCGGCCTCGAAAGAGGCCGAATTAAAATGACAACATTGATCGACACAGTAAAACCTACGGAATCTTACCTTGAAGAAATTTTGCCACAGGCACTTGTTGGCAGGGGAGAAGGTGAATACCTGGATGCCTATCTTGGCGTAATGGTCGAAAGGTTGAAAAAAGAACCGTTATTGTACCGGCTGTATGGTCCGTGGTGGCCTGCTATCAAAACGCAATTGCTGGAGCGCGGAATTACTGACTTTGGTCAGATTGTGGATGGCGATGTGGCAACTATCTATAGCATGAGTCGCCCGGCATTGACTCTTCTCGCAGCGCATTTGTATTCGGCAGAACGTCTGGAAAACGATGCGGTTTACAATCAGGTCCACCAACTTGAAGTCGCAAGCTATGCTGATGATACAGAACCGTATCTGTACACCAGTTATGACGAATCTATAGAAAAATACAGCATTGCGGGGTGATTATGCGAAAGAATCGGCTTTTCACGATTGATGATCTAAAAGATTACGCATTGTCAAAGGGATACGAACTTGACTTTCATCGTTATAAGCGTGTTTTTACACTGATAAAGATTGATAGTCCTAATGAATGGAGTTGGATTTATTTTCCTCATACTGAGGATAAATTGGTCGAGCGTGTTGATAATTTAAATTTTGATGGGTGGAAAGTAGCCATTGATAAGACAATTAGCAGTATTACCGAACAGGATAAAATAAACTATTGAAAATAATATGCTGGGTAGATTTAATGCGATTTACCCAGTTTTTTGATGCATGTCATCCATTGAACTTAAAGCAGATCCGAGCAGTTGCATATCTACCTCCCTTGAGTAGTATTTAGCATGATTTTGGCATTCCAATCATTTTGTTGTTAATTTCAGCCAATGAAAACCATAACATGTGTTAGAAATTACAATCGAACAAAAAGACGCCATTACGGATTTGAAGCAAAAACCCTGCACGCAGCCGCTCTTCTAGAGCTTGCAAATAACCCCGAACTAATCAAAGGGAACCATGAACACTACGAGCAGGTTCGCGTTCTGGATTGGCTCTATCGCCACATGCGATATGTGTACGAACATACACACGCCACCCCGAACGGAGGACTTCGTGGAATAAGGACAGCTATCAAAATGGTCGCTGAGGGGCAAAAGAAAGGTTATCCAGACCTTTCGATTGATCTTGCGCGTGGCGGTTATCACGGAATGCGCATCGAGATGAAGCAAGGGAATAATCGTCTAACTCCCGAACAAATCGTCTGGATGACACGCCTCACAGAAGCAGGTTACTACTGCTTTGAGGCGCGAAGTGCCGATGAAGCCATCAAAGCTATCACGGAATATGTTGATCTAACTTAACGGAGAAAATGTTTTGCATTTAAGTACCGTGGCTGAACTTGTTCCCGCTGGAGTTTGTGTTGTTGCCCGTCGCAGTGGTTGGAGTCCTTCCATGTGCATCGGAATTGAAAAGCAAGTGAATGGGAACGTGGATTACACAAACCTTTTTACTGGCGAAAAAGTCCATATCACGCCGGACAGTTCTTTAGCTGATGATTGGGAGTGCGCGCCTTGCTGAGAAGTCACTACGTCAGTCTGGCATTCGCAGATGACGCAGGCAGAACGCGAAGCATCGTTATGAAGAGCGCCCGCAAAGCGGTTACTGCCCCGCTCATCAGGGAAGCCCTGAACGAACTTGATATGAATGAAAATGCCACGCTGCTTTCTGCGTGCTGGATGGGAAAGATGTCCGATCCAGAATACGCCAATGGCGTTAATCAGCCAAGTTTCTTGCGAATGAAATGGTTGCTGGCTGCAATCCTTACCTTGCTTTTAGCCCTTGCCTCAACCTGGTTATGGTCCGTAATACATACTTGATTAACCTCTGATACCCGCCCGATGGCGGGTTTTTTGACTTATGGGTATTCCATAGAAACTTAATTACTAATAAAATGTGTTAGAAAATTAAATTCAAGTTTCAAAAGGAACCTCCATGAGTCAGCAAGCAGTAACCTCCTCCACCGAAGACATCATTTCTGCTGATATCGATACACTCCGCAGCCAGATACAGTTGTTACAAAAGCGGACTGCCGGAGATGACCTGTCAAAACGCCTTTTTGAAAGCACCCTTGCCACAGCAGATAACCTTGTAAATGACATCAATCAGCTACTGGATGCGGGTGCATCAGACTACAACGCCCTGGTTGATCAGTTCGAAGAATTTCAGCGTGTCGTTAACGCCAGCCTGATCAGTTTTTCCCATGCTACCGGGATGAGCGCCACGGCGGAGACGCTGGGTGAAATCATTACTGAGTATGCAGAACAGCATAAAAGAGAGATCGGTACACTTGAAGCCAGTCTCCAGCAGGCCAACACGCTACGCGCAGCGGCAGAGTCAGATTTACGGCGCTATAAGAAAGACTTCCCGTCCAGCCTGGCAAAACGCCTGGATGACAGCGAGAGAGATAACCGTTCCCTTAAAAGAGAACGCCGCGAACTTAAAGAGCGTGTATCCGAACTGAACAAAGTGAGCATTAAATACCAGGGCGAGAACGTAAGCCTGCGTAAGAAACTTGCTTCTGCTCAGGCTATCATCGAGAAGTTAAAGAGTGAATGTTCTCAGCTTGGGTATGATCTGAATCGCGCATGCGGTATGCCAGAACGCCCGGAATCTTTCCCGCTCATGTACGATGGCAGGGATGCGGTTGCTTATATTCACGAATACCCACATGGCCTGGTTGCAGAAACCGGACAGCGGGGAGAATCATTACTTACTGCTAACTATCACCTGCAAATTAGAACAAACCGTTTGCTGACAATGGATGTGATCCCGTCAGTTTGGGGAACACCACTTTATTACCGAATGCCTGAGTTTGCCAAAGACTGGAACAACGACATCGACGAATGCCTTCACAATAAGATTATGGCGTACCTTGAAGAGGATTATCCTCGCTTGCATCGACGCATTATGGATGCGAAAGCTGCCCCGGTTGACGAGTTAAAAATGCGTCCTGAGACGATGGAAGGCATCAAGGACGCCGGATTTGATACTGTTTTCAGTGTGGCCTGCATCCCAAGCAACTTTCATGACGAGTTGCCATTCATGCAGGGCGACTGCCGACAGGAAATCATTGATTCCTGTCGGGTATGGGCGAATGAGTGGGATAAAAAGAACGGCGGTGTTGAAGATTTGTACGGGAGATGATTGGCATCAAATTAATGTGTTAGAAATTTAAATTAAACAAAATAACGCATTGATTGTTTTTTGTGGTTGTCCTAAAATTTTTCGTGCTGGTGGGGTGATATCTCAACACGGCTTGCAGCAGGTAGAGCGTCACTATTTTTCGCCAAATCTTAACCCGCCAGCACTTTTAACAAATGAAAATGTTAGAAATATAATGCGTAAGCCAGGCGCCCGTGCAAATGGCAAGAACAGGTCAGCAGGAACTGATGATGCTCCATAAAGTGTTCTCCAAAAGTGCATTTTGCGGAGTAAACAACAAGCGACCTCAACGCCACGGATGGCAATGCATTCAGGGCGTGCAGTGATGATGATCTGGCAGAGAAACGTGCTTAGTGGGCCAGGCTGCTTCGGGTCATCATCAATGCACATCCTCAACATTAAGGAGGCATAGGGATTTTTTGTGGCGAGTACCTTTTGCCCTAAGTCTCCTTAATGTTGCGGTAATGCACCTATGCGGATGCGGCCTTGCATTGTGTCTTGAAAGAATGGGGTAAGGCCGGGGATATCCCCAGGGGGAGGCACCCCCGCTGCAACGAACAGCCACAGACGGCAGTCGAGTGATGGAAACGTGCAAAGACTTTAAACCTCGTTACGGCTGGCGTGGCAAACGCGACAACCGAGACAGAGCGGTGACGGGCGGAGAGAGTGCCGCATCAAGAAAGAAGCCGACTTGTGTTCCCTTTCTGCGGGCATTTGAAAGTGAATCCAGCTCAGGCAGTCGGCTTCTTTCTTGTGTGAGATGTAGCGTATTTGCCCATCTTCGGGTGGGCTTTTTTAGGGTTTTCGTCATGGTTAGCGGCTTTGCGGCGGTTTAGAAACCGACCATTAAAGTAAATGCAAACGATGATCTGATGATGGTAGCGGCCTAAGAAGCCAGACGCCACGGGGTATGAGTCGTCCCCCGTCAAAAAATCGACCGCAGAGTGTCCCCGTCTGTGTATTAGGGAACGGGGAGGCACAACAGGTAAGGGCGCTGGTGTGATTAACCAGATGAA
>ERZ1034969.944-NODE-944-length-13808-cov-4.876245_pt1 | contig 13808 bp, 14 predicted proteins | sample MGYA00520624_ERZ1034969 | MGnify/ENA primary metagenome ERZ1034969 (study PRJEB33766, sample SAMN09781776) | gut metagenome | biome: gut microbiome | host: Homo sapiens | place: Madagascar | study: EMG produced TPA metagenomics assembly of the PRJNA485056 data set...
ACATTAAGATTAGCGGAACTATAGATATGAAAACTAAATTTGAAATATCGTACAAATCTTATTAAGAAGAATAAGGTAGAGAATGTTATTAATAAGTTTTAATATATTTTATTGTACGGTGCTTTTTTTGGCGTGGTCTGATAAAAAAAGTTTCTTTTTTTTTTTTGCTGATTTATTTTTGGTTTTGAAAATCTTATATTATATTTGTGGTACAAAACTTTTGTATTATTAAAACATTAAGAAAATGAAAGAAATTACAGTAGACGGAAGGATCGGCAAGAACGCTGAGGTATTTGAGGGAAAAACAGGTATCAAATATGCGAGATTCAGCCTCGCGAATTCTGAGTACCGCAACAAGGAGGCAACAACAACGTGGTTTGACGTAACCACAACGAACGAATTTATTGTGGAGAAACTTGTTCCCTATCTTACAAAGGGTAAATATGTCATAGTTTCTGGCGATATGGAGACAAGGGATCTGGTTACGGTAAAGAATGGAAAGGTTTACGTTAATTTGAGGGTCAAAGCCACATCGATTCATTTCCCTCCGGTAAGCAACCAGAATAAAGAGGAGAAGACGGATGAGAAAAAAATAGAGGAATTCACGCCTACCGGCGGCTTGACACCAGAAAAAGAAAATGAACTGGCGCCGGTTGCGGAACCCGCATTCGCTCCTATATCGCTCCCCATTGATAATGATGACTTGCCATTCTAAAAATGGAAAGATATGGGTCAGAAATTGAAAAATCCGAAGATGGTTGTGGTTGAGACCTTGGCGGACTACCATAATTTGATTCAAGGAGACAAGGTGGTAGTAAAGGTAGGGGCGGATTGGTGTCCCCCTTGTCATGTACAGAACGAGAAAATCAAGGATTTGGACTATGACCGTGTTAAGGATATAAAATTCGCCGAGGTGGATGCCGATTCCTTTGAATTATCGGAATTGTTTGATGAAATGGGAATCAATGCTATTCCTACATTGGTTCTATACCATAAAGGCAATGTGTTAACCAAATCAACCGGTATCAAGGGAGGATGGGAACTTTATGAATTGTTCAAAGCCTTTGATGAGTATAAACTGGAAAATGCAAAAACTGAAGTGTAATGTGGCTTATTAAATTCTTTTTGGGGGTGGTTTTTATAATCTCCTTCTGTTTAGTGCTAATTTCCCTGATGAGGGATGCGAGCGGTTCTAATAATGACTATAAATGGGAAGCCAAGTTCAGGCTTTATGCTATGAGTGCTGCTGCTGTTTCGTTTGGGGTTATAATTGCGATGCTCTGATGGTTGACGGATGTTTTGATTGGATGGAGGAATCCGTGGAAAGGATTGAGAAAAACAATAGTTTTTATAGGTTCCTCTGTTTTCTCCTTCGGAGAAAGATGAAGTACAAGGAATTATATATGTTGTTGACTGCGGTTAACAGGAAATCCATGGGTGATGATAAAGCAAAACAATGGGCATTCCAAAAAGTGCTCAAGACATATAAGTTTTTGAACAATAATAAATTGCCCCAAATCTAAAAATAAAAAGGAGTCTGAAAACAGACTCCTTTTTATTTTTATTCTAACTGATTGTTGGCTAATTAATTGGGCCGAAGATTGCATCATCATCGAATCCTATTTGGTATTGACTACCAGTTTTCGTGACTTTTATCTCCTTGGCTGTGCCGACAAGGTTGATGTCAATGTTGTTGATAGCCTCCTCCAGTTTGGTCAGTCTATTTGCGATAGCGTTTATTGTAGCATTCAGACCTTCCATGAATTCTTTCATATCATCTATGGTTGTCTGAAGCGAAGCTCCGCGATAGGACATATCTGCTGTATTGTTGCTGACGTAAAACTCGGGAACATTGCCGGTCTTGGAGATTTTCTTCAACAAAGTTTGCTCGGCGGCGGCTTCCGGAGTAATTTCAGTGACAGTTTTCGATATGAGGCTATTTCTGATTTCATTTTTGGCATCACTAATCTTATGGGCGACCGAGCCGTCAACATTTTCGTCTCCAGACATTCTTGTTTCCAGAGAGTCAATAAGGTCTGAATTCTTTTTGATAGAAGTTGACAATTCGGTTTTTGCTGTGGAAATGGCATCGGTGATCCCATTCAAACCCAATCCGGCGGTGCTTAATGTTATGAACTTTCCGTCTCCGGTTTTGTCCACCTTAACTGAAATCACGTTTGCCTTTCCGGATTCCTCCTTTATTTCAATGCCGTTTGATGCGATGTAAGGTGAAAAAAGTTCAGCTAATGGGATTTTTACAGAAGTATCTTCCCCTGCCTGAATGTTTTCATATGTGATTACCAAATACTTGACATTATTAATGGTATCAACGGTTATTGATTTGATTAAACCGGATTTCACGAATTGCTTGGCACTGAGGGTGGTTAACACCTTATCATTAACGCCCAGTAACTTAATGTCCCAGCTATTTGGGTCATAAGCCAATTGAAGCGTGGTGGACAACGCTCCATTGATTACAGACAATATTCTATTCTGTTCTATAGATAGCCCTAATAAAGTCTTATTCCCCGTGGTGTCAATTGTAATCGGTGCTGAAACTGCCACCTGATTCTTATCTACAACACTTGACAGAGCTTTGACTTTCTCGTCAGTATATCCTTTTGACGTTGTGATTGCGTCGTTTATCTTGGCTTGGGTATCAGTTGTTAACGTATCAACCGAGGTCTTGATTTCTTTTTCAGATTCTTTTGCCCTATTGATTTCCTCCGTTAAGGCATTATTGATCTTATCATCTTCAGAATGAGCATAATCCTTAGCGGAAGCTAATACTTTGGCAATTTCTGTATCAATCTTAGTATCAAGAGTTTGCTCGGCGTTGGTGGCTCTGGTTTCCTCGGCTTTAATGGCATTGCTATGAATAGCATCTTGCTCTTTAGAACGTGCTATTTCGCCATCAAGCCTATCTTTCTCAACCTTAATGGCGTTGTCATGAATGGTATCTTGTTCTGCTGAACGGGTTATCTCCTTTTCCAGTTTAGTGTTTACATTATTAAAACTTTCAGTAATCTTTCCTTCCAAAGTTTTTGACACTTCACTGATATTGCCGTTAATATCCGTTGCCGTGTCATCGATCTTCGTTGACAAAACGGATTCTGCTTTAGTGGCTCTGGTAACTTCGTCAGAAATAGCCTTTGACAGTTCAGTTTCTTTAGCGGTGGCTCTATCTGTCTCTGCCTTTACTGCATTAGTGATTGCATCGTTTATTCCGGACACTTTTAAACCATCATCCGAGATTGTGAAAAAGTCCTCACTTGAAGGATCCCGTTTAACAAACACTTCACCGTTAACAACTGCTAAACCGGTTTTAAACTCGGCTTCTTGAAGGAAATCTGCTACGTTTATCTCTTTCTTGATTTCTTCACCATTGACACCCAAATAATTGAATTCAAGGGTTGTAGCCCTTCCTTTGTCATCCGTTAAAAGATTTACGCCTACTAAGCGGCTATCTTTATATATAATGATTTCATCACCAATTTTATTGTCCTTCCCGTCAACCAATTGGTATCGATCCTGGATATTAGCCCCAGCGTTGTCTCCCATCTTTTTAATAGATAGATTAGTACTGAGGAAAATGTTATCTTTATCCTTTGGGGTCTTGATGATAGTGATTTCATCTGGCTGAATCTTTTCCAGCTCTTTAATCCTTTCATCATTGTTATCTGATTTTGCTTCAAGTTTCCCTAAAGCAACATTGACAGAATCGGTATCGTGAAGGGCATCTTTAGGATCGGCAGCCTTAATATAATCGGCAAGTTTGATGTCTTTGGCACCAATAACAAGTCTTGCTATATTGTTCTGAATGTCGGCGGGCAGATCATTTATAATAATTTCTTTAATAATATCACGGCTGATACCTTCAACCTTGTCATTCAAATCAGATACGTCTTGTTTAATCTGATCAACATTAGCTTCAATGTCTTTGATTGTATTGGAATTATCGTCAATCCGTTCAAGAAGATAATCAGTGTCAATATACTGATAAGGTACTCCGGTTCCACCTTCGTTCTTACCTATGGCAAGAATCGCATGTTTTTTGGACTCCTTATCAAGATAGGTAACAAGTATAGGCTCACCCATCTTGCTTTCCCCTATCGGGGCTGCGCCGGACTCGTTATTGACCAATCCGTCAAGAAAGGAAATTGCATCCTCTCTTGAACTAAAAACTTCTATATGGTGTCTAAATTGTAATCTTGTCATTTTTTCTATTTTTTACTTGGTTTAGATTTCTCCGAAATTACCGTCGAACATCAAGGTTACGACAGTCTCATTGGCGTTGTTTTTGATTTCGATGGTATCCTTCTCCCCGCCGCCAATTGTATATCCAGCCTTGGCTATATCATTTCTGAAACGTGTTTCGGCTTCAGCGGCATCAGCCTCTTGTCTTTCTTGAGACTCGGTGTCGATTCTTTCATCAAGCCTTGCTACTTCTTCGGTTATTTTTGTATTAAGAACAGCCACTTCTTTATCGATGCGGTTGTTGATGGTCTTGACCTCATTATCGATTCTTTCGTTAACCTCGGCAATTTCTCCATCAGTGTATTCCTTGGCTGCTTGAAGTGTTTCAGCATCTTTCTCGTCAGCATATTTTTTAGCATCTTGAAGAGTTTTCTCGTCACCTTTATCAGCGTAGTCTTTAGCATCTTTAAGGGTTTCATTGTCACGCATGTCAATGTATTCCTTGATCTCGGTCATAATCTCTTCTTTAAGACTGTTTACCGTATCAATAAGGATATCATTGTTCTCGTCTTTCTTGAATACTCTCCATTCATGGTTTATCACGCCGTCAGGACCGTTGATGATTGCCACCGAATCACCTTCGTTCATCATTTTCTTGACCCATTTTTCGCCGTCCCATTCGTTGATGAAATATTTTTCTGAATATACGCCGTAGTCAACAAGCTTATATGTTTTCTCATTAACCACAATATAATCTGGATCAGTGCCGACAATAGGATTAGAAGGAACCTCCTCTAAAATTGAAGGATTAATGCCGTCTGGAACTTCCGACCCATCAATTTCTTTATAAAAACCGCTTTTCCATTGATCGGATTTATAGCCTAATGAGTTTGAACCGATATTCCAGGCAGTCCAAATCTTATTATGATGGTATTTACGTTCTTGAATTGTATAGTATCTTTCTCCTACTTTGATGTATTTCTCAGTTAGAAGAATTTCATCTCCTCTTGGAATTTCATCATATACAGGTATTTCGGCATCATCAGGTATATCCTCGGTTTCTTCATACCAATATTTGGAATGCTCGGCAACCACATGTGCGCATGGATACCAATATCCTAAAATATCATCGAAAAGAGACATGTTAGACTTGGTGAAATCTTTAACCAAGCGCAAAGAAAGTTTGGATTCCTTGGATAATACTTGTTGATTGACCTTGCTGCTCTTGTAGTAAAGTGCTTTGGCATAAACAGCATCATCATTGTTACCTACAGCAACAAGCCCTGCTGGAGTATTAGTCCAAAAAGCGGTTGACAGATGGTAACCCTCTATGTCATTGTCTTCATCCGGTTTAAGAAAATCTCCTCTCGGCCCGGCAAAACCAACCGGCAAAGCTTCGAATCTGTATGAATCCTGTCCCAAATCTTCCGGATTATTGGACTTGTTCCATAAACCGTTCTTTTCATCCATATTACCAGCTTGCTTGAGCATTGCTCCGGCTTTCTGACCAAAATAGCCTGAACCATTAGAGTCATGATTTCTACCCTCGTCGCAAGGCTCGATGGCGTTTAACATTTCATCCCAATCCTCTTTGGTTGGAATCCTCCATGGGGACTTGGTTTCCTTCAACTGCTCGGATATTTGCTGCACTTCATCATATGTATAAAGCCTTCCAAATTTAGAAACAAATTCTTTCGTTACTATTCTATACCCTTTACCCAAAACGGTTCCGTCAGGCATTAATCCATCCTTTGGAATGTCAACTAATTCCTTAGCCGGGCTATATGTTCCAGTAGTCTCGACCTCAGATAACCTAAGGGGGTTATCTATACTGCCATCACCCTTAATTGTTCCGTTTGTGGCTGCGTTAACCATGTTGAATCTTTTTAGCTCAACCTGTTTGCCATTCGGATATGTGATGGTCATTATTCCATCTTTTTCATTGAACTCGAATTTGAATGCGTCGGTGATATCATCAGAAGCCATTTGAGCCTCCAATCTTTCACCGTTAAGCCTTTCAAGGTATAATTTTTTGACTCCATTCTCGTCAACATCAACATTGAAGGATTTTATATCATATCCTCGCAGGAAATAAAAGTTCCCGTCGATTTCAGAACTCAAAAGGCTGCAATTCTTTGTGAAATCATTGGGATATTTCGACTGCAATGTATAATATGTGACCGCAACGCCTTGTGGCTGCGTACCGCCGCTGATTGGTTGTTCATTTAGATTACTCATTACAAACATATTTTATGATAAATAGTTAAGAATCGAGGAATAATCAGAGAAACCTTCGTAGATTCTAAAGCATTTGATATCGCCGATAAAGGAACCACAGAAATCCTGTTCTAAAGGAAAACAATAATTGGAAACCTTGTAATAGTCCGGTGTTATCATTTCTAGCAATCCTAAAGTTCCTCCTCCTAACGATATCGAATATGGCACACCTTCCTGTTTTTCCTTGCACTCGTCAAGAGCATGAAAATCGAAAGTAGGAAGTTCTTTGCTAACTAATTTCAGAAAACCGTTGACATATATCATTATCTTCATTTTTCTTTTACGTTTATCGCATTTATCACGCCTTGGGGGCAGGATGACAAATCGAACATTTATGCTGTTCCATTCATCACTTTTTACCATTCCGTCTTTTGTGTATTCTTCTATAACGGAATAATGATTATCCGCATCGCAATCCAATATGCCATACCTATATCCTACAGCGCCTTTATCTGTGATCCTTAAAGCGAATGCATTATTCCTGATATCTTTGTATAAATCATAAGGCTTGGTGTGTGATTCGTAATAAGATTCTATATTATCCACGGTATATCCGGAGGATGTTCTGTTCATCAACTCAAACAAGTTAATATTGCCCCAGTCGTTTCTCCCCTCAAGCAACACTTTCATACCTTCCTGATATGTATCCACAGTGACGCCTTCTGGAGTCCTGTCAAACATAAGGAATTTATTATCGGTTTCTATCTCATAGTAGCCTTTCTTTGAGATAAGATGACCTTCACTATTTGTCAGGGTATCCTTTAATTTATTCTCATCCAATATGATATCCGGTTTCATATAATCCTCGTCAATGGATTTATTTCCTTTGCCGCAATCGCTGTTATGCATATAATCATCACTAAAATATTTGGAGCAGTCTATCTCAGTACAACCACATTCGCCGTTCTTACAGTTACACCCTTTACAATCTGATATCTCTGACATATTATCGCCATAAAAATCCCCTGGCGTAAAACTATTAATTTTGGCGGACTCGTTGTCAGAGCAATGGCAATCCTTGATTATGGGCATCGGATTCTCGCAATATCCAGTATTATATGAGTATTCATCAAGAGTATTACCAGCAGGGGTTTCCTGACCAGGAAACTTTACATCAAAAATCTCATCCTTAGGCTTATCCTCTTCTTTTATGTAGTCATCTTTGAAATATCCTTCACAATCGTCTTTTGGCTCGTCTGGCTTGCAGGAGCAACCGCAGTCATTAATCCAAGTAATTCCGTCGGTATAGAACTCGCCAGGGGAATTGGTATAGGAGTTATTACCATTGCATTTGCAGTCTGAAGGTTTTTCACTGTCATCAGTCTTGTCTTCATTGAGAGAGCAATCCATTGGGGAGTTATACTCATCAGAGAAATATTCCCGCTGGTCTAACTCATCGGAAAGATAAGGTTTGTTCTTTGGGTTAGGTATATCTTTATGGTTTGGATCCTTGACAAATGAATCCAATGAGCCATTATTCTCATTATAATATACCATCATTTTATTTTCAGCCCTTAATCCCATATAAAAGAATATTCCGTTATTTTCTGGATGAAGATTGTTAATCGTGTTTTCTTTTATCTGATAATCTGTTCTCGGGCGCAAATCAAAATGAAGAATCCGGTTGTCCAATATGTCATTTGGAAGCACATCATAATCAAACCCCTCAAGTTTGTAAAAACCTTGATAGAAGCCTCCTTTGAATGACATATAGCATTCATTCTCATTCTCGGTATAAGTCATGGGGAATTCGAAACGATCAGTATTTCCGGATATAGGGGTCAGAAAAAGAGAGAAATCACTTGACGGCACAATATATTTGCTATTTGTGAATATATTAAGGAATTCCTCATTTGTTATTCTGGTCTTGTCAAATGTGATAAATCCATTGTCAATACCGGTGAAACCTATATCTTTTAATTCTGCGCCATCATTTACTGAATCTTTCCAAGTTTTAGTGGAAACAAGTTTATAACCCTCCTTAAATGAGAAGGGGCAACAAAACTCAACAATTGCTAAACTGTCCGGATTCTGGGGGGCTATAGCACCCCCACGATGGAGCATAAAGTCATAATAATGACCAGTATATAACTTGCTTGCTAATTGACGTGTGTTATTCTGATAAATATTTTGGAACATAAAATATTTTTTTGAATAAATAGTTGCAGATAAGACCTTTTTTTCTTAACTTTGCCTTGGTTTTTAATCAGATTTTTTTGAAAATGAACGAAGAAAAGAAAGATTATTATGAGATTCTTGGAATAACCGATGAGGAGAAAAACCTTACGGGAAAATCATTTAATGACTGTGTATCAAAAAAATATAAGAAACTTGCGTTGCAATGGCATCCGGATCGCTGGGTGAATGGAACCGATGAGGAGAAGAAAACAGCGGAGGAAAAATTCAAGGGGATATCCGAAGCATATTCAATCCTTTCAGATGAAACGAAACGCAAGCAATACGACAATGGAGGAAGGTCGTCTGAGGATATGGATATGAGCGACTTTTTCCGTGATTTCAATCCGTTCGGGGGATTCAGAAGGCAACGGAAAGGAAATGATATCCAATGCATGGTTACAGTTACGCTGCAAGAGGCTTACTCTGGCTGCAAGAAAACAATATCAGTGCCTTATAACAAGCTTTGCCCTCATTGTAATGGAACAGGCTCAGAGGACGGAAAGACACATAAATGCCCTCATTGCAACGGAACCGGTCAGATAGTCTATAGGCAAAATATGAATGGGATGATGTTCCAAAGTGCCACAATTTGCCCACATTGTCATGGAACAGGATCGGTAATAGAGAAAAAATGCAAGGAATGCGACGGAACCGGATTTGTCAAGGAGTATAAGGATATAGAGATTACCGTACCAAAAGGGGTAAGAACCAATATGGCGATGGCTATGGAAGGTATGGGTGAGCATATAGACAACGGATTGCCGGGTGATCTTGTCATAGTTTTTAATGTTACAGAAGATAATTATTTTTCAACTAATGACGGTGTGAATCTGATTCATACAGAATCTGTTGATTTCAATAAGGCTTTGCTTGGCTGTGATGTTGAATGCAAGACCGTGGATGGATCCATAATCAAGGTAAAGGTTCCGGAGTGTACCAAAGATGGCGAGGCTTTCACTTATCAGGGGAAGGGTATGCCGGTTCTGAATCATCCGGGAAGATACGGAAGTTATACAGTAGTTGTAAAATATATTTATCCGGATAAATTGACGGATGAACAAAAAAATAAACTTAAAAATTTCTAAGGGTATGGTTTTCAAGACATTGAAAGAAAAATGTGAATATTATCGCTCATTAACTGATTACAAATTAATACCTAATAGTTATGTAATTGCGATGGTTGATGGTCATTGTTTCTCGAAATTAATCAAGAACAAATTCAAAAAACCGTTTGATGAGGAATTCATCAATGCGATGAATGAGACCGCTGTTTATTTATGTGAGAATATTCAGGGAGCAAAGCTGGCATATGCCCAATCTGATGAAATATCTGTTCTTATCACTGATTTTGATACACCGATGACGGATTCATTTTTTGGCTATCGCCTTTGCAAGATGCAGTCGTTGATAGCGTCAATGGCAACGGCGAAATTTAACCAGATAATGGCAAAGAATCATCCGGGGCTATATGAGTTCGATTGTAAATGCTGGGCGGTTCCGAATGCGAATGATGCTTATGCATGGTTTCTTTATAGACAAACGGATTGCATTAAGAATTCAAAACAACAGGCAGCGCAAACATATTTGCCTCATAAATCATTATTGAACCTTTCTTCAGATATGCAAATTGAAATGTTGAAAGAAGAAAAAGGAATTGATTGGCATGAGTATTCCAATGGTGAGAAATTTGGAAGATTTATATACCGGGTAAAAGGTGAATTTGAAAAGGATTTACCAAATGGTCAGCACATCAAATTCGAAAGACGAATGTGGACTGCGGTCCAAGCGAATGATATCAAGGAAGATAATTCCATTAGGGAAATGATTTCCAATATTGGAAAGAAAGAAGGAATGACTGAAGAAAAAAGCAATATTGGGGCAAATTCAACAATTGCTATAAAAACGGTTGATTCTGTTCATTCCTATGTTGATTTGGCACTGCCATCAGGCACGAGATGGGCGGTGATGAATATCGGTGCTGAAAAAGAAACCGATTATGGTCTGTATTTCGCCTGGGGAGAAACCCAAGGGTATTTTGAGAAAAAATTCAATTGGGATGGCTATAAATATAGAACAGGACCATATATGACCAAATACAATGCTACCGATGGCTTGGAAACATTGGAGGCATCTGATGATGCGGCAACAGTGAACTGGGGAGCCAAATGGAAAATGCCTACAGCCGAACAGATTAGCGAATTGCTTGATACATCAAATTGTACCAATGAGTGGGTGAAAAACTATAACGATTCAGGGGTCAACGGGAGACTATTTACATCAGTAAGAAATGGGAATAAACTATTCTTCCCCGCCTCTGGTTGCTGTGGTGATAGTGCGTTTAACTTCTTTGGAATGTACGGCGTCGTTTGGTCTGGCACCCTTTCGCTGGATGCAGAACACGGTGCCCAGTGCTTGTACTTCTTTGAAGATGAAGCCGCTCTGGACTACTACTACAGCCGCTGTGTTGGATTGCCGGTTCGTCCTGTTTTTGAGTAAGATAATCAATAAAATCAATGTTCGAAATAATAAAAAATGTCGATTTAATATATCATGTCAAGGAATATGATGCTGTGCTGATAGGCACAAGCATAAAAAACTCATTGGGTGATGGATTTCAGCATAAAGTAGGAAGAAGTTTCCCATATGTGATAGAAGCAAATAACAAGACAAAATACAACGACAAAACTAAATTAGGAACAGTTAATGTTGTGGGAGAAAATCCGGTGTTTTGTTTATGCTATATCCATTGCGGAAGATATAGACCCGACTTATATCCGGATGTCGTGAGCTATGAAGCCTTGGAAAAATGCCTTGATTTGATCAACCGGAATTTTAAAGGTAAAAGAATTGCATCGACAATCATCGGCGGAAATGAATTCGAAGGAGGGGGGAATCCTGAAAGATGCCTTGAAATAATGAGAAATACATTAAAGGATTGTAATGTATCTGTTTATGATTACAAACAGATTCCGTTCCGTGATGAGGATAACCATAATTATATGGCAATTGTCGAAATGAGGACAAGGGGAGAAATCACTAGTGAGGAATATCTTAAAAGGAAAAAAAAATTCCTTTGGGAAAAGAAATACGGATTATATAAACAAATGGAGGAATAAGACATGGTAAGTGCATTAGTTTCAGTAATAACGTATCTTATTATCGGAATGTTCGTTGCGACATTTCTGGAAGTGTTGGAGAATAAACACCCGAAAACAATATTTGCTGATATAGCATTAGGAAAGGAAGGTACTGACTGGTGCTATTTCTTCATGACGGTGTTGTTTTTTCCTCTTGCAATATTAACCGAGATTGGCGTTTGGTTGCACAAGTACATAAGGGCTCTATTTGAAAAAATTATAAAATAGAGGAAAGATAATGATTGCTTTTATACTGTATATTATTATTGCTTTTGTATTTACGGCATTTTTTCAAGTATTGAAAAAAAACATCATCCAAAAGCTTGGGCGGGCGGTTTAGGGATTTGCGCCCATTATAGTATGTTTGTGAGGATTTCCTGCGAAGTTCCTGCGTTTTTACTTAAAGTTCTCTTGAAATTTCAAGAGCAAAACTGCCACTCAGCCGTACAGAAGACCAGTTGATGTTTTTTTTACGCCTTGAACTTCGCTTAAATTTCCTGCGTTTTTTCCTGTTTCCATTTATATTAGTGAGTGAGATTTTTGTTTAGTCTTATTATTTATTATACATAGTTTGCTAACTCTTAACTTATACCCCTAATTTTCTCCACACATTCCAACACAATTTTTCTTAAAACGGATTTGGCAATGACCACTGTATGCTCATTCACCGCCGCCACGATGTTTCCCTTGGTGTCAATTCTGTACCATTTATTGTTTAATTCGACATTGGCATAACCATTAGAAAAATTGCTAAACCAATCAAACCATTGGCTCGGGGAAATCAACTTTCCTTGGGTATCTATATAATTATATTTATTGTTTAATTTAACTCTGGCATAACCATTAGAAAAATTGTAAACCCAATCAAACCATTGGTTCGGGGATAGCAACTTTCCTTGGGTATTTATGAAATTCCATTTATAATTAAATTTAACACCGGCATAACCATCAAAAAAATTGTAAACATCATCGAACCATTGGTTCGGGAAAACCAACTTTCCTTGGGTATCTATGAAATTATATTTACCATTTAATTCAACTACAGCATAACCATCATAAAAATTGTAAGTATCATCAAACCATTGGTTCGAGGAAACCAACTTTCCTCGGGTATCTATGAAATTCCATTTATCATTTAATTCAACCCTGGCATAATCATTAGAAAAATCGTCAACATCATCAAACCATTGGTTCTGAGATAGTAATTTACCTTGGGTATCTATAAGATTCCATTTATCATTTAATTCAACTACAGCATAACCATCATAAAACTCACCAATCTCATCATATTTCATATAAGGAAGAAATAAGGGGTCTATATTATTATAAAATTCCATCAATCCCTTGCTTAATCCTATCTTTTTTAAGGTTATTCTCTTATCATCTGAATCCATGAATTGCCTCGTTGGAAAATGGAACTGGAATTTAGCCCCGTCGGATTTCCTTATATTCACATACAAAGGTCCGTCTTTTGTATACATATTGAAATAACCGCTATTTGAACTTGCTGTGCACCAATTGGTATCACCTCCAATCTTCCTACTCGCTTCATATGTATGAGGGATATATACTACCCATTCTCCATCTTCATACACTTTCTCCAATTCCTGCTCACCTTTGGACAATTGCCTTGTGGCTTTGAAATCATCCGTATAATTACTGATTATGGTAATCAAATCGGATAGGGATTTGATATTGCTAATCGGGGTCGCTATCTGGGATTTGTTTATATTATATGTAGTTAATGCTTTTTTCAACTCCGGGATGTCCCCGACTTTTAATTTCCCGTTAACATATTGATTCCCTATCCATATGCAATATTTTCCTGCGAACGTCCCACGGCTGTTACGAATTGTGGTCGGATCTGCCGTGAAGAGTTCTGCCAAATCATTTGAATCCACATTCGGATTTTTATTTGCAAAAGCATTGACTAATGAGTTGATTTCTCTTGCTTCTTTTAGTATTTGCCTTGATGTAACCATATCAACCAAATAAAAAATATGTTATTTAGTTATAAAT
>ERZ1034969.951-NODE-951-length-13698-cov-5.408928_pt1 | contig 13698 bp, 10 predicted proteins | sample MGYA00520624_ERZ1034969 | MGnify/ENA primary metagenome ERZ1034969 (study PRJEB33766, sample SAMN09781776) | gut metagenome | biome: gut microbiome | host: Homo sapiens | place: Madagascar | study: EMG produced TPA metagenomics assembly of the PRJNA485056 data set...
TCACCGATGATCTTGGTGGAGTTCTTGTTGGCACCGACAGTACCGTCACCGCCGAGACCCCAGAACTTGCACTCCTTGGTGCCGGGGGCGGAGGTGATGGGAGCGGGCTTGACCTCAGGCAGGCTGAGGTTGGTCACATCGTCGGTAATACCGATGGTGAAGCGGGGCTTCGGAGCGTCCTTCTCCAGCTCGGTGTAGATAGCGAAGACAGAGGACGGCGGGGTATCCTTGGAGCCCAGGCCGTAACGGCCGCCGGTCAGAACGACATCGTTCATGCCAGCCTCACGCAGGGTGGTGGCAACATCCAGGTACAGGGGCTCGCCCAGGGAGCCGGGCTCCTTGGTGCGGTCCAGAACAGCAATCTTCTTGACCGTCTTGGGCAGGACCTTCAGCAGAGCGGAAGAAACCCAGGGACGATACAGGCGGACCAGAACCAGGCCGACCTTCTCGCCCTTAGCGGTCAGGTAGTCAACAACTTCCTCTGCAACGTCGCAGATGGAGCCCATGGCGATGATGACGCGGTCAGCATCCTCGGCGCCGTAGTAGTTGAACAGGTCGTAGTTGGTACCCAGCTTCTCGTTGATCTTGGCCATGTACTTCTCAACAACAGCGGGCAGAGCCTCGTAAGCGGGGTTGCAAGCCTCACGATGCTGGAAGAAGACGTCGCCGTTCTCGTGAGAACCGCGCATCTTGGGGTGTTCGGGGTTCAGGGCCTTAGCACGGAACTCCTCGACAGCCTCCATGTTGCACATTTCCTTCAGATCGGCGTAGTCCCACTTCTCGATCTTCTGGATCTCGTGAGAAGTACGGAAACCGTCGAAGAAGTTCACGAAGGGAACGTGACCCTCGATGGCAGACAGATGAGCCACGGGAGACAGGTCCATAACTTCCTGCGGGTTGCTCTCAGCCAGCATAGCGAAGCCGGTCTGACGAACAGCCATAACGTCGCTGTGGTCACCGAAGATGTTCAGGGACTGGGTAGCAACGGTACGGGCAGACACGTCGAAGACGCAGGGCAGCTGCTCAGCTGCGATCTTGTACATGTTGGGGATCATCAGCAGCAGGCCCTGAGAGGCGGTGAAGGTGGTGGTGATAGCACCAGTACCGAGAGAACCGTGCACGGCACCGGCAGCACCGGCCTCGGACTCCATTTCAACAACCTTGACCTGGTTGCCGAAGATGTTCTTCAGACCGGCAGCGCTCCACTGGTCAACCGTGTCGGCCATGGGGCTGGAGGGGGTGATGGGGTAGATGGCAGCCACGTCGGTGAATGCATAAGCTACATGCGCCGCAGCGGTATTGCCGTCCATAGACTGTTTTGCTCTGGGCATTTTTCTTCCTCCGTTTTCATTAGAGTGTATTGCATTTCCGCGCGGGTGTCATGCCGCACGGGCCCACGTTTATCTGTCTGGCGACCTGTAGTTTGCTCCGGGCGCACTGATAGATAAACGCTTTTGCATAGCTTTATTGTACCAAAAAACGCCCCCATTCGTAAAGGGGTTTTATTTAGAATATTGCACAGATTTTTTTGTCCGATGTGTACATTTTGACCATTTTCACCAAATGGCAGTTTTTTTACCCTTTTTGCAGGGACATTTTCTGGACTGTTATATTTTTATCAATCGTAAGTATGCTTATTTTTGAATGTCAATGACAGTTAACATAGACTCACTGACCTGAAACTGCACCCGGTAACCGCCAAAATCCATGGCATATACACGGTCCGGGTCATGCTGGTAGGCCGGGCGTGGATCGTTTTTCAGCACACCTAACAAAGCGGCCCGCTTATTTTTCGGCAGTTTGTCCAAAAGTGGCTGCGGGCACTGTACTTCCAGCGCGTAAGCAGCCGTCTGCTCGGTAAAGCCGCCGCGGGCTTCGGGGTGGGCATCCACGTAAGGCAGGTAGGGCTTGATGTCAAAGATCGGCGTGCCGTCCAAAAGGTCGGCCCCTTTTACCAGAATGTCGCCGTTCTCGATGCCCGCCAGCTCCACGCAGGAAAGACCCAGCGCATTGGGCCGGTAAGGGCTGCGGGTGGCAAACACACCGCGCCGGGCGTTTCCACCCAGCCGGGGCGGGCGCACGGTGGGCCGCCAGCTTTTGCCTGCGGCATACTCGGCCGCCACCGTCGAGAACTGCCAGATCAGCCACAGATGGCTGTAGCCTTCCAACCCCACCAGCGCGTTGGGGTCGCGATATTCCGGTTCAAACACGATGCGGGCGGTCAGCTCCGGCACCAGGCCGCTTTGCCGCGGGATGCCAAATTTATTGGTAAAGTCACTTTTTATATGAGCAATAGGACGGATGATAGTCTCCACGGTAACACTCTCCCTTCTTTTTCCTATTATATAAGAAACGGGTCCATATTTCAAATTTTTACATCTTGCTATCTTCCTATTTTTTACGTTTTATGGTAAAATAGACACATCTTACGAAAAGGGGGCGAATCTTTGGCACCCATCATACGAACCGAAAAACTGCGCAAAGTCTACGCTGTTGGAAAAGAGCGCGTTGTAGCGCTGAATGACGTAGACCTTGCGATCGAAAAAGGCGAATTTTGCTGCATTGTCGGCCAATCCGGCAGCGGTAAGTCTACCCTGCTGAACCAGCTGGCCGGGTTGGAAAAGCCCACCCGCGGCAAAGTTTTCATTGGCAAACACGAGATCAGCGCCATGAACGAAACCGAATTGGCGCAGTTCCGGCAGCAGCATCTGGGGTTCATCTTCCAAAGCTACAACCTGCTGCCCACGATGACCGCCGCAGAAAATGTCGCATTACCGTTAATGTTTAAGGGTATCGACAAAAAGACCCGCCTAAAGCTGGCCCGCAAGGAACTGAAAAGCATGGGCCTGCTTGGCCGCGCCAACCACCTACCCACTGAGATGAGCGGCGGCCAGCAGCAGCGTGTGGGCATCGCCCGTGCCTTTGTCAGCAATCCCAAAGTCATTTTTGCTGATGAACCTACCGGCAACCTGGACTCCAAAACCAGTAAGCAGGTATTGTACCGCATGCTGGAGCTGACTAAGAACCAGCAGGTCACTTTCGTCATGGTCACCCACGAGCCGGAACTGGCCGAATGTGCGGACCGGGTCGTGACCATTTTGGACGGTAAAGTCTGCTCCAACGTGGTGCAGGACGAGGCCACCAAAACCCGCAACCGCGAAGGACTGTTTGCCGACCTGCAGGGCGATATGTCCATCGGAGGCGACGCGGCAAAAGAAAAAAGTAACTGATATATGGAGGTTTTACCTTGAAACGCTTATTTTCTCTGTTGATGGTACTTACGCTGGCGGCAGCGCTCTGCCTGCCTGTCTGGGCGGACGACAGTAACCCTGATTCCGGCATCAACAACGGCGGCGATACTTCGACCGTGACCACAGACAACCAGGGCGTTTATGTCACCAGCTACACCGTGACCACCCCCGCAGGCGGCGAGATCACCACGCTAAACGTGGGCGATCAGGTCAACATCGTGCTGCAGGTGGTGGACCATTCCTCGGCCCGGTATGCCGTAAAGGCCGAAGACATTGTGGCCCGCATCAATTCTTCCATCTTTACTTACACCGGCACCGGCGAAATTGGTCAGCTGTTTGAAAGCAACGACGACCCTGACCAGACCCGCAAGGACCCCCAGTACAATTATTACAGTTATGTGCTGTTGTTCCGCGATGTCATCTACAACGGCGGCGGCAATACCCTGCCCATCAACCTCAGCTATCTGGATACTAGCAAGCCGCTGCAGCAGTTCAGCGTAACGCTGGGCCAGTGCGTGGACAAAGACCAGGCCACCACACCGAACCTCATCGTCCGCACCTCCAATTATGGTGACGCCGTAACGGCGGGCACCGCCTTTACCCTCTCGCTGGGCCTGTACGCCACCGACGGCAACGAGGCACTGAACGACGTCATCGTCTCGCTGACCCTGCCGGAGAATATCTCGCTGGGCGACGGCAGCCTGTCCAACTATGTGGGCAGCATGGCGGCCAAGTCGATGCAGAATATCACCTTCTCGGTGCTGCCTGCTGCCGGTTTTACCGGCACAGTGGCCGACATTACCGTGAACATGACCGGCACCGGCGCTATCTCCGGCAAGGCAGTCAGTTCCACCACCGCTATCTCGGTGCCTATCAGTCAGCCCGACCGCTTTGAGGTAGGCCAGCTGCAGTTAAGCTCCGAATCCATCATGGTGGGCGAGACCGGCAGCGTGACCCTGAGCTACGTCAACAAAGGCAAAAACGCCATCGGCAACCTGGAAGCCCGCCTGACTGGCACCAACCTGGGCGGCGAAAACTACCAGTACCTGGGCAACCTGAATGCCGGCACCGAGGGCAGCGTCGACTTTGACATTACTCCCGACGCCGCCGGCAACATCTCCGGCGTTATTACCCTGAACTACGAGGATGCCAGCGGCAACCCGCGCACCATCAGCAAAGATTTTACCGCTACAGCGGAAGAAATGAACTACGATGATTACATGCCGGATTCCGATTCCAATATGGACGAACCCCAGCAGACCGGCATGCCGGTTTGGGGCTGGGTGCTGATCGTAGTCTGCGTGAGCGTTGTGGTGGCTGTTATCGTGGTCGTGGTGCTGCGCAAACGCAAGAAGGCCAAGGCCCTGGCTGCTTTGGATGAGGACAGCGATGAAGATATCTGATGAGATCAGTCTTTCGGCGCGAAATCTTTTACGCCGCAAAGGCCGTACCGCGCTGACGCTGGTGGGTGTCGTGATTGGCACCTGCATGGTTGTGCTGATGATTTCCCTGGGAATTGCCCAGAACCAGGCCAACGACGAGATGATCCAGAGTTGGGGCGACCTGACCCAGATCGAAATTTACGGTGGCGGCATTTCTGTCGGCAGTGACGGCAAAGCAATCAAGCTGGACGATGCCGCGCTGACGCAGATCCGTGAGCTGAACAACGTGCTGGCGGCCACCCCGTTTACCAACCCTTACAATTTGCAGGGCACGGTCTCAGCCGGGCGCAATGGCCGGTATGTATCGGACATTGGCAACATTACAGCGCTGGATCCTGTGGCTCTGGAGCCGATGGGCTTTGCACTGGAATCCGGCCGGTGGCTGGACACGACCGTCATCAATGCGCAATCCAAAAAAATCCCGGTCCTGGTCTGTGAGTACACCGGCTACAATTTTTACGACAGCCGCCGCAGCAATAACAGCCCCAAGCGTTACCGCTGGCAGGGCCAGACCGATGCCAACGGCAACGAGTTGCCGCCATTTGTGGACGTCGACAAGGACAAAATGACCTTGACCATCACCAACGGCGACGACATCAACCCCAAGACCCAGACCTGGGAATTGGAAGTGGTGGGCAAGCTGCAGCAGGATGCCTCCAAGGGTTGGTGGACCCAAAGCGGCATTATCATGAGCATGCAGAACCTGAAAGTGATCGAGGATGCCTACAACAAGATGGCCAAGATCAAGGACACCGATTCTTCCTACGATCAGGTTTACGTCAAGGTCGACGACCTGAAAAATGTGGGCGACGTGGAAGAAGCCATCCATGACCTGGGCTTTCAGAACACCTGGTCCTCGAACCAGCAGCGGGAGGACATGCAGAAGCAAGTCTTCCGCAGCCAGATGATTTTTGGCGGTGTAGCGGCTGTTTCCCTGCTGGTGGCGGCCATCAACATCATCAATACCATGACGATGGCGATTTACGAGCGCACCCGGGAAATTGGCGTTATGAAGGTCCTTGGCTGTGAGATCAATAACATCCGCACAATGTTCCTGATGGAAAGTTCCTGCATTGGGTTTATTGGCGGCGTGCTGGGCGTGCTTATCAGCCTGCTGGTCAGTTTCATTTTGAACAACCTGACCACGATCATGGCGTCCTTTGGCCAGTACGTAGACCTGTCCGGCATCATGGGTGGGTATGGGGCATCCAGTTCGACCATCTCCATCATCCCACCCTGGCTGATGCTGGGTGCCCTGGTGTTTGCGACTTTGATTGGCCTTGTCTCTGGCATCCTGCCTGCCAACAAAGCCGTGAAAATCAGTGCCCTGGAGGCCATCCGCCACGACTAACCTACTTTCTTTGGAAAAGAAAGTAGGCAAAGAAACTTTAATCATATATCACGTGAACGGGTTGCAAACTTTTACAGAAATATAAAAAGGACGATGCAGATTTCACCTCTGCATCGTCCTTTTTTGTGATTCTATTGAAAGTTTCTTTGGTTACTTTCTTTTCAAAGAAAGTAACATAACCCTCGTTTATTCCTCGTCGCTCGGTGCGCTCTCCTCGGCGGCTTCCTGGGCGAGTTCTTCGGCTTCGATGGCGGCCAGTTCCTCGGGGGTCGGGTCGGTTTCGCCCTCGTTGTCGATTTGGACGGTCTCGGCCTCGTTGTCGCGGTCCACGCGGGCTACAACGGCTACCTTATCACCCTCAGCCAGGCGCATGACACGCACACCACTGCCGTAACGGCTCTGAGTGTTGATGTCAGCTGCATGGATGCGGATGAGGATTCCATTCTGGCTGATCAAAATCAGGTCGTCTGTATCGTCCACGATCTTGATGCCGGCCACGCCTCCGTTGTTGTAGTTACGGATACCCAAACCACCGCGGTTGGTGATGCGGTAATCATCAATGCGGCTGCGGCGTCCCTTGCCTTCTTCGGTAATGGTCAGCACGCTGGCACCCGGGCGACATACACCGGCTCCAATGACATAGTCTCCCTCGCGCAGCTTGATGACGCGCACACCGTGGCCGGTACGGCCCATAGCGCGGGCGCCGCTCTCGGTAAAGTGGATGGCGGCACCATCGTGGGTGGCAACGATGATCTCATCGTCGCCCTTGGTCAAGTGGCTCCAGACCAGGCTATCGCCCTCGTTCAGGGCAATGGCGATCAGACCCGCTTTGCGAATGTTACGGAACTGGGACAGCGGCGTGCGCTTAATGAGGCCCATCTTAGTAACCATCGTGGCGTAGGTGTTGTCCTCGTCCACATCAGCGGCCTGCTGCAGCATCAGGGTGACTTTTTCGCCCTCCTGCAATTGCAGCAGGTTGACGATGTGGGTGCCCTTGGCAGTGCGGCTGCCCTCTGGTACCTGGTAACCCTTCAGGCGGTAGACGCGGCCCTGGTCGGTCATGAACAGCATATAATCATGCGTAGAACCGACAAAAAGTTCCTCAGTAAAGTCGTCGTCCTTTTGGGTCATGCCCTGCACGCCGCGGCCGCCGCGGTTCTGTGCCTGGTAGGTGTCCAGCGTGGTGCGCTTGATATAACCCTCGTGGGTCAGCGTGAAGACGCAGGTCTCCTCGGGGATCAGGTCCTCGATGTCGACCTCACCGGAAACAGCCTCGATGGAGGTGCGGCGCTCGTCGCCGTACTTGTCGGCCAGGGTGGTCAGGTCGGTTTTGACGATGTTCTTCACGTGCTCATCGTTGGCAAGGATGTCCTCATAATCGGCGATGGCAGCGCGCAGTTCACCCAATTCCTGCTCGATCTTGAGGATTTCCAGACCCGCCAGACGGCCCAACTGCAGCTTGACGATGGCATCCGCCTGCAGTTCGTCAAAGCCGAAGTTATCCATCACAGCCTGGCGGGCCTCTGCAAAGCCGCCCTTGCAGGCGCGGATGGTAGCGATGATCTCATCGACGATGTCGACGGCCTTATGCAGACCTTCCAGGATATGCTCGCGCTCCTTGGCCTTCTTCAAATCAAAGGCGGTGCGGCGGCGGATGACCTGCATTTGGAACTCAATATAGCGTTCCATCATGGTTTTCAGGCTCATGATCTTGGGCACGCCGTCATCCAACGCCAGCATAATGACACCTACGGTGTCCTGCAGCTGGGTGTAACGGTACAGCTGGTTCAGCACGACCTGGGGGTTGGCATCCTTCTTGATCTCAATGACGATCTTCATGCCGGTACGGCTGGAAGATTCATCGTTCAGGTCGCTGATGCCCTCGATGCGCTTATCCTTCACGAGGTCCGCGATGGATTCAATCAGGCGGGTCTTGTTGACCATGTACGGGATCTCGTTGATGAGGATCTCGTAGCGGCCGTTTTTCTTTTCGATGATTTCGGCACGGCCGCGCAGCGTGATTTTTCCGCGGCCGGTGGCGTAAGCGGCACGGATGCCAGAGCGGCCCATGATGATGCCGCCGGTGGGGAAATCGGGGCCTTTGACGTACTCCATCAGGCCCGCCAGATCGATCTCCGGGTCATCGATGAGGGCTACCATACCGTTGACGATCTCGCGCAGGTTATGGGGCGGAATATTGGTAGCCATGCCGACCGCGATGCCCTGGCTGCCGTTGACCAACAGGTTCGGAAAGCGGCTGGGCAGGACGTGGGGTTCCTTTTTGGTCTCATCAAAGTTGGGGTCCCAATCGATGGTATCCTTGTCAATATCCGTCAGCATCTCGCAGGCCATTTTGGACATGCGGGCCTCAGTATAACGGTAAGCAGCCGGGGGGTCACCGTCCACGGAACCGAAGTTACCCTGGCCATCGACCAGCGGGTAACGCAGGCTGAAATCCTGGGCCAGACGGACCATGGCGTCGTAGACGGAGGCGTCGCCGTGGGGATGGTAGGAACCCAGCACAGCACCAACTGTATCGGCGGATTTTCGGTAGGGATGCTGCGGATCATTGCCGCGCTCGTGCATCGTGTACAGGATACGGCGATGCACGGGTTTCAGGCCATCGCGCACATCAGGCAATGCGCGCGCAACGATAACAGACATCGAGTAGTCCAAAAAGGCCGTCTCGATCTCCTGTTTTACATCGCGCACAATGACCTTGGTGCCGGACCCCGGCACCATGATGATATTTTCTTCCATTCTATCACCTTAAATATCTAATCTATCTCTCTAGAACCACTTTACGGCGGGAAAAATTAAAGTTTCTTTGCCTACTTTCTTTTCAAAGAAAGTAGGTTACACATCAAGATTCGCATACTTGGCGTTTTTCTCGATGAACTGGCGGCGGGGTTCGACCTGCTCGCCCATCAGGATGCTGAAAGCTTCGTCGGCACGCTCGGCATCCTCGATCTTGATCTGCACGATGACGCGGTTATCCGGGTTCATGGTGGTCTCCCACAGCTGGTCGGGGTTCATCTCGCCCAAGCCTTTGTAGCGGTTGACCTTGGCGCCGGGCATTTCGGCGCTCAAAATCTTCATTTCATCGTCATTATAGGCATACTTGACGGTCTGGCCTTTCTGCAGCTTGAACAGCGGCGGCTGGGCCACGTAGACGTAACCGTTGTCGATCAGCGGCCGCATATAGCGGAAGAAGAAGGTCAGCATCAGGGTGCAGATATGGGAGCCGTCAACATCAGCATCGGCCATAATAAAGATTTTATGGTAGCGCACCTTGGAAATATCAAATTCATCGCCGATACCGGTGCCCAGAGCCGTGACCACGGGCATCAGCTTATCGTTGCCGTAAATACGATCGGCGCGGGCTTTTTCGACGTTCAGCATCTTGCCCCAAAGCGGCAGGATGGCCTGAATGTTGGAGTCTCGGCCCATCTTGGCCGAGCCGCCTGCAGAATCGCCCTCCACAATGAAGAGTTCGGTCTTGCTGGGATCTTTTTCATGGCAGTCGGCCAACTTGCCGGGCATGCGGTTGGATTCCAGCGCGCTCTTGCGGCGGACCAGTTCACGGGCCTTTTTGGCGGCGGCACGGGCACGGGCTGCCTGGGTGGCCTTTTCCAGAATTGCCTTGGCAACGGCGGGGTTTTCCTCAAAGTACTCAGTCAGGGCCTTGTAGACCACATTGCTGACCAGGCCCTTGATGAAGGTATTGCCCAACTTGGCCTTGGTCTGGCCTTCAAACTGAGCCTCCTGCAGCTTGACACTGATGATGGCAATGATACCCTCGCGGGCATCGGGGCCGGAAAGATTCTCGTCCTTATCTTTCAGGATGCCTTTAGCGCGGCCGTACTCGTTCAGCACACGGGTCAGGGCCAGCTTAAAGCCTTCCTCGTGGGTACCGCCCTCAGGCGTATGCACGTTATTGGCAAAACTGAGCAGCAGTTCATTATAGCTGTTATCGTAATACTGCAAAGCCACCTCGGCCACGGCGCCCTGGCCCTCGCCCTTCATATACATGACCTGCGGGGTCAGCGGGGTGAGGTCGCGGCGCTCGCACAGGTAGCTGACGAAGGAACGGATGCCGCCCTCGTAGCACATGGTCTCGGTGCGGACCTCGTTTCCTTCGCTCTTTTCCTCCTGTGGGCGGTCACTCTCCGGACGCTCATCTGTCAGGGTGATGCGGACACCGGCGTTCAGGAAGGCTTCTTCCCGCAGGCGCTTGAGCAGCGTTTCGTAACGATACAGCGTTGTTTCCTGGAACATTTCCGGGTCCGGCTTGAAGGTGACCGTAGTACCGGTGGAGGCTGCCGCGCCGATCTTTTTCAGATCACCATCGGGTTTGCCGCGCTTGAAGCTCTGCTCATACTCGGCACCATCGCGGCGGACGCGGACGGTCAGCCACTCAGACAGTGCATTAACGACCGACGCACCGACGCCGTGCAGACCGCCAGCCACCTTGTAGCCGGAATCCTCGCCGCCGAACTTACCGCCGGCGTGCAGCACGGTATATACGACTGTGACGGCCGGGATGCCCAGCTTGGGCTGGATGTCCACGGGGATGCCGCGGCCGTTATCGGAAACTTCGATGATATTACCGGGTTTGATCGTTACTTCGATATGGGTGCAGTACCCAGCCAAGGCTTCGTCGATGGCGTTATCGACGATCTCGTAGACCAGGTGATGCAGGCCGGAAGGGCCGGTAGAACCGATATACATGCCGGGGCGCTTGCGCACAGCCTCCAGGCCCTCCAGGACCTGGATCTGCGCACCGCCGTAGGCATGGTCTGTGGCCGTTTCGCGGTTGGTTTCGGTGATGATTTCTTCTGCCATGAAATGATAGCCTCCTGTTGTGGTGGGTATCTGCTGTTGCTTCCCTCTATGGAAGCAGTTTTATTTTAATTCGGCCTTTTCTGCCCGCTTTTTTAAGGCTACGGGCGAAAGCTGGCTGATGTAGATGGTCTCATCGGGGAAATCGGTGACGAGGAAGCTTTTTGGCAGGCTACCGGGGGCACACAGGTCCACCACGGCACCGTTATCCTCGGCACTTCTGAAATATTCTTCTGTCCGGCGGGAGGCCCCGGCTGTGTCCAGATCAAACACACCGATGACATCCCGGGTATTCAAAACAAAGTCCTGCCCTGCATGGAAATACATGCCCTGCTCCCCTTTTATTCGGTCACGGTGCCTGCTTTCACCATCACGATTTTACCATTGGTACGTGCAAATGCGGCAGTATCGCAGGTGGTCACGATGGTCTGGTGCTCACCCATACGGGTCAGCAGGTAGGTCTGGCGTTCATCGTCCAGCTCGCTGAGCACATCGTCCAGCAGCAGCACCGGGTGTTCGCCAAAAAGGCTGCCGACCACGCTGGCCTCGGCCAGTTTCATGGCCAATACGCAGCTGCGCTGCTGGCCCTGGCTGCCAAACACGCGTGCAGGCTGGTCATCCAGTTTGATTTCCAGATCTTCGCGGTGCGGCCCGGCCAAACAGAACCCGGCGCGCAGCTCTGCATTTTTGACCGATTCCAATTTTTCCGCCAGCGCGTCTGCGGTGGTGTTATTGGCACACAACTGGTAATTCAGCTGCAGTACTTCGGCATCGTGGGAGATCTCGCTGTAATTCTTGGCGGCAATGGGGGCCAACTCCGCAATAAATTTGCGGCGGTGCTCCATGATCTGCCCACCGTACTGGGCAAGCTGCTCATTATAAGCATCCAGCAGCAGCGAGGCATTGGGCGTTATTTCGTAGCTTTTCAGCAGCGCGTTTTTCTGCGCCACAAGCCTTGTGTAGCGCCGCAGCGCCACCAGATAGGGCCGGTACACCTGGCACAGCGCCGAATCCAGGAACCGCCGCCGGCCTTCCGGTCCGCCTTTGACCAAACTGAGCAGGTCCGGCTCAAACACAACGGCCTGGAAGTTCCCGGCCAAGGCAGCCGCGCGGCCCTGATCCACACCGTTCAGTTTTGCGGTGCGGCCCGGCCGTTGGCTGCCTTTACTGCCCACCGTTAAACGGATAGTTTTGGCGCAATCCTCGGTCTCAAACGCACCCTCGATCACCGAAAAGTCACATCCGCGGCGGATGAGCTCGGCATCTTTGGACCCGCGGAAGCTTTTGCCGCCGGTCAGCAGCCAGACGGCCTCCAGCAAGTTGGTCTTGCCCTGGCCGTTGGGGCCGCACAAAACCGTAAGGTGAGGGTCGGGCGTCAGCTCGGCGTATTTGATATTGCGGTGGTCGGTCAGGGTCAGGTGGTTCAGGCGCATTACGCGCCCTCCGCGACCTGCACGGTCTGGCCTTCCAGCTCCACCGTGTCACCGGCGCGGCACTTTTTGCCGCGCATCGTGCAGACCTCGCCATTGACCTTGACCGCGCCGCCCTGGATCAACTCCTTGGCTTCGCCGCCGGTCTCGCACAGGCCTGCAAATTTCAGCAGGGCATCCAGCTTGATAAACTCCGTGTTGATACGAATTTTTTCCATACGTTAGCCTTCATTCTTAAAGCGGACCGGCAGGACCAGGTAGATGAAGTCCTTGCCGTTTTCCGGCAAAATCTTGACGGGACTCAAGGGTCCGTTGATCTCCAGTACCATCTTCTCGCACTTGGAGTAGCGCAGGGCGTCCAGCAGATAGCGGTTATTGAAACCGATTTCCACGGGGTCGCCGGTCATCTCCACGGGGGCAAACTCGTCCACGACCTTGCCCAGCGGGGTCTGGCAGCGCACGGTGATCTTATTCTCGGTAAAGCTGATGCGCAGCGGGTTCTTCAGCCGCTCGGTGATGATCAGCGAAGCGCGCTCAATCGTATCGATAAAGGTCTTGCAATCAACGATGATACGTGTTTTCTTATCCTTCGGGATAACACTCTCGTAGTTCAGGAAGTCGCCCTCGATCAGGCGGCTCATGATGGTGTAGCCGTTGGTGGTGAACACGACATAACGGCGGTTGGCATCGATCTTCACGTCCTCGTCGGCGCCGCCCATGATTTTGAGCAGTTCCTGCAGCGTTTTGCTGGGGATGATGATGCGGATGTCGCGGGTGCACTCGACGTCGCGCTGGATAATGGCAAGGCGGTAGCCGTCCAGAGCCACGACCGTCAGGCTGCCCGGTTCAATGACGAAAAGTTCGCCGGTGTGGGCTGGCTTTTTGTCGTCCTGGCTGACGGCATAAATGGTCTTTTCGATCATTTCGCGGATGACGCCGCATTTCATTGTCATGGTATTATCGGCGCCGGTCACGGGCAGGCTGGGGTAGTCGCTGGCGTTCAGGGCAGGAATTTCAAATTCTGCCACACCACCGCTGATTTTTGCCTGACCTTCGTCGTTCAGCTCAATGCGGACATTGCCGGCGGGCATGCGGCTGACCATTGAGCCCAGCAGCTTGGCATCCAGCACGGTCTCGCCGGGAACCAGCACGTTGCACTCAATGGTGGTGGTGATGCCCATCTCCATATCGTAACCGGTCAAAGTTAAATTAAATCCTTCGGCTTTCATATAGATGCCTTCCAGCACGGGGATGGCGGCGCGGTTGGTGATGGCGCGGCTGACACCCTCAATGGCGGAGGCGAGCATGGATTTTTCGCATTCAAATTTCATAATTGATTCCTTTCTCCTTACTTTCTTTGAAAAGAAAGTAAGCAAAGAAAC
>ERZ1034969.954-NODE-954-length-13679-cov-11.389166_pt1 | contig 13679 bp, 19 predicted proteins | sample MGYA00520624_ERZ1034969 | MGnify/ENA primary metagenome ERZ1034969 (study PRJEB33766, sample SAMN09781776) | gut metagenome | biome: gut microbiome | host: Homo sapiens | place: Madagascar | study: EMG produced TPA metagenomics assembly of the PRJNA485056 data...
CACCTCAAAAACACCATCATACACTAAATCAGTAAGTTGGCAGCATCACCTCCGAGACGTAGTGAAATTCAAATCACTCAACGAGCTGTTTGCTGAGGACCGTGCTCACGCGTTGTTAACACTCATCCTCACGCTCTACCGATGGAAATCCTTTAACCAGCCCGTTTTTGCCAGCGATGGAAAATCGATGCAGGCGCTGTCGCAGCTTTTTACGGTTTATGAAGAGGGTGTTATAGATAAAATATTGTGCGCTCCTTGGCCAGGAAACTTTCGCCAACTAGAACGCTTTGCGTGGGATCTCTTCTTTGTCCTCGGTGACAGAACCAGAGTGACCAACGAGATTATTGACAGTCTGCTCAAAGAGGAAGCAAATCGTATTCCTGCCTCGTTTATTGAAGCACAGCAAATCAACAACGAGCAAACTGCCCCCACAATATTCAGCGAAGTGGAAAACATTATCAAAAACAACCATTTCAACTTGAAAGCCTCACTGCCTGAACTCGGTGTGTATCGTCTGCGAACCTACAATGCTCTGAAAGGATTCATTCGCGAAAACAGAGCTCAGTTCAGTAAGGGATTTCTGGCTGACTCCAAAATTACGAAGATCATCACCTCCGGGATTGCAGGACGGAAGGGACCTGAAAACTATAAGCCGATCACTTCTTAAGGGCGGGCTGAAATGGTCTGATGAACTGTGACAAACTTCCGGAAATATCACTAAAGCAACTGGCTAGAGCATTAATGTTACCAGCGGTACGTCAACAAAGAATCTGATGTTTATTTTTTGCGCATATGCTGTCCGCACTCCGGACAGCAGCGAATACCATAATCTTCATGCTGACAGAGCACGCAGAAGTAATCCTTTTTTGAAGGCGCTGTGGCGTATATATCATCACGTTCCATCAGTGCATTCACAGCCTGGTCAAAAGTGGATACCGATTTATCCTGGGTAATGCTCTGGTACTCACAATGCGTTAACCTGCGTTCGTCAGCGTCTTCCAAGTTATGTTCGAAATAACCTCCGCTGTCATGCGTCCAGTGCAGACGCAGGGGATTGTTGCAGGAACGGTAGAACCAGATCCCCCGTGAATGCGGAGCCAAATCCCAGAGGTGAGTGACTACGCCCTCGTGGTCAAGGGCGGTACGAATAGTGCGGAATTGCATGGTGTAAATACTGTCATGGGATCCTGATAGCAGGTGGAAGATAACGCAGGTGTATTCTGCGCAACGTTCGGTACTGTGGTCACCGGTACGACAGGGCAGGCAGTAGCGCTCGCTGAAGCAACCAAGGCGGTGCCCGTCGGCCTTGCGTACCAATGGTAACGACGCAGCATGCGTTTCCGTCGCGCCTCCAGCGGCTCACGGGGCACATACGGGCAGTGGCGTCCGTTCTCCGCCAGATCTTCCCATGTGTGCTAGAACCACGGGTGGTTGGAGGCCCATTCAGGGTGGAATGCCAGCGCACTGCTGCAGAGGTGGCAAGAGTAGCGGTCGTAAGGGGAAATCTGTGCAGTGGTGGCGCCTGTAAGAAGCTGATTGCCATCAAGCGCGATAAAAGATTTGGCGTAAATCGTCATAGTATTGGTCCTTTGCCATGCGACGCGCAGGCGTAAGCCGTCCCGGGGAGGGCAGCACTGTGGGTCATACGGTCGTTAGAGTTAAATCAGGTGGGAGATGTGACTGCGTTCGATAGGTTACCGCCGGGACTGAGCAATGCGTTGCTGTAGCCAGGCTTCCACTTCGCTTTCAAGCCAGCGAGAGCTTCTGCCCAGCTTAATGGGTTTTGGGAATTCACCCAATGAAATCAATTTGTAGAACCATTTGTCGGTTAAGCCGGTGAGCTGCGTAATGAAGGCCATATCGACAAACTTATCGTTAAGCAGGCGGTTTGGTGTGGTCATCGTTTGTTCTCCGTTGGTGATAGGGGAGAAGAAGCCAGGTATTCGAATGGTGCAGAATTCTTCAAACGATGACGCACTGGCGTGATTTTTTACCGGATAGATTCAGCTCCGCTTACGCCGCCTGCCACTTACCGCCGGAGCAGGGACCGCGCTGACTCTGTAAATCCGCCGCTCTGTACGCTGCGACTGTTTACCCAGATAGCTCAGGATGTACTGCATACCTTCCCTTCCTCTGCGATCTGAAAAGTTGATTACTCGTTCACCTCGCACCCGGTAATGTCCCTTAGGCTCACACCGGTGCGCGTAGCCTTCTCCGTCCGTAATGTCCTCCCACAGCAACTGGATGGATTTCCAGAAGCACCAGGCCTTCCGGTGGCTCTGACCATTGATATAAAACGCCGCATGAATGTGGTAACGGTGATCTCCCCCATATTCCATTACCCAGGCATATCCCTCCAGACCAGATATCTCTGCGCATTGCTCAGTCAGCCATGTCATCTCAGCCACCAGTTGATGAATATCACCATACGCGTATGAATCAGAGTTTTTCCTGTATGCAAAATCCACCCGAAGCAGGAGTAATTTCGAATGACAGTCAAATAACCGGTCCTGATGGTTAAATAATACTGACTGAAGAGAATAGTCTGGTTTGTGGTTTGAGTTGATTACGTATTCCATGATAAATATCCCATAACAGTTATTGGTCATGAGATTACAGGAGAGATTAATTTTTTATGCAGAATACCGATTCAGGTTGTCAGCCATGAAAGTATGTTATTGCGTATCATTTTTCACATGTACTGTAACAGTAATTTCTTATTGTAAAATGGAATGAATGTTCATCACACTGGAAAGTCTGACAATCATTATGCTTTACGGCAAATAATAAACAATGATGTTAGTAAACATTGAACGTACCGGGATGTCTGAAAAGAAATCATCATCCGGTAGACGAAGAAATGCTGTACTTACTGAAGAGTCATTATTCCTAGATACAAAGGTGTAAGCAGTTGGATAAATAACACATCTTTATAAAATAACACTAATAACCTTAATGTTTCTTTTCACACAATCAGTAACCTCCAGAGAATACGCTCACCACGCAGGTTTAAGTTATTCACGCCATGGTGTTCTAATATCATTAGAACACCATTTCTGTCTTCCCCGACTTGATACCTGTACAGCAGGCATGTGCTCATGAAAGATTTGTATACGCATACTTTTTGACTCCCGGAACGGGTCACCCTGCCACTGTAATATTTACTGCAATAGTATCTTGCCGTTATTTATACCGATGCGGGGTTTATTTTCTGATTACTCCCCCGGTATTTTCAGGCACAAAAAACGTAGAAGTAAGAGAGTAATTATTGGTTACTCAGGAAAAACATTCCATGCGCGGCCCGGAAAACATGAAAAAAGGTAAATTCATGACGGGCTAACGTATTTATTTTCGAGGGGAAACTGCATTCTCCCCGGCGATAACAATCAGACCACAGAATGCTCTGCAACTGGATGACAGGATAAGATACTCCCTGACCAGGTAAACACAGTCGGAAAAACAGTCTCGCTGTAAGACGCTGATCGGAAGTAACGGAACACCCTCAGTCGCCTGAAAAGACAGTCAGAATCGTTTTCACCTTAAAATCATGTCATAACAATCTGAAACAACAGAAAAAAACAAACACACAAAAAATGACAAACAAATTATATATAATTCATTTAATTCAATGAATTAAGAGACAATCATAAGCTCTGAATAATGCTTAAAAGGCTATGTTTTACCATGCCGGTTCTGTGATCTAATCACTCTTAATTCAGAGCTTTATACGATATAATTCGGAGGTATAAAAACAGAACCAGTATTCGGGAGAGCAGAATGAGAAGGGACGGACTGAATGATTTTTATGAAGTGAACTTTCTGAGGTTAAGGGAGATAGATGCCACGTATCCATCGGAACCCATACGTTACGTGGACCTGGCTGACATATACAGCTTCATCAGCTTTAAAGATGCAGAATGTGAAAAAATACCGCCTGATAAACTTTCCACTAAAAAAAGAAAAACGCAGGTAACAGACGGCTACGCATGCAATCTTTTGTCGGACATTCTTAAATATGAGAATTCATTACGCCCTGGCTCATCCCGTTCTCTCGCGGGAACGCATAAATATTTGAAGCTTCATTGCGAAGCAACCCCAGAATATAAAGAAGAACTGAAGAAAAATCTTATTCATAAAGAAGATGTGCTACTTAAAATCCAGACTGAATATAACAAAATAAAAAATAAAGCATCCGGAAAAATCACAATAATCCCAATCAGCTTTCACCTCAGCTGCAAGACAAATGGAATACTTGAACACATCATCGATGACTTAACCATAATTAACATAGCCTTTTCCTCGATGATGAGTAAAATAAAACATCGCACAATGTACAGCCGGATAGCCGGACATGTAAGACTGGGCATGCTGGGCGAGAATTTTGAGCCTTTCGCCCATGTGTTATTTTTTATTCAGGACGGGGCTGTCAGTCATGACTTTATCAGGGAAATTATTGAGGTCTGGTACTCTTTCATCCCTGAAGACATTGAATGCCTGGTGGGTGTTTCTGGTTTTGACTTTAATTTCTTACTCAACTTCCAGCGTGAAGTCATCAACAAACAAAAAAGTTCTCCCACGCCAGGAGGAATAGACTTTTTCATATCCGACATACTGAATCCGTTCCCTGATGTCACTGCACCTGGCTATCGGCGTCATGAACCCTGCACATTATTCTCCCGTCTGCTCAGAAGAACAGAAAGGGAAGATAACATCAACAGAACCCACCGACGACGTCTTGCTGACAGGGAGGCAGAAATCAGTGCGACTAAAAAAAAGAGTGGTTATGACAAACTGAAAAACACACCAGCAATTCACAGGGAATATTTTTTAAGAATTGCAAAAAAAATCAACAAAATTCCTTTTATGCGTACCATAAACTGAATCAATATATCTGTGGAGGGGGCGCTCGCCCCTGCTGATATCTGGATTAAATGCTATATCCGCATTTTTAAATTTTTCTCAGTTATATATCACCTCAGTGAATTCCCTCCCGTTTACGTCAGTCAGGCCATCCATCCGTGATGGCCATTTTATTATGCCGAGGCTTATATGAAACATCCTTCGGGCTATGCCCTTATCCGTCGCCATCTGCGGCGCTATCCCCGTATTCTGCGGCAGCATCTTCTCCGGGAGCTCAGCCGCCTCGTCGCGTATGAACCCGTGATTGGCATCATGGGCAAGACCGGCGTCGGCAAATCCTCGCTGTGTAATGCGTTGTTCCGGAGTGAAGTCTGTGCGGTGAATGCCGTGGAGGCCTGTACCCGTCAGCCTCAGCGTGTACGTCTGCGCTTCGGTAACCATTACCTGACGCTGGTGGATTTACCCGGTGCGGGAGAGAGCATCAGCCGTGACAACGAATACCGTGAGCTGTACCGCGAACTCATGCCACAACTCGATATGGTGCTGTGGGTGCTCAAGGCCGATGACCGCGCATTCTCGGTGGAAGAGCTTTTTTATCAGGAGGTATTCGCACAATACAGCGGACCGCTGCCACCGGTGTTATGGGTCCTCAACCAGGTGGATAAAACCGAACCGGCTGAACAGTGGAACTGGCTGTCGGCACAGCCTTCAGTATCACAGAGTGAGCATATTACGCAGAAGCGCCAGGCCGTCGCCCGTCAGATGGGAACAGCAGAGACGAATATTCTTCCGGTGTCAGTCAGGGGGCGGTACCACCTGTCCCGTCTGGTGGAGGCGATGATTACCCGTCTCCCAAAGCAGGCCCGCAGCCCGCTGGTGCCTCACCTGCAAAGCGGGTACCACACCCCCGGCATTATCACTACCGCCCGCAACAGCTTTGGCGATGCCGTGGTGGAAGTGATTGACGCGGTCATCGACCAGGCCCCGTTGCCGCAGGTTGCACGTTGCGCGCTCCGGACAGTCACACACACCGTGGCCCGTGCTGCCCGGACCGTCTGGTCCTTCTTCTTTGGCTGACTTCCGCATCGATAAGCCTGTCTTCCGTTTCGATAAATAATCTGGCTCTGTCACGATCGATTTTGTCGATCGACCCGATCGGTTTTATTCATTGTTCATGATGAATTTCCGGTTATAGAATCCCTCAGGGATACTGTATTCAGCCATTTACTGATTAAAAATCAATGCGATGAATTGCAGGAATGCCTTCATCCGGAGAAAAGTAATGAAAAGGTTTTTTATGGCGCTGACCGCCAGTCTGTTGTTCACCTCACTTCCCTCCCTGGCCGGTAGCGATATGCCCGTTAAAGTGGAGGTCAGCCATGCCGGCCATGAGTGCTATGGCTGCATCTATGTCACCGTGACAGCAAAAACCGACACCGTTCTGATAAAGAAAATCGATGTTAACCGGGGAAAATGTCCGATGCTGACACACCGAAAAATAGCCTACAGGGGCCGGAATGTGGATGGCTGGTGGCCCACAGATAAACCGTTCACACCCCGTAAAATGACCTTCGCTGAGAGTGTCTTCTGGAAATTTGGTCACACTTTGGATTTTGGTAAAGCCTGCAATTTTGTTGAGGCCCGGGTGTTCACCGATCAGGGCACATTCACCGTCAGCCAGTGATATCGCCAGTATCACTTATCAGCCCTCTTTCTTAACGCGTCTCAATGTCTTCAGGAGAGACCCGTATCGTCTTAACCATCACCCTCAGGGAATACTATGAAAAAGAAAATACTGCTTTTCACTCTTCTGATATCTGCTCTGACTCCGGCAGTGTCACAGGCCTTCGGTAACCGTGATACCTGGGCCAGCGGCTGGGGTCAGGGCGTGTCTGAGTTTGTAATTCTGGGGAAAGGACAGTCACAGCTTTACCTGACCTGCGAAGACACCGGCTCACAAGCGGCCACCCTGACCTTCACCGACGCAAACGGTCATCAGGTCAGGATGGATAACGGCCAGTCGCTGGACATGAAAATTGACGATGAGGAGCCTGTCAGCGTCAGTGACAGCGAGTCACATGTGGGCTCAGACAACGTGGCATGGGCATGGGATAAACTGCGCACCGGTAAGCGGGTCATTGTGTCCGGGGAGGGCGTAAAGGCAGCCGTGTTTACGCTTAACGGTGCGGGGAAGGTCCTTCCCGCGTTCGGCGACAGCGGCTGTCTGCCGAAATATGCCCTGCCGTAATAAAGACAGGTAACGCCTTTTTTCTGAATTCATTCACGCTCACGACAACAGGAACCTCAGTCCATGACGCATATCCCGGTTCAGGCAGCACACACCCGCCAGCCCTGACCACTGCATCAGTATTTCACACCGCCGACGCCCTGCTCATTTGAGCGGGGCGTTTTCTTTTGTTTCTCATCAGGGATCAGATATGCAGACCACTGATAATGCGTCGCTGCCACCCGGCCCCTTCACCCGCCGACAGGCGGAAGCCATGGCCGCACGCTATCTCAACGTCACCGTCGAAGACGACCAGGGCCCCATTTTCGTCTGGTCATCCGCGACTGCCGTGGCATGCTGATATGGCGGGACTGGAATTTTGCCCCGCAGGCCGGAGAGATGCTGAACCGCTATCTCATCAGCGACGGTATTCCTGTGTCACCACAGCCACTGAGCCACTGAGCGGCGAAGTCCTGCTCATTTTTCAACAGAACACAGTCCCCCACAGGCCATGCACCTTCCGGAGCATGGCCTTTCTGCTTTTATGCCCTTTAACCCGATATCAGAGGTATTAACCATGCGCTTAGCCAGCCGTTTTGGTGCGGCCAGTCTCGTACGCCGCGACCGCCCACTGACCCGTGATGAACTGGCACACTATGTGCCCAGCGTATTCAGTGAAGAAAAGCACGAATCACGCTCAGAACGTTATACGTATATCCCGACCATCACACTGCTTGATAATCTGCAGCGGGAAGGCTTCCAGCCGTTCTTTGCCTGCCAGACCCGCGTTCGCGACCTGAATAAACGCGACCACACAAAGCACATGCTGCGTCTGCGGCGTGAGGGGCAAATCACCGGCAAACAGGTCCCCGAAATCATCCTGCTTAACAGTCACGACGGCTCCAGCTCATACCAGATGCTGCCGGGCCTGTTTCGCTTTGTCTGCCAGAACGGACTTGTCTGTGGCGAAACCTTTGGTGAGGTTCGCGTACCGCACAAGGGGAATGTGGTGGATAAAGTCATTGAAGGGGCTTATGAGGTGCTGGGGATATTTGACCGGGTGGAGGAGAAGCGGGATGCCATGCAGTCACTGCTACTTCCTCCGCCGGCACAACAGGCGTTTGCCAGAGCCGCCCTGACGTACCGCTTTGGGGAAGAGCACCAGCCGGTGACGGAAGCACAGATTCTGTCTGCGCGACGCTGGCAGGATGAAAGTTCCGACCTGTGGACCACCTACCAGCGTATCCAGGAAAACCTGATTAAAGGCGGTCTGCCGGGCAGAACAACGAAAGGTAAACGGGCCCACACCCGTGCGGTTAACGGCATTGACGGCGACGTGAAGCTCAACCGCGCCCTGTGGGTAATGGCGGAAAGCCTGCTCGGGAGCCTGAAGTAATGCAGTGTATTCCTGGCGGCGTGATTCAGGTTTCGCCACATCCGTTCTCCCTGATCAGTGAGCAAAGCTGCCGCTACATCTCTGATGACGACCTGTGCGCCTGGTGCTCTCACCTTCTTTATCGTCCCGGTGAACTCAGCCAGTGCGGCATAAGTATCCCTGAGGGGCACTGGCCTTCACGCTGTGATGATGATGGCTATGTGCAGTTCTGTCCGTCACTTTGTCACAACAACCCACATGAAAATACAAAGGAAATCAAATGAACAACATACTCACCCTGACCAGTCCGGTAACTGAATCTCTCACCTCACCACGTACTGATACAGACCGCATCGAATGCATGCCCGTACCCGATGAACAGCGTGCCGCCTTCTGGCCACAGCACTTTGGCAGCGTACCGCTGTGGATAACCCTGGAGCCGCGAATCTTCGCCTGGATGGACCGCTTCTGCGCGGATTACAGCGGCGGTATCTGGAATTTTTATTCACTCAGCAACGGGGGCGCGTTCATGACTCCCGAAGCTGGCAGCGATGAAAAATGGTCATTGTTTAACAGTATGAACGGTAACGGCGGTGAGCTCAGCGCCGAAGCAACCGGGATTGCAGTCTGCCTTATCGCTTACAGCCATCACGCCTGCCGGACAGAATGCGATGCCATGACGGAGCACTATTACCGCCTGCGCGATTACGCGCTGCATCATCCTGAATGCAACGCCATCATGCACATCATCGACTGAGGCCAGCCGCTATGGAACAACAGCTACCACTGTTTGCCACTGCACTACCGGCATCCGCACAGCAGACCATCAGGGATGCGTTAATCCTGCTGGCGTGCCAGCTACGTGAACCCGGCGCGTCATTCACGTCCAGCCATGCGGTCCGGGACTGGCTGCGTCTGCAGCTTGCCACCCTTGACCGTGAAGCCTTCACCGTCCTGTGGCTGGATAATCAGCATCGCCTGATAGTCCACGACACGCTGTTCCTCGGGACGGTCAACGCTGTCACCGTTCATCCGCGTGAGGTCGTTAAATCCGGTCTGAAAAATAATGCCGCCGCTGTCGTTCTTGCGCATAACCACCCGTCGGGTGAGGCAGAACCGAGTAAAGCCGACCGGCTGATTACAGAGCGCCTGCAGCAGGCGCTTGAGCTGGTTGATATTCGTCTGCTGGACCACCTGATTATCGGTGGGATGGATATCGCCTCGTTTGCCGAACGCGGCTGGCTGTAGGGAGTGAACAGTGATGAAAATCATCAGTAAGCGCCAGGCGATGGCGATATACCGTCAGCATCCGCAGTCCCGGTTGTTTCGCTTCTGTACCGGCCGGTATCAGTGGTCAGGCAGTATCTGCCACTATGCCGGTCGGGAAGTGCAGGATATCAGCGGTGTGTTGGCCGTATTCGCTGAACGCCGCCAGGACCGTAACGGCCGTATGTCGTATTGCGCAGCGTTACCCTGAATTAATCTTTTTTTAAGGATTACTTAAATGCAGAATACAACAAATCCAGCAACCCATGATATTGCCGGACCTTGGTGGGGACTTAAACCCACCGTCACGCCGTGCTTTGGCGCACGACTGGTGCAGGAAGGCAACCGGCTGCATTATCTGGCTGACCGGTCCAGTATCGCCGGAACATTCAGCGATGCGGATTTACGCCATCTCGACCAGGCGTTTCCTCTTCTGCTGAAGCAGATGGAGCTGATGCTTACCAGCGGTGAGCTGACTCCACGCCATCAGCATTGTGTCACGCTATATGCGAAAGGGTTGACCTGCGAGGCCGATTCGCTCGGCTCGCATGGCTATATCTATATCGCTATTTATCCAACACCAGGCAACAGCGTAACCCGTTAATCCCTTTCCCTGAACCATCACTCTTTTCAAACCGCCTTAATTCAGGAGCATTACCTTATGCAAACCCAGTCATTATCCCCAACGCGGGAGGCTTCTTCGCGCCCGTCCCCTGTAGAGATTTGGCAGCGGCTTCTGGGCCGCCTGCTGGATCGCCACTACGGTCTGACGCTCAACGACACGCCGTTCTGCGATGAAGCAGTCATTCAGGAACATATTAACGCCGGTATCACACTGGCTGATGCCATTAACTTTCTGGTGGACAAGTACGAACTGGTTCGTATCGATCGCAGGGGAGTTAGCAGGCAGGAACAATCGCCTTATCTTCGGGCTGTAGACATTTTGCGGGCGCGACAGGCAACGGGTCTGTTACGACAAGGCCATAATCTTTCGACACGCTGAATCTTGCGAGCCTCCTTCCCGAATTACATTTCCGATCTGTCTTCTTTATTTACTCATCGCATAATGCGCCTGCCACTCCCGGCAGGCGTGTTTGCTTTTATACGGACAAAAATCATGCAAACAGAAGCTGAAGTCTTAACTGACCATAATGAGATAATTTGCTCAACCAGTATCGAACGCATCGTCACAGGACGTGATGCTGCGCTGAGCCTGATGGAAATCCTGAACCATAAGCTTGATGATATCTCACGGCTAACCTCCAGCATCGGTGGTGATGTGGCGGAGCATTGGGCGATGCGACAGGGCCATTCCTTCGACTGCTGGCTGGTGCAGCCGGTGGATAAAGCCATGCCGGTGATCACCCGAAATATCGATCGCAGCATCTGGCGCGATCTCATGCTGAAGTCTGGGATGTTGACTCTGATGGATGCCGAAGCCCGCAGTCAGTGGGCAAAGAACCTGGAGGAGGGCGATCTCCCGGCGATTAGCGAAGCCAACATCCTGAGTACCTTTGAACAACTTCACCACAATAAGCAGGACGTTTTCGAACGTGGGATTATCAATGTATTTAAGGGATTGAGCTGGGACTACAAAACCAATAATCCCTGTTATTTCGGTAAGAAGATTATCGTTAACAATCTGGTGAAGCATGACAGATGGGGCTACAGCCTGAACTGGGGCTGGCGGCGAGATCAGCTTGCCGATCTGGAACGGATGTTCTACCTGCTGGATGGGAAGACCATTCCCGATAACCGGCATGATGTCTCCATCCGGTTTATGGATTTTGTGCGCGACAATCCGTATCAGCAGATTTTCGAAGATGAGTTGTTCACTATTCGATACCTTCAGAAGGGCAGTGGACATATCACGTTTAAACGCCTTGATCTGGTGGAGAAGATAAATGACATCGTGGCGAAGCACTTTCCGGGGATGTTCCCTGCTAAATGAGATGTGATGTTTTTATAGGCACCTCTATGCTAATCTTAATAGGAGTTATTAAATGAGGTAATCCCTATGGGTTCGCTTACTAAACAAACCATCAGTGCACAGATACCCGTTGAATTAGCTGCTGCTGTTGAAAATCTGGCAATTGAGTTAGACCGTTCTAAGAGCTGGATTATTAAAGAAGCGTTGACCAGTATGCTGGCCGAAAGAGAACGGCGTCACCAGAGCATCCAGGCCGGTCTTGCGGATGTGGATGCCGGTCGCGTGGTGAGCCACTCGGACATGGTGGATTTTGCTAATCGCTTAAAGAAATCCTGATAAGTGGAAATTTAGTGGACGCTTAAAGCTCAGGATGACCTGGAGCGTATCTACAGTTTCGCCCTTCAGTACAGCCGCCAGCACGCCGATGACGTATTGGATCGTCTGATTACTGGTTGTGCTGGTCTTACAGCGCATCCGGCAATTGACGTACAGCAGATCCGGTATGAACCTCGGGAGTTCCGAAAAGTATTATTCGATGATTACGAGGTTCACTACGAGCTTCGTGACAATGACATCTATATCATGGATCTCTGGCATACCAGAGAAGAACGATGAAAATATTTTCTTTTCGTCCACGAGTGTTGATTAGTGAGTAAAAACACGCTTTTGTGTTTTTACTCAATTTTGTGTTTTAATGGCACTTTCTACTCCTTCTGAAGGATGGATGCCATGTTACAGAACAACATCAAACAGCTTCGTACCCAGCTATCTATCACCCAACACGAACTGGCATTTATGGTCGGCACCAGCCAGCAGCAAATTCAGCGTATCGAAACCGGAAAAGTCGCCGCAAAGTTGAGTCTCGCGCAGGCAATATGCAATGCCCTGGATAAGCCTCTAAATGTCGTGTTCCCGGAAAGCGATCGGTTGATAAACGACTTCCGCAAGAAGCGTCGTAAAACCGATGAAGATCTTGAAGTGATAGCCACAAGTGGCATTGAAATGGACAGTGGTCTCTGGACCGTAAAACTTTGGCTACAGGGACATCAGGACTATTTGCTGTTGCCCATTTCAGCGGCGGATAAGCGGAGGTTTTATTATTATTTTCAGGAAAAAACCGCCCCAAACACAGAGCGCTTCTTCGTTTTTGATTCTTCCGAGTATCGTTATGCGTTAAATGTGCGTGAAGTGGTATTTCACCAGTTTTTGTCTGATGGTCTGCGGCCAATTGTTGACGAAGAGGATGATGCCTACGAAGACGATTATTTTAATGTCCATATCACTTTGGCGAACGGAGGGGGTGATATTCCACTGTGCGTTGAGTCTGATGCGGCGCAAAACGAAGAGGTGGATGATATCGGTCAGCTGAATGCGTTCTTTGAAACGCTGGATGGCGAGCCTGAAACAACGGATCGTTACATGCTGACCGACGAGGATGGGGAAGATGCTTTTATCCGTATTGGTTCTATTGCGATGGTGCGAGTCGCGCTTGACGCGTTAGAGCCTGTGGAAGAAGACGAGGAGTGATTTTAAGTTAGCTGCGTTTTCAGCGAATCGTGCATGAGTATACATGTGAGTATATATAGCGGTTTTCTTATTTTATAATTTTATTTATTTCAGTGAGTTGCGTCGAGAATAGCGGTGCGGCCTTCGGCACCAAGTCTTATCTAAGTCGTTGTTTTAAAACAATTTAATCCATAATTTTGCTTGAAATCGCGTAGCCCCTCTTACAAAAGGGTATACGAGGCGATGTCTCAGCGATATAAACTCTATCGTCGAACCAGCGGCATTTATGTTGTCCGCATTAGCATTCCCCAACGTTTTCGTCGATACGCAGGACAGTGTGAGATTCACACTTCAACAGGCACTCACGATCTTCATGAAGCAAAGCAGAAGTCCGCGCTCCTGTTGGCGGTCTGGTATCAGACCTTACAAGAGTATGAACAATTGGATTATCGAACTTTAAGTGACTGCGCCCCGCTGCTTGCTGGTGAGGGTATGATCTCGCTTTCTAACTTTGC
>ERZ1034969.972-NODE-972-length-13426-cov-5.200135_pt1 | contig 13426 bp, 10 predicted proteins | sample MGYA00520624_ERZ1034969 | MGnify/ENA primary metagenome ERZ1034969 (study PRJEB33766, sample SAMN09781776) | gut metagenome | biome: gut microbiome | host: Homo sapiens | place: Madagascar | study: EMG produced TPA metagenomics assembly of the PRJNA485056 data set...
CAGGTTGCCGCAATCCGCTTTGCTCCCGGTAATACATAGTGACTGAACTGTTCAATGTAATAATACGATAACTTATACTCAACCTCCTTTGTATTGGTATTGCACATGATCGGCGCATCGCAAAGATTGGAAACGTGGTTGGGGCCACCTTTTTCATCCAGCACAATGTTCCAATCGAAGAACAGGTTCATCCCGGCGTTGAAATCTCCAATCATATCATGTGCGTAAATCTGCGCGTTTTTCAGTTGATCCTTATCCCGAAGGGAATATTCAATACACCCTTCCGTAAAAATCAACCGTTTATCAGGATATTGTTCACGTACAAGGCGTACCGCATCGAAGTGGTCACCGCTGTACCAATGGAAAGCAAAACCGTCAATCATTGCATTGGTGCTGGTAGTAACACAAGTACTTGCACAATCGAACAGGCGCTCCTTGTTGTGATCCCACATATTGATTTTGATTTTGTCCAACCCTGCTTCCTGCAAAGCCGGGTATAAGTGCTTTTCAAGGAATTCCCGTTCTTCCTCATGCGTATAGCGGCAGCTATCCCATGTCTGTGTGGCGTGGGGTTCATTCTGCACAGTCAGGAACTCCACCGTGATACCCTGGTTTTCATATTCCTTAATATAACGACAGATATAGTTTGCCCACGCATCGGCATACTCTGGCAGAAGTTTTCCGCCGTGGTTACGGTCATTGTTGGTTTTCATAAATGCTGGCGGAGACCACGGTGTAAGCATTACACCGATTTTATGACCGGCATACTGCTCCGCCAACTGGATATAGGGCAAAATGTATTTCTCATCTCGTGCCAGCGAAAAAGTCTTGAATTCTTTATCCTGCGAATCAGTCACCGCAGAGTAATTGCCCAGTGAGAAATCGCAGCTATCAAGATGGGTACGAACAAAATTGTACCGCAGCCCCTCCGCTCCAAAATATCCTTGCAGAATTTTTTCTACTGTTTCTTCCGGCATCTGTCGCAGCACAGAACCTGCGGCTTCGGTAATGGCACCACCAAAACCGTCAATCGTCTGATAGCGAATATCCGGGTAGAGATTCAGCAACTGGACTTCTTGTGTATCATCGTCTTCCACAACTTGCAACGGGGTAGTGATCTGGTTCACAACGCCGCTGTCAAATAATGTGGTGTGTTTATTTGCAATCATAGGTGCTCCCCTTTACACAGTAATAATCATGCTGTTAAATGAGCGCGGTGCGAGCATAAAGCTCGTCACTTCATCTTCCAGTTCAACCGTCAGGCATTTTTCTTCATTGAACGGATTGAATGCTTCCACGGCATAGCTGCCATCCGGGTTACGGAAAATCAGTGCATCTGCCGCCCAATGTCCAGATGCGCCCAGTCGCACGGCACCGCGTTGTACAGCATTAGAAAAATGCTTCATCACATAGAAATCCGGGTTCAAGATATAGTCACCGTTTTGCACGGTAACCATTGCGTTCTGCGGGTCTCCCCACGTGCTGACGCCCCACGGTGCGAGAATCAAGTTCCAATACATATAGCTTTCTGCACCGTTTCCAATGTAATGCTTCAGCATTGTCCACACATAGGTGGCATACTCCCATGTGTTATCGCCAAAGCCGCACTCATTTTCGGACTGCATAAGTCGCAGTTCCGGCCACCAGCTCTCGAAAGTTCGCTGAATGGCGATTTTGCCACCCCACTGATAACTTACGCCTGTAATGTACTGGCGCGCTTCTTCGTCCTCAAGTACAGTATTGGCAAAGTAATCATAGTCCTCGGTAGCCCACTTGTCGAAAATCAGACGATTATAGTCACAACCGGGCGCATTGATTGTGCCGAGCCAGATCTCCGTATCAAGGCCGTCTTTCCTGAACGTAGGTCCGAGATAATCCCGGATGAATTCTTTCAACTCCGCACCGGTCCACATACAGGAAGGAAATTTCTGGTTCGCCACAGGCTCGTTTTGTACATGGATCTGGTCAATGGTAATACCTTCACGTTGGTATTCCTTTACAAATCTTGCAAAGTAGTCTGCATAGGCTTGCAGGTTCTTAGGCTCCCAAATCAGTTTGCCCCAGTTGTACACAGGAGGATTTTTCATCCATGTCGGTGGACTCCACGGGGAGGCAAACAACTTCAAATCCGGTGCATACGCCTTTGCTTTTTGGATATAGGGAATCAAGCGCTCTTTATCGCGGGCAATAGAGAAATGCTCCAGCTCATAATCACCGGGCGTTTCATCAAGGCTGTACCAATCCATCGCATAATCGTTTGCACCGATTGGCATACGGCAAAAGTTCAGCTTGCAAGCTTCGGTATCCGCAGCAAACAGTTCTTTCAGCAGACTGTCCTGCTTATTTTCGGGAAGAGTTTTGAGGGCTTCATAGCCCTGCTCATTAAAGCATCCGCCAAAGCCAAACATTTTCTGGTATTCAACGCCATTCAAGCGAAGATTTGCTTTTTCTTTTGCGGTGATGGGGGTTCCCGTCTGCCAAACCGACTCCGGAGTCGAATATCGCCATTGAATCTCTTTCATAAAGCGTACCTCTTATTTTTCAGAACCCACAGTCAAACCGTTAATGATGTATTTCGAGAAGAAGATATACACGATCACGATGGGAATAATCGAAATTGCAATCGCCAGATACATGGCTCCATAGTTGGTAAGGTAAAGTCCTTTAATCATGGCGATCATAACGGGCATCGTGTATTTTTTATCTGAAGTCAAAATAATCAGCGGTCCCATGTAGTTATTCCAGCAGGAAACGAAATTGAAGATGCACATTGTTGCAACACCGGGCATAATACAGGGCAAAACAATACGGTTGAAGATTTTCCATTCGCCGCAGCCTTCCAGCCGTGCAGCTTCCATCATAGAAAGAGGGATACTCTGTTCAATGATGCCCCTAAGGAAGAATACCGCAGACGCATTTGCAATACCGGGCAAAATCAGGGACGTATAGGTATTTAGCATATTGAGTTTCAAATTCAGCTGATAAAAGCCGATAATGCTCAACTGACTGGGCAGCATCATGGAGGCCAGCACAATAGCAAATAGTGTTTTCTTGCCCTTAAAGTGGTACTTTGCGAAACCGAAAGCCGTCAATGCGCCGAAATAGCCCGTAAAGAAAGTAAACGGTACTGCTACACAAAGGCTGTTCAGGAATCCGCGCCAAATGTTGACGTGACTCTGCATCGTAGTGTAGTTTTCCAGCGTATTTTTTCCGGGTAACAGATTCAGCTTGGTTACAATATCGAAGCTGGAATGGGTTGCATTCACAACAACCAGATAGAAAGGAACGATAGAAAGCAGCAACAAGGAAATCAGGAAAGCATAGATGATAACATTGGATATGATTTTCTGTGCTTTGTAAGAAGTCTGGCTTTTTTGATTTGTCACAGTATTAGTCATCGTAAGCACGCTCCTTACTCTGCATAGCGCGGAAAGCAAACACACTAAGAATTGCAATTACAAGGAACAAGCCAACCGACATTGTAGAGGCATACCCATAATTAAAATTCTTGAAGCCCTGATTATAAAGGTACATGGATGTTGTCAGTACGGACTTGTTGGGATCGCCGGTTCCGTTCGTCAATGTTGTAGGAACATCAAATAACTGCATACCGCCAATAATCGAAGTGATTGTCATATAAATCAAGGTCGGGCGAATCAACGGCAACGTGATTTTGGTAAAGGTCTGAGCTTTCGTTGCTCCATCGACCATCGCTGCATCATAAACAGAGCCTTCGATTGTCGTGATGCCTGCCATAACAATGACAGTCGTATAGCCGAACCACATCCACCATTGGATATAGGAAGTCATTCCAGATGTGAATGCACCACTATTAAAGAAAGAGAATGGTGCGCCCTTTACATGGAGTGCCTGCAAGATGTAGTTGGCAACCGACTTGTTTCCGTCGAACAGCAAGTTAAACAGCAAACCAACAGATGCTGCCGTAATCAGGTTGGGCAGATAGTACGCAGCACGGAAAAATTTCATTCCGCGAATACGGTTGAAGGTAAACAGCGCAGATAGCAAAAGTGCCGTCAGCATCTGGGGCACAAAGTTGAAAATCCAAATGCGAATCGTATTCCAGATGGAAAGATAGAACACATCATCCGTCAGCAGTCGGGCATAGTTTTTCCAACCGAGTGGCGTCATCTTGGCTAACCCATCCCATTTTTGAAAGCTAAGGATAAAGGTATAGACGATGGGATACAGCCCAAAAACGGCAAACACAATAAAGAACGGCGCAATAAACAAATAGCCATACCGCCCTTTGTCTATACTGTTATGGAATTTCTTCTTAAACATACCTGCTTCCCCCCATAAGATAATGGGCGGCGGCCAAGCATACGCCGCCGCCCATCAGGTCAGCCATTATAAATTTTAATCAGCTTAGTCAACCGTAAGCTCAGGATAAGCGTTCAACGCATCCTTCTTGAACTGCTCAATGGCTTCCTCCTTGCTCATTTCACCGGTAGCATACAGCTTCGTGTCAGAGAGGAAGAACGTGTTGAGCTGACCGTCATAGGCAGTCATCAGATCGGCAGGGATTTTTTCCATCTGCTCATTGTAGAACTGGTACAGGTTCTGACCACCCAGAACTTCTTCGCCGTCTTCCGCAGCAAGAGCCTGATCCGCAGACTTCAGGGAAACATACTCGCCATATTCTTTTGCGTACGCCTGCTGTGCTTCACTGTTGCAGGTCACATACTGCATGAATGCCCATGCCAAATCCTTGTTGGGACTGTCCTTATAGATGCCGAGCCAAGTGCCGCCCTTCACATAAGGAACGGGACCTTGGCACAGCCCCCACTGGCCTTTAGTCTTATCGGCTGCCGGCTTGACAACGAACTGATAGCCCCAAGTCGGCAAAACATAGCAGAATGTATCGTCACTTTCCACAGCGGCGCTCCATTCGGGGGCCCACGGATCGACGTTCAGGTCATAACCGTTATCGGAAATGGTCTTTGCCATATCCATGAATTCGAGCATCGAATCATCAATGATGAGCTTGTCATCAACGACCCACGGCTGCTCGCGGTTGGAGAACTGCATATTCATAATGTCCTGCCAGCTGGCGAACATTTTAACGCCCTTCTCACTGAATTTCGCAGCCGCGTCCAGCATTGCTGCATTGCTGTTCAGCTGCTGGGAAACTTCGTCAGGATCATCGGTGCCGAGAACTTCTTTTGCAAGGTCGCGGCGATACAGGATAGAGCCCGGAGATGCCTGCCAGCTCAGGGCGCGGACAGCACCGGAATCATCGGTGCCAACATTCAGAACATATTCCCAGATGTCATCTTTGTACTGCCCGACATTGTAGGGTTCCTGATTCAGGTCATCCCAGTAGCCAGAGTTAACAAGATATTTGACATAATCGGACTCACCGGTGAAGATGTCCGGTGCACCTTGTCCGCTCGCCAGCGTCGGGGTCAGTTTGGTAAGGAAATCCGCATTCGGAACAACGGTAATGTTGACGGTAACATCCGGGTACTCCTTATTGAAGCCCTCCACAAAACGCCCCAGTTCCTCACCAGACGACCAGACTTCCAGCGTACCACTGAGGTTGCCAGCAGTTTCCTCCGCAGCGGCTTCAGACGATGCGGCCGTAGATTCGGTCTTGGATTCCGCAGTGCTGGTAGCCGTAGAGGTGCTAGTGCCGCCACAGGCTGCAAGAGAAACTGCCATAGCAGCTGCCATCGCGGATGCAACAAATTTTTTCATAATGTTCTCCTTTTCTATAATTCAATTCATGCGCACTCACGCATGTTAATCCAAAGAAATTGCGGAAACGGATTTTCCTTCTATCAAGTCGGGCTTGACGAGCTTATTGATATGACCACTTTTCCCATCAAGCTCTTTCAGAAGCTGCTCTGCAAGCATTTCACCGATACGATAAATCGGCTGCTGCACGGTGGTTACATGCGGAGTTGACAAAAGATTGTGTCCCAGCCCATCAAATCCTACTACGGAAATATCTTCAGGTACGCGCAGTCCTTTTTCCATAATGGCTTGGCATACACCGATTGCCATTGTGTCGGTGGCGCAAAATATCGCTGTACAATCCGTTGTTTCCATCAAACGCAGTGCCGCATCGTGACCGCCCTGCACATTGTTTACCGCATACAGATAGGCATTACGCAGTGGCGTGAGCTTATGCTTTTCCAGCGCACTACAGTAACCATTGTAACGATCCTCCGTGTAGTCCTTGTTTTCATCGACATTGATCATAGCTATCTTTCGGTGCCCTTGCCGAATCAGATACTCGGTAATGCTCTCTGCGCCTGCAAAGTTGTCTACATCAATGCAGCTTACTTTCGGCAAGTTTGTATGTCCAAACAGAACTACCGGACGATCCCGTTCACTGGCGTAAGCATAAAACTCGTTGATTTCATCACGAAGTAAGCCTGTTACAATGTACCCATCGCAAAGATGTTCTTTCTTTTTATCTCGTAAAATCAGAAATGGATACATTCGTTTGCTAAGGGCATTACTGATACCAGCGATAAAGTGCATAACGAACGGGTTATTTAAATCAATATCGCTGGGAATGAATACATCAATCAGCCCGGTACGGTTTACTGCAAGACTTTTTGCTGCTGCATTAGGAACATATTTCAGTTCTGCCATTGCCAGCATAACTTTATCCTTTGTTTTTTCCTTTACTAGTTCCGGCGTATTGATCACGCGGGAGACCGTGATGCTGGAAACCCCTGCTCTTTGGGCAACATCCTTCAGTGTACTCATGTATCCCACCCCTCCAATGATAGGCCAAGAGATGTTAGCGCTATCATTTTTGTTGGTAATATATAGCGCCAACTTCTTTTGAAATGTTAGCGCTATCATTTGCACCTATAGATTACCACAATGGAATACACTTTTCAATAGGATGGTGTCGTTTTCTACATAATTTATATGATAAGTGAATCATTTTATGGCATTTTGCCAATGGCTTTTACTTTTCAAAAGAGACAACTCAACAATTAACTCTCATTCAAATAAATCTGCCTGAATTGTCGTTAGTGTTTTCCTCTCCTGACGGTAATCCTGTTCTTGCAAGTTGCTCTCTCTCAGCTGTTCATCAAGGTCATTGATTTTTCTTTCCAGCGATTGCGCAAGGTTGTTTACCTTATCAATTTCAACAGACTGGTCGATGCCCTCCTTTTCCAGTTTTGCCGCAGCGGTTCGGTATGCTTGAAGTTCCATGCTATGCTGATTGAAATACTCTGTTTTCTGATTTAAGGGCTTAGCGACATACTCCATCCACACAGATTTGTAAGCTCTGCATATCTGCAAATGTTTTGCAGCCGCGGCATAGGCTGTTCGCTTCTGCTTCATTGCTGCAATTTCATTCGTAAGTCCAATCTGCTTTTTGCCAAGATCATAGATAACCTTATCATAGTCACCTGCGGTGCGAATTTGATTGTCTGCCATCCCTTGCAACATTTTACCGAGAAACCTCGCGTTTTCGATTCCTGCTCTGCGTTCTACCGCCGCTATTCTTCTTTTTAGATTTGGACTTTCAGATGTCGGATTTATAGAAGTTCCCAAACTCTCCGAAAGGTGCATTCCTTGTATATTCAATCTTTTCTTTGAATCTCCAACAGGAACATAATTGTATTGCTGATTGGGGTACAGAAGTATCGCGCACTGCCCGGCCATAGAATCACGTTCAACGTATTTTTCTGGAATAAATAGCCGCTCAATACCGTGTTTTGACAAACTGAGCGTCACACCCCGCAACGATATAGCCTTTATTTGATTTTCTGTCAAATCAATTCGTATAGGCTGTACGTTGTTTTCTTCATCACTTTGCTGGATCAGCTTCGCGCCTCGGATCGTGCCGTGGGTTCCGTCCTCATAAACCACGTCATAAGAAAAGTCGTTTCCGACATTGAAAGTGATTTCGCCATCCGACGAAGTTGTCACTTCCCTTTTGTTGACCATTAGTTTGGCAGGGTTGTCATTATCATCGTGAACCTGAAGAACCAAACCATTTTTTCCCGCAAACAGAATTTGGCGGCTGCTTAACTTCACCGCTGCCGTACAAACTTCTGGATACTGAATCGTCAATTTTTGATAGCGGTCGAGCAGCGAATTCTCTGCCCCATCAGAAAGCTGCATTTTTCCATTCTTCAGCGCATACTCAATTCCTTCACTGGTGAATTCGGAACCGAGGGCATCTTCGGGAACCCATGCACCACCCAACGCCGTGGACCGGTACAGTACCTGCCCGGTCGATTTTTTCACTTTGGTTTCGATGCCTGCAGTTTTCAGTTTATCTGCAAAGTCCGCCATACCAGTTGCCGAACGGAGGATACCAGTAATTGTCTTTCTCAGGTATTTCTGCTCCTGTGCATTGTCAGACAGTCTGGCGCAGATGCCGGCATAAGTAAATGTATCAGTATCAGATAAGCTATTGTCCCGGACAGCTCGACCCGCGCCCTCCAGCAAATAGCTTATATGCTTGCCTCGAATTGTAGGTGTGATTTCCAGTTCCTTTGCCATAGAAAGAAACTGACTATAATCCGTTGCCCGCTCCAAGCAAAAATTCAGCCTCTTTCGGATTTCCGTCCGGTTTGATACAGATTTCTTTTTCCCTGCGTTTTCAGGATACAGTTGCCCAATCTTTTGTGGATCATCAATCACGGATAAATGTGCTTCCATGCACAAGCGGTCAGAAATATCCCGTATCTGACGTGCCGTGCGGTAAGGCACCGTTCGCAGTTTCTTATAGTCGTAAAAGGAAACTGCATTGATCATAATGTGGTTATGGATATGACCTTTATCAATGTGAGTTGCTACCACATACTCGTACTTGCCGCCTGTGTATTCAAATGCCAGTTTCTTCCCCAGCTCATGCGCCTGCTCAGGCGTGACAGCATCTTCTGGAGAAAAAGACTGTATCAGGTGATAGGCAAGATTTCTCGAACGCTTCCTTTTCAGGTTCCGCGCTTTGTGCACAAGCACGGCTGTCATTTCAAAATCAATGGACGCCGTCTGCGGTTCGCAGTTATAGCCGGATACCAACATTTGACCGTCGGTCTTGTCTGGGTTTTCGATATAGGCCAGAGCTTTACCAAGGCTGGATTTAATCGCATGGATTTTTGTGATAGCCATAGGATCTCCTAAAAAATAAAAGTGCCCTATGTGAAATGAATCTCACATAGGGCATCTGTCTGTAATCACTTCATAATTTTCATTTTGTGCTAATGGACTTATCTTTCATCGTGCTCATTTTCCTGTACATCGCACTGATGGTCCTCCCATTCAATAGATTTTTCTCAATAGCTTAACCACACGCTCCAGATAGTCTGCTTTCAGTTCAAGAAATTCTCGGCGCAGCTGCTCTACATCATTGGTGTGAATCGACTTATTTTCATTGCATTTTCATTGCAGCGTTTTGCAATTTGGTTTATGCTGCCGGCGATTCGCCCAATATAAGCCGTCTGCTCTTTAAGCACCTGAAAATCGTAATGACGCACTTCGCCCTTAACCAGCTGTTCCCGGCAATAAGCGGAGAAGTTTGTCATCCCGGCTTCCTGCATCTTTTTCTGGATAATTTGAAGCTCTTCTTCCGAAAAAAAGAGCAGTTTGCTGATTGGTCGTTCTCTGTTCCTTTTCATCTATCCGGTCCATTTCTCGTCAAAAGGGCATGGGGAATATTCCCCAAAACGGGTTTCAGGGTGTCCCTGAGCGCATCTGTGTATATACAGATGCAATGCTTGCTAACCGTCGCTCACGCTCCGGTTACCCCTGCGGGTCTCAGTGGCGACGCTTGAGGCGTACTGCAAAGAGTACCGCCTCCACAAGCACCACTGGCATAAAGTCCAGCAGCAAGGAAAGCAAATCAAGCTGCTTTTCCTGCTGCTTTACTGGTTGGGAAACAACCTCCGACTCTATGGCTGGCTGTTCCGGTGCCGCTGTATCCCGGTTGTTGAAACTATTCGCCGCCTGTACTGTGACATTCTGATCTCGGCTGGGAGTGCTCATTTCTCGTTCTGGATTTGCAGTGTCCATCACCGTCAAGTGAAAATCCGCGCCGGTTTCAGTGGAAAGTTCATTCTGCTCACAGTTGAATTGGTAACGGTTTTCTGCATCGCCAACAACATAAGCAGAAAGAAAAGTGTATTTTCCGCTCAGTGCATTTGGTTCAACAGCGGCTAACCCATTCGATTCATAAAGCTCCAAATCATAGACATCATCAGTGTACAAATTCTGTAAGTAAACTATCACGTGTTGAGAAAAGCCAACTGGTGCGGTCAGGTACACTCCTACTTGCGCCGTTTTTGGCTCATAGTTCTCTGGTGGCGTTTCCAGCGGTTGCAATGTGTAGTGCCGTTGCTGGCCGGTCACGCTCTCATACCAGCTGCTGCCTGCCAAGGTATAAATCAGATCATAATGGTTCCCACCTTCCACTTGCAAAAATGTCGTTTGGTTAATTTCATGCAAGGGATAATCGCCCAAGGCATCATACTGCACAGCAGCAGCGCAGTAATATTCTGACGGTGTAACCGTCACCGTTTCTGCGTAGTTGTTCAGCCCATCCAGAACAATAACTGTTGATTCTGTATCAGATGGGCCATTGCCAAGTGTGACAATCACAGTGCGGTTCTGCAATTTTTGCGGAAAATCCTTGACCGCCACCGTTACAGTAGCAGCATCTTCTGCATAGACTTTTGTTGCTGCACAAAGTATGAGTCCTAATAATATCACGAGCAATTTCTTCAAGAGTATCACCTCAGTGTTTACGGCCACACTTATTCGGCGTAAAAAATGTTACTATTTTCAAATTTACGCTGTATTTTTTGTGATTCCATGCTATAATATCAGTATAGATCTGTATCGGGGGGGGCCTGATTATGTATAGAATTGCAATGGAACAACTATTGAAATGGAAATCCAATACACGCCGTAAGCCGCTCATTATAGAAGGTGCGCGTCAGGTTGGGAAGACTTGGTTGATGAAAGAGTTTGGCAAACAAGCTTACGATAGCACCGTATATATTAACTTCGATTCCAATTCACAGATGGCGGCGCTCTTCGCGGCTGATCTGGATGTAAAGCGCCTAATTTTCGGATTAGAACTCTATTCAGGGCAGAAAATCGATCCTGATCATACACTTCTAATTTTTGATGAGGTACAAGAAGTTCCTCGCGCCTTAACCTCACTCAAATATTTTTGCGAGAATGCTCCTCAGTATCACATTATCTGCGCTGGTTCTCTGCTTGGTATTGCTTTGCACGGGGGCACTTCTTTTCCCGTTGGAAAAGTTGACTTTTTGAAGCTCTATCCACTTTCTTTCAAAGAATTTCTAATGGCCACAGGGAAAGAACGCTACGCAGAACTATTGAACAGTGGAGATTTTTCTCTCATTACCAGCTTCAAACAGACTTATATTGATGCTCTGAAATACTATTATTTCGTGGGCGGTATGCCTGAAGCTGTTCAACGCTTCGCAGAGGACGGTGATTTTACTGAGGTGCGCGTAATTCAAAAGCGCATTCTGGCTGCATACGAGCAGGATTTTTCTAAGCACGCCCCCAATGAAATCGTTCCGAAAATTCGAATGCTGTGGAACAGTATTCCGTCTCAGCTTGCAAAGGAGAACAAGAAATTCCTTTACGGCCTTGTGCGAGAAGGAGGCCGCGCCAAAGAATACGAAACAGCTATTATGTGGCTTATCGACTGCGGCTTGGTGCATAAAGTTTCTCGTGTCAATGCTGCAGGCATTCCGTTAAAAGCCTATGAGGACTTAAAAGCATTCAAACTGTTTATTGTGGACATAGGGTTGCTTAGCTGTATGGTGGGGCTTAATAGTCGGACGCTTTTGGATGGAAACGCCCTTTTTGTGGAATTCAAAGGTGCCCTGACAGAACAATATGTCTGCCAGCAACTGAAGACAGTAGAGGACCTTGGTCTGTACTACTACACGAACGAGCGAGGATCTTGCGAGCTGGATTTTATCGTCGATACCAGTTCACAAATCATACCGGTAGAGGTGAAGGCCGAAATCAATCTCCGCGCAAAAAGCCTGAGAACCTATTGCGAAAAATACAAACCTGAAATCGCAGTCAGGACTTCAATGGCAGATTTCAAGAAAGAAGATTGGCTTATCAATTTGCCGCTATATGCTATTGATTATCTTACTAAACTCTAATAACTAATTTTCAGAATGCAGTCCACGCCGGGCTGCATTTTTTGTAGCCTTTAAAATCCCGCATACCGGAAGTAATAACACGGCCTGCTCTCCATCCATGCGTTGGACATATTCACTGCAACGCCATAGCCATAGCAACACTCGATCCACGCACCACCGCCAAGCGCCATCTGAACGTGCCCCTGTTCGCCGCCGGAGGCGTACACCACGCGCAGATCTCCCGGCTGCACTTCGGAGGGAGAAATACTTACTAGGTCTGCTGCATTCCGATAAGCGGCTGTGCTGCCTGCGGAAAAAGGCAGGTTCTGCGCCCAGTAGCAATATTGGACAAAGCTCGAACAATCCAGATTGATGCCCACGCTTGGATTGCCCGGCCCGCCGCGCAGCGAAGATGGCTGGGCATAGACAAACTTTCCTTGACAGCTCAGAGCAAAAGCGACCACCTGACCGCGTGCAGTCGTGGCGTCGATATTCAGGCTGGCAAATAGCTGCCGCAGTTCTTCCTCGGTCATACCTCTGCCGGTGGCACGGCATTTTATGCCGTCCACAATTCCATACAGTTCTTCCCAGTCCATGCGATACAGAAGCGATGCCCATTCCACATTTCCATAAGCATCTTCACCATCCTTATACCGCCCCTGAAATCCGCTCGCACCGTTAGGCAGCGTGATCGTTTTTGTATATCGGGCGGATACCGCATTACCGGCATACTCATTACCGTACTGATCCTGCTTAATGATTGTCCGGGTCAAAGTTCCTGCATCACAACTTTCTGCCAGCGCTTCCAGATTTCCGGTTCCGCCGTCCGCACCGTTTGGGGCCTGCGTTTCCGGGTCTGTGTAGCGGTCATAGCCTGTCAGATAAATCGTGCAGTCGAGATCGTAGTGACCGTACTGCCCATCGTTCAACTCTCCGGGGCACCAAGGTATGGCCGTTGCATTGGAGAAAGTAACCTCGTAATCATCGGAAACTGCGTCATCGCCCTCGCCGGTCACAACAGTAAAAGTGACCGTCAGCTCGTCAGGGAAATAAAACCAGTCATTCAGTTCGCCCCTGTACAAGTTGGCACTTTCATCCAGCACAATATTGCCGGTGCAGTCCGCTGCCTTAATTTTCCCATCAGCAACTGCGTTGTATTCTTCCGGCAAATCGGAAAGTTCAGAGCCTGTTGCACCATCCGGGAAAATGACAGGAAAAAAGACGGTCACATCATGTGTGAAGTGACCCCCAAAAGTTAGACAATATTTTGAAGTAAAAATTGTTCAAGCAGC
>ERZ1034969.978-NODE-978-length-13361-cov-5.791748_pt1 | contig 13361 bp, 18 predicted proteins | sample MGYA00520624_ERZ1034969 | MGnify/ENA primary metagenome ERZ1034969 (study PRJEB33766, sample SAMN09781776) | gut metagenome | biome: gut microbiome | host: Homo sapiens | place: Madagascar | study: EMG produced TPA metagenomics assembly of the PRJNA485056 data set...
TTATAATATGTGGAAAAATACAAACAAATACAATAATATGATTAGTGCTTTCCAGTGTGATTTTGCATGTGCCAGAGACAGACTTTGTAATTTACGGTTATCCGACTTAGATACTGCAATTACAAATAAAGATGATCCTCGGTATAAAAGTATCAATGAAGATATTGATCTCCTTGAAGAACTAGAGTTTCTTCTTCGATACGGGAAAGCAAAAATTATGGTAAAAGAAGGAGAATAAACATATGGGAACTAAATTTCTAATTTTAATATCTATGGTTTTCTGCCATATTGTAGATGATTATTATTTACAGGGTTGGCTTGCATCCGCAAAGCAGAAATCATGGTGGGATAAAAATTCGCCAGATAAATTATATAAACATGATTATATTGCGGCGTTGTTCATGCACAGTTTTAGCTGGACATTCATGATGATGCTTGTCCCTACAATTTACATAATTCTATTTGGCGGAAGATATTACCCGTTAGTATTTGTAGTCAATCTCATTATTCATATGATTACCGATAACCTAAAAGCGAATGTAAAAGTAATTAATTTATGGCAAGATCAGTTAATTCACATGATTCAGATTATTGGAACGTTCATTGTTCTTATCATATGTAGATAAATGACATTAAAAGGAGAATTGATTTATGACAAAAGAAGAAGCTATTGAAATAATCAAAAAAGATATGAGTAATATTATGGCTGATGAAAATACATTCAGAAGACAATACGATCTCCATCAGGCGGAAGCATTGGCGTTACAGGCTTTGAGTAATGAAATTTTAGAATCGAATCCAAGAAAAGATTATATTAAAATGACGCCAGGAAACATCGTTTATTTAAGAAAAGATAAATTATTTGCAATTGTACTTGATGTTTTAGACGACGATATTCCTGATTACATGGTATATGATGAAAATGGGATAGTTCAAAAAATCTCAATCACCGAAATTTTACCAATTATATCATCATCTATAAAATATGACACGCAACTGTATTTTGACAAGATGATGTCTGAATTCCGTAGAATGAACCATCCAACGGAGAATTAATAACCGTCCAAGTATGAATGACATAAAACTTATCATACAATCGCACTTATATCTAACGATATAAAGTAAACCAGTTAATTAAGTAGAGGGTTGGAACTGGCATCTGAAAACGAAAGATGAAGCAACTTCTACAACAATGGGCATTCGCCAAGCGGATAAGGCACCAGAATTTGACTCTGGCAGAGTAAAACTCATTACGTTGGTTCGAATCCAACATGCCCAGTTTTGCGGATATGGCGGAACGGCAGACGCAGAAGACTCAAAATCTTCCGGAGAAATTCATGTGGGTTCAAATCCCACTATCCGTATTAGGCTAATATTTGTAAGTAAGTTGCTGAAGCGCAAGGTGATTGAAAACAAAATTAGACATAAAGTTATAACTTTTAAAGAGTACTGTCAGAAATCCCATTAGCTTTAGCTGATTGGATGAATGACAAATAATATTATATGAATAATGAAAGGAAGTGATTATAGATGTTGATTGCATATAAATATAGGCTATATCCAAATAAAGAGCAACAGGAATACTTTGCGAAATGTTTTGGATGTGTACGATTCATCTATAATCGTATGCTTTCAGATAAGATTGAATATTATAAAGAAACAAAACAGAAACTTAACAATACACCAGCTCAATATAAGAAAGAATTTCCTTGGTTGAAAGAAGTTGATTCTCTTGCGCTAGCAAACGCACAGATAAATTTACAGACAGCTTATAATAATTTTTTCAAAAGACCAGAAGTAGGTTTTCCAAAATTCAAAAGCAAGAAAAATCACAGATATTCTTACACTACTAATAACCAAGGTGGAAATATTTACGTGTCAGACAGATATATTAAGCTTCCAAAAATCGGATTAGTAAGATTAAAGAAACATAGAGACTTTGATGGATTGATCAAATCTGTTACCATTTCTCAAAATCCATCTGGTAAATATTATGTTTCTGTTTTGGTTGAACAAAAAGAAAAGGAAAAATTATCTTTTGGCATTAATGTGATAGGAATTGATCTTGGTATTAAGGAGTTTGCTATCACTTCCAATGGTGAAATGATTGAGAATCCAAAGTACCTTAGAAAATCCGAAAAGAAATTAAGAAAATTACAAAAGGATTTATCTCGATGTAAAAAAGGAAGTAAAAATAGTCTGCAAATAAAAAGTCAAGCAGAAATTAATGAACTTTGAAAAATTTATACAGATTGAATGTAAGATACGAAAATAAGACCACCGCGATGCGCTAGTCTGGTAGAAGTTAAAAAGTGATATTAAATAGTTTCATTATTCGACAAGTTGGATAGATATTCTCTTACCCGACCGTAATAAATCCGGAGAAATTTGTTTGCCCCGGCAGTCATATAAACATAATAAGGTTTGCCTTCGGATCGTTTTTTATCCATAAAGGCATAAACAGGATCATCCACTGGAGATCGTTTGATAAGACTGTCCATGATCTGAAAAAGAGCTTTACGCAGGTAGGGAGACCCCTTTTTAGAGGTTTGCACACTGTTCTGTATGTGCTTTCCAGAATCATTTTTACCGGGATCAACACCTGCAAAAGCAGTAAGGGCTTCCCGGTGTGTAAAACGGGAAACATCCCCAATCTCAGCGATAAGCTGCGGACCAAGGGTTGCCCCTACACCGTTCATATCCATAACAACCGGATATTCCGGAAGCGTGGATGCAAGCTCATTCATTTTTGAACGGAGCGATTCTACTGTTTTCGAAGCAGTGTTTAGTAATGCTACTGCCTGCCATATCAACATTTTTGTGATGTCATCCTTTGGAAATACGGCAATCAGGTCAGAGGAAAGCTGATAAATTTTCGCTGCTTTCTCTGCACTGAAGTTATAGTTTTTACGTTTGCACCAATTCTGGTAATGCTCCGTAAAGGCATTTAATGACTTGGAGCGGACGCAATCGACATGCCAGTAGGTATGAATGAAATCTACCCATTTTTGGCTGCCGTCATTGCGGGCAGGACTGTCAAAGAAATCATTGGCTCCCGGATAAGTCTGGTCGATCAGTGCAATGAGATTGTTTTTCATTGCAGTTTTCTGAGCCATATAGAATCCAAATTGTCGGTTCATAGTTTTTAGTTGGTTACGTGTTTTATCCATGATTCCATATTGCTTCAGTTTAGCCCAACGGTCAAGAGTATAACGTGCGATTTTTTTAGAATCTGCTTTATCTGTCTTGGGTGTGCGGAGGGAATCATCACCGAAATCTCTGATCAGGATAGGATTTACGGCACTGACAAAGATACCGGCATCAGAAAGCCATGTGGCAACCGGTTCATAGTATCTGCCGGTATGCTCCATGCAGACTTTGGTTTCGCCTTCAAGGCTTTTGATCTGTTTGATCAGGTCGTTTATGGCAGACTGGGTGTGAGGGATATCGCAGGGGGACATAAGAACCACATCTCCTGGTTTTCGGATAGTGACAGTGCTTTTTCCTTTGGAAACATCAATACCAACAGCGTTCATAACAGATACTCCTTTGCAATGTATTAGCAATGGTCAATACCAGTTTTCTCATTGCCTATTCAATCTACTGGGTGTTTCACACGAACGTATCAAGGTTCAACCTGCATAAAACGAATGCTGCGAAAGAGTGGCTGGTTGGCTGACTATTTTACGGACGTAAAGTCCTGAGAGAAGGAGGCCAGACCTATTGCTCCACTCATTCTAACAGCTTAAGCAACAAGATGGATAATTCCTTACTGGCTGTAAGGGATATTAACCATAAATATATTGTAGTAGAGAGAAATGTAGAGTTATAGTTGCGAAACAACATGAAAAGATTGCAAATCAAAGGAAAGATTTTTTACACAAATTATCTACAAGGATTATTCGTGAGAACCAAACAATAGTTCTTGAGGATTTACGTGTAAAAAATATGATGAGTAATCATAAATTAGCAAAATCAATAGCAGATGTATCTTGGAGTGAATTTGTACGGCAATTGGAATATAAAGCAGATTGGTACGGACGTGAGATTATCAAGATTGATACGTGGTATCCATCTAGTCAGATATGTTCTAATTGTGGACATAAAGACGGAAAGAAAGCATTATCAGTACGAGAATGGACTTGCCCTGTTTGTGGAGTGCATCAAGAAAGAGATATAAATGCAGCGATAAATATTCTCAACGAGGGGTTGAGAATAAGAACGGCAGGAACTGTCGAGATAGCCTAAGTAATTTTGTGCGGTTACGCATATTAACTAGGAAGCCAACGAGCTTTAGCTCGTGGGTAGTTCACCGCGTGTTGTGATCTGGAACCGAGTAAAGTTTGGGCTACGGCATACTGGTTGTATGGTTTGGGTATGTATTTTTGAGTCAGCTACAATGACGAGGATTGTGGATACAATAGATGGAGAGGCAGTCGGGATAACGCCGATGTGTAGTCGTAGCTGATAAGAAATATCTTTCAAGTTCAATACAGCGAGAGAAAGATGAAAGGATCGTAGGCTTAGTATATCTTTCACGTCTAGTATTAAACCTGCTCGTTGGTGCAATGGTAGCACAATGGGAATGATTCCCAGTGATAAAGGTTCGATTCCTTTGCGAGCAATATCCCGAAATCACAAAATGTTGGAGGTAAAAATGAAATATGTAGAGAATATAGTAATAGGAAATCCAATTTTGCCACCATGTGTTATGTTTGCTTCTGATGTGCATGATTGGATAAATAATGAAATTGAGAAGACTTATTATACGAATGAACGATTTTTACCAAAGATTCTGGTAGAGCTTGGCATCTATCCGTCGATAAGTGAAATTCGAAGAAATAAACCAAATCTCATGATTTCATTGGATAAACTTGATTTCCTGGATAATTTGAAAGTTAGCAAAAAAAGACGATTGTGGATTTTAGTAGGAGAATAAGAAATGGCAAAAGCAGTGGTAATGCGAACTGATCAGGGAGTAATGTTGTTGGGAACAACTCAGACTGTTTCCGGAGCCTGGTGGAATGCTGAAGGATGCTATAAGTATTGTCAGAGAAATGAAAAATGGCAAGCTGCGTTACAGTCGCATAAATTGATTCATGCATCCTCATTGATTGGATATGAGAAGAATACAGAAGATTGGTATACAAAAAGAGAGAATTTTATAGATGTGGATGTATCTTATAAATGCTCTCAGACATATGGAGGATAAAATGGACAATATTGAGTTTCATGAAGGTGATTTTGTGCAAAGAAAAGATGGAGCAACTGGGTATGTTGAGTCAGTTTGTCATTGTGATGAATGTTTAAAACGAGGATTTTTTGAACCGACTATTAAATATTTAAATGGGGAAACCGAATATCTCTCAAATTATGATATAAACAATATTCCAGAATGCTATATTCAGATTGGGACACATATTTTTTCTAAATCTGTTCCTGAACCTGAAAAAAGTAAAAGCAGAAATAATTGCACTAAATATTCTCTAATTGGAGAAATAACATATAAAGATATTAATCCGGATATCATTTCAAATGCGTTACTGGATATGAAAAACAATAATTATGTTCCAGTATTAAAAGATATTATGTATTCCGGAGCGAAATTATATTGGATTCTTAAAAAGGAGAACTAATGAACAAGTTATTTACACATACAGATTTAGATGGTGTTGGATGCGCCATTATAGCAAAATTGGTTTACGGAGATGAAATAGATATTTCATTCTGTGATTATAACGAAGTTTATGAAAAAGTTGGAAAATGCCAGCCTAATAATTATGATCATATCGATATAACAGATATCAGTGTCGGTGAAAAACTTGGTAAATCTATAGATGAAAATTATTCAAATCAAGTTAATTTATATGATCATCACGCAACGGCAAAATATCTTGATAAATATTCGTGGGCGGTCGTTAAGGTAAATGACGAGAAAACAGGATTAATGACATGTGGTACAGAAATTTATTATAACCATATTGGTCAGTATATTGATAAAGAATATCGATCGGCTGTCGAGTCATTTGTAAAATATGTAACGTTATGGGATACGTGGAGATGGAAAGAAAAAAATTCTGGATTAGCAGGAGCTAATGCTAAGAAAATCAATACTTTATTTGGTATTTATGGAAGAGAGAAATTTATCAAATGGGCGATTGATCATATAAAATCTGGAGTCTTCCCCAATTTTACAGAAGCAGATTTGAGCATTTTAGAACATAAACAGAATGGAGTTCTTCGATATATTGATGAAAAAGACAATCAATATATTAAGAGAAAAGATTTTGCAGGAAGAGTATTTGGTGTGGTGTTTGCAGAAAATTACATTAGTGAACTTGGAAATGCCTTATGTGAAAGACATCCAGAATTAGCTTATGCTGTAATTATTGATATTGGAAACGGAACCGTTTCTTATCGGACTATTCGCGATGATATTAATTTAGGCAAGGAGATTGCTTCGTTATGCGGTGGCGGCGGTCATGCTAAAGCGGCTGGATCAAAATTCACAGATGAAATTGCAGAAAATATTATATTTGGATTATTTAAAGGAAATATTATAGATGATTAATTTGGATGATTATTTCAGTGATTTTTCAGAAGAAGAAACGGTAAAACAAACCGAAGATTTTTTTGATAAATTAGAACAAGAGTATCCCAGTGATGTGGATTTAGATAAACATGCTGACATGAGAAAAGCATTAACGAGTGAGAATCTTCCTAAAGATTGTTTGAACATACCTACAATTCCAATTAAATTTATGATTGATACTCTTTTTGAAATGGGAGAAAAGATACCATCGAGGTTTTGTTCAGACTATGATATACATGATGAAAATCATATGTATATTGGAAGTTTACGTGAATTCTCAAAAATATATTTCGGGCTTGTTTTTGAAAAATTCATAAATCTTGAAAATGGTGAAAAATAAACACTATATATTGTATATACCGATACTACAAACAACAATATATAGACCACAATTCTAATGAAATTTTAGTTTCAAAAGGTAATAATGGAGGATATATGAATAAATTCACAGAGAATGAAGAAGGTTATATTGTTTTTGAAGACGGTGGAACATCTCCTATTGCTTATGGTGCTAGTGAGAAGTGGTTCCCGACATATAATAAAGCAATAGAATATGCTTTAAGCATTGTAAATGAAAGAATAGAAGAATTTAAAAATGTGTATGACTTAAATTCCGTGATTGTGTACGCAGGAGCGGAAAAATTGCTGCATGAAACCCATTCAGTTCCTAATAATGGAAAAGTTGTATTTTGTTGGAGCAATTATTATAGGAAGTAGTAATAAAATGAAACAAAACGAAATGGATAGATAATATCTCTATTTCATTTACAAATTCTAAACAGTCTATTCAGGCTGAAAATTTCCAGATAAAAGAGAATTATAAATATGATATATAAGTCAACAGATATCTCGGAATATGTCTTAAGATATATCTATAAGACAAAAGAATACAGAATAAATGTATTGCAATTAATGGATATCTTATATTTTGTACAGGCTCAATTTTTGGTAAATAAAAATCAAAGAGCATTTGCAGAAGATATAGTTGCAAAAGATTGGAGTTTTTTCATCGAAAGTGTTTGGAGGAAATATAAGATATATTGCAATTCAATTATTCCTGTTCACATAAATAACTTCGACAATGTTTGTAAAAAGATATATCATTCCGATGCACTTCTTGTTAATGACGTTGTAATTTTGATTCATGGTTCATCTTGGAAACTCATGAATATCATAAGAGAACAAACACCTTATATAAATGGATTAAACAATTATCCTACTTTTACAATTACTGATACAGACATGAAAAAATTCTTCTCATAAAGAGAATTATATATTAGGTGGTTACAGCATACCTTTGGATCTTTCATAAACCACTGTTCACATAGATTTATCTTATAGATTTACTTCTATGTTCCGTCGACTTTCGACGTTTATATACAATTAAATACGGAAAGGATGATGAAAGATGAGTGGTGAGTTTGGTATTGAAATTGGTAAAATCGATTTCAATAGAACCGATGATTTAATAAAACCATATGGGAATACATCAATTTATACTGATGATAAGCCCGCCCAGGATTTAACTATTACTAGCACAAGTAATGAATCATTTCATATTTGTGGAAATAATGATTGGGCATATTTGGTAGTAGATGCGTTATCTCCGTTATTACAATATGCTTCGCTTGTAGAAAATGAGGTTTCCGGTAAACTCAGAAGAATGGATAGAGACAAAAATTTGAAACCTAAAGTTATTGGATTGGGCAGAAATGAGTTTAGAGCATTGGATATTCTACATAGGATTCGTGGCTCAGAAGATTCATTAAAAGAATACAATAATGTTCCTGTCGTAAGACTGGAAGAGAATAATTCAATTGAATTTTTAGGAACAAAAGTAGTTGATTTACCATTTAAATAAAAAAGGAGAAATAGAGACATATGGCAGAAAATTATTTTAAACAGCTTTATAATGTTGATGTCAGAGAAAAAATCAAGGAAAAGAATGGACTGAAGTATATTTCCTGGGCGGCAGCATGGGCAGAAGTAAAAAAAAATTTTCCGGATGCTACTTATGAGATTTATGAGCAGGATATTCTATTCCACGAAGGAAATGAAACATCTTATATTGATAGAACAACGTCTCGCCCATGGTTTGATGATGGAAAAACAGGATGGGTAAAAACAGGAGTCACTATCAACGGTATTGAACATATCGAAGAACTCCCAATCATGGACTTCAAAAATAAATCAATTCCGGCAGATAAAATTACATCTGTTGATGCTAATAAATCAATTCAGAGATCACTTACAAAAGCATGTGCAAGACACGGAATCGCCTTATTTATCTTCGAGGGAGAAGATCTACCAGAGGAAGCCAAGGTTTCTGAAAAGCTTAAAGCAGAATGTATGGATTTAATGAAAAAGAAATCAGCGCTGTCGGAAAAAACAAAAGAAAAAGTTGCAGAAATTTGTAAAGAAGTTCTCGCTGATGAAAATGGAGATCCTAGAATTTGCGAAGACAATGAGAAACTTGAGAGTCTGAAAAAGAAGTTACTGGCAACAAGAAAAATCGCTTAAATTTTATCTATCGACCGATTCAGGTCAATAATTCCACTAAACAGAGAATTGTATATTAAGGGTGGCATAGCATACCTTTGGGATTTTACGCCCATAAACCACTATAAATAATCAAATAAAAGGAGAAATTTTATGTTTTCAACAGGAAGTTATGCACATATTTGGAAATTAGAGGACAAAGGTAACTACCACGTAGCACAGATGTCTACGTCCAAAAAGAACAATGAGACAGGAGAATATGAGAAAGATTGGAACGATAGTTTTGTTCGTCTTGTTGGAACAGCTCATAATCAGGCAAAAACTCTTGATACAAGTAAAAATGTTAGAATTGGACGCTGCGGTGTTTCCAATAATTACAACAAAGAAAAAAATACCACCTATACGAATTATGTAATTTTCAATTTCGAAGATGAAAATTCTAATTCTGGCGGTAGCAATACTCAGAAACCTCAGAAATCAAAAGATGATTTTATGGATGTTTCCGCCTCTATTGACGACGATGAACTTCCATTCTGCTAAGAGGTAGTTAAATATGGCAGATAAAGAGTATGTCTGCGCATATAATCATTGCTTACATCACGGCGAGAAGGTAAAAGCCTCAGAAGCCGTGGTGATCGGCAATAAAAGATACCATTGGGATTGCGCAGCAACGAAACAAGAAATTGCGGAATGTGCTTCAACTTATATGGAATACATAGAAGATAAAACCCAATATCCAGTTGTGATGAGGATTTTGAATACGCTTGTTTTTAAAAATCAAGTGCCGCCTGAATATATTTTGAAGCAAATCAAGAAGTCAAAATTGTATTACAAGTCGAAACCAGTTCATGCTTTGTATGGATTGAGACGACTATTTTGGGAATATGAAATGAAAATGGGGTAATAGCGATTGATCGTTGACAGAAAACTTATTGAAAAAGCAAAAGAAAAACTTGGAAATCAGAACGCATTTATCATGGCAGAATTGCTTGAATTAGAAGATTTTGATGAAAAAAATCTGAAATCCTGCTGCCCATACCACGATGAGAATACTCCAAGTTTTATTTACAATCCTAAAAATTATAGCATGCATTGCTTTTCATGCAATAAAACAGTAGACATCATTGATGTATTGATGAGTAAAGGAAAAACTTTTCTTGAGTCTGTCCAGTTCTTATTTGATAAAGCAGAAATTGAATGTAGCTTTGGTGAACAGAATGTAAAGACAAAACATAATTATCGTTATCCTCACGAGGAACCAATTAATGATAAACCAAATGTTGTTGATTATTTTGGTAAACGTGGCATTTCAAAAAATGTTCTGGATTATCTTGATGTAAGAGAAGATAATCATGGCAATGCAGTATTCAACTTCTATGATACAAACGACGTTCTTACTATGGTGAAATATCGCCCATCTCATACAGTAGAAAAACATTCTGGACAGCCTAAAACATGGTGCCAGAAAGATTCAGATACCGCGCCATTACTTTTCAATATGAACCGTGTCAATACATCAAAACCTCTCCTGATCTCGGAAGGAGAGTGCGATACGATGAGCGCGATTGAGGCAGGATATCTAAACACGGTCAGCGTTCCGCTTGGGGCAGGAAATCTCCATTGGATTGAAGAAAACTGGGATTGGCTTGATACGTTTGACGATATAATTATCTGGTCTGATAACGATGCAGCAGGTGAAAAAATGCGAAAAGAGTGCATTTACAGACTCGGAACATGGCGCACAAAGTACATTGTTACACCTGAATATTACGAAAAAGAGGATGGGCGAAAAATTCCGCTCAAAGATATCAATGACTGTTTGCAGATTGGCGGTAAACAGTTTGTAATGGATTTGATCTCCGCAGCAAAAGATGTTCCTGTAAAAAGTGTAGTTGACTATTCAGAAATTGAAGAACTCGATGTATCCCAAATGGACGGGGTACAAACAGGAATTAAGCCATTGGACAATGAATTAGGAAAACTGTTCTATGGCACACTTACTATTTTATCCGGAAGACCTGGATGTGTAGACTCAGAAACAGAATATTTTAATGGTAAATGTTGGAAGAAGATTTCCAAATATGAAGAAGGTGATAAAGTCCTTCAGTATAATTCAGACGGAACCGCAAATCTTGTATATCCAGAACAGTATCATAAATATCCATGTGACAAATTTTGGCAATTAAAATCCAACGATGGAATCAATCAAATGATCTCGGATGAACATAATTTAGTCTATGTGAATTATTTGGATAAATTAACAAAGCGTAATATCTTAGATTTCATGAATAGTTATAATCCAATTGCAGTAAACTCTCAAGCTAGAATTATTAGATCTTTTGATTATAACGGAGGAGGAATTACTCTTACTGATAAAGAGATTTTATTAATGTGTATTGCTGTTTTGGGAAGAAATACAAAGATGATTTCTTTTCAAGAATGTGAAGTGACCTACTTAAAAAAGAATACTAAGGTTAGAAAAATTCTCGATGAAATAACATCCGACTATCAATATGAATATATTATAGATAATTTTGAAGATGTAAAATACATACTAAAAGTTCCAACGGATATTGATTTGTTCCTTACATGTATGGGTGAATATAATAGAAAACAAATTGAACTTATGAGGTCTGTAATTTGTGCAATAAATAAAGAGAATCATCTACCTTCTAAAGTAAAAGATTTTATACAATTTATTCTTTCATCGTTTGATTATAGATTCCCACATAGCTCAAAAGATAGTGGTTATTCTTTTTTGGATGCTACAACAATCAAATCAGTTTCAACTGGAGATGGATATAAATATTGCTTTACTGTTCCAAGCGGAATGCTAGTATTACGTCGCGGCGGAGATATTAATATCACTGGCAATAGCGGTAAGACTTCACTTATCGATCAGGCGATTGCAATGACAATTGATGATGGCAGCCCAACATTTCTTTATTCTAAGGAGCTTCCAGAACGGCTTTCAGCGAACTGGTTCAACACGATTATCGCGGGACGACGAAATATGATAGAAAAACATAATAGCAGTGGTAAAAAATATTATGTTGTTCCATACGACACACAGAAAAAAATGCAGCAGTACTATAATAAGAAGCTTTTCATTTACAAAGACGAGGAATCTAACGATTTCGAAGCTGTGCTGAAATCAGCCGAAGAATGCGTGAGAAAATTCGGTTGCAAATTAATCGTGCTGGATAATCTCATGATGCTAGATTTGAAGTGCAATGAAAGTGATAAAAACACAGCTCAGACAAATCTTATAAATCTATTAATCAAATTTGCCGTGAAGTTCAATGTCGCGGTAGTCTTAATTGCTCATCCAAGAAAAACCCAGGATTCAAATTCGGATATTGAAATGTATGATATTGCCGGAAGTTCCAACATCATCAACCTTGCTATGAGGTCTATTGGATTGCGTCGAGTTTCCAAAAAGGAAAAAGAAGATCCTAAATGCAAATGGCATAAATATGATGTGGTACTTACTGTCATGAAAGACAGAATGTTTGGTAAGTCCGATGTGCAAATTGGGTTATGGTACGATTTGGTGTCCAGAAGATTCTATACGGATTATGCGGAATATGACAAGCAATTTGCGTGGGACGACAATTATTACACGGATAAATTGGAGTATGTAGATAGAGGACGGGTAGATCCGGAAGATGAATTTCCTGATAAGTAAGAGAGGTAATTTTATTGATTCAAAATTATCATTGTCACAAATCATTTAGTAATATTTTAGTTGCGGATTGCCCTGCATCATACGATGATTATTTTAAAAGAGTTATAGAATTAGGGCATAAGGTAATATCAAGTGTAGAACACGGATACCAAAGTAACTACTATATTCCATATGAACTTGTTGATAACTATAACAACGAACTAAAAGAACAAGTAAAAGAAGGAACATTATCTGAATCCGAGTACAATAAGAAAAAACTCAAATTCATTTTTGGAGCAGAAGCATACTGGGTAAAAGATAGACTTGCTGAATATTCCAAAACAGATAAAAAAACAGGGAAGATTGTATCTGCAAAAGACAGAACAAATTGCCATATTATTTTGTTAGCAAAAAATGAAGAGGGTCGGCAGGATATTAATGAAGTCCTTTCAATTGCGAATATTGATGGATTCTATGGACAGCCACGAATCGATATAGATCTTCTTCTAAAAATCAAACCAGAAAATGTATTGGTAACAACGGCTTGTTTAAAATACTGGGTTTATGAAGATATAGATGAAATTACAAAAACCTTGCATAATC
>ERZ1034969.982-NODE-982-length-13314-cov-4.937099_pt1 | contig 13314 bp, 11 predicted proteins | sample MGYA00520624_ERZ1034969 | MGnify/ENA primary metagenome ERZ1034969 (study PRJEB33766, sample SAMN09781776) | gut metagenome | biome: gut microbiome | host: Homo sapiens | place: Madagascar | study: EMG produced TPA metagenomics assembly of the PRJNA485056 data set...
AGAATCGACCGCGCAGGGTGGTGTTTTATGGCCGCGTTTCAATAGAACATGAGGAATGTGAATGCTAATATATACTTGAGCCACTTTCCAGCAAAATGACAGCGAATATTTGAGCCACCTAATGGCTTCCCGTATAATAGATGTAGACTACTATGCGGGAGGCGATAGAAAGGTGGTCATATCGGTGGATGTCTACAAATCAATCCGCGCGCTGCAACTTGAAGGAGTAACCAGTCAGCGTGCAGCAGCTAAAATTCTGGGAATTTCCAGAAACACAGTCAAGAAATATTGGATGGGCGACGCAGTTCCATGGGATCGGAAAGCCTACCAGCGAGAAGCCTCTGTCATAACGCCAGAAGTAAAGCAGTTCATTGAGCACTGCCTCGATACAGATGCTGCGGAGGGTGTAAAGAAGCAGCGTCACACAGCACGGCGGATTTACAACCGGCTCGTAGAAGAATTTGGTTACACGGGCAGCGAGTCTGCCATCCGAGCGGCAGTTCATGAAGCCAAGGCAGAGCGCAAGGAAAATGAAGTTTTTATTCCATTGAGGTTTGCTCCTGGTCAGGCACTCCAAATCGACTGGGGAGAAGCTACGGTAAAACTGGCCGGCGAGAAAGTAAAGGTAAATCTGTTTTGTGCGCGTATGAGTTATAGCTGCGCACCCTATGTTATTGCTTACTGGCGGCAAAACTTGGAAAGCTTTCTCGATGCCATTATCCATACGCTTAATTATTTTGGCGGCGTTCCTCGATCCATGATTTTTGACAACGCTCGTGTGGCTGTAAAGAGTGGTTTTGGTGCCCATGCAGCAGCACAGGACGATTATTCCAAACTGGCCGCACACTACGGATTCCAGCCTGTATTTTGCAATCCGGCATCCGGAAATGAAAAGGGTCTTGTAGAGAATCTGGTAGGATATATCCGGCGCAATGTATGTGTGCCGCTGCCTCAAGTGGATTCTTTGGAAGATCTCAATACAAAGCTGTTAGAGCAGTGCGCCAAATACATGAACCACAAAATCGACGGACGCTCTCAGAAAGTGGGACAGATGCTGGCCGAAGACCAGGCGCATCTCCACCCGCTTCCCAAATATGTTCTCGATATTTCAAAGAAAGCCTACCCGAAAGTCAATCGCTATTCAACGGTTCTCTTTGATACCAATTACTATTCTGTTCCTTGCAAATACAGGGGAAAAGGCACCACTGTAAAGGCCTATCCCAATAGAGTTGAGATTTGGATCAATGGCCTTCTGGTGGCCACCCATGACCGCTGCATGGGTCGAAAGCAGGAATCTCTGGATTTACGGCACTATTTGCCAATCTTAGAGAGGAAAGGGCGTGCAATTCGTTACGCTCGTCCGGTTTTGAATGCAGTGCCTGCTGAATTCCTGAATTGGATGGAAAAGCAGCATTTGAACTCCAAGCAGATGGTTGAATTGCTGGAGCAGTGTTTGACAGATGGCTACTTGGCTGTTATGCAACGTGATCTGCCGAACCCGGATACGTCGATTGCAAAAAACGATGTTCCTGTTTTGTCTGTTGATCTAAGCCAGTATGACAAGCTGTACGAGTGGAAAGGGGCAGCCTCATGATTGACGTAAAAGAAGAACAGATTCGACTTCTTGCAAAATAGCTGAAGATTCCCACTTTTGCTGAATACAAAAATGTTCTCAACAATTGCGCGCCGGATATGGATTTTAGTGATTTACTTCTGACGCTTATGGCATCTGAAGCAGCCGCCCGACAGGAAAACCAAACCAGAAGAAGATTGAAAGCTGCCGGATTTCCTGTACAAAAATCGCTGGACAATTTCGATACCAGCCAGCTGAATCCCTCTGTATCTCCGGTGTTCCTTAATGAACTTGCATCCTGCCAGTTCATTGAACAGAAGAAAAACATTGTTATGATTGGAAACCCGGGACGCGGAAAGACGCATATTGCAATTGCTCTTGGAATTAAAGCCTGCCTGCAAGGCTACCATGTTCTATTTAAAAATGCATCTACTCTCTCGACTGAACTTACTGAGGCACGAGATACATACCAGCTTGGCAAATTGGAACGGCAGCTGGCAAAAGCTGATCTTCTGATTTTAGACGAGCTCAGTTATTTGAGTTTTAACCGTTACGAATCCGATTTGCTATTCAAGGTCATTTCTGACCGCAGTGAGCAGTCCAGCACCATTGTGACAACCAATCTTCCTTTTGCAAGATGGACCGAATTATTCGAGAACACAACAATGGTTTCGGCTCTGGTGGATCGATTGACATACAAATCTGCCGTGCTGGATATGAATGGTCCGTCTTACAGACTGCTTAGTTCTCAGAGTAAAGTTGACACTGACAAGGAAAATGAAAATGACTAACATGCAGCCCAATTTTACAGTTGAGGAAGAAAACGAAGCCCTGATTAGCTTCCTTCGTACGGATTACGATGACGCTCTTGAGCAGATTCGAGTCCTAAAAGGCGATGTAAACGAACTGATTGATATTTTGCGCAAGCATTCCATTGAGGTTCCGGTTCACATTCAGGAACGGATTCAACTGGACACTCCACTTGAATAAAGACATATCCACCAGGGCTATTTACTGGCCCTGGTATTAACAGACGAGCAGTGGCTCAAATATTCGATGTCACAAATGCTACAAATGGCTCAAGTATTCGTTAGCAAAAGTGGCTCAAATATTGGCTGTCACGTGGCTCAAATATTCATTGACATTCACAAGGAACAGCTATCTGCGCTGGGAAATCAGATGGAATGGTATACAGACCTTGCATTACGCAATCTCAACTGGACCGTTGTAGCGCAGTACATAGACGAAGGCATAACCGGTACCCAAATGAAGAAACGTCTATCATTTATGCGGATGATAGAGCACGCAAAGGAACACCGCTTTGACTTGATTGTCACACGTGAATTGTCGAGGTTTGCGCGTAACACGGTGGATGCGTTGAATGCTACGCGAGAACTGAAGCAATACGGCGTGGAAGTCTATTTTGTAAATGATGGCATCTGGACAATGGACGGTGATGGAGAAGTTCGCTTGACCATTATGGCGAGCATTGCCCAAGATGAAAGCCGCAAGACCAGTGAGCGCGTAAAAGCCGGACAGAAGATGAGCCGTGAGAAAGGTGTACTCTATGGCAGCGGTAATATTATCGGTTATGACCGTGTGGATGGAACTTATGTAATCAATGAGGAACAGGCGGCAACGGTGCGAAGAATCTTTAATCTGTACGCCGAGGGGCACGGAGAAACGACTGTTGCCAAAATGCTTATAGAAGAAAACCGCAAGGATGGCGGTGGTGGCCTGAGCTGGACGGCGAGCAAGGTATCACGGGTACTCCGCAAGCCCACTTACAAGGGCTATATGACCTATAATAAATCCCATATTGATGACTTCCTCAGCCATAACCGCATCAATCACAGCGAGGAGGACTTTGTTCTTGTAAAGGGAAACTTTGAGCCAATCGTCTCAGAGGAGCTATGGGAAACCTGCAATCAGATCCGCAGTAAACGAGCTGCATTTGTCAAAGGAAAAGATGGTCGTGCCCATAAATTTGGTGTGTCCTTTCCGCAGAACAAATGGACGAAAATTCTGTTTTGCGATTGTGGGATGCGATTCCAAATCGAAGGCTACGATAAAACGGCCAACGGTGGGAAAAATATGCGGCTTATCTGTGCACGGTCGAAAATGTTCAAAAAGAAAGATGCCGCCAGAGCACTGAACGGCATTCCTTGTCCGGCACCATACGCATCTGAATGGAAGCTGGAATTGATGGCAAGGGAAGTGTTCCGTACAGTTTGGAAAGAAAATGCCGAGGATATACTGGGTCTTTTGCGGATGTTGGATGCAAATCTGAACACTACCGGCACACCGAATGATGGAAACCAGCTGGAGAACAAGCTCTCTGCGCTGAATGAGGAATTGGACGATCTTGTCAGCCAGCGGGCAAGCCGAAGCATAACTATGGATGATTTCTTAAGCAGAAGTGCGGAAATCAACAATGAGATTATAAATGTCGAAGGCTTACTGCAAAGTTCCATACAGGAACAGCGTCCTAAAGCAAGGTTAGATATGCACAGCATCGAGGCTGCACTCAGCGATGATGCCTTTTTTCCGGATGGTAAAATAGAGCCGGGCTTTCTAGACAGGTATGCCAACCGGATTGTAAAAAGCAATAACCGCTACATTTGGATGTTGCAGTTGATGAATGTGCAGCAGATCATGCCTATCCAATCGGAAAGACAGCCGATAGCGATGGTTACCTATAAAAGTGGCGTTCCCTATGATATTGAGCAAGAGCAAATCGGCAAGCAGGATAAAGAAAGTGCTGGATCCGATTGCGCGACAATATGTCGTCCACAGGATTTCTTTTTGAACATGAGCCGAACCAAAAGAAAGCGTAAGTTGGTGGAATGGCTGGAAAGCTGTCAAGAAAATCAGGTGAGCGTGCTGGATGAAAAGATACCACTTTTGAGTTTTGCGGTTGACTTTGTGACAGCCTATGAGTATCAGAAAGCGCGTGGGATTAAGATCCACCCCGGTTTGTGGGAAGATATGCGCGTGGATATATTTCTGGTAAAAAAAGAAAATCGAGAAATTCAAAAAGAATATTTGTGATTCAACCGGCGCACCAAGCTTTAGAGCTGTTGATGTGTTCGATGGCTTTTCCTTGTAGTTTGGCTTACAATTTATGGCATTCAGCTCGTCATAGTATAATGGTCGAGCAAAATAAGGTCAGTGGCGAAGTCATCAAAAAGATGATAGACAGCGATATTCCATTCTGCTATCTCGACCAGTTCTGCCAAGGTGGGCAGTCACACAAGATGAAAGTGGATGTACTCCTCAGCGAGTGTCAACGCTTTGTCGGCAAGCATTTTGAACCGTTCAATACTACAGAAATGATGAATGTTGCCCTGCTGCAAACGCGCATTGATTTGTCTAAGGCCGAGTACAAACAGTTTTACGAACGATACATAAAAACAATGAAGTTGAAAATTAGCGCTGACGGAAATGTGACGATTGAATTCGACGGATAGGAGCAAAATTCCTACAACAAAAGGAAATCTGCACAAAATGTCAACGAAACGCCCGAAACATCTTGACAATCATTTCTTGTGGTGGTACAACAAAGAAAAGAGCAGTTGAAAGGCATCTGTTATGTATACAGTTACAAAGGGCCTCAACAACAATATTGTCATGGCGCGGGCTGAAGATGGCAGAGAGTGTGTGCTAACCGGCTCAGGAATTGGCTTCCGTAAAAGCCCGGGCGCGCCGGTTTTAGAGCAGCAGATAGAACATATCTATTATGGCTTGGATAAGCTACAGGAAAAATGGCTTTATCTGCTGGGGCAGTGCTCTCCTGTGGCATTGGCTGTTTCACGGTCTATATTACAAGAGGCCGAGCGGCGCGGAAAGCTCCATTTGACACCTGTAGCACTGATTATAATCAGTAATCACTTGACATGTGCTATGGAGCGCACACGTGAACACGCTCCTGTTTCCTCAATGTTGCAGGAAGCAGTTATGCTGGTATATCCGGACGAATATCAGCTCAGTAAGAAATCATTCTCATTATTATATCGGAAATACGGAATCCTTATACCGGAATCTGAAGCTGTAATTTTAGCACTTTGTATAGTAGATGCCGCAAGTAATGGCTGTCCCGGACATTTAACGGCAGCTCAAAAAGCAGCTGAGGATATTCTGGAATTGGTTCGCCATAATTGCAATGTTCGTGATGATGCGGAAACTCTGGAATTCACAGCATACATCAAGTTACGATGCTGGTTAGTCAGCCTAGGGAAAACGCATCATTCTGTATTGGAAATTCCGGATGAAATGCTGGATATTCTATACAGTAAAATAGTAGGCTCAAGAGCCTGCATAACAGCGGTGGCCAACTATCTTGCAGACAAATTTCAGTACACAATGCAGCAAGAAGATATTTTGAACTTCCTGCTGCGATTAAATAGAATTGTATAAAACGCGGAGTGTTACCAGCTATGCGGGCATGATCCACGGGAAAAGCTTATTGTCTTTTTCCGTGGATTTTTGCTTTATGGCGCGGGAGTTTCTGCGGAAGGAGGCAGTCGAACAGGAAAAATCCCATATTTCTACTGCGGGTAATTTTGCTGACCCACAGCAAAAGTTGTGCATCGGGAAGTACCGATGGGAGGAAGTAGTATGAAAAAGCTATGGAAAGCCTTTATCACAAACCTATCAAAATTAGGACGCGCAATGCTGGTTCCGATTGTGGCAATGCCGGCTATTGGCATTTTGGGACGCTTGGGCGCAGCGGATATGCTAAATATTCCGCTTATGGAAACTGCATCAAATGCAATCACGAATAACCTCGATATGCTTTTTGCCTTTGGTGCCTGCTTAGCTTTTGCAAAGGCAAAAGACAAGACATTTCCTATGATTGGTGCGGCTGTTGGCTTGTTTGCCTTTAAAGCATGCCTGAGCAGCCTAAATGAAGATATTGGCATGGGTGTTTTTGCCGGTATTGTCGTAGGTACATTGGCAGCAATTCTGTTTAATTACAGCCGTGAATGGAAAACCCCGGAAATGTTCAGTCTCTTTACCGGCGACCGTTTCATTATTGTTCTGGCGCCGATTTTTGCAATTCCACTGGCATTACTGTTTAACATTATATGGCCACCGATTCAGAACGGCCTTGACAGCTTGGCAATGTGGATGGCTGGCTCTGGCGTGATTGGTATTTTCCTGTTTGGTTTCCTGAACCGTGCATTGATCCCCGTCGGTCTGCACCATGTCATCAACAGCTATCTGTGGTTCCAGATGGGTTCTTTCACCAATGCAGCCGGCGATGTAGTTATGGGTGATATTCCTCGCTTCTTGGCTGGCGACCCCACTGCGGGTGTCTTCATGACCGGTTTGTATCCTGTATTCCTGTTTGGTCTGCCCGGCGCCTGCCTTGCTATGTATAAGTGCGCGAAGAAAGACAAGAAATCCGAGGTAAAATCGCTTATGATTTCCGGTGCCGGCACCTGCTTTATTGCTGGTATTACCGAGCCAGTTGAGTTCCTGTTTGAATTCGTTTCTCCGAAACTTTATCTGCTGCATTGCCTGTTCAGCGGCCTTGGCGGTGCGATTTTCTACTTTATGAACGTCCGCCTCGGCATCTCCTACAACGTTGATATTATCGACTATATTCTGAACTTCAATCTGGGCAGCAACGCAATTTTGATTCTGCCTGTTGGCATTCTGTTCTTCTTCTTGTACTATTTCAGCTTTAAGTGGGTTATCATGCACGACAACGTCCTGACCCCGGGTCGTGCTGAAGAAGATACTACAACTGCTGAAATCACTGACGATGAAAAGAACTTCACCATGAATAACACCAACAACGAGTTTGTTGCGAAGAAAATGTTGCAGAATCTCGGCGGCAAAGAGAATATCGCTTCGTTGGAATGCTGCGCAACGCGCTTGCGTATTGAAGTAAAAGATGCCCAAAAGGTTGAAACAGATAAGATTCGCCAGATGGGCGTTAAGGGTGTTGTGTTCCTGACGGATACAAACCTGCAGGTTGTTGTCGGTACAAGCGTACAGAAAGTTAAAGCTGCTATGGACGAACTGCTTTAAGGAAGGCTCTAACTATGGAAATTCTCACTCAGGAACGGATTGATCAATTTCTGCATCTGCTGCGGCAGAACGGCATTGAAACACACGCTATTACAATTTATCAGCAGGACAAATGCCTACTAAACCGTGCGTTTTTCCCTTATGAGGTAACAGCATTGCACCCTTTGTATTCTGTGTCCAAGTCTTTCCTCTCTGCAGCTGTCGGATATCTCGTGGTGGACGGTCGTGTTGACCTTAATACACCGTGGCTTACCTATTGCCCGGAATACGCCGACAAGGTCGTTGACTCTCGCTTCAAAGATGTCACAGTTCGACATCTCTTGACCATGAATCTGGGGCAAGACAACGAGGCTGTTATGCACGGCTCCGATGATTGGGCTGAAAATACAGTCGCGAAACGGATGACATATCAGCCGGGAACAAAATTCTTCTATAACAGTATGTGCTCGCATTTTTTATCAGTTATGGTACAGGACATAACTGGACAAAAGGTAGTAGATTTTCTTGCTAAGCGGCTGTTTGAACCCCTCGGTATAACAAACTACTATTGGGAAGAGGACCTATTAGGGCACAACACCGGTGGGTTCGGATTGCACTTGGCAACGCAGGATTTAGCAAAGTATGGCTTGTGTCTATTACATCACGGTGTATATAACGGGGAGCAAGTTATTCCCGAAAGCTGGGTAGTTGCCGCAACAGCAAAGCAAGTAGAAAATGCCTCGGAATATCCAGTGGCCCGTAGTGAGAACCGACAGGGATATGGCTATCAATTTTGGATGTGTACACATGATGCCTTCCGTTGCTCTGGCTTGCACGGTCAGCTGTGCTTTGTCCAGCCCAAGAACCAGCTTGTCATAGCAATGTCCAATGCAACAACCGGCAGTCAAGCAGTGTTGAACTGCTTATTTGAAGCAATGGATTATCCGAAAACCGTAGAGCCTTTTACCGAATTTTCTATTCCGATGGCCGGTGGCAAAGCATCCAGCTGTGATACCATCGCTTTGCAGGGAACGATGTCTGCTATGGCGAATCCTGCCGGAATCACAAAGTTGTCGATACAGCAGGAGGACACCTCCCGCCTACGCATGGTATTCTATCGCGGTACTGAACAATTCTCATTTAGCGCTGGCTACGGGGAATGGCTTCGTCAACAAGATAACTGGGATGGTTTTTCAACCTTTATCGCGGCAGACAGCATGAAAGAAATGCCGCGGCTTTCGGGTCAGGATGTTCTCTTTGCGAGCTACGGATGGCTCAGTGATTCAACGCTAGAAATCCGTATGCGGGCGCTAGATCGTTCTGCAGGATATACGCTGCTGTTTACGGTTGATAAAAAGTATCTAACCCTGCACTACAGTGTAAACGCGCTGTATAGTCCTTTTACCAGTTTTGATGTTACCTTTTTGCGGTAATGCCCCTTCACACAAGATAATCATATAATACAGGAAGCATATATCTGATGTGCCCCGCTTGGGGAACAAAGCGGATATATGCTTCCTTTTTTGTTGTTTCAATTTTTGCCATTAATCATCGCCGTATCGATATAGAATGCAATAAGCGCTTCCATAATTCCATTATAAATCATGGCTTGTCCCATAATTCGCACTTACAAGCCAACGAACTAAAATTTGTGCAGAGCGCACAATTCTTTTCGACATGGTTGGTATGAGTATCAGAAAGCGCGTGGGATTAAGATCCACCCCGGTTTGCGGAAAGATATGCGTGTGGATATATTTCTGGTAAAAAAAGAAAATTGAAAAAGTTGTGGAAAAAATCCGATTCGCTGTTCTCTTATGTATTAGGAGGTTCCAAACCTCCGAAAAGTGAATAGCGTCCTCTGCTGTACCGCATTGGGGAAGCAGCGCCATGACTGGATTCCACGAGCGTGCCAAGATGCGAGAAAACATATCGCATGGCTGCAAAGCGATGCGAGGCAAAGCGCCGGGAAGGGTTGCCTGTCTGGAATTTGCAGAGGGAGAGAAACGCACAGCTATAACGACAGATCGTGCCGTGGAGGAAATACTTCCACGGCATTATTGTGTCGTTATGGAATGACGCTAGATTTGCTATTTGAATCAGTAAATGGTAATATTATAATTCGGGTGAGGAATAGACCGTGATGGCAAGTGGAACCAAACGGCGGAGACTGCGATGCAGCAGATTAAGGAAAAGAAATATCCGGATTCGCTGCGTGGCTATACAGGAAATCTTCTCTTGGTAGCTATCAACTATGACAAGAAAACGAAGAAACATCAGTGCCTTATTGAAAAAGTAGTATAAAGATCATGCCGTGGAAGGAACCTTCTTCCACGGCTTTTCTATACCATGATTGAGTCATTGACTTGTACATTTTGAAAATACTGAATGCAGTATTATACTGATGGGGAAGGAGGGAAAACCGATGCAATATGATAAAGCAGACCAGCAAAACTGCCCGCGCAGAGTCGTGTTCTATGGGCGCGTGTCCACGGAACTTGAGGCGCAAATATCAGCACTGAAAAATCAAATGAACTGGTATCTGGAGCTTGCAGAACATCATCCGAATTGGACGGTGGTTGGGCAATACGCCGATGAAGGAATCTCAGGTACTGGCATGAAAACCCGACCTTCTTTTATGAAGATGCTTCGAGATGCCCGGAAAAAGAAGGTTGACCTAATCGTGACCCGCGAGGTTTCCCGTTTTGCCCGAAACACGGTGGATACTTTGGTTACGACCCGTGAGCTGAAACAGTACGGCGTTGAAGTGTACTTCGTCAATGATGACATATGGACGATGCATGGCGATGGAGAAGTTCGCCTGACCATTATGGCAAGCCTTGCGCAAGATGAAAGCCGTAAAATGAGTGAACGCACCAAGGCGGGCATTCAGACGTCACAGAAAAAAGGCACCTATGTTGCGGGACCGACACCGTTTGGATATAAGCGTGATAAAAAGGCTCATACGCTTGTGGTGCAGGAAAGTCAGGCAGAGACTGTCAGAAAAATTTTTGCTTGGTATGCCGATGGCATAAATGGCACCGAGATAGCCCAGACACTAACGCAAGAAGGCGCACCGAATAAATCCGGAATGTCACAATGGAGCGCGCGTCAGGTTCTCTCAATCACCAAGAATACGATTTATAAAGGGTATTTGACATACAACAAATCGCATATTGATGATTTCCTCAGCCATAAAAGCATCAAGAACAGCGAACAGGATTACATTCTGGTGAAAGGCAGTTTTGAGCCAATCATTTCAGAGGAACTATGGGATAAATGTCAGCGCCGCAGACATGCATGGCAGTCGTACAAAGACGGCAATATAACGCAGGCTTACTTGTATGGAAAGAGCGAACACGCCGACAAATGGGCTTGCCGCCTGTTTTGTGGCTGCGGAGCCAGAATGCGGGCGTTCCGCGCAGAGAAAGGCATTGTTCGATATATCTGTTATCAGCGGTCGCTGAGGAATGTAGCCCCCAAATGCAGCGCCCCCAATGTGCAGGCATGGAAGCTCGAATTGATGGCGCGAGAAATCTACAAAAACGTTTGGCAGGATCACCGGCAGGATATTTTAGAAGAATACCAGCAGGAACAAGAAAACGGAGCTGCCAATAGTGAAAAGGTAGAGGAAGCACTCAGCTGGCAAGAGTCGTTCCCAAACGATGAAATCAGCCGGGAATTTCTGGACAGATTTGTGCCGAGAATCTTCTCCATCGATGGACAGAAATTCATCTGGGAACTAAATCTATTTCAAGAGTCATGCACTGTTCAATGCAATGTGCGCGGAACGTACAATTACCATTCGATTTCGGCGGAAAAAATCATGCCGGGAAAAACAAAAGCGAAGAAAGGGGATGGGGCCGTCAATAGGATACTTGAGGATGCAAACAGTACGCGCTTTTGGGTACATACCTATGATGACGACCCAATAAGCAGGCTGCTATTAAAAATCCGAGAGCGTAAAAATGTTGCATAATATGCACAAAACGCTCGCGTAAATAGCTAAAATGAAGCGCATCACCCGTAAAAAGGTGGTGCGCTTCTTGTTTTTAGTACAAAATTGATATGCTAAGGGGGAAAGTGTATCATTTTTCGGGGTAAGCTATTGCGTTTGTTTCCCCCCACACCCCCTTTCAGCCAGCTGAAGTGATAAAAGCCAGCTGAAAAAGAGAATATTCGTATCCTTTGCACCTTACCTGTATCGGGCAAGGTGCTTTTTTATTACAAACTTGGAGGTAGTCCTATGGGTAAATATCAAAAGAACATCGAAAATGCCCGCAGCGTCACGATTATGCAGTATCTGGCCACCTGCCATCCCGGCGAGCTTGTGCGAAAGACAGACGATGAATACTGCACCAAAACACACAGCAGCCTTGTGATTACGCCGAGCAAGGATCTGTTTCACTGGTTCTCGCAGAATATCGGCGGCAGAAGTGCGCTGGATTACATGACGAATTTATACATTGTATTCACAGGGACTTGGGGAAAAAGCCATCGTGAATGAACTTGGGTTCCTTGGATGTAAAGACGGCAGAGGAAAAGTGTGTTGGTCATGCGCGAAGGTTAGTCGGATTCTCCGCAACAAAACCTACATGGGAATGATTGGCTATCGGAAGTCTACCGTCAACAACTATCTGGAAAAAAGCGCATTAACAACCTTGATGAAGAAAGCATTGAATATGTAAAGGGCGATTTTGTTCCTATTATTGATGAAGAACTTTGGAATAAGTGCGAGGCCATAAGAAAAGGTCGCATTACTAAATGGAATATGCCTAATGGTGAAGAACGCCGAAAAGGAACACGGGCACCAAAGCTGCTTTGGGTAACAAAGATTCGATGCCGCTGTGGAGGTTCTTACAGGCGCTTCTGCTGGAGAACCTTAAGCGATGGAACAAAAGTGTTCGGCTATCAGTGTGTTGTCAGAACGGTAAATCCAACAAGGCAGTTTGTTCTCGCAACCAATATGGAACAATCAAATTACTGCGATGCGGTGAGCATTCCAGAATGGAAACTTGAATTAATGGCAAAGGAAATTTTTAATCGTGTCTGGGGAAACCAGAAAGACGCTGTTATGGCAGCCTGCAATATGATTCGTGATGCCCAAAAAGGAATGCTTGGTATCAACAAAGAGCAGAAATCTGTGCTGCACACAAAAATTGAAAAGCTCAAAACGCGCAAGAGAAATTTCAGCACTATGTATGCAGACGGAGATTTGAAACGTGACGAATATCTGGAAATGTCGGACCAAGTCGAAGAAGAAATTAAAAAGTTGGAAGCGCAAATAAGCGAGGAACCTACGTATGCCGGTAATGCTGATTTACTTAATACGGCACACATCAAAAAAGCGCTGGAGGAACTTGTGGATATTTCGACACCCAAGATTGACGACAAACTGATTGATCGTTTCGTAGAGGTTGTGACGCCAATTGAAAACTATTCATATCGGTGGAAACTAAATTTTGGTGAAAAGGTGGGTCGGAAAGACCGAACAGATCTTGGTAAAATCGAAAGCTCGCCAATTCTCAGTTTCAAAATTACTTTTCAAGAAGCACATGAATACCGCAAAGCCAATAAGATGCCTGCACAGTTTAGGGAGGTAGCTTGGAATGACCTGAATGTAGAAGTTTACATCTGAAAATTGCTTTTATAAGTGGCGCTCTCGCAAGAAAGCGCCACTTGTTTTATAGGCAAATATGTTAGGATTTGACTATACTTTATTGCAC
>ERZ1034969.983-NODE-983-length-13302-cov-5.050351_pt1 | contig 13302 bp, 8 predicted proteins | sample MGYA00520624_ERZ1034969 | MGnify/ENA primary metagenome ERZ1034969 (study PRJEB33766, sample SAMN09781776) | gut metagenome | biome: gut microbiome | host: Homo sapiens | place: Madagascar | study: EMG produced TPA metagenomics assembly of the PRJNA485056 data set...
GTCTTACCCCTTGCTTTGGTGCTTCTGAAATCGGTTAACCGCGAATCGGAGATCCCGTTCGCTTTCATCGCTATCACCCTTACCGCCAATTTTGGCGGAATGCTGCTGCCATTCAGCAAGCCCCACAATTTGTATCTGTACACAGTGTTCGGGGTTAGCTTCGGTGATTTCGTTGCGGCTATGGCTCCTCCGCTTGTTTTGTCAGTGGCGCTCATTCTTGTTTGTTGCTGCTTTGTGAAGAAGGCGGAGTTCCATTACCGAAAACCCGAAAGCATTCAGGTGTCTAAGCCGCGCGTTGCAATATACGTTGTTTTGTTTGCACTCTGCATAGCAATGACGGTTGGTGCGGTGCCGTTTTTGATGGGCATGACGGCCATCGTTGTCGTTCTGGCCATTACCGACAGAAGGGTATTTGCGAAGACCGATTACGCCTTGGTGATGACATTCGTCTGCTTCTTCATTTTCAGTGGCAATATCGCGCAGATTCCTGCCATTTCCGATTTCTTTAGCACCGTTTTGGATGCTTGCGGCGCATTCGTGACCTCGCTTGTCAGCAGCCAGATTATCAGCAATGTGCCCAGTGCAATTCTGATCAGCCATTTCTCGAATGACTGGGCGGGCATTGCCCTTGGCACCAACGTGGGCGCAGTAGGTACGCCCATTTCCTCCTTGGCAACACTCATTACCCTTCGGCAGTATCAGAAGTCGGGGCTGGGTAGCAACGGCAAGTTTATTGCTCGTTTCGAGGCGTACAATTTCGCTTTTCTGATTGTGGTTTCCCTGTTCGAGATTTTCGTTATGGGAATCCGTTAGCTCAGCATTGCCTTTGGCATCTTCGGCAGGTTGGCTGTTTTCCTTGTTCCCTTGTATGCGCCGCTAGCTTCCGGGGGTGCGCAAATCCTGGCTAAGCTCCGTATAATACGGGCGTAGGGGCGGTTTCTTGCTGCCTTTCCTCAGCTCTACGCTGACTGGACAGCTCTAAAGAAGCGACGAAAGGACGTTCCATGAACGATTTCGAGTTTTACTCTCCAACCCGATTCGTGTTCGGGCGTGGTGTCACCGATGCGGTGGGGCAGCACGTTGCTGAGCTCGGTTACAAGCGTGCTCTGCTTGTGTATGGTGGCGGATCGGTGGTGCGCACGGGAACCTTGGCGCGCGTAAAGGAATCGCTTGCAAAAGCGGGCGTCGAATTCGTTGAGCTTTCGGGTGTGCGTCCCAACCCCGAAGTGGCCTCTGTACGTGAAGGTATTGCTGTAGCTCGAGAAAATAACGTTGATTTGGTGCTTCCCGTCGGTGGTGGTAGCACTATCGACTGTGCCAAGGCTATTGCGTTCGGCGTGTTCCATGATGGTGACGTGTGGGATTTCTTCGCCAAAAAGGCGTCCATCGAACAGGCTTTGCCGCTTATGTGCGTGCTTACCATTCCCGCGGCAGGTTCTGAAGGCTCCAGCTCGTGCGTTATTTCGAACGATAGCATCGACGCGAAATTCGGCGTGAACTCCGATCTTATCCGCCCCAAGGTTTCGTTCTTGGACCCTGAGCTTACTTTTACCCTGCCCGCCTATCAGACTGCCGCAGGCGTAACCGACATGATTGCCCACATATGCGAACGCTTCTTCAGCGGCACGGGGTCTTCTGAGGTTACCGACAACATTGCCACGGGTATTATCCGCGCGCTCATCAACCAGGCTCCGGTGGCAATTGCCGAACCCGAGAACTACGAGGCTCGTGCCAATATCATGTGGTCGGGTACGCTTGCCCATAACGACCTTGCGGGTTGTGGCCTTAATGCCGTGCCCACGAGTCGTGCTGGTGGGTGGGAAAGCCACGCCCTGGAGCATCAGCTTTCCGCATTCGACACTTCAATTACCCATGGTGCTGGTTTGGCAGTTATGATGCCTGCGTGGATGCGCTTCGTATGGCGTGAAGACCCCAGCCGTTTCCTTGCATTTGCCGATTTGGTGTTTGGCATCGAGCCGGTAGACGAAACGGAAGAAGCCGTGGAAGATGCAGTTACGGCTGCTATCGATGAACTGCAAGCGTTCTTTGCCGAATTGGGCATGCCCACCAAGTTGGGCGAATTCGGCTTGAAGCCTGAAAACATTGATTCGTTTTTGGTTACCCTGAAGGCGAACAAGGGCGAAGTGTTCGGCGGCTTTAAGAAGATCACCTTGGAAGACGCGCGTGCCATCTACGAGTCTGCGTTTTAAGAAGTGATTGGCTTTCATTCCGGCTAGCGTCGGACTGTTCGGCGCATTAGGTTGCCCCTTTCGTCAACGCCTTGGAACCATCGGCGCGTTACCTGTATGGGTAGCGCGCCTTTCTTATACAATGCCTTTTGAGAAAGAAAAAAGTTAGTAGGTATTGTTATGAGTGCGCGCATCAATCTTGCTGCGGCCAATTCGGCTGTGGCATCGCGCCTTGCAGCCGAATTGGATCTGCCGCAGTTTATTGCCGCTACGTTGGTGGCACGTGGGTTCGACACGGTTGAAAAGGCTCAGGAGTTCCTGAATCCCTCGCTTGAAAGAGATTGGGCGAATCCTTATGAAATAGAAAACATGGAAGCTGCGGTGAATCGCATCGAAGCTGCCATCAAGAACGAAGAACACATCTTGGTGTTCGGCGATTTCGACCTTGACGGCGTTTCTGCCACTACTATCATGACGCGTGGCCTGCGCGAATGTGGTGCACGCGTTACCCCGTTCATTCCGTTGCGCTTCGAAGAGGGCTATGGCCTATCGAAGGCCGCCATCGATAGGGCATCTGCCTGCAATCCGAATCTGGTGGTTACGGTAGACAATGGCATTGCCGCTAAGAACGAAGTGGAAATCCTCAAAGAGCGTGGCATCGATGTGATCATTACCGACCATCACGAACCCGCCGATCTGGTTCCCGAAGGCGTGCCGGTGGTCGACCCTAAATGCGACGATAATCCCAGCTCCATTCTTGCTGGCGCCGGCGTGGCGTTGAAGGTGATTCAGGCGGTTGGTTCGCGTTTTGGTAAACCCAACCTCTGGCGTGAGCTTATCGACCTGGCAACGTTGGGCACTGTGGCCGACCTCATGCCCATGCGCAGTCAGAACCGAGCCATGGTGGGCGCCGGCGTGCGCATGATCAACGAAAATCCGCGCCCTTGCATTGCAGCACTTTTGGGCGAATCGGGTTTCGCCGATAACCCCGTTTCTTCTTCAAGCCTGAGCTTCACTATCATTCCCCGCCTGAATGCGGCTGGACGCATGGGCAATGCCCAGTTGGCGCTCGATTTGCTGATGTGCGACGATTTCGCTGAAGCGTGTCACCTTTCTGCCGAATTGGAAAACGTGAACACCCAGCGTCGTACCATCGAAGCGGAGCTTGCTGAAGTTGCTTCCGAACAGGCGGAACGCATCTTCAAAGGCCAGCGCGCCTTGGTGGTTGCTGGCGAAGGTTGGCATGAAGGCGTTAAGGGCATTGTTGCCTCGCGCCTTACCAACCGTTATGGCGTTCCCTCCATTTTGTTCACTATCGAAGGGGACGAAGCTCACGGTTCTGGCCGTAGCGTTGGCGACGTTAACCTGTTCGAGGCGGTTTCCTCGTGCCAAGATATCCTGACGCGTTTTGGTGGGCATCATGCCGCCGTGGGCGTTACGCTGCCTGCTTCCAAGCTCCCCGAGTTTTCGGAGCGCTTGTGCGCTTACATGGACAAGCTTCCGCCCGAAGAATTCGTTCCCCGTATCGAAGTGGATGCCAGCTTGGATCTTTCCGAGCTTACGCTTGAAAACGTGGCAAAGCTCGATTTGCTCGCTCCGTTCGGGCAGGAAAACCCCAGCCCTCATTTCCTAGCGCATGGCGTGGTTATTTCTGGGGGCAGGGCAGTTGGTGCCGACAAAACACACCTTTCCTGCACGCTTACCGACGGGGTGAACTCCCTTTCCAGCATCATGTTCCATTGCCCAGATATTTCGGGGCTGTTGGGGTGTGGATGCGCACTCGACGCGGTGTTCGAATTGCAGATAGACAGTTGGCGCGGGCGCCGTTCGGTCAAGGCGGTCGTTTCTTCGCTCAAACCCCTTACGCCCTGCAGCGCGCTTGAAACGTGCTTGGGCGAAGACAAGGAATTCGTTTCAGGTTTGGTTGCCGCTGAAGAAGACGAAGCTCAAGGCGAAGATACAACTAGCCTTATCGCTCCGGAATCCGATCGTCTTATGTGGCAGGAATACGCCAAGGCTGATCCTGCGGGTTTTCGCGCCGCATTGATAGGCGCGTTCTTGGGCGAAGCTCAGCTGCACGATTCGCAGCAGCGCACCTTGGACGTTCTTGATGCAGGCAATTCCGCTTTAGCCATCATGGGAACAGGGCGCGGCAAATCGCTCATTTTCCATATCCACGCCGTTGAGCAGGCCCTTGCTCATGGTAAAGCAAGCTTGTTCGTGTACCCCCTGCGTGCTCTTGTTGCCGACCAGTCGTTCCACCTGGACAGAACGCTCGGTTCGTTCGGTATCCGATCCGAAGTGCTTACGGGCGCATCTACTCCGGAAGAACGTGCGGCTGTTATGGCGGGGCTTGCTGCCCATGAAGTTGATATCGTGCTTACCACGCCTGAATACCTGGCGTTCCACGCGGCCGATTTTGCCGCTACCGGGTCTATTGGTTTTGCGGTAATCGACGAAGCCCATCATGTGGGCACTTCGAAGGCGGGGTTCCGCCCCTTCTATGCTCGCTTGGGCGAATCTATTGCGGCCTTGGGGTCTCCTCAGGTGCTTGCGGTTACGGCAACGGCAAACAGCGAAGTGGAGCAGTGCATTCGCGAAGCATTCCTCATATCGCCCGAATGCGTGGTGGTAGACGAACATGAGCGCACAAACCTTGCTGTGGTCGATCAGCGCAATATGAAGAAGCGTGAGCGCTATCTGGTTAACCTGGTAGCGCAGGGCGAAAAAACTCTGATCTACGTTAATTCGCGCATGGAAACCATTGCGCTTACCCGAAGCCTTCGCAAGCAGGAGCCTCATATTGCCTCGCTGATCGGTTTTTACAATGCGGGCCTTTCGCGCTCTGAATGCGAACGCGTTGAATCGCTGTTCCGTGAAGGTGGCTTGCAGGTGCTCGTGGCAACCTCTGCCTTTGGCGAGGGAGTCGATATTCCCAGCGTTCGTCATGTGGTGCTGTACCATCTGCCGTTCAGCGAGGTTGAATTTAATCAGATGGCGGGCCGTGCGGGTCGTGATGGCCGGCCGGCTCAGATTCATTTGCTGTTCGGCAGGGGCGATGCCCAGCTCAACGCCGGCATACTCGACGATGCTGCTCCCGCTCATGACGGAATGGCTCAAATTTATCGTGGGCTTCGTACCCTTCAGCGCAAACATGGGCAAGGGTTTTTCACCCTCGATGCCGAAGGGGCGGCGAAGAGCTCTTCCCGTTTGTTGGGCGCTGTTATTACCGCTCCGCAAGTAGAATGTGGCATTTCGGTGTTCGAAGAATTGGGCCTTATCAAAACTCAAGGTTGTGCAGGGGTTTCGGGCAAGGAACGAAGCATCAATGTCGTAGACTATAAGGGTAAGGTTGAGCTGGACGATAGCGTTCGCTATCGCGAAGGCATGGACGAGCGTGAATCGTTCGCGACCTTCAAGGATTGGGTGCTTTCCAGCTCTGCGGAAGAATTGCAGAGCCGCATAAGGCGCCCTTTGCTTCCCACTACGAACTCCCAGGAGGAACGATAGCCATGTCAGATGCCAACGAACTTCATCCGGTTGGATTGGTGGCTTCGTCTGTTGACCCAACCATCAAATCTGCCACCTCGGCGCCAGTTGGCTCCGACCCAAAGGAACGCTTCAAGGCGCTTGAGGGCTTGGCTTCCACCTACTTGGACAAAGACGAATTGGCGCTGCTCGAAAAGGCATTCCGCTTTGCCGAGGAAATGCATGCTGGCCAGAAACGCAAATCGGGCGAAGCATTCGTAATCCATCCCGTAGAGGTTGCCATTATCTTGGCCGACCTTCACATGGACGTGGAAACGCTTATTGCCGCCCTGCTTCACGATACGGTGGAAGATACCGTTGCCACAAAGCAGCAGGTAGCTGAAATGTTCGGCGATTCGGTTGCCGAACTGGTTGACGGTGTAACCAAGATCACCAAGATCGAGGTGGAAACGCTTTCCGACGAGCAGGCGGAAACATTCCGCAAGATGCTTGTTGCCATGAGCAAAGACATCCGCGTTATCGTTATCAAGCTTGCCGACCGTCTGCACAATATGCGTACGCTTTCGGCCCTTCGCGAAGATAGGCGCATTTTCAAGGCGCGTGAAACGCTGGAAATCTATGCCCCCATCGCCCATCGCTTGGGCATCAGCTCCATCAAATGGGAATTGGAGGATCTAGCATTCTTCTATCTGGAGCCCGCTAAGTTCAAGCAGGTTTCTCGCATGGTTGCCGAAACGCGCCGTGAACGCGAGGAGTATTTGGAAAAGGTTATTTCCATCCTCCATGGCGAAATGGACAAGATCGGCGTGGGGTCTCAGATTATGGGGCGCCCGAAGCACCTGTATTCCATCTATCAAAAGATGTCGAAGAAGGGCAAGGGCTTTTCCGAGATCTACGACCTTATTGCCGTGCGCATCATCACCACTTCGGTGAAAGACTGCTATTCAGCGTTGGGCGCAGTTCACAGTTTGTGGCACCCGATGCCGGGGCGCTTCAAAGACTACATTGCCATGCCGAAGTTCAACATGTACCAGAGCTTGCACACTACGGTTATCGGTCCGGCTGGTAGGCCCCTTGAAGTGCAGATTCGCACCGAGGAAATGCACCGCATGAGCGAATACGGTGTTGCCGCGCACTGGCGCTACAAGGAAAAGGGCGGCAAGGGTGCCGAATCGGCGTTCGATAAGCAAATTGCCTGGTTGCGCGAAATGGTTGACTGGCAAGATGAAACCAAAGATTCGCGTGAATTCCTGAAGTCGCTCAAGACCGACCTCGATCCGAAAGAGGTGTACGTCTTCACGCCCAAGGGCAAGGCAATGAGCTTGCGCTTCGGTTCAACCCCGGTCGATTTCGCTTTCGCAATCCATACGGAAGTGGGTTACCACTGCGTTGGCGCAAAGGTCAACGGCTCCATCGTGTCGCTCTCCTATAAGCTGCAGATGGGCGACCGCGTGGAAATCCTCACCCAGAAAAGCGCCACGCCTTCCCGCGATTGGCTGAACATCGTGAAAACGCCTTCTGCGCGTTCGAAAATCCGTTCCTTCTTTGCTAAGATCAGTCGTTCGGACGATTTGCAGGAAGGCCGCGACATTCTAATGCGCGAAATGCGCAAGCACGGTTTTGGCATTTCAAGCGCTCAGAGCATGCGTGCAATGCGCGAAGTTGCTGAAGCCATGGGCTATAAAGATGCCGACGACATGCTGGTGAACATCGGTACTGGCAAGGAAGCGCCGATGCATGTGGCCAACCGCATGTTGAAGCTGCTGGTTGATAATGGCACCGAAGATGCTTCAAAACCCCTTATGGGGGCATCGGCTTCGTCTACGGGCAAGATGCCGCCTATGCTTACAAGTGTTAAGCGTCCGAAGAAGCATGAAACCCACTCTTCGAACGGTGTGGTGGTTCGCGGCATCGACGATGTTCTGGTGCGTCTTTCCCGTTGCTGCAACCCTGTTCCCGGCGACAAAATTGTGGGCTTTGTTACCCGCGGCCGTGGCGTTTCGGTCCATCGCGACGATTGCCCCAACGCTGCTGCACTCAAGCAGCATCCAGAGCGCATTATCGAAGTGTTCTGGGAAGAAGACGGCCCCTCGGGCGACACTTCGTTCAATGTGCAGATCTTCGTTGAAGCGCTTGATCGCTTGAATCTTCTTATGGACGTTGCCTCGGTTCTGTCCGAGCATGGTGCCAACGTTCTTTCCGTTAATACGAATACGCATCGCGACGGTATGGTTGAAATGCGTTTCTTGTTCCAGGTTTCCGATACGGCGGTTATCGAGCGCATCCTTTCGAAGCTTCGTGCAGTGGATGGCGTGTTTGATGCCCATCGTATGATGCCTGGCACAGCCTCTTCCAAGTAATAATTGTTTTAGAAAGGTTTTGACAATGAAGCTTTCAGTAAAAAGAGACGGACGTACGTTCCGCGTAACGGGCGCCGCCGTTGACATCAAGTATCTGGTGCTGGGCCCCATTGAAAACAACACTTTCATTATTTCCGACGACACAGCTACCTTCGTGGTAGATCCGTCCGACAACGCTTCTGCCATCGTTAAAGCATTGGGCAACAAAAAGCTCGATGCCATTGTGGTAACGCACCATCATGCCGATCACACCAGCGCCCTTGCCGATTTGAAGGCTATGACGAATGCGCCTGTGTACGCTTCGGCAATCGACGCACCCGTTATCGAGAACCAGCCAGCAGGGGAGTTCCCTCCCACCAAGTCATGCAAGGTTGATCATCTTTTGAAGGACGGCGATAAGCTGCGTTTGGGCAACATGGTATGGCGTGTTATTGCCACGCCTGGCCATACGCCGGGCGGAATCTGCCTCTTCCTTGAATCGGATTCGGGTAAGTATCTCGATGGCGCTAATGTTCTTATTGCGGGAGACACGTTGTTCTGCGCCTCTATCGGTCGAACCGATTTCCCAGGCGGTAATGCTAAGCAGATGCGCGCATCGTTGCGCAAGCTTTCCCAGCTGCCCGACGAAACGTTGGTTCTGACGGGTCATAACTCTTTGACAACAATTAGCGATGAACAGAGGCGTGTGTTTGCCTACTACTGTTAAACTTGCGCTGCGCTTTATTAGCGCATAAGCATACAGCGGATGGGACTGCTGCGGCTTTCCGCGGCATTGGACCTTGGAGGGGTCATGGCCGGAATCGGTAAGAAAAAAAAGAAGAAGTTCGATTATTACGACGCGTTTGAAGCTCAGGCTGCTCTATGCGTTAAAGAAGCGAAACTGCTAAAGGAAATCGTACATGACTTCGAGTCTGCGGCAGAACTCGAAAAGGAGCTACCTCGCGCTCATGCTATCGAACGCGAAGCTGACGGCGTATGCCATAGCGTATTCGAAGCGCTGCTTCCCGATTTCGTGACACCGCTCGACCGTGAAGATATCATCGCCATGACGGAAAGCCTCGACGAGATCATCGACATGACCGAAGAGGTTATTCAGAACTTCTATATGTTCGATGTGCACTTCATGCATGAAGATGCAAAGAAATTCTCCAAGCTCATCGTTCGTGCGTGTGAGGCGCTAAGCGAAGCTATGGTCGACTTCCGCAACTGCAAGAAGGCGTCAGAGAAGCTTAATTCTTTGCTGGTACGCGTGAACGACATCGAAGACGAAGCCGATGCGCTGTTCCTGAACATCATTCGCGAGCTGTATGTTAAGGAATGCGACAACCCCTTGCGCGTTTCCGTGTGGACGCGCCTGTTCGAGGCAATGGAAGATTGTGTCGACCAGTGTGAAGCGGTAGCCAACAAGATGAGCATGATCATGGTGAAGTACGCTTAGCGCTCAACTCAAAACTTATGAGCATTTAGGCAAGGCCCTTCGATCCGTAGAGGAATCGAAGGGCCTTTTCGCTTTTCCAGACACCGTGTTCGTTCAGCTGAAACTTATCGAATTGCCTTATTGCGTCTTTGTTGATCCCGGATGTTATGCTTGCTCGCGGCTTGCTTTCGAGCGTTTTGCTTCAGGGCGAATTGGGCGCTTCGGTGGGTATCGTGTGCCGCTTCCCGGGCATGCGTGCCGTTTTGTTTCCTGTTTGCTTCTAATCGTTTGTGACAGGGTTTCCGTCTAGGTGCTTTTGGTAATATATAAGAGTTATCCCATACGAGGAAAGAAGACGATGGCACTTATAGTTTCAAAGTTTGGCGGCACTTCGGTTGCCTCCCCAGAACGAATTAAAAATGTGGCAAAGCGTCTTATTGCCATGAAGCAGGAAGGCAACGACGTTGTTGCCGTAGTTTCTGCAATGGGCAAAACCACCGACGAACTGGTTGGTCTTGCTGCTGCATTGAACGATCATCCCTCCAAACGCGAAATGGATATGTTGCTCTCCACAGGTGAGCAGGTAAGCATGTCGCTTTTGGCTATGGCTATTCAGGCACTGGGCTACAACTCAATCAGCTTTACCGGATGGCAGGCCGGCATTACTACCGACGATGTTTTCTCAAGTGCAAAAATCGAAGACATTAATGCTGATCGAATCCGCGGTGCTCTTGATACGGGCGCAATTGTGGTTGTTGCCGGTTTCCAGGGCATTTCCACCGATGGCGACATCACCACGCTTGGTCGTGGCGGTTCTGACACCACGGCAGTTGCCCTTGCGTGTGGCATTGGTGCCGATGTGTGCGAGATCTATTCCGATGTAGAAGGCATTTACACGGCCGACCCGCGTGTATGCCCACGTGCCAAGAAGCTCAACCGTATCTCGTACGACGATATGCTTGAGCTTTCCAGTGGCGGCGCTGGCGTTCTGCAGTCGCGCGCTGTGGAATTCGCTCGCAAATATCATGTTGTAATCCATTCCCGCTCTGCTTTCTCTGATGCAGAGGGAACGCTTATCGAGGAGGTTGTTCCTTCCATGGAACAGGCAGTAATTTCCGGCATTGCACACGATACGTCCGAAATGAAGATCACGCTTCGTGGCCTTCCCGATGAAGTTGGTATGGCAGCCCAGCTGTTCTCTATCCTTGCGGGCAACAATGTTTCGGTTGACATGATCATCCAGAACACCACAAACGATGGCAAGGCGAACATTTCCTTCACCTTCCCCGGCTCTCAGAAAGAACAGGCTCTGGAAGCTGTTGATACCTTGGTTAAGAAGTTCGGCGCCACCGCTTTGATGGACGAGAATATTGCCAAGGTTTCCCTGGTAGGTACGGGTATGAAGTCTGCCCCCGGTGTTGCCGCTAAGGCGTTCGGTGCGCTGGCTGAAAATCACATCAACATTCTGATGATCTCCACCAGCCCCATCCGCATTTCCATTGTGGTTGAAGGCAGCCAGGTAGATGCAGCGGTTCGCTGCCTGCACACTGCATTCGGCCTGGATTCCGACACTATCTTCGAGGAAACCCAGCTTTCTCCCGAGGAAATTGCCGCAAAGATGGCAAAGGGCAGGTAACTGGGATATAGGTACGGGCCCCATTTTCCCATCTAGCTATTGGGCACAGAGACAAAGCCCCATCCGTTTGGATGGGGCTTTAGTTTGCAGCTAAATGCTTGCTTACTTGTCATCCTTGTTGGAGACAAGAAGCAGGATACCGCCAATGATGTTAACGAAGATCAGGGTGCATACACCAAAGGCGGTGGTGTTGGGCTTGGTGCCCTTGTAAATGCCCCAGCTGTGTACAGTCATAGGAATTGCCCATGCCAGCGGAATAACTGCCCAGCAAATGGCGATACAGCTCAGGATACACAGAATGAAGTTGATCAAACGGAGGGTTTCGTCCTGTTTGGTCATGGGGTAGGTAGTTGCCTGAACGGGAACGGGCTGAGGCTGAACAGGTACAGCGGGCTGCTGGTATGCGGGCTGCTGAGGCTGCTGGCTAGGTGCAGGCGGCGGTACGGGAGCGCTTGCCGTTTGCTGCTGGGGCTGAGCGGCAGGGGTTGCATCAGCTTGGTTCAAGGCATTGCCGCACTGAACGCAGAACTGTGCTCCGTCAACGTTTTCTTTACCGCATTGAGGGCAGAACATTTTAGATCCTCTCGCTTAGGGATAATGGTTTTTGAGCAAATACATTGTAATGTATAAATTCGCAATAAGCTTATTATCAGCGGTTTATTTGCCGAAGGGAACATGGAAGCCCGGTTTGCAGGAGGCAGGCTGCGTCCGTGTCTGCCGTTCGCCATTCGTGAAGCGAGTTGTGTCTTTTCTCCCTACAACCCGTTCAAGGCAGCATTTTGCGCCAAATATTAAGTTTATGCAGTGCAACTATTGGTGAGTAGTATCATGGTTCCTCAAGTACACGATGCAAAGGAGCTTCAATGACTTGGACGAAGGAAATCCCCGCAAATCCGGTTGTTGCTGTAGCTGGCGCCACGGGCGCTGTCGGCAACGAATTCCTCGAGGTTCTTCACGATCTCGATTTCCCCGCAAGTGAGATTCGTGCACTTGCCTCAAAGCGTTCTGCGGGTAAGAAGCTTCCTTTTAAGGGCTGCGGTCAGGTTCCTGCGGGTGAACTCACTGTTCAGGAGATGACTCCCGAATCCTTCCAGGGCGTAGACATTGCACTGTTCAGCGCTGGTGCGGGCGTTTCTAAGGAAATGCGTCAAGCTGTTGTGGATGCCGGTGCCGTTATGATCGACAATTCCAGTGCTTTCCGCATGGACGAAGACGTGCCGCTGGTTGTTCCCGAGGTTAACCCCCAGGATGTTGCTTGGCATAACGGTGTTATCGCCAACCCCAACTGTTCTACCATCCAGATGGTTGCAGCTTTGAAGCCGCTCTATGATATTTCTCCTATTAAGCGCGTGGTTGTTTCTACCTATCAGGCTGCATCGGGCGCAGGCGCTAAGGCGATGCAGGAACTGTACGCACAGGCTCAGCAGTTCCTGAACGGCGAAGAGCTTACTGTTGATGCTTTCGCCCATCAGATTGCCTTCAACTGCATTCCCCACATCGACAAGTTCTTGGAAGACGATTCCACTAAGGAAGAGTGGAAGATGGTTGTCGAAACCAAGAAGATTATGGGTGATGAAGATATTCAGGTTGCTGCAACCTGTGTCCGCGTCCCCGTTCTTCGTTGCCATGGTGAATCCATCAACGTTGAATTCGAGGGTCCGGTAACGGTGGAAGAGGCTCGCGCTGCACTCGAGGCTGCTCCGGGCATTACCGTAATGGACGATCCTGCTAACAGCTTGTATCCCATGCCTGGCCTGCTTGCAGGCACCGACGGTGCGTTTGTTGGCCGCTTGCGCAAGGATCCTTCCGTTGAAAACGGTTTGGCATTCTGGAACGTTGCCGACCAGATTCGCAAGGGCGCGGCACTTAACGCCGTCCAGATTGCTCAGTTGCTGCTTCCGTAACGCTGATTATCTGCATATATGTGTAGACGGGCGGGAGAATGAAAACTCCCGCCCGTCTTATCTTGGGATCCAAGCAACGTAAGGTATCCTTAATAGGATTGTTAAGCCTCGCCCATGGCGGGGATTTTTTGTGTATGGCGCTCGATGCTTTTCTGCATATGCGGCGCTGAAGAATGGAAATGTGATTTATGACTGCAAACGCAACGCAGGAAAAGCAAGATATGGCTCAGGAAGCAGATTCCACGAGCTTTGATTCCCTTGGGCTTAACCAAGAGATTATGAGCGCGGTAGAAGAATTGGGCTACAC
>ERZ1034969.986-NODE-986-length-13274-cov-161.331644_pt1 | contig 13274 bp, 12 predicted proteins | sample MGYA00520624_ERZ1034969 | MGnify/ENA primary metagenome ERZ1034969 (study PRJEB33766, sample SAMN09781776) | gut metagenome | biome: gut microbiome | host: Homo sapiens | place: Madagascar | study: EMG produced TPA metagenomics assembly of the PRJNA485056 data...
AAGCTATGAGCAAAGTAACTCCCCAGCCGAAAATCGGCTTTGTTTCCCTTGGCTGCCCAAAACATCAAGAAAAACATTGCGCTCATTAAATGAACAACTAAAGCTTTCTATTGAAATTGATAAAAAAAGAGGCCGCATAGCCTCTTTTTTCCTCACTTCTCATCCTTTAGGGGAGAATGGATCTTTTCCATGGGAGTCTCTATCCCTGATTTGTCCATTTGGTCGATGAATAACCAGTTCACTTACCTGATTGCGGGAGATTGAACGAGCCGCATCTATTGCTTCCTGTTGTGTACGATGGGTGGATGTTACCCGTTCATTACCCTCTCCACGTACAGCCCACTCACCATTGTGCGGTACAACATGTGGTTCTTTCCCATGAGGTTTCCTGACAAGTGTTCGACACCATGTGGTGCCATATCAAATAATAAACACTATATATTGCGTTTCATTTGTGAAGAGTCACATTTCCTGCTTTCAACAAAAATACAGAAACATCTTGCGAAGGCGCTGTCCTCCGTTGGTTAACTTAATGCATTGAATATCAATCTGTTAAGGAAATCCATAGCCATACAACCATCCTAAAAACCTAAATGCAAAAACAATAAACCGCCTTTTGCGCTCAAATAATGAGCAATCATAAGAAAAAACGATCGATCGTTTTTATAGATCAATTTCATAATATTGATAGATTATACAGATCAATGTAAGATCATGATTCCTTGCCAGATTTCATTGCATCACAAGCTACGTACCAGCCATGGATGATTACAGTGCTGGTAACGAACAAAGGAGGGTATAAAAATGAAATTTGAAAAATCATTTAAAATCATGGCACTACTAGCGTTTTCAGTTTCAGTAAGCGCAACAGCGTCTAACGCCACCGTATACGCACTTCCTGATGCAAAATCATTTGGCGTCGCCAGCGAAGACCAAAAAAGTTTGATGTTTCAAGGAATGGACAGAAATGCGGACCTAAAGGGTGTTTGTTTCGCCATGCTGAAACAGGCTGAATCAAACATCCCTTATGCTGATGTCATCGCAACCACAAATAATAAAGACTTCCGCATGCATGGCCTGCGTCCCAACATTCGTGACAATACCAAAGAGGTCGTATGCTCCTTTGGTTCCGATGCATTCGACTACCTGGATAACCTGTCAAAATCCAGTATGAGTTTGGTCAGTATTCGCTTTAATGGTGAACAGCGTAAATTCAGTTTTAACACCAGCTCTTTCAGTAAGTTACTGACGCCCAGTGGAGCCAAAATCGCAGAACAAGCCGCTGATGATTATAAGCGAGGTATCCGCGCTCCTGTCTTTTACAACAAGGCTCCATCTTCAGTCACAGAAAATGAGGACAGGTATGCACTAAGTGACCAGAAACTTAATGAAATCTGGAACAAACTCCCCTCAGAAACCCGTAGAAAATTACTGCCATCGCAACGGGAGTGGATTAAGCAAAAAGATACCTGCCGTAGGGATACAGAATGTCTTACCGACATGACCAACAAACGCATCAAGATACTTGAGATGGCAAGATAATGGCTTCAGCAACTCTTATCAGGCTAAACAAAGATGAATGGCAAAAACTTCCAGCAGGCCATTTTTATAACGGAAAGTATCAGGTTGGTCCCTTTACCCTCACCTATGGATTTATCGTCAAATACATGGCCCTAATCCACAAAACGGAAATACCGGAATCCTGGCTTACCGATAACGGTACCAGCCTTGATGAACGCAGAGTTTTGTACATGGAAGCTAGCGATATTCTGACAAAAGATATCGTAAGAGAAATGCGAAAAACGGTGAAATCCCCTCAGGACCAATTACAGGTTTATCGCATAAATGATCAGATCATAACTCTCGAAATGATGGAAAAGTAGGATGCAAGAAACTCACAAACATTTGACCAAAATAGTTACAATTTCTCTGTCATTAGCGTTTGCAGTGCTTGTTGTTCATGGTGTCCTTACATCACCTCCGAACCATAACACAGAAGCTCCAGATGTTAAAGCAACGGTAACTCAAGTACCTCTAAAACCAGCAGAACCGGAAATGGTCAACGTTATTAATCGGATACACACTCCTGAAGAGGTTTACAGGCGTTTTCAGGACAACGAATTCAGGGCTACCAATCACTTCAGAACTTGCCGATTAATGGTCACAGGTAGGGTAAAGAACATTGGAACAGCCACCTTTACCAAAGATCCATTAGTCACTATAGCTATCCCTGGCTCAGACGAAGGGATGAAGTTTATCTTTGAGAACACCTCAAGTAACTGGAATGAAGTTGCGGCATTGGAAATTGACGACATTTTGACCATATCGGGAATGGATACCCGAAAAGGCCAGTTTGGAGGCTTGTTTCTTTCAAGTGCAGAAATAATGAACACTTTGCACTCTAGAAACAGTAGAGAGATCATGGTTGAGCGTGATGGATTCTATGACCGTATTTTATGTGAGAAGTGATCAACCCAGAGGAGCAATAGCGGTACGCAAATCAACTTTCATACAGTAGAATAAAAGGATTATATCCCACATAAAGTAAAGGTGGTTTTATGCTTAATCTGCTTGCCAACTCTGATGCAAAGCGTTGGATCAATGATGCTGTCAAACGGCATTCATCAGAAATTTATGGGGATATAAAATCTGCTGTGATTTGGACCAACGCTCTGGATGAGAACGGAGGGTTGATTGTTCCAATTGATCCTTACGAGCTATCTCGACGAATCAATCAGGAGCCATTCATGATACTTCATAACCATGACCCAGGTAACCCAAAGGGGCAGGTCTTAGAAAGTGCTGTTTTTGATAATGGCTCTGGTGTTGTCTTTGTTGCAGCTATCATGGGGTTCTATGCTGGAGGTAATACCATAGAATTCAGATCAATGGATTTGAATCTACATGATATTTACCAATCTCCTCGAGAGTTGCCTGACATGCCGGAAGAATCCTCAATTGAATTGGTTTTTGATCCAAGAGATGTCAATCCGCAGTGGATTGAACACATCAGCAAAAATGCACCACTAAGAATTCAGGTCAACGAATCATCGTACAATGATGCCCAAACGACTCAAGAACTGATTAGTATTGGGATCGGCTACTTAGCTATTGTCTGGAATCCTTTTGTGACTGCTGTTGCATCGGAAGCTGGTAAAAAAATGTATACAGCTTTTCACAACTGGATTTCAAAATTATTCAATGAGTTATCTGAAAGAAAAAATCCCATCATCAATCTTGTTTCCCATCAAAACGGATGCCAAGTATTTTTCATATTCCGTGGTAAAGACGTGAAGCAACACTATGCTGCTCATCAAATGTTATCGAGTGCTGGAGTACAAGCTGCAGAGCTGATAAGAAAATTAAAAATGCAGGACAAGGTTCCAACACAGCTAACATATGAATGGGATAAAGAAGCACAGTTATGGTATCCATCGTACGCAGTGCTTACTGACAAAAGCATCATTGTTGATAGAGGGACACTTATCGCTATAGAACAGTTGCCTAAGGGCTTAAGTCTCGGATTTAGTAAAGGAAAAGCAAAAGTATGATTACATCATAGCATCGCTTTTCCTATATTGAGGAAGGACTGTAGCTTACAGGTGATTCAGTTTGCTCCCAATTATTGTTCAGAAATCAAAATTTGGTGAATATTTCACAGGAGACATTGAGCCTTTCTTTCTGAGGTCATCAGGGATCTTCTTACCAAGATAGAGCTGTGTAACTTCAGGAGATGCCGCGCGCCCCCGAAAACCAAAGCGTGAAATTTGAGTAGCTTCAAACTCATCATTTTCATCCCATTGGTGCATTTCAGGAAAGTTATCGCGGGTAGATTTTAACCACTCATCAGCTACATATACCCCCCTGACAATTCCTTTTACTGTAGCCAGGATAACTTCAGCTTTGCTTGCGCGTTCGAGGCTTACACGCCAACTGAAGCGTACTGCGTCATAGAGATCAACATCCTTTGAACTTCTGTTAACAGATATCATCAGAGCTTTGTGCTTAAACTCAACTGTCTCAGGCTGGTATGTTGCGATTAATTCTTTAATATGTGCAGCACCATACTCGTTACTGCCAGCACCATTCATGATGTTGGTCAAACCAGGGTAAGCATCGATTAGAGCAGCCTCCACCTCGTAAGCAGTCTTTTCATCGGCAATACCATGCCGATGGATAACATGAATGACCTCCAGACCAGCTAATCTAATCTCACGAAGTTGCTTGAGTTTGTTACTGAGTAGTTCATCATCATCAGCGGCAGCCACTTCACCGCGCATGTGAGCAAAAACGCGATTACCTTTCCCCTTACCCACATAAAAAGTACTTCCATCTCGTGGATCAATCAGTCGATATACATACCAACCAAGATGCTCGATTACTCCCGTAGGGAACTCATTAATATCCATATCACAACACCTATCATTTGATTAATGGGGTATAAGTTATACTTTCAGCTGTCAATTGACAATTTGTAAACCATACAAAATGCCCCCTCCAACGTTGTCACGTTCTGATAGCATCATCCTCACCAAGTCGCTATTTCTGTCCCCCCTACTCCTGTGGCGAGAGTCTTAAAAGGAAGTCCTTTTAAGACTCTCAAATCACAACAGTGGCATGCGGCGCACCTATGTCTTAAAAGTTTGATTTATTATTTCAAGACAAATAAAATAATAAGATATGGTTTTGAGACACAAGGATCCTTAATGTCAACTATCGGGTATGTTCGTGTAAGTACAGATGAGCAGACGACGGAGAATCAACAACAGCAGATAGTCGAACGCTATCATATTGACAAATGGTTTATCGATGAAGCCACCAGTGGCACGACAAAAGCCATAGGACGTGATGGATGGTCATCACTGATGAATTATGTTCGTGAAGGAGATACTGTTGTATGTGTCGCTGTAGATCGTATTGGACGAAACACAATTGATCTATTGCAAACAGTCGAAACATTAAAAGAAAAAGGAGTCAGTGTTGTCAGCATGCGTGAGGGCTTCGATCTAAGCACTCCAGCAGGGGAAGCAATGCTTACCATCATGGCAGCACTGGCAAAAATGGAACTGTCTGTATTAAATGAGCGTAGAAAGGCTGGAATTAAACGCGCCAAACGTCAAGGGATCCATTGTGGTAGACCAGCCAAGGCGACTTCTGAAGACATACTGTTACTGATTGCCCAAGGCAAGAGCCGTAGAGAGATTGAAACAGAGCTTGGGATAAGCAAGGCAACATACTTCCGCCTCAAAAAATAATCAGCATGCTTCAATTAGCCTCTAGAAGATGAATTTCACAATCTGACATTCTGAGTTACGGCTGAATCTTAAGAGTTGAGAGAATCTTCGAACCATCGGGAAGATATGTATGGACTGTTGAAACCATTTTTCCATCAGGTCCGAGCTTGATTATCAACAAAGCCACAAAATTTGCACCAACGGTTTCATCCTTTACAATCTGTAACATAGACAGATCGTCTGTTCTGCTTGGGTATGGCTCAAATGAAGGGTGAGAATGCCACTCACCGATATAATTGAAGCGAACATAATCGTATCCAGTTCCTTTAAAAAAAGCACGGAGCCCACCAATAGCATCCTCAATACGTCGTACAAAGGAAGCAAACGTACCACGGCGATGTATAGTTATCTCCCGGACGATGAAAGTATTTGTCCCGACATGTTCACCCATAAGAATCCCGCCGACTTCGCGTTGACCAGCATTTTGGAGTGCAGTCATCATTAACTCATGCTGCTTAGGAGGTAGGATCAGTGTTAGCACTTTGTTTTCCTTCAAACATATTTACCAATGCCTTTGCAACTGCGACCCTATCTTCATCTCTCACAGCATTTTCGTCGCGTTCCCAGCCTTCTCCACTTATTTCGACTGGCCGTGTGTCAAATGGCTCCTCGAAAATCCATTCACGTCGCATACCCAGCAAGTACAAAGAGTACGGAAATTCGCTTGGCTCTCTGCATAGAGCAGTATCCACAGCCAACCGTGTCAGTGCAGTAGTAATAAAGCCCACATCGCTGTCGTATGCTATAAGTGGTTGTTCATCACTCCCATCATAGCTAGCCATATTCTTGAAAGGTGCTTCAGGGAGGGTTGAGAGATAAGAATGGTAAGCGTCACGCACAGCTAATGGATTTGGGTCGTGTTTAGGACGTGCTCGAGCGATCATGCCTCCGTAACCACCTGCGAATATCTCCCCCCAGCACATCGGTATTCCATTTCGCTGGGCAGTCGCAGCTAACAGCAAAAAAACTTCTGGATTAGCTGTAGCGTCGATCAACAAGTCGCAATTAGACAGATCCTTTAGTGCAGCCGCTGCTGTCACCGCCGATTCCTGCCCCGCAAGACGCATAGTCTTTACATCCACTTTCACACCTGCCGCTATAAGCGCTAAAGTATTGCTTACGGCCCGTGCCTTATGAGCTCCCACATGGGCCCACCCCAGCTCATGACGCACCAAGTTGCCAGGCGTGAGATAGTCGTCATCGACTAATAAGAATTGTCTGACACCCGAACGAGCAAGTGAAATTGCAATTTTGCTACCTACGGATCCCAGTCCAACAATTCCTACGCGGATCTTACTCAACTTCTGTGATTCTTCCGAAAGTCTTAAGGTTGAGTTCGGAGATCTAACAACTCGATGTTCCCGCAGCACTGGTTGCTCCCCAGAATCTAACAGGAATACTCGCAGTGATGACCATTCCTTGCCTAATAATATGATCGTCCTAGCCTTGAACTTATCCCCTTCCTTAACCAGAATGTCATCGGTGTTAAAACCGGCCATCATCAATATTTGGATTAATGCTTCTACAGATTCTAAGGATTGCCTCTGGCTAAAGTAGTCGCTTCTAAAGACCCAGCCCTCATAGGACAACGACAAAATACTAACAAAATCGATGAGCCCTTGAGGGATATCGGTAACATTTCGTAGCTCATCCTGTGCGTCAGCGACTCTGGCTGTGAACATTACCGCCGACCCTTCGTTATACACAGTTGAAGATGATATTCGGGTTCTAGACTGAAGTGGGAGCATAGTAAATATGTTTTCGACTTCGGAGGTAGGGACATAACGTCGAAATACGAAATTAAGGTTTTGCCCCTCCGTCAAACGATGCGCAGAGGGAACAGAATGAGGTAATTCAGGATGCTGTTCTGTACTCAGCAACTCGTGCGCACTGCGTACCATATCTGCACCAGTCACATTGCTATGCCAGTTATCTGCCCGCCACTGCAAGCACAGTGAACCACCCACGCCATATTGATGGTTAGTCCATCGCTCTGATTTATCTCGCGGACGTATGTAGGGCGGAGAATCCGGAAACGCGTCCGGATATGTCATTTCCCCAGCAAACAATCGCCCATGGATAAACATGTCGATATCAACGGTGATCGAGCCCTCTTCAGATATACGCCAAGCCGTGCTTAGCCAACCCGTCTCGGTTTCAAGATGTGTGAGTTCATCCTTCTCCCTCAGGAAACGCACGGGATCGTCTATAGCCCACTTCATCAGGCAAACCCCGATGATTTGTTAGGTTGTACGGGATAACTAGGGAAAGACAGGCTAGCAGTAGCCGCAACTGCAGGCCGTAGCAGCGATTTAGATGTAGTGTTATCCGTGGTACACTGGGCACTAAAATAAGTTGTATTAAACACCTCATCCCAAGCGTCGCCAGCCTTCTTACTTGTGCAGTCATGCTCGTCGAGCACCTTTAATGTTTCCAGCACCTCACCCAAACATTCCCGGAAAAAAATAACGCATTCGTCTCCTTCCTCAGCAAGATTTTTGTCCGTAAACACCGGGTGGGTAATACGTTGACTGACTTCTAACTGCAATTTGATTGCCTTCCAGGTATCACGCAAAGCATCATCATCACGATTTGAGCGCGCAACGAAATTGTCTACAACTAACTTCGAAATACAAATGCCACTGGTTGTCTTTTTTTTCCAGGTATTACGGCTCCTAGCCATTTTCTTAGTAAGTTTGGTGATCCTGCGTATCTGACTGGTATCAGATTCCCCCGCTTTCAGTTCATTACCAACCGCATCGTTGTACCAACTCGTTACCTTACGTGCATCTGATTTGGTCCATTCGTCGCCACTTGCTAATTCATACTCTATGATGTCATTATCCCAGATATCTTTAGAACAGGTCGTACGATAAATGGGGATATCAATGTGATATCCATCGGGATACATTTGACGCACACAATTGGTTTTGACAACCGCATCATATGCCAATCGGTCGTCTTTCAATGCTTTCCGAACCCGCTTACGAACATCTAGCGCACTAAGATAATCGCCTTCAGAGTTCTTAAGGTCTTCTTTATCGAAATACGCGCCATCATCAATATCGTAGTCACATGCATCATCCTGGACCATTGTTCGCATCGCATAAGAGCCTTGAGAACTGAACTCCTTCGGCAAAGGATGACCAGCCTTTGTCAATCCGTTTCGGAGCCTTGTTCGACCATTGTCGCGGCGGCCGCGCATTTCTGCCTGCTCTGCATTCGAGAGGTTTACCTCTTCTGAGTGATACCCTCTCATCTCTTTATTACAATCAATAATGGTCATGGTGTTCCTCGGATTTATGACAACTATAATTGGACGAACTTGCCAATGCAGTTCGAAACGCGCCCATTTTACTTACTGATTCTGCCGTAGCCCAAGCGTAATCAACATCTGAGACGGCTTGTCGGGCAAGCGCATTAAGCACCCTAGGACGTGCATCGTCCATATTTTCCAAATATTTCTGGAGTTCTCCTGATGGGCATTGTGCTGGGAGTCGATATGCAAAACTTCCATATCCTCGCAATTCTGCAATTTTTCGAGCCAAGTAGTCGTACGCAACTGCCTGTGAATTCATACTTACTGTGATGGCCTTAATCCCTGCTCCCCACCCCAAAACACCTCGATGTAATTTATCTGCGCTCTTAAGTTCTTCACCTCCTTGCACTGGAAGCGTACCGAGCATAAATAAATGAATCGGACGTTCAATCTCTCCTCTCTGCTGAAGGATTTCATGAGCTTCTATCATGCCGACAGCCCCCGGATTATTTGCCCAGAGACCGCCATCAACATAATCAACAGTGGCTCCACCGCCAGGTTCAGTTAGACGAGCTATTGATCTCAGGATAGGGGCGGCGCTAGTCGCCATACAGGCATCGACTAATAGTCGATCGTTGTCACGTCCATTAAGACGACTCATATGTGGGGTTTTAAAAACTGTGGCAGCATGCCTATTCAGATCCACTGTAGTGATGGCTAAACCAATTCCACGACGAATATAGACCTGCCCCATAGTTTCGGTACCGAATGAATCAGAAAGGACTGCTCGCAGAGCCTGGTCGCCAGATGCAAGACCAGAAAATAGGCCACGGACATACTTCCCCACTCGAGGTAGTGCACGTAATCGTTGCCGAGGGAATATTTTTCCGCCATGCACTTGATAAAGTGCAAGAACCTTTTCAAGTGAGACCCCCGCGGCTAGCGCACAGGCAACTATGCCTCCCGTACTGGTTCCCACAATTAAATCAAATGCCTTTCCTGGATCTAAGACTCCTTCACCAGAGTTATGCAGACGCTGTGCAAATGTATTGAGATACGTCGCCTGATACACGCCACGCATTCCACCGCCATCTAAACAAAGGACACGAAATGGTTCCACTTCCACTGTATATACCAAAAATTGACTAAGACTTTACTAGATATAGTACCTTATTTTCGAAATTCAAGTGGCTATCATGAACTCAAATAAGAGATTAAAGCGTGAAAAAAGCTTGACAATGATACAAATCATGTCATGTATAGGGATCAGGTACAATCTGGATCACCGCTATAGTCATCCCGGCCGCCTTTGAGCAGGCGTCTAGGTGAGAACAGAATGTGTCTACTTTCGTGGAGTAAGCTCAACTATGGCAAGAGCGTCTATCAGAGTGAGCAGTTCATGCCCTCTCCTGCGCAAAGGCTGGATAATATTCATACATAATTTGTAGATCTAGGGTCCTTGAAAAGCTGATTAAAATAATCTTTAATGTCGATCTAGCCATCCTGAAACATAGATTACACAAGCCTTTACTACGCCTTCTATATAGAATATAATATATCTTCTAGCGAAGCGACAAAACTTACGAACGAGCGTAGCGAGTGAGTGCCCGAAGGGCTAATTAAATTTTTCAAGATTTTAATTTGTTCATCGCCTTAGGCTTGAACGCTTCGGCAGAGAAGCTGACTCACATTCTATTAATTATTTTTATGATAAATAATACACTGTATATAACTCGAAGTCTTTCATAAAAGATTAGTATCCACCCATAGTAATTATGGCTATAGACTTGAGTATATTTTTTATAACTTGAGGTAAAAATGAACTTCACCCAATATTTCTTTTATAACGGAAAACATAATCGGACAGCAACTAAATATTCAAAAGATGTACAAAGTAAGTTATTGTCTCCAATATCTTATGTTGCAGATTCCATAGATGAACTGAAAAAATCCTTAAAACGTTCGGGAATTTATGACACAAAAGTTAGACAATCTTTTCCTAAATTTATAAAGGAGATAGAATTTCATCTTAAGGGCAAACCTTATCGTTTTTTTTATACTCAGAATGCTAAGATGAAATTACCAGCACTGGGAGTATGTTATCGATATCATGAAACGAGCTACTGGGGGAGTGTACTACTTCTATCAGTGGATCTTATAGTCGAACAGAAACATTCCTGCACAAATAACAGACGCGATTATTACTTTGGTTTTTGGAAAAAAGTTAATGGTGAAACTGGATACGAGTTTATGATTCATTTTGAAGATACTAGAGCTTTCAAAGCCCGAGGAAATGCTATGCCTAGACAGTCAAGCACTCGGAAAATTGGCACATAAAAAACTTACCCCTTAAGAATCATAATAATCCCTATCAAAGATACATCCAAAATAGTGGAATACAAGAGGCTTTGTTGAATAAATCAGAGACTGGCTATCTGACGATAATTTCGTAACATAAAAGTTTATGCAATCTTACTCAGATAATGAACCTTAAAAACCAAGTTAATGTGTTTATAAAAGCATAAACGTACCACATCAGAGGCCCGCAGCATAATCTCTATTTATTCAACAAATCAATACACAAGAAAAAGGATTATGTTTCTCAAACAAAACTCCAACACACTTCCAAATAAGAAGAATATTCTCAAAATTACGCGGCGGCACAATGGGTGACGTTCATTGATGAACAAAGTAGCCAAGATTCTATTCTTACCACAGTAAAAATGACGACTATGAAAAATAAAACACTCAGTCTCTGACATAAATAAAATCTATACACTTTATACTGCCATAATAAATATTAACCCAACACCAAAGAATACCAAAGGTATTACCGGTTAGGCCAGAAGGCCGCACCATCAATATCTGGATAACCAATTGCAGCTAAAATTTCACATACTTTGCCAAAGTAGCTAATGTAACCTTCTCTTATCAATGCAAACTGCTTTGTAGCCTCTTCCATCAACTGGTTTGCCATTGGCAAAATAGATTTTTCTTCGAAGGTTGTATCTCCATCCTTATCGTGTTCAACATATAACGCAATATCAAACTTCCAGTGAGGTTTGCGTCCAACACCACAAAAAATCAATTGTTCATCTGAACCACGACATTTAATCTTAATTGTTATGCAACCATCAGTTTTATCAATAATTACATGTTCAATAATTTTATTAATTGTCGAACGAATCTTATCACGTGATTCATGCGCATAGTCTGAAAATACATTCCAATGTATCAGATTAATGAAATCCATCATTGATACTTCAAACGATCCTTTGCTATCAATTAATGCTTTTCGTTCCTTTAATCGCTCAATATCTTTCAGAAATGTCTCACGCTCTGTTGATAGAATCTTTAACCTACTTGCTAACTCAGATACATTCACACCAGCTTCAATAACCGCAACAAGGTTCGTAATACTTACATTTAATTCTCCAACGCTCGTATTTTTCGCTTCAATCAATGCGGAAATATGTGATGTATCTTGCCTTTCCTTACGGTTTGCATCCATATATCCCATAAGTAAGGCAATAATGACACAATGATCAACTAAGGGAGCAGTGAGCGACCAACCTACACAACCTTTTTGTAAATGTCGCCCATTAAGACAGATATATCTTGGTTTACCTTTATTCATGAAACTAGACATAGTCCCACCACACTTACTACATCTAAGGATTGCCAAACCGGACAATAACTTGATTTGTTCCTTTGAGGGGTTTTTCTTCGATTTGTAGCTATTTTGCCCCTTTAACTCTTGTAAATGCAGGAATTCAACCTCGTTTTTACATAGAGATGGATAGTAATCACGTAATGTATATGTATGTGAGCCTATGTTAATTTGTCTTTCTCCAATGAGGGCCCTACTCTCACGCATCTTTTTGAGTACTTGATAGCCCCATTCTTTACCATTCAAGCCATTAGGATACTTTTCATCAAGAAAGCGCTTCACTTTGTAAATGCCATATCCTGATAAAAACAGTTCTATCGCTTCTCGTGCTATCTCCCAATAAATTGCATGACGCTTAACGGATTCATACTGTGAACCAGAATCCTCTATCCAAAATGGGTGCCTACCACATGATTTAATGTTCACCGGCAATCCTTGGCGATGACGTTCGATCAACGATTCAACATTACCTATCGTGCGAGCTTGCTTGGTTTTACTCTCTTCATTTGCTCGACTAAACAGTAAAAGCGAAATCATCAAATCGGTTGGATTATTGTTCACAGACTCAAGGGTATAAACCCGTTTATCCATTCCTGTTACCAACGTTAACCCTAAATCCAGCAATTCAATAAACAGCTTCTGAGCTGTGGTAACTTCTTGTCTAGTAAGTCGATCTAAGTTTTCAACATATAGCCACGAATCCGGTGGTATAGCTCCCTGCCTCACAGCATCAATGAAATCCCCCAGTTTACCGTGGGTGGTGTTCTTACCACGAAAGGCACTAACACCAGGATCTTCAATTTCAACAAGTTCTAACCCATTAGCTATAGCAAACTCCTTCGCACCGATGACCTGGCGTTGTCTGGTCGTCCCTTTTTGCTGCCGTTCTGAGGACCAACGGATATAGCTGTAAAGTTGAGGCATATGTATAATCTCCCAATTCCGAGCAATGTATAGTACAAAAAAATGGCTAAGATTGGATTTTTATCATTAGGGTGTCCGAAAAACCTTGTCGATTCAGAGCGTATTCTCACCGAACTCCGCACTGAAG
>ERZ1034969.989-NODE-989-length-13266-cov-105.366967_pt1 | contig 13266 bp, 13 predicted proteins | sample MGYA00520624_ERZ1034969 | MGnify/ENA primary metagenome ERZ1034969 (study PRJEB33766, sample SAMN09781776) | gut metagenome | biome: gut microbiome | host: Homo sapiens | place: Madagascar | study: EMG produced TPA metagenomics assembly of the PRJNA485056 data...
GGACAGACTTAAATGAGTGCCCCCGGGCACCTAGTTGATTGCTAAAGAGCCCCGTTAAGTTGCGGTGGAATAGTTCTTGTTTATCGGCTAATGCCGCCCAAACAGGAACTATTTCACCGCAACTGCGTTTTGGGCGGAGATGCGCAGAATCGTGCCATATGGATAAATACGCTTGTGGTTTCTTTAAAGACACCTTAAACGCTGCTGAATATCTTTGGAAAGAAATGCCTGCTATCGACATCGATGGTCGTACCTATGTCATGAGCGTCATGACATCGATGCCATGGAGCGATCGCTCGAGTGAGCTAGTGGCTGCCATCGCCAAGGCGCTCTATGATACCCGCGCTGCACTGGCTTAGCGTGTTCGTTTGGCGAGGTCAAACAAAATGCTGGTACCATACCGTGGTTGAGAATTTCGAATAGGTTTGGGGAATGGCATGGCTACCATCGCGATTATCGGTGCGCTCGAAAAAGAGATCATGCAGATTAAGGAAGAGCTGAGCGACGTTTGCGAGGCACGGGAGGCAGGCTTGAACGTTGTGACCGGCGGGCTCGACGGTCTGTCGATTGTCGCCACGACGGCGGGTATGGGCACGGTAAACGCTGCCGCCGCAACACAGCACCTCATTAGCAAGTATGCTCCACAGGCAGTTGTGCTTTCGGGTATCGCGGGCGGTTTGAACCCCAAGCTCCATATCGACGACGTGGTCATCGGCAAATGCCTGCGCTATCTGGATACCGACACCGCGCTTATCGCCGAGTCTGCACCGGGGCTCGAGGAGTTTGTCTCGACGCCTGCGCTGGTCGATATTGCCGCCGATGTGCTTGCTGAGCGTGGCTTTGTCGATGCTTCGACAAATGCAGCCACTTCGAACGAGGGAGCCAAACAATTTCTGGTCGGCACGATTGCCACGGGTAACCGCTTTGTGACGGGCGCCGCGATGCGCAATAATGCCATCGAGGCGACGCATGCCGATTGTGTCGGCATGGAGGGCGCGGCGATTGCCCATGTCGCAACTAAAAATGGTGTCGATTGCCTGGTGCTGCGCGCTATCAGCGATAATTGTGACGAGGCGTACGATGCGATTTGCGACCGCGAGTTCGACCTGTTCGAGTATGCCCGTACCGCGAGTGGCATTACGCTCGATATCGTTCGCCGTATCGCTGCTATCTATTAGCGCGCCCATTTTGTAAGAACCTACGACCAAGGAGTGTCCATGGCCGATTCCATTAACTACCAGCTTGCCAAGTTTGTTGCCAGCTACGGCAAAGTTTCGCAGATTCCCGAGTCCACCTGTCCCGAGGTGAGCTTTGTCGGCCGCTCCAACGTGGGCAAGTCGTCGATTATGAACAAGCTTTTTGGCCGCAAGAACCTGGTTAAGGTTTCGAGCACACCGGGCAAGACGAGCAACATCAACTTCTTTGAGGCTGACGACGTGCACTTCGTCGACCTGCCGGGTTATGGTTTTGCCCGTCGTTCCAAGGCCGAGCGCGACCGTTGGGCCGAGCTCATCGGCGACTTCTTCGACTCCGAGCGCAGCTTTAACTTGGTCGTGTCGCTGGTGGATATTCGTCACGACCCGAGCAAGCTCGACCATGACATGATCGACTACCTGCAGGGCAACGAGTTCAACTTTATCGTCTGCCTCACCAAGGCCGACAAGCTCAGCCGCACCCAGCAGGCCCGCCAGGCAGCAGCCATTAAGAAGCAGCTCAACGTCCCGGCCGAGAACGTGATCATCACAAGCTCTCAGACGGGCGTGGGTATCGACGAGCTCAAGAAACGCATCGCCGAGGCTTGCCTCTAGGAAGCATTCCTGTCTGATAAATACATCAGTAAATTCATATCACCCTAGCGATAGCTGATAACAGACTGTCGCTAGGGTGATATTTTGTATGGAAGCAGCATCGAGTGCTATCGATTCAGCGATTTAATAACGGGGGAGGTTGATTAAATGATCCAGGAATTAACGGATTGTGGACCGAGCAAGACTTATCCCGTCTATTATCTTGAGGACGCAATGAACAACCTTGGCGATTGTTTCGACTATGCCGTGAATGACTATGGAACTGAAGGAATAAAAGTCGCGGAACTCTTTTGTTTGAGCGGCGTGGCTCGCGAGTTTGAGCGTGGCAATGCATGGGTTGTAGCAGGGAAATCGGGCGTTGAGCTGTTTGCGCTTATTGCTGAAAGGTCAGGCTATCAAGCGGGATCGATGCCAGACCGCACCTACCGATTTGAGAAGACACCGGAATACTGGACAGGCTGGATATTGGCATACTTGCAGTGGCGTCTGGGGGAGTCTTTCGAAGACTTGCTGCACATCGTTCCGTTTGATGAGCTGCGCAACCTGTACTACCCCTGGCACGAAGCCTCGGAAGAACGCGTGGCTCGCCTTGTCTGCGACATGGCGAAGAAAACGCCTCGCCAGACTAAGTTGGCACTAGCAAGAAAGAGGCTGAAGAAAACTCAGCAAGATTTGGCATACGAATCGGGTGTATCACTCCGCTCAATCCAAATGTACGAACAGCGCCAAAGAAATATCAACGAAGCCTCAGTAACAACCGTAAGAGCCATGGCAAAAGCCCTCCACTGCAACATCGAAGACCTCCTAGAACCAGTCTTCAACTACAAAGAACCCAGCGCGGCCTAAAACCAAACGTTTGCTATTTATTCAATTCGAGCACTCAGCCAGTACTCGCCATTCGAAGCCACGATTGCGTACGTTACTCCATTTTTGACAGTCGGCGCATCTACGCAAGCAGCGCCAACTTCCTTAGCGTCTGAAAACGAAAGTGATGGATCAATCGCCTGTATAGTTGCAACTGCTGTCGCCGCGGCATAGTCTGAACTTTCAAAGTACATCACTATATTCTTGAAGCAGTTTTCAGACTCAAGATAGCTAAATAGGAGTTGACTGCTCGAGTCCGAGAAGAAGCCTCCAATACCGGCAATCTTTGAACCGTTTTTGATTCGAAGTTCGAGTCCCATGCCACTATCGTCTAGTTCGTAACTCGCCTTCATGCTGCTGCAGTTCGGGAGATTGGAGAATTCTTCGTTAAGTCGTTCAATGAATCCTTTAGGGGAAATAGAAAACACTCCGTCGCCAACGAAAGATGTGAATTCCTTTTCGTTGCGGGTGTCAACGACCTCTCCGCATCTCTCGCATTCTTGTATTTCCTTTGAGGTGGCATCTATGTAGTCGACTTCCTTAGTCCATGAACCCGGTTGATGCCCAAGGGACTTCCCTTCAGTTCTGCCACAACGTTGGCAGGTTTTCGGAGTCGTGCAGGTTGCTTCTTCCCATTCGTGCCCGAGCGGTTCCCCTTCAGTCTTGCCACAACTTTTGCATGTGCGAGGGCTTGTGCAGGTGGCATTAGCCCATAGTTTGTGGGTGCAAAACAATTGAGGAAACAGCATGGGCAAACTGAAAATGATGCCAACTGCCACGACAGCTGCGATTGCCGCTCGTTTTTTATTGCCTAATTTATGAATGGCCCGCGTTAGAAGTGAGTCGTTTTCTTCATTTTTGCGTGCGCCGTCATCTTCGTTTGATGGCGGAATTTCAGAGGAGGGGGTGTCGCTAGCACCATCAGAAAACTGCTCGGCTTTGAAATCTGGCTTCCGCTCGTCGGACTCGCTGAGTGTCTTTTCCTCGTCGGGCTCCTTCATCTCGTCATTCATGTTTATCGGGGCTCCTTCCTAGCTATGAATCTGCGATGGGCATTTTTGATAAGCGGAATGGCTGGTAACATAAATATATCCCAGTTTGGGATATATCAAAATGGAATATAGCGTAAACGGCATGAACGTTGATGCTAACAGGACATGCGGAAAATGCCTTTCCCAGATTCGTCGGGAGCAAGGTATCACTCAGGTTGAACTCGCAAAGAAACTGGGGGTACCTCAATCGTTTATCTCAAAGGTCGAGACCGGGGAACGCAGCCTTAGGGTTTATGAGCAGTTTGTCTATGCGGATGCACTCGGAATTACTGTTGAGACGCTAGTACGTAAACTTGGGGCTGTTTTGAGTAGCGAAGATAATTAGATGACGTCACGCATCGATCATCAATTAGAAATTAAAACAGAGCTATAGGGCGAATGAGATGCTGGGAAGTGCGCCTTTATCAAATAGAAGCCAAAAAATCAGCCCGGCGACTTTCCAGAGCGTAGGTTCCTGTAGCCGCCGCCAGCGAAGTTAACGTAGGGGAGGCCAGGGGCTTTGCCCCCAAATCTTTCCGCAGGACGGCAGGACCCCCGCCGCACGAAGTGCGCAGCGGGGGTCCTGCCATGTCCGAGGACGATTTGGGGGCAAAGCCCCTGGCCTCCCCGGCGGGTATATGGGACGGCGACTACAGGTATTCGATCTGGGCGCCCTCGGTGTCGCACGTCAGAATATGCGTCTCACACTTGGGGAACTGCTCACGCAGCTTGACCTGCAGGAACTTGGCGACGATGGTGTCGTCGGTCACGGCCATGAGGGTCGAGCCGGAGCCACTGATCCAGATGGTCTTGGCGCCGCCGTTGAGGCAAGTGTCGCGCACGGCGTTGTAGTCGGGGATGAGGCGACGACGATAGGGCTCCTGAATGCGATCGTCGTTGGCGGCGGCAATCAGGTCGAGATCGCCGGTCTCCAGGCCGCGCGTCATGCCGGCGATGCGACCCATCTGCCACACGGCGGTGGAGAGCGGAATCTCCTGCGGCACGACCTTGCGCGCCTCGCTCGTGTGTACCTCGTAGGGCGGAATCACGGTAATAAACCGCAACTTGTCGCTTACCTCGTAGCGCAGGCACTGGGGCAGCGAGTCGGTCGGCGTGAAGGAGCAGACGGCGCCGCCCAGGATGGCGGGGGCGACGTTATCGGGATGGCCCTCGACCTCGGTGGCAATGCGAACGAGCTCGGCGCGGTCGACGGTGTGGCCCGTCAGTGCGGCGGCTGCCATGATGCCGGCGACGACGCAGGTTGAGCTTGAGCCCAGGCCGCGGGCGACGGGCACGTCGGTCTGGATGTCGATGGCGACGGGGAAGGCCGGCTCGCCCCATGCAGCCAGTGCATCGACAAAGCTCACGTAGACCAGGTTGTTCTCGTTTTGGAACTCTTCGGGGCAGCCCGTGATGGTGAGCTTGTCGGCGCGCTCAAAGGTGAAGTACGAGTAGAGGCTGACGGCCATGCCGAGGGTGTCGTAGCCGATGCCAAGGTTGGCGCTGGTTGCTGGGACGGTGATTTTGATCATGTGAGTCCTCCTGGCGTGCCTGGCTGTTTAGTTCGCTGCTCGGGCAGTCCTGCGCAAGACGGAAAGCACATTAAGTGCTTTCCTTTGCGTGCGGAACTCGCGACGAACTAAACAGCCAGGCACGCTGTGCGCGTTCGTCATCATCCCGGGGGTTATCTGATAAAAGAAAGTGCGCCGGCTTTCGCCGGCGCCTTGTAAGGGGTTTTAGTTGGTGGCCATCTTTTTGGCGGCGGACTCTACGTAGTTGGCCATGTCGGCTACGTCGCAGACGTCTTCGAAGCGGATGGGCTTGGACTCGAGTTCGGCGAGCTGGGTCGGGGCGACTGTGTTGGTGGCCTGCTCCAGTACGCGCATAGCCTCAAAATCGTCCTCGGGAACGTCGAGCCCCAGAGCGTCGCAGCAGGCGCGCGGGAACTTGTAGGGGCTGGCGGTCGAAAGCAGCACGCGGGCCTTGGCGCCCTCGGCGGGAGCGACCTGCTCAAAGACGTGATAGCCACAGGCGGTGTGCGGGTCGATCACGTAGTTGTTGGCGTCCCAGCAGTTCTTGATGGCGGCACGGACCTCGTCCTCGCTGGCCCAGCCGCAGCCAAACACGCTCTGAATCTTGGCCAGCAGCTCGGCGGGAACCTCGTAACGGCCCGTCTGGGCAAGCTGCTCCATAAGGCCGGCAACGAGCTCGCAGTCACCATCGGACAGGAAGTACAGCATGCGCTCCAGGTTGGAGCTAATAAGGATGTCCATCGACGGCGAGATGGTCGTGAAGAACGGGCGGTTACGGTCGTAAACGCCGGTGGTCAGGAAGTCGGCCAGCACGTTGTTCTTGTCGCTCGCGACGATGAGCTTGGCGACGGGTAGACCCATACGCTTGGCGTAGTAGCCGGCCAAGATATCGCCAAAGTTGCCGGTGGGCACGCAGAGCTCTACGGCGTCGCCAGCCTCGATAGCGCCGGCGCGCAGCAGCTGCGCATAGGCGGCAAAGTAGTAGACGACCTGCGGCACTAGGCGGCCGACGTTGATGGAGTTGGCGCTCGAGAGCACGGTGCCGGCGGCCTCCAGGCGCTCGGCAAGCTCCTTATCGGCAAAGATGCGCTTGACGGCGCTCTGGGCGTCGTCGAAGTTGCCACGGATGCCGCAGACGGCGACGTTGTCGCCCTCCTGCGTGGACATCTGCAGGTTCTGAACGCGGCTGACCTTGCCCTCGGGATAAAAGACGGTGATGCCCGTGCCCGGAGCGTCGGCAAAACCGGCGAGCGCGGCCTTGCCTGTGTCGCCCGACGTGGCGGTGACGATCATGATGCGCTCGGCGCCGCCGTCCTTGGCGGAGGTGCGGGCCATCAGGCGGGGGAGCATCTGCAGGGCGACGTCCTTAAAGGCGCTCGTGGGACCGCCAAAGAGCTCCATCACATAGGTCTGCGGGGCGTCGGCGCCCGGTGCTGCGTCGAGTTTGACGAGCGGCGTGACCTCTTCGCTCGCAAACGTGCCGCGGTATGCCTCGTCGACACACGCCGAAATTTCTTCGGCCGTGTAATCATTCAGTAACATTCCCAACACATCTTGAGCGATTTCAAAGTACGATTTATCTGCAAGCGAGCTGATATCGACCTGCTGGGTGCCGAGCTCGTCCGAGACAAACAAACCCCCGTCGGGAGCGATGCCGGTACGGATTGCCACCTTACTTGAGCACGATAAAGTGCGTCCTCGTGTACTATGATAAGTTCCCATATAACACTGCTCCTCGGATGCCTTGGTCCCAATCGGTGAAACCATGGTATCAGAGCGCGCAAAATAGGTTCGCAGAGGCTTTTTAGAAAGGTAACCTCAAGCCCATGATTAAGATTGCCAAGTTTGGCGGCTCGTCGGTCGCCGACGCCGAACACTTCAAGAAGATCAAGGCCATTGTCGACGCCGACCCTGCCCGCCGTTTTGTGGTGGTTTCTGCCTGCGGCCGCCGCTTTAAGGGCGACACCAAGGTGACCGACCTGCTCTACCTGGTTAACGCGCACGTTAAGTACCACGTGTCGTGTGAGGAGCTGCTCGAGGATATCGGCCAGCGCTACTTTGATATTGCTGACGAGCTAGGGCTCACCTATCCCATCCGCGAGGAGTTTGCGGCCTTTGCCGAGCGTGCTCGCTCCGGTGGCTACTCTACTGAGGAGCTCGTGAGCCGTGGCGAGTACTTCACCGCTCGCCTGATGGCCGAGTACCTGGGTCTGCCGTTCCTGGACGCCGCGACGGTCGTTGCGTTCCATCACGACGGTACGCTCAGCATGAACCGCACCTCTGAGCTGGTGCAGGAGTACGGTCAGCAGGGCGGCTTTGTTATGCCCGGTTTCTACGGCGCGACGCGTGAGGGCCAGATCAAGCTGCTCGACCGTGGTGGCGGCGATATTTCCGGCTCGATTCTGGCCAAGTGCCTTGGTGCCGACCTGTACGAGAACTGGACCGACGTTTCGGGCTTCTATTCTGCCGATCCTCGCATTGTGCCCGAGGCTCAGCCCATCGCCCGCGTTACCTACGAGGAGCTGCGCGAGCTTTCGTACATGGGCGCGAGCGTCCTGCACGAGGAGGCCGTGTTCCCCGTGCGCGAGGCCGGTATTCCGCTGGTCATCAAGAACACCAACGCGCCGCAGGACCCCGGCACCATCATTAGCGAGACGGCTGACGAGGGCGAGGCAGAGCCCATCATTACCGGCGTGACCGGCAAGCGCGGCTTTGTCGCCATCAACGTTGCCCGCGACCGCACCAAGCCCCGCGTCGGCTTTATGCGCCGTGCGCTTTCGGTCTTCGAGCGCTATGACGTCTCCGTCGAGCACATGCCCACCGGTGTCGACCGCTTTGGCGCCGTGGTGCAGGAGCAGGATGTGCACGACTCGCTGTACTCGCTCGTGGGTGACATTCAGCAGGAGGTCGAGCCGCTCGAGATCGAGGTCGTTGAGGGTCTGGCGCTTATCGCTACCGTAGGCCGCAACCTGCGCGGTCGTGCTGGCATCTCCGGTCACCTGTTTGGCATGCTTGGCCAGGCCGGCGTGAGCGTGCGTATGATTTCGCAGAGCTGCGACGAGATCAATATCATTATCGGTGTCGAGGAGAAAGACTTCGACCTGGCGATTCAGACCATTTACCGTGCCTTCTCCGATGAGAACGGTATTGTAAAGGTCTCCGACCTGGAGGCTTCCGCGCCGGTCGATCCCGCCTTGGCCGCGCTCCACAAATAGCTGCTATCACGCTAGATTTTTGGGTCATGTCTCAAAAATCTACAGCGGGGCGTTTCGTTTCGGTTTCGTTTCGACGGGGCGGGTTTTGTATCCGCCCCGTTCTTGTATAAACTGGGCAAGAATATCCGGCCTGCTTGGCGTGCGGGCGATAGCCACAACCTTTAAAGGGGGAAGCATGAAACAGTATACGGTTGCTATTTTGGGCGCGACGGGAGCCGTGGGCACCCAGATGCTCGAGTGTCTCAACGAGCAGGGGTTTCCGGTCGGCAAGCTCAAGCTGCTAGCGAGCGCGCGCTCTGCGGGCAAGACCGTCGAGTTCCGCGGCGAGCAGGTTGTGATTGAGGAGGCTTGCCCCGAGGCCTTTGAGGGCTGCGACATCGTACTCGGCGCTGCCGGCGACGATATCGCCAAGGAGCTGCTGCCCGAAGCCGTCAAGCGCGGCGCCGTCGTGGTCGACAACAGCCATGCCTTCCGCATGGACCCCGAGGTGCCGCTGGTCGTGCCCGAGATCAACGCCGACGACATCAAGTGGCATCATGGCCTTATCGCCAACCCCAACTGCGCGACCATCATCGGTTTGGTTCCCACCTGGCCGCTGCATCAGCTCGCCGGCGTGAAGCGTATGATCGTTTCGACGTACCAGGCGGCTTCGGGCGCCGGTGCCCCCGGTATGGCCGAGCTCGAGGCTCAGTTGGCCGCCCTGGGCCGCGGCGAGGAGATTCCCGAGCCGCGTGCATTTGCCGCCCAGCTGGCGAGCAACCTGATTCCGCAGATCGGCGGCGTCAAGGAGGAAGGCTTTACCTCCGAGGAGATGAAGCTGCAAAACGAGGGCCGCAAGATCATGCACCTTCCCGAGCTGCGCGTGAACTGCACCTGCGTGCGCGTGCCTGTGCTGCGCTCGCACTCCGAGAGCATTACGCTCGAGTTCGAGCGCGACATTACGGTCGAGGAGGCCCGCGCTGCGCTGGCTGCCGCTCCCGGCGTCAAGCTGGTTGACGATATGGCTGCCGAGGATGCGCACGATCGCTTCCCCATGCCGATGGATACGTCCGACCAGGATCTGATCTGGGTCGGCCGTGTGCGCCGCGACATCTCGAACCCTGAGGCCGCGCGCGGCATCACCTTCTGGTGCTGCGGCGACCAAATCCGTAAGGGCGCGGCAACCAACGCCGTCCAGATCGCTAAGCTGCTCTGCGAGTAGCGGCGGAGCCGTCCGGCGGGGGCCGGGCTTAGTTTTCAGAACGTCCTCGACCATGTGTGGCGCCTTGTCCTGCTCCTTCGGAGCCGCGGACAAGGCGCCACACTGGTCTGCGGAGTGTTCTGAAAACCAAGCCCGGCCCCCGCCTGCGGTGACGTTGCTGCGAGCTGCCCGCGATGGGGCCGTTGTTGGTTGGGGCCGCTGGGCTGATGTGGGGGCACGTGGTTGTTGCGGGCCCTGGTCCCGGCGGCGGCCTCGGCGCTTTGCGCCTGCCGCCTTGGGGGACTTTGGGGCGCGGCCGGCAGCTGTGGCGCGTTGCGCCTGCTGCCTGCGGGGACTTTGGGGTCGTGCGGCAGCTGCGGCGACGTCGTGCCTGCTGCCTTGGGTGACTTTGGGGTCGATTGGGGTTGTCTGCACAATTCGCGGTATTATGTTGCGGAGTTTTGAAAGGAGCCGCTGGTGGTCACGACGACATTTGCCTCGCCTTTGGGCGAAATCTTGCTTGCCGCTGATGGCCGCGGTCTGACGGGGCTTTGGTTTGAGGGGCAGGAGCACTTTGGTTCCACGCTTCTCCGGGAAGACTCCGAACATGTTGAAGGCGCCGACGCGGTTTCCGGTACCGGTGGGATGTCTTCGGTGAGTCCGGCAAATGGCGCGGCTTCTTCGGTGCTAGAGCGTTCTTGGGCTTGGCTGAATGCTTATTTTGCGGGGCAGGAGCCTCGGTTTACGCCGCCGTTGCATATGATCGGCACGGCGTTTCAGCGTGAAGTTTGGTTTGAACTGCTTTCAATTCCGCGTGGCGAGGTCGCTACGTATGGCGAGGTCGCCCAGCGTGTTGCGGCTCGACATCGTGTGCCGGGAAACGAGGCACCCGTCGTGTCTCCTCGTGCGGTGGGGGCTGCGGTTGCGCGTAATCCCATTTCGATAATCGTGCCGTGCCATCGCGTGGTCGCGGCAGACGGATCGCTCAACGGATATGCCGGCGGGCTTGATCGCAAGGAATGGCTGCTTCGGCTTGAGGGCGCGTACGAGGAATAACGCCAGGGCACTTTGCATGACGAAGGCGCCGCGAAGGGACGAGCCGCTGTCCTTTCGCGGCTGGCATGCGTCCAAGCGCTCGGCATCTGCGCCTTAAGTTTGGCTAAGCCATATCCTGCGCATTTGAAAACACGAAGGTTGAGCAGCTGAGGCTGCGCTAAGGCAGCTGGCGGTGCGCTATTATCGGCAGCATCAAAACCTGTATAGCCGTGCGCCAAAGGAACAACTATGAAGCTGATGCTTGCCGAGGACGAACCCGGCCTCTCCCGCGCCCTTACCGCGATTCTTCAACATAGCGACTACGAGGTTGACACCGCGCTCGACGGTCTGACGGCGCTCGAATATCTACTCGCCAACGACTATGACGCCGCAATCCTGGACATCATGATGCCCGGCATGGACGGTATCGAGGTACTCAAGCGCACACGTGAGGCCGGCAAACGCTTGCCCATCATCATGCTTACGGCCAAAAGCGAGGTGTCCGATAAGGTCGAGGGTCTGGATGCCGGTGCCAACGATTACCTGACCAAGCCGTTTGCCGCCAAGGAACTACTTGCGCGTATTCGCGCCATGACGCGTGCCGCGACGGCAATTGACGCCACGACGCTCAGCGTGGGCAACGTGCGCCTCGACACGGCATCGTGCACACTCGTTGGCCCTTTGGGCGAGGAGCACCTGGCCAATCGAGAGTTTCAGCTTATGGAGCTCTTTATGCGCAACGCCGGCACGCGCATGCCCACCGAGCGTCTGATGCTCGAGGTTTGGGGTGAGGACGCGCCCGAAGGCGCCAACGTGGTGTGGGTTTATATCTCGTACCTGCGCAAAAAGCTGACGGCGCTTGGTGCCAACGTTGCCATCCGCGCGTCGCGCAATCAGGGATATTCGCTTGAGGTTGTCGAGGAAGGCGAGCAGGCGTGAGCGTGCGCACGTGGTGCGAGCGCATGACGGAGCGGGTTCACGTCGCCTCGAGTAGTGCGGGGCGGGCAAATTCTGTTGATGCATTGGGCCGCCGCCTGCGTCGCAAGTTCATCCTGGTTGCCATGGGTGCTGTGACCGTGGTGCTCACGCTCATCATTGCCGGCATCAATGTCGTTAATTACTCGCATGTCTGCAAAATGGCCGATGCGCGTCTGGACTATATCCTGGCGGGCAAGGACGGCATCGATTGGGGGGACGAGCCTAAAGGCGATCCCGCTAATGGCAAGGATGCCGGCGATGGCCAAGCGGGCGTTCGCATCGGGCACTTCGAAGGCATGACGGCGGAGTCTCCCTTCGACACGCGCTACTTTACGGTGACGATTGACGCCGGACAGGTTGCCGATGTCAATACGGCCCGCATTGCCGCGGTGGGTGCCAAGCGCGCCGCCAGTATTGCCGCCAAGTTGCATTCCAAGGGTTGGGTCTCGGGTTTTTCTGGCAATTATCGCTATACGACCGACGTTCAAGACGATGAGACCACCTATGTGTTCGTGGACTGCTCGCGCGAGCTTGCAAGCTTTTATTCGTTTTTGAGCGCGAGCGTGGCAATCAGTTGCATTGGCTGGCTGGCGGTGTTGGCAATTGTGGCGGGTGCCTCGGGCGCGGTGATTCGACCGATAGTCGAGAGCTACAGCAAGCAAAAGCGCTTTATTACCGATGCAAGCCACGAGATCAAGACGCCGCTGGCTGTAATTGACGCCGCCAACGAGGTGCAGGAGATTGAGAGCGGCGAGAGCGAGTGGACGCAGAGCATTCATGAGCAGGTCGCGCGGCTGACGGCGCTGACGGAACGCCTGGTATTTTTGGCGCGCATGGACGAGGGCTCTGCCGGCTTTACCATGGCGGCGATCGATCTTTCGGAGGCCGTGGACAAGGCCGCGGCGCCGTTTGAGTCGGTGGCGGTTTCGCGCGGTAAGCGTTTGTCGATGTCGATTGCGAGTGGCGTGCGTGCCCATGCCGATGCTGCGGCGGTGGCGCAGGTGGTTGAGCTGCTTCTGGACAACGCCACGCGCTATGCGAGCGAGGGCAGCGTGATTGAGCTGAGCCTGCGTGCCGTTTCGCGCGTTCAGGGTAAGGGCGCCACCGAGCTTGTCGTATCGAACGCCGTGGACGAGCTGCCCGAAGGCGACCTAAATCGATTGTTCGACCGCTTCTATCGTACGGACGTGTCGCGCAGCTCCAAGACGGGCGGCTCGGGCGTGGGCCTATCCGTGGTGCGTGCCATCGCCGAAGCCCATGGCGGGAGCGCTTCTGTCTGCGGCCACGGTAACCAGATCACCTTCACCGTCCGCCTCTAAGACCTGCCAAAAAGGGACAGGTTTGTTTTGGCAGGTTTTATCTGGAGAAACGTCGACGGAGGAGGCTGTGGGCGGAAACTGTGTCCCGGTTTGACGCCTCGGAATGGGATGAGCTTTCCCCTTGGAGGGCCTAGCGGAAACTGCGCCCCGGTGTATCTGCCGGGCGGCTTCCTACGCCCGCTCCTGCAGGGCGTAGATCGATTTGTCCATGTTGAACAGATAAGCCACAACGCAGACGATGAAGAACATCGGCAGATTACCGAAACCGAAGACCTCGCAGCCAATGAGGATCGGCGCGAGCAGC
>ERZ1034969.991-NODE-991-length-13203-cov-28.628080_pt1 | contig 13203 bp, 9 predicted proteins | sample MGYA00520624_ERZ1034969 | MGnify/ENA primary metagenome ERZ1034969 (study PRJEB33766, sample SAMN09781776) | gut metagenome | biome: gut microbiome | host: Homo sapiens | place: Madagascar | study: EMG produced TPA metagenomics assembly of the PRJNA485056 data set...
CTGAAAAGACGCCGTGTATCTCGGCTATCGATACGACGAACTTTGCGCGCCAGATTGTGCTCGACTTTGAGTTTGCGCCGGTGCCAAAGCAGCGCCAGCGCCGCGGGCTGCGCAACGAGATTATCGAGGTCGGCGCCGTCAAGCTCGATAACCGCGGCAATGTGATGGGCGAGTTCTCGCAGTTTGTGCAGACGGAATATGCCGAAGGCGTTGCGTATCCCGTCCGCGAGCTCACGGGGATATCGGCCGTGGACACCGCGATGGCCGATCCGCTCTACACGGTGATAAAAAGGCTCGGCGATTGGATCGGTCGCTACTCCGCCCAGGTGGTTTGCTGGAGCGGGGCGGACCGCCGGCAGCTTGTGACCGAGTGTCAGGCAAAGCATATCGACCTTGCTGCCTTTCCTACGGATTGGGCCGATTCGCAGGCGTTTTACACCTCGATCATGGATGCGGGAAGCCACGGGTGTGCCTCGTTGAGTGACGCGGCAACGTGGTTTGGCATCGATTTTGATGAGTCGATGGGTCACGCCCATAGTGCCCTCGCTGACGCACGCGTGACCGCCAGGCTGCTCAAGCAGGTGATCGACGGGGACTATCGCGTGAGTCCGCGCGCCCAGGAGATCCGCCAGCGATGGGGGATGGGCGAGCGAGCCCAGACGCGCCTTTCCAACAAGTGCCCCGAGCTGGGAGATCTGCTGCTGAAGTTGAAGGCGGAGGGGAGGTAGGGGCGCTCTTTTAGCGGTAGGCAGAAGGAATAGTTGCGCGAAGGATTCCAGAATCGGCAGCAGATGACTGTGTTCTTGATGACATTCAAGGACACGCTGACGCCCGCCGAGACCAAGCAGATCGAGAGCGCGGGCATCGAGATGACATCCATTATCGAAGAGCGGCTTGCCAACATGATTTGCTGGATGGACAGGTGGAGACCCGTGACGCTGCGCGCGCTATCGTGCACAATGAGGTACACAAGCTGCCAGAAGCGAGCTGTCCCGATGAGGTTCTGATTAACAGCATCACCGAGATTTTCGAGTACTTTTACGAGAGGGATTTGGCGGCGAAGGGCAACCTGATTTTGCGCGTTTTCAGGAGGAAATCGGTATGGCAGACGAGCTTGTTTTTACTGGTGGCGAGGTGGTTTACACCATGTCGCAACTGCCCCAAGTCACATCTGTGCCGTTGAACGGCAGCGCCGCGCTGATTGGTTTTAAGGATGCTCCCGATGGGGAGGAAGTACTCTTTTATTTTGACCCTCGGGCCGAAAAGGCTACGAAGCTCGACTATGAACTTGCAGCCGTTAGCGGGCTCCTTACGGGCGCGTTGAATATCCTATGGCAGAAAGACTTCAACCTTGAGGGTGCCAAAGAGTGGAGCGACGAGAAGGTTGGCAAATTCGTTCTTATGGTTGCCAAGTCTGCGGGTATGACAAAGGCGGATGCAACTCTAGAAGACGCTATCCGCTTTTTGGAGAAAGAGTTTCCTTTTGTCGCGGACAAACTTACTGCCGAGTTTGGCGGCGGGCTCCAACATCATCTGCGGGATTTCTCGCACCACCCGAGTTTGGTTGGCCTTGCGTGTTCGATTCTCTCGCAATTCACGGGCAAAGGCTATGGCACCGATACGGTCGGCCGGTTTGTCGCTTTTGACCTGCCTGCCGCCGTCTTCGATCCCGACTGTCCACTTATAGGTAGGAACGTTCCAGAGAAGATCGCGTTTGGCACTCTGTTCTGGGCGATGCATCTTGTGAGCGACATGGCGGGGTCTAGCTCCAACCCCGGTAAGGGGACGGGCATTCCCGGCGTCGTGCTGTCCCTGCTCAAAGAACTTTCTTCCCTGCCTGTATTTCAAAACGTGAAGGTTGCTTATAAGGATCAGACTATTTACATTCAGCTATGGATCTCAAAGCTGTTTAACGGAACGGCGCTCAGAACCGAGGACGGTAAGCCCATTCGCTTCGACCTTCGGACGGAGGTCGGTCTTCTCGATCAGGCTTTAAGCCAGGTGCTGGCAGTTGTGGCCAACGAGGTTATCGTTCGCTGTCTCTACATGCTCTCAAGGCTCAAGGACGAGCTAGAGCGTTGTGAAGTGAGCAAGGTCTCCGACTTGCACAAGCTCAAGGCTTCGCATTTTATGCCCTATAACAGCAGGGCCCTCACTCGCATGGTCACGGTTTCGAGCACTTCGTTCGTTCTTGCAAATCTGGCGACGGCGGCGGTCAGGGCGGGTTTCGAATGCAGAGGAAGCAAGGTCGTTTTCGCCCAGAAGCTTTTCTTGCGAATTAACTACGTCGGGGTTGGGCGCTTCGCGTTTGCCCTCCATGCCGACTGGGGTTATATAGCGGAGGAAATGTCCGAGGCTTGGGCTGAGCGCGCCAGGCACCGCCAGGATATTTTCGATGGATTTCATTTTTATAGCCTAGATAGAGAGACGACGAGGATTGCCTTCTCGCTGAAGCTTGCCGCCATCAACTACGACTGCGGGAACGAGAAGAACAAAGCGCGCGAAGGGGAAAAGAGGAGCTGGGCCCGCGCGTGGCAGGATTCGGTCGCGGATGGCCTAGGCATTGATGCGGACGGCTACTTTTTGAGCGAGGAAGATGCGTATGGAGCCCTTGAGGCTATTTCGCGACAGCGAGGCGGCAAGGTGCGCGCCCTGCTGGTTGCACAGGAGCTAGTCGAGTTTTGCCTCTATTCGCAGTTAGGAGATGAAGAGAAGAAGGAATACAAAGGTTTGAAGGAGAGTAGGTCTTGGGTTAAAGATGTATTTCCCCGGAGACAAGAAGCGGTTGATTTGGACGCCATACGTTCCCTCGAGAAACGTTGCGGGACGCACGCACGTGAGCTTTCGGGTACATTGCCAAAGCTCTTGGCGGGCGGTGTCATTGTCGTGGCGGCGGCCGTAGGCACAGGAGGAATGGCCGCGGTATTCGCTCCGAATATTGCTATCGGCATCTTCGGAGGCTCGTTTGTCGGCCTCCACGGAGCGGCGCTTGTTAATGCGAGCCTTGCTGCGGCTGGCGGCGGAGCCTTGGCCGCCGGCGGCATGGGCATGGCCGGTGGCACTGTTCTGATTACGGGCAGCGGCGCCGCGCTTGGTCTATTGGGTTCCGGCGGCGTTGCCTTGGCGGCATCGATGGGGGAGAACTATGCGCAGTTCGTGCTCGTTGAATGTTCGAGGCTCCTTGCTTTTCTTGATGTGGCAACTGATCGCTGCCCGCATGAGGGGGCCATTTTGGTACGGAAGGCGGCCGAGGCCGTGCAGCGCAGCATCGCTGGTGTTGAGGAGGATGTCGAGAAGGAGAATGGAAAGGGGGACCGCAAAGATGGCGGGTTGCTTAAGCAGTTGAAGAAGGGCCTTGGGTATTTGTCTTCAACCCTTAAGCAGATCGAGAAGATGCAGAAGCGCCTTGGTGCCGCCGGTGAGAGTGAGCCGTTCAACAGTTTGCCGGCATCAGCTGATGAATAGGGTCACTGCATATTGATGGCCCCGGGAATGACCTGTGCTTCAAGTCACTGGGGCTCAATTTGTTTTTAACGCAAGCTTTATGCCGGTGAGCTTGTGTTCGATGCCATTTGTCGAGGCTGAGTGCAGGTCGGCGACTTGCTCGATGTCCGATTTGCCCTTCGATCAGTTCTTGTCGAGCTCCTTTAGGCGGGAGAGGCGGCGATCTAGATATCCGCTCTTGGCATATGAGACAAGAAGCCCGTAAGGCTGTGGCAATATCAAAGGCTCTGTTAGACCAACATTGACATATAGGTGATGCCACCGTGGTATAATAGCCGTAACCACAACGGCATTGGAGCATTATGAACGCCGAAGACCTGGTCATCACCTTCAAGAAGAACATGGCGAACCTCAGCAAAACCGAGCGCCGCCGCGCGATCGAATCCGTCAGGGACGTGATCCGCGCGGCGATGTTCGATGATGCGGCCGGCTCCGACTATGAAATCGAATGCTGCCCGCGGTGCGGATCCGTCGCAATCGTGAAGAAGGGTAAATCAAAGAACGGCGAGCAGCGCTACCTCTGCCGGGGCTGCGGCAGAACCTTCGGCATGGGCAGCGAGTGCATCCTAGGGACGAGCAAACTCCCGAAGGAGACCTGGATGGCCTATGCTGTTGATGTTCACTAAGAAGTGGTCCGAGTGATCACTGGGAAATGAGCACCGTGAGCACGAAAAATTGAGCAGTTTAAGCTGCCGTATGGTTTTCCCGGGCGGTTACTCTGGCGAGCCCGCCCGGGAAGGATGGAGGAGATGACCGTGCCCCTGGACACAGTGAATGATATACGGTCGATGGATGCCGCCGGGCGCTCGAGGTCCGAGATCGCCCGAATGCTCCACGTGAGCCGGAACACCGTGGCGAAGTACGCCGACATGAAGGACATGTCGCCCGCCGCGCCGATGCCCCGGAGGAGGGGCGGGCCCGCGCTCGAGGGCAACGAGGAATGGGTCGCGGGCGTTCTCGAGGCCGACCTCGGGGCCCCGAGGAAGCAGCGCCACACCGCCAGGCGGATCTACGATTCCAAGAACCGCTCCGAGGGGACCATCAACCGGATCGACACCGTCCATTCCCTCCTCGGCGCCTTCATGGAACCGTTCAGGGGCGTGTCGGCGAAGCACCTTGGCGCCTACCTCGCTTGGTTCAAGTGGTGCCGAACCTTCATGGCGACTGATTCCGGCACCGCGGAGCGCACGGTCGCGTGACAGCTCGCGAACGGCGTATGCAGAAGCCGTATCCGCGACATATTCAACGTCCTGCCGCCCTATATGGACTACTGGGTCGCATCCGCCGCATAGAGACGATAAAATGGTTGCACCGTGATATACTAGGAAAGGTACAACCATGCCGTCGAACATACCCGCCACGACAATTCGCATCGAACCGGAGGTCAAGAGGGAGGCCACGGTCATCCTGGACGAGCTCGGGCTGTCCATGTCCACCGCCGTCAACGCGTTTCTCAAGGCGCTCGCACGAGAAGGCGGGATGCCGTTCGAGATGAAGGTCAAAACTCCTGCATCTGACGGAAAAACGGTGAGATAGTTGGCAAATCAACTTGAAACGCAGCTGACACTGGCCTCTGCGCTCGGATTGTCGGAGCTGTCGAAAACCGCAATCATGCGCGGGCTCTTCTCGCTGGACGGTGCTCAGATAAAATATTCCTTCCGCAGGACGAAAAGCTATCAGATCAGCGATCCCGAGGAAAAGGTCAGGGCCGACACCATAGCGTTTCTGGTCCTGTCGAAAGGCTATGATTCGCGAAAGATCGATACCGAGGTGGAGGGCTCGCATAACGATTTCGCGGATATCGTGATCTACGAAGACGACAGATGCACGAAGCCCTGGTTAGTCGTCGAGAACAAAAAAGAGGGCGCGACTCCGGCTGAAAAGGCGGAAGGGGAAGCGCAGGCCTTCGCCAATGGTATCGCGCTGGGCGCAAAATACACCATGAAGGACTACGGCGACGAGTCGTGCGTCTGGCAGCTCGAGGGCTTCGGCGCTAGGGAGCGCAGGAGAAATAAGCTGGGCGATAGAGAACTTCTTCCGAGAAACTATTCTCAGGATATGGTGTATCCGCTTCACGCAGGCACGGAAATGGATATTAAGCCGGCGAGCGCCTTCGATATCAGCATCGCCATCAGGCGCGCACACTCCATCATTTGGGCTGGAGGAAAACGCGATCCGCTATCGGCTTTCGATGAGTGGAGCAAGCTGATGTTCGCCAAAGTCCGCGACGAGCGCTACACGCGAAACGGCCACCCTCGCTCGTTCCAAGCGGGAATCAACGAGCCCGACTCGGCTATCGCCACGAGGGTCCACAAGCTATTCAGCGACGCCAAGGAACAAGACCAGGCTATTTTCCCGCGTGATGAGAAAATCGAGCTTCCGGACAGCAAAGTCGCCCAGGTCGTTCGCGTCATTCAGGAAATCTCCTTCATCGATACAGATTCCGACGTTATCGGAACGGCCTTCGAGGATTTCTTCGGATCGGTGTTCCGCGGAAGCCTTGGGCAGTATTTCACCATGAGGCAGATAGCGAGGTTCACAGTCGGGATGCTCAATCCCACGAGCGAAGATTACGTTCTAGATCCGACTTGCGGCTCGGGAGGCTTTTTGCTCGAAACCCTCCTTCAGGTATGGAACGATACCGATGCGGGCTTTGCCGGACAGGGGAACCTCGCGAGAATTAAATCCGATTTTGCCGCGCAGAACGTTTACGGAATCGAGATTCACCCGACTCTGGCTAGAATCTGCAAGATCAGCTTGCTCCTGCATCACGATGGACACACGAACATCGAGGCCGACAAGAGCTGCCTCAGCCCGAACCTGAGTAAGCCGAGACTCCAGAAGGATCGCCAGTTTGACCTGATTGTGGGCAATCCGCCCTTCGGAACCAAGGTAGCAAATGGAGATGAGGATCAGCTTGATGGCGCATGCCTAGATGACTTCGTCCTGGGCTGCGGAAAGCAGTCAATACAGTCGGAACAAATCATCCTGGAGAAAAGCGTTTCCTGGCTCAAGCCGGGCGGCAGGCTCGGCATGGTCCTGCCCGATGGTGTTCTCAACAACAGCGGGTCTCAATCAAATTGTCCAGCCCTTCGTGAATGGCTCTTTAAATCAGGGAGGATACTGTCCGTGATTTCTCTGCCAGACTTCGCTTTTCGCAGGTCAGGCGCCACGAACAAGACTTCGATATTGATCTTTGAAAAGTTTTCCGACCTAGAATCGGCTAAATTGAACAATCAACTGGAAGCCTGTGAAGGAGATATTGCGGCTGCCCTCGTGAATAGCGGGCTGGACTATAACATCTTTTTCGGAGAAGCGTCCCATATCGGATACACGCCATCCGGTCGCCCTGATCCTCGAAACGACCTTTATGTCGCCGACGAGAACGGCTATCTTTCAAACGATCAGACTGGCTCGATATTGGGAGAGTGGAACGTCTGGGAAGAAAACGGAGCGGTTTCCGACCCGAGATGCGTCGTCGAGAAGGCTTCGTCGGTATGGAGAAGCCATTCGAGTCATAGAGTAGACCCGAAATACCATGTCTACATGGCCCATAAGGGCGATTACATGCCGCAGGGCTGGTCTTCTGCACCCATGATGGACCTTGTGAAACGGATGAGAAGGAACGTGGACTTCGGTGAAGATCCGATGAAGGAATACAAGGTCTTGACTCTTTCCCAAACTGGCGTTGCAAGGCTTAGGGAGCCAGGCGTTGGAAACAATCCTCCCGAATGGCGAGGGATGTATTTCTACGACTCAAGCAGCGACTGGTTTGAGGTAAGAACCTCCGACATCGTCTACTCCGGAATCGATCTTTGGAAGGGCGTCGTATGTTTCGTCACCGAGGAATTCGACCATGCTCTCGTAACGCAAGAATATCCGATCTTGCGGGTCAAAGACCCCAACGTCATCGATCCGGAGTTCCTGTCGATACTCCTTAGAAGCCGCCGATTCCAAAAGGCATTCCGCGCCATCAACACCGGCCACAGCAATCGAAGGAGAACGCAGTCTTCTGACTTTGGGAAGGTGCTCGTCTATTACCCTCCCATAGAGAAGCAGAAGGAGATTGCCTTAAAGGTGCGAAATGCACGGGAGAATATCGCGAAGGCCTATATTGGCGTTTCCGACGTCGAAAACGAACTTGATGCCATCTTACATGCGGATGACGAGTGGGATGAAACGACAGAGTCCTAACGATTGACTTATTCGAGCTTGAACGTATCGCCCCTTTGCTGAATTAAAATCCGGCAAAGGGGCGAATATTTTGCAATTACAAAAAAATGATTGGCCAAGATGTCATTTATGGTCTACCAGAGCCATATCAAAAGGCATACACAAGTGTCAGTCTTTTGACATCGTATGATTTTGGGGAGTGGTGCGCAGCGATCGCGCTCCACCATGACGGCGTAAGCGTTTGCTTACGTTGTAAAATCTAACGATATGAGCATCCCGGTTGCTTCTGTGCTTCGATGTTCTCGTCTTTAGCTCCCTCCACTTAGTGGAGGACTGACGGTAAGTGACGTAAACAAGAAAAGGGGGCAACCGCAAATGAAAGCAACCGAGGCGAATCTGCTCGACCTTATGGGCGTGGCGAAGATGCAGTTCGTCATTCCCGTGCACCAGCGAGTTTACTCATGGAGCGAAAAAGAGTGCGAGGTGCTTTGGGACGACGTCATGCGCGCTGGCCGTGATGGCGTATCGCACTTCGTGGGGTCGATGCTCTATATCCCCGAGTCCGATAGCTCTGCTACGAGTATCTCGCGCGTGCTTCTGATTGACGGGCAGCAGCGCCTGACGACGTTTTCGCTGATGATTGCTGCCTTGGCTGACTACCTGGAGAGTAATCCCGACAAGGCTGGCTTCCTTGGCGATCTCAAGATTTCGGCGCTGCGGAAGAACTACCTCTTTAACGATGATGACTACAACGGTCTGGCGCGCTATAAATTGGTGCTCTCGCAGGACGATAAAGAGACGCTGTTCTCCATCGTGTCTGGGTCTCCCGTGCCGGATGAAAAATCGGATCGCATCGTCGAGAACCATGCGTTCTTCCGTGAAAAAATGCGCGGGAAATCATTCGATCCGGCAAGGCTTTGGGCGGGGCTAAACCGCGTGCAGGTCATCGACACTAAGCTCACCGCTGGCGTTGATAATGCCCAGCTCATATTTGAGTCTATGAACTCCAAAGGCAAGCCGCTTACGCCTATTGACCTCATTCGGAACTACGTCCTTATGTCGCTTCCCAACGACGAGCAGACCAAGCTTTACGAGGGCTACTGGCATCCGCTCGAGCGCTTGTTCGGAAAAGGCGGCGAAGAAGAGTTCAATGCATTTATCTGGTACTGGTTGTGGCTCAAGGTTCCCAATAGGATGCCGAAGGAAAACGAGGCCTACTACGAGTTCAAACGCTATTTCGCTGACGACTACGATGGGGATGCCGAGGGCCTGCTGAAGGAGCTCCGCGAATATGCGCAAAGATATGCCAGGTTGTTCCTTGGCGAGGAGAAAGACGAGGGTCTGCGCCGAGTGTTCGGCAGAATCGTAAGCCTTGACGTGAAGCAGATTAGGCCCCTCTTAATGTTGCTATATTCGGTTTACGAGGGGAATAGGCTAGACCGCAATGCATTTCTTCGTGTTTGCGAGACCATCGAATCGTTCCTGTTTAGGCGCGCGGTTTGCGGCAGACTTACCACGGGCCTAAATAATTTCTTTGCCGGCATGTATCGCAATCTCGAGCAGCAAGACGATATCGAGGAGTACGTTACGGCGATGCTCCTTATCCACAGCAGCGGCATGACGGCGTACTTCCCGACTGACGAGCATTTTGTTGATGAGTTTAAGACGCGCGACTGCTATAACCGCTTCTCCAAGAAGCGCTATTACCTAGAGCGCATGGAGAACTGGCACCACCCGAAGGAGCCGATCTCGGCTGACAATTACCAGATCGAGCACGTCATGCCCCAGACGATCGATGATGAGCACGGTTGGAAAGAATCGCTTGGCGAGAACTGGGAAGATATCCACGACAGGCTGTGCAACAACTTGGGAAATCTTACGCTGACGGGCTACAACCAGGAGTACTCAAACCGGTCGTTCTCGGACAAGCTCAATCTTGCCGATGTGGGGTTCAAGTGCAGCCCGCTGTATCTGAACAAATCGATTGTTTCGCATGAAGCATGGGGTGAAGAGGAGATTAGGCAGCGCGCGGATGAGCTGGCTAAAGAGGCATGTGAGATATGGAAGTACCCCGACCTTCCGGCAGACGTCGTCGACAAGTATCGCCCTTCCCGCGGGGAGTCTGACGAGGCGCCTGTCTGGACTCTGCAGGAGAATCACCCCACCTTTGCCGAAGGCGAACTCAACCAGAAGCTTTTCGATGAGGTATGCGAGTCCGTTCTGAGTGGTAACCCGTCGTGGGAGTCCTATATAGCCAAGTACTATGTAGGCTTCGGGTCGGGCAAGCGAAAACTGCATGCCGTGTTAGAGGGCAGGACCAGCAGCGGTGGTTGGATTGCCGTCGGCCTGGCAAAGAGCGTGGACGACCTGATTGATCCAGAGGACATGTGTCAGGACAAACGTACGCAGGGTGGATTTGGCCCAGGGCTACCGACCTATGTTGCTCTTCGGAATGCCGATGACATTCCCGCGGTACTTGATCTTATAAAGCAGTGCTAGACAAAAAGGCGATGGATTGTGGCCGGCTTTTCAGCGGGTGGCAAGAACAACGTTCTGTCAAATAAATGAAACCACTCTGACACTTGTGTATGTCAAAAGGCATACACAAGTGTCAGTCTTTTGACATCGTGCGGCTTAAAAGTTGCATACGCCGTCGGCAATGAGCTTCCAGATCAAGGGTTTGCGCGAGTCGTCTCCGAACGGCTTGATCTGCTGCAGTACGTGCGGGTCGCCGGCTATTGTCGGCCCACATTTGGAAAAAGTCTCGAAATCAGCCGTGCAAAATTACGGAAAAGTGTCGAAATCGGCACCTCAAAAGTACGGAAAAGTGTCAAATCAACCGTCCTACAATTACGGAAAAGTGTATCCTAATGCTTAACCAGCACGTAATAAGGGGTACGCTTATGCTACAAAGAAAAGCGAAAGCACAGTTTGAATCTTGGCTTGCTTCGTCGCCCAACAAGGCTCTTTTGGTCAAGGGCGCCCGACAAGTGGGAAAGTCATATCTGGTCAACGCGTTTGCAAGTGAATCGTTCGAGAACGTCGTGACGTTCGACCTTATCGCCGACACGTCCGTGCGCGATTCGTTTTTGGCGGCAAAAAGTGCGGACGACCTTCTTATGCGTATGTCTATCGCTGCGACGCAGCCGATGGTTGCGACCAAGACCGTCGTGGTTATCGACGAGGTGCAGCGATGCCCCAACGTGGTGACGTTTATCAAATACCTCGTACAGCGCGGCGACTTTCGCTACATCCTCACCGGATCGCTCCTTGGCGTTGAGCTCGAGGGCATCGACTCGCTGCCGGTGGGGTATGTCGAACAGGTCCAGATGTACCCGCTCGACTTTGAGGAGTTCTGCTGGGCAAATGGCGTTGGCGCCAGCGCGTTTGACATGCTCAGGGGTTGTCTAAAGGACGAAAGGGAACTCCCTGATTATCTGTACGATCGACTACTCGACCTGTTCCATCAGTTCGTGGTGGTGGGAGGCATGCCCGATGCGGTCAATTCCTTCTTGGCGACGCGCAATGTTGATGAGGTGCGAAAGATCCACCGCGATCTTCATGCCCTGTATCACGATGACATTGCAAAGTATGCTCCGCCGGAGCTGCGCCTGGTTATTCGCGATATATACGATTTGATTCCCAGTGAGGCCGGCTCCAAGAACAAGCGATTCAAGCTGTCGTCGATTAGCGGCGTTAAGCGCTTTTCGCAGGTGACGGACCATTTTCTCTGGTTGTCGGAAGCGGGTGTCGCGCTTCCTGTCTATAACGTAACGGCACCGGTGGCACCCCTTTTAATGGGGGAGCAGCGAAACCTGTTTAAGCTGTTTTACTTGGACACCGGAATGCTCATGTCAACGTATTCAAAAAAGGTCGCTCAAGGCGTTTTTGATGGCGAGGCAGAAGACGCCTTTGACATGAACATGGGAGCGGCGTTTGAGGGCTTTGTTGCCCAAGAGCTCAAGGCCCATGGATTCAGATTGCGCTACTTTACGTCCAAAAAGGTCGGCGAACTCGATTTTGTCGAGGAGACGCTCGACGGGGAGGTGCTCGCCATCGAGGTTAAATCGGGCAAGAGCTTTAAGTCCCACGCGGCGCTCGATAACGCGCTCGAAACGAAGGGCTACGGAATCGATCGCGCCCTGGTGCTTGCGGAATGTAATCTTCACCGCGATGGTGACGTGCTGTATCTGCCCATCTTTATGGCAGGGCTTTTGGAGCCGTAACGCGTTGCCGGCTTTTACAGTCTCCCTGCGTCCTCATTATTCGTCTCCGTCGTTGGGGTCGCCCTTGAGGGTGTTGATGTCCAGGTACTGGTTGTCGTCCTCTTTTTCCTGCGTTGCCGATTCGGACGCGGTGGGGCCGCGGAACAGCTGGAATCCCTCAAACGCGATCACGCCGAGCAGAGCGATGATGATGGCGATAAAGACAACCTTTGCCGCCTGCGAAAACTCCGAAAAGCGCGGCGATTCTTCTTCGGTGTGGTAATCGGCAGCGCGCTTATCGTCGGCACCGTGGGTATACGACGATGCCGAGGCTGCCGTTACGCTCGCTTGGTTGTAATCGGGAGCGGGTGCGGCGGCAAACGGGTCGCGAGAATAGCCGCTCGACGTTTGGCCGTAATTCTCGGTTTCGATGCGGCCGGCGCGAGGCTGTTCGCTCGGGCGGTTGGCATATGCTGCTGTGTTGTCGTATGCGGAGTCGCGTTCCTCGGCAGCCGCAAACAGCGGGTTGACCGGAATATCGAGCGCCGGCATGTTGCCCGAGGTCTCGTCCAGATCTGCCGCCGCCCAGGAATTAAAGGCAAACTGGCGGTTGGAAAGATCATCCAGATCCATGACAGGCGGCTCGAGCTCGGGCTCGGGAGCCGTGTATGCCGACCGCTGCGGGGCAGCGTAGCGAATCGTGCTGTCTGCCGTGGGGCGCTGTGCCGCTGCAGCGAGAAACGCCGCCGTCTCGGACGGATTGCTAGCAGGACGGGGTGCAGGGGCGGCTTTACCCGTCGCCTGCACGATGGGACGGGTGGCAAAGTCGTCCGCGGGCACGGATACCGGCGCGGGCGTGGCGGAAGGTGCGGGCTTTGCACTTGTCGGGCGAACCCCGCCGCCCATGAGTTCCTCGGCGGTCCAGGGACGGTCGCTCATCACGTCGTCGAGGCTCAGCGCAAAAAGGCCCTCTTCGCCCTCGTCAAACGCGTGTTTCGCATGCCTGGCGCCAGAAGCGGTGCCTCCGCGGCCGTTGCGTGATGCGTTGCTCGACCCCATCTTGTTCCATCCTTTCGAAATGCTCGCATTCATCGATTATATGGAACTTGCCTTGCGGCCGTCTCTCGGATTCGTGCATTCCAGAACTCGCGCCCAAAAGGGGAGGGGTGCGGGCGCGCTGACTATTTGTCGCCGGCGGCAGCCTTTGCCTCGTTGAGGTAGCTATAGAAGCTGTATTTGGAGATGCCAAAGAACTCGCAGGCGCGTTCGCTCGACTTGGAAATGAGGAAGGCGCCGCGACGGTCGAGGTAGCCAATGGCGC
>ERZ1034969.993-NODE-993-length-13187-cov-12.012412_pt1 | contig 13187 bp, 14 predicted proteins | sample MGYA00520624_ERZ1034969 | MGnify/ENA primary metagenome ERZ1034969 (study PRJEB33766, sample SAMN09781776) | gut metagenome | biome: gut microbiome | host: Homo sapiens | place: Madagascar | study: EMG produced TPA metagenomics assembly of the PRJNA485056 data...
CTCTTATACGCAGAAAGAAGTCTTGTAATCGATTCTTGGTGAAAGTGTGTGAAAAATATTCTTGGTACTTAGAAAGGCTTTTTATATTTTGGATAGGACAAATTCATAGCCACTTTATTCGTAAATTCTTTTATCGCAATATTCAAGGGGTGAATTTAGCTGAAGATGTGATAATATATAGTGGGTGTGAAATCCGTAATCCTTTGGAATTGAAAATTGGAAGGGGTAGTATTATAGGGGATAATGCAATACTTGATGCTCGTGCAGGATTGGAAATAGGTAGCAATGTAAACATTAGTTCTAATGTTAGCATATGGACATTGCAGCATGATTATCGTGACCCTGATTTTGCATGTACAAAGGAACATTATGGGCCAGTAAAAATTTCAGATAGGGCTTGGATTGGTCCTAATGTTGTCATATTACATGATGTAACCATTGGTGAAGGAGCTGTTGTTGCAGCAGGGGCCGTTGTTACAAGAGATGTGCCTCCATTTACACTATATGGGGGGGTACCAGCGCATTTTTTAGGAAATCGCCCCAAAAACATGAGGTATGTATTTAATGGAAACCCATGTCCTTTTATATAAAAGGCAATTTGATAGGATTGAATATTGGTTAAAATAAGTCGAATAATGAAAATATCGGTTATAACAATATCTTATAATGCTGCTAGTTGCATAGAAAGTACAATAAATTCAGTAATTGCTCAGAAGTATGATGATTTTGAGTATATTATTGTGGATGGTGTGAGCAATGACGGTACTTTAGATATTATCCAAAAATATGATAAGAGCATATCCCATTGGATAAGTGAGCCTGATTCTGGCATTTATAATGCAATGAACAAGGCTGTGAGAATGGCTAGTGGGGAGTATTGTATCTTTATGAATGCAGGAGATATATTTGCTAACCCTTTAGTTTTGAAGCAGGTGTCCTTCTTTCTCAATGATAACTTTGATTATCTTTGTGGCAATGAAATATCTTTGAAAGATGGAAAAGTGATAGATTATGTTGTTGCTCCAAAGTGTATTACAAAGAGTTTGCTAGTAAAACGTTCTTTAAGTCATCAAGCAAGTTTTATCAAACGAGAGTTATTATTGAGTTTTCCTTATGATGAGAAACTTAAACTTGTGAGTGATTGGAAATTTTGCGTAGAAACATTATTGCTGTATAAGAAAACGTATCGTTCTATAGATGTTGATGTTTGTAAATTTAATCATGATGGTGCGACATTTGCTCATTTAGATTTAGGTAGAAAGGAACGTTTAGAAGTCTTTCAAAAGTTCTTTCCTGATGAATATAATGGCGTTTCTCTAAAGAAGCAAAATTATGTGGCAAAAATAAAAAATGGTTTGGTAAGACGTTTTAGATGGAAGACAGATTTCTCTGCAATTAATAAAAAGGTAAAAACATTGAGTGGTTATGTGAAAGTGATGGGGGCGATAGGTATTGTTCCAATGTTAGGAAAATTGTTGCCTTGCAAATACGGAAATCTGTTAAAACATTATACTATCGTCAATTATTTAAAGAAGCATTATGGCTATATAATAGATGAAAATCGTGGTGTTGCAGGTCGAAATATTTCTTTTGGTGAGAAATATCCGATTTGGGTTTGTTGGTGGCAAGGTGAAAGGATGATGCCTTTAGTTCCTAAAGTATGTCTAGAATCTCTAAGGCAAAATCTGTTGCAAGATCAAGAACTTATCGTGATATCTAGTCATAATTATCGTGATTATGTAGAAATTCCAGATTATATTATAAAAATGTTGGACTCTAACCGTATTTCGATAACACACTTTTCTGATATACTTCGTTTTAGTTTGTTGTCTAAGTATGGAGGATTATGGATAGATTCTACCTGCTTGGTGACTCAAAAAATGATGAATTTAAGGAATTTGCAGTTCTTCACAAGTAAACAACAGTATTTGTCAGCGGATAGTCAGTATGTATCAGCTTTTCGTTGGGCTAGCTATTTGATAGGTGGAAATACTCTTTGTATATTTCAAAATATGAGAGATTTGTTTTTTGCTTATTGCAAAAATCAAAATGTCGTATTGGATTATTTGCTATTGGATTATTTGCTAGTGGTAATATATGAATTGTGTCCAGAGGCAAAACAAATTATTGATGAATTTCCTTATGACCAGGGGGATATATTACAGTTGTCAAGACTAATGAATGAAAGTTATTCAGATTCAATGATTTGGAAACTTCCAATTCATAAACTTTCTTGGAGGACGAAATATGAGCCTTATACTAAAAATGGAGAGTTGACTAATTTTGGCAAATTGATAGAGACATTGACCTTTTGAGATAGTATAAGTCATTTCTTTATATAGTAAAAACTTGATATGAAAGATTTAAATGGTAATATTATAAAATTGACAAAAATAGAGATAATATTAATGTCTATTTTTGTCATAATGTGTGGCTTCCCGAACAGTGAAATTTTACCTTATAAAACATTGGTAATTCTTCTAATATCTGTGCCTTTCTTGATAAAGGGAAAGGTTAAGATTGATAGGTCTCTAGTTCTTTTCTTGTCATCATTTTTGTTAGTGTTTCTATTGCAAAAATATTACTTTGGCGTAGTAAGTTCACAGTCTTTACAGCTTATTTATTCGGCATGGTTTGTCTGTACGTTATTAGGGGAAAAATTTAAATATGCCTATTTTAAAGCTATATATATATTATGTGTTATAGCCATTCCATGCTATATGTTAATGCAGATAAATTTAATTCCGAATATTGGCTTTCTAAATAATGATGCATACAAAGGTATATTTGTGTGGAGTGTTAGATGGAATGAAATTATACGTAATAGAAATTGCGGTCCATTTTGGGAGCCTGGGGCGTTTGCAGGCAATATCTGTGTACTGTTATTGCTATTCTTTAATGATTTGGGAGAGTTGTGGAGAATCTATAAAAGGCAAATGATAGTTATCTATATCGCATTGTTTACCACCTTTAGCACACAAGGGTATTTGGTCTTTTTCTTTATATATTTATTCTACTTTTATAGAGAAAAGATGAAGTCAACAAAGATTATTTCTTTAGCAGTGGTATTGTTTGTTGCATATACAGTTGCTATGAACATTCCGTTTATTGGAGAAAAGGTTCAAGAACAATTTAATGCAGCAAGTGATATTGAGTCAAAAGAGGGAAGTACAAGTCTTTCTCGTTTTTCTACAACAGCTCTTGATTTGTATTATATTTCCAAGCATCCGATTATAGGAAATACAACAACTCCATCTATTAGGTATGCTGACCATCCCTATTTGCAATCAGTAATAGAGTATGAAGGTGGCTATGGCACAGGATCTGGCGTTACAGACTTCATCGCAACTTTTGGACTTTTGCCTTTTGGGGTATGGCTATTCTTTACAGGTAAAAGATTTCAGAAAGCCTTTGGACAAACTCAAATGATTCTTTGTGTTATTCTTTTGCTGACCTTAGGAAATGCAGAGTGTTACTTTACGTGGATATTATATAATTCTCTCCCTTTTATGAAATTAGGACAGATGAAAAATAAATCAATATAAAAATGAAAGTTCTATTTATAGGAAGTTGCTTTGACAAAGCTGGTGGTGGCTATGTCATTGCTAAAAGAAATTTAAAAGTTCTTTGTAATGTGTTTGGCAAGGATAATGTTTCTGAGTATCTGATAGCAAAATCCTCTTTAAGTATAGGAAACATAGTAAACAGAATAAGATATAATTATGTTGGTGGTCTAACGAAAGACATTGTGGATGCAGTTTTGAGGAGAATAGATAATTTCGATATGCTATGGATTGATGGTAGTTGTTTTGGGGCATTGGCAAAAGTTCTGAAAGATAACGGATATAAAGGTCATGTGGTATGCTTCTTTCATAATATCGAGAGAAACTTCACAAAGGTTGCTCTACGAGATTTACCTTTTTATCCGATTAAATATCGACCAATTTATGAAGCAGAAAATGATGCAATTTTCTATTCTGACACAATCGTGACTTTGACAGAAAGAGATGCCGCTTTTGTGAGAAATAAGAACCCAAAAGCATCAATAGTGTTATTACCATCTTCCTTGCCCGATACTTATGAAGATGGAGACTCTGTGGAGAAATCTTCAAAAATTCTAACATTGCTTTTTGTTGGTAGCTATTTTTATGCAAACGTGCATGGAATAGAGTGGTTTGTTAACAAGGTGTTACCATTTGTTGATACAAAATTGGTGATAGTTGGTGCTGGAATGGAAAAGTTGAGCTTTTCTCCTTCTCCTAAGTTGGAAATTCATGGTTTTGTAGAAGATTTAGGGTATTATTATCGTAATTGTGATGTAGTCGTAGCACCAATATTTGAAGGCTCAGGTATGAAAACCAAAACAGCAGAGGCTTTGATGTGGGGCAAGTTTGTTATAGGTACGAATGAAGCTTTTTGTGGATTTGATATTTGTGAAGAATGTGGTATAGCATGTTGCTCTGCAGAAGACTTTGTAATGCAAATTAATAGTTTGATTAAGCACCCTAAGGCTAAGTTTATCCCTGCAAGTCGCTCTTTGTTTATGAATAAGTATTCTTTGGAATGTTCTGAAAATATAATCAAATCTTTTGTAAAATTTTAAGGTATGAATCACTGTGTTGTAATGACTGCTTATAAGGATGTGGAACAAATAAATCGTTTCATCAATCTAGCACCTAAAAACTTCGATTTTTATGTTCATCTGGATAAAAAATCAACGATAGATAAATCGGCTCTTTCTGCAAGAGCTAAAGTGTTCTCTGTGTATAACATATTCTGGGGGGGGCGTAGAGCATTTGAAGGCTTTTTTATTTCTTTTGAAAGAGGCTTATTCAAGTGGTAAGGAATATGATTTCTTCCATTTATGTACAGGGCAAGATTTCTTTGCTTGTCCTTTATCTTCTTTTGATTCTAAATTTAGAGAGGATACTTGTTATTTGGATTTCTATATGCTTCCCAAAAAGAATTGGTGGCATGGTGGTTTTTATATATTGAAATATAAAACATTGGCATCTTTTTGTGATGTGAGAAAGCCAATGAATAGAATTGCTAATTTTGGCTTTTATTTGTATCAATGGATATTCATAAAACAGAGACCTTTACCTATGTATAAAATGGCATGTGGGGCTGTTTATTGTTCGTTGCCAAAAGGGGCTGTTGAAGAATGTTTGTTTGGTGATGTTGCCCAAGATTTATTAGAAAGATTATCTGATACGACTTGTGGTGAAGAGGTGTTTTTCCAAACGGTTTTATGGAATTCTAAATATCGAGAAAAGATAGTTAAAAACAATCTGCGTTATGTAGATTGGACAGTTAAGGCACCTCCTAAGTTTTTGGAAGAATGTGATTACAAGAAAATTGTCGATAGTGACAATTGTTTTTGTAGAAAAATTGATTCTGTCAAAAGTAAGTCGTTAATTGACAAACTAGAAAAGTATGTAGTGGAAAAATGAATGTTAGTGTAATTAAAGCGTCATTGATAGAACATCGAGATTGTAGTATTGACATTTTGAAGTTCTTGGCTGTATTCTTGATTATCAACAACCACATGGATGTACTATATGTAAAGTATGAAATGCTTGCCACTGGTGGCGCCATTGGTGATGTGCTTTTTCTCTTTGCCTCAGGATATACATTGCTCCTAAGTAAGCGGGTGCTAAGTTTCGCAAACTGGTATAAACGGCGAATTAACAAAATTTATCCTTCTGTATTTGTTTGTGTTGTGATGGGGGCTTTGCTAAGAAACGAAGGCTCGCTGGGCTTGTCGGCATTATGGGGGGGGGGAATTTGTCGTTGCAATAATGATTTATTATGTCCTGATTTTTTGGATTAAGAAATATGCGGTCAAGTATATTCCTCACATTATAGTTCTAACGGGAGTTGTCGCATTACTGGTATATGCCTTATGGTTCCCATATAAGTATGAGACTGGTGAGAAGGGATTGTATGGAATTACAACCTTGTTTCGTTGGATTCCTTATTTTGCATTCATGCTGTTTGGCTCATGGATGGGATTGAAGCGCAAGGATTTGAAGTTTCATGCTGTATTTGATTTCTTGAAGATGATAGCTAGTCTGTTATTCTTCTATGGAATTCAATTTGCTGCGATGAAATATGCAGTTGTTGCACCATATCAAATTATTACGCTCTTGCCTCTGATGGGTATTGTGTATTACTTCTACAAATGGTGTCATGCAAAGTTTTGGGAGAAATTGTATTCTAAGAAGATTGGATATACTATAATTATGACGATTTCTGGTCTTTGCTTGGAATCTTATCTTATACAGTACAGTGTGTTCACTACAAAAATGAATGTCATTTTTCCATTGAACTTGCCTATCATGGTAATAATAGTGTTGTTTGCTTCTTTCTTATGTAAATGCCTTTCTCGCTTGTTCTCACAGACATTTGGGGAGGGGGATTATAATTGGAAGGAAGTGGTAAAGTTGTATTGAAATGGAAATGAAAACTGTACTTAAGAACAACTGGTTTATTTTTGTCTTATCTTTGATATTCGTAGTTCTGAGCTTCTTGATATGCAGATGTTCTTGGTCTGTTATTGAACGTCTGACAAGTGAGACACCAAAACAGAATACTCATGTTGAGGCGATAAATATACAGATAGAGTTGTCTGATACATTGAATGAAAAGATATTTGATAGCTTGAAGAGTATTCAAAATAATCTTCAAGAGATGAAATCTGATTCTGTGATAGTAATTGTTGATAAAGTACATAAATGATAGTTGCCTTATGGGTATGAGTTTGGACTTTACAAATTATACTTTCAGCTTCTTGGTATCGTTAATAGGTACTATACTTGGTATTTGCTATCCTTTGTTCTTGGAGAATATAAGGAAGATTGACGATCAATACCAATCAACGGTACTGGCAAAACGATTCCAAGAAGCACCAGTGTTCAAGCTGTATCGGCTTTTATTGATAACGGCTATAATCATTTCATTTTTAGCTCCTTTTATTATGCAGTTTTCTGACAATAGCATTGTAAATATAGGGGTAGAAACAATACATTGCTTATTTGTTTTAGCATTAGTATTTGTTATGCTTTATATGTTTCGAGTTATCCAAACATATTATAATCCAGATGATTTGAGTAGACTTTTAGTTGAATGTCATAAATCACAGCATCTTCCTGTTGATAGAGAATTGCTGATGGCTTCTGTGGATTTGATGAGGTATTCATGTGAAAGAAACAACATGGATGTTTATAGGATTAGCAAGGGGTATTTAGTAAATGCGGCAACATTAGAGCAGATACCTGTGGGGTATGAATACTATAATCTGTCTTCACTTTTGCAAAATACTTTTATACGGATTACAGACTTGTCAACCGATGAAACATTGAAGCCATTATGCTATGACAACATCTTGGTACAAGTGTACTATAATATATTTTGCAAGGGCTTTAATGGCGAAAACAACTATGCTACAATTTGGCATTCACTAAATAAAATAATGGAATCTGAGAATACGGAATGGTTTCAGCAATATTGGTCTGCTGCTATCTCATATTGCGGTCTTATTGTCAAAAATCTGCGAAGTGATGCTTCGAAATATGTATTTAAAAATCAAGCTCGTTTTTTGGAATTTCATCATGCTTTGGGTGCCATGCTGGTGTATCAGCGAAAAAATGAATGGCTACATTATATATTAACGACAGATAATGTTAGTCCAAGGAAATTTGATTTGATACCTGGGTCTTTAAATCAAATATTCTTTCATATGGTTAGATTTGAGCATCTATCCGACAGACCTTGGGAGCTTACTGGTAAATATCAAATGAATGGAATATCCAATGATGTTAATTCTGACCAAACAATATTGCTGCAATTGTATCGCTATTTTACCTTGTTGATTATGCGTCTTTACAGTTATAATGACTATAATATCGGCTATTGCGATCCTATGCAATTGCCAAATATCGATGGTTATGACTTAAGAGGATTAAAGGATTTAAAAGGAACTGTGGAACGGATTCTTTATACTGTAAATTATTGGTATGATGACAATCGTATATCGGAAATCTATCTTCCTGTAACTCCAGAAAAAAGCGAAGTGATAAAACTCTTAGATGGATTGATAGAAAAGATAAATGCAAGGATACAGTTCCATATTAACAATCCTGAATTAGATATCGATAAGTTTGAAGAATTAAAGTCGCTGCTGGCAGAAGCTGACAACAAAAGCAAGGTTTTGGCAGATATGCCTAATGAAGAGGAAAAGAGAATCTGGGGGGCTACAAGTATCGAAATGACAATTGAATATCAGTTGGACGTAGATATAAGCAGCAAGGATGGGTATAAAGGATGGAGTAATTTCCCTGAAGTTTTATTGCAAGCCTTGAATACGAAAGTTGCAAGATACATTGATAGTTGCTATTCATTTATAGAGCCTCTTGTAGATTTACGCATCAGTGAGAAGAATCTGTTTGCCGCCTTGGATAAACTGCAAATTCCGAAGGAATGCCTTATCTTATCTATGGGTGTTTACTTGGGTGGCATAGATGTGAAGTATAATAAGAAATCAATTTTGACGTATGATTATACTAACAATACGTGTTCTTATGGTAAAATACCTGTGATAGAAAGCAATTCTGCTTATTCTGTTGTTTTTATCATAAAGAAATCAGACTTGTTGAAGATGGAAACATTGGAAGTGGGTGTTGAGGATGTAAAATTCAACGGAATGGGATCGTTAGAAGGTTCAAAATATCACCTTTATACAAATATTGATGAGATTATTCAAAGCGGAAGTCCTGCGCCTATTTTGAAATTGGGCAAGAAAATTTGTGTCTATACAAAACAGAATATAGAAATCATCCGCATCAGAGTGGCAAGAGATGGAGACGATTCTATGGAAATAGCAAGACTGAAACCATGGAAAGAATATTTGAAAACAAATAGCTGATATAAATGGAAACAGAGAAAATTAAAATCAAGCAACTTATGTCATATATAAATAAAGAAATATCCTCAAAAGTCCTTTTCTTGGGAGTATCTAAGAAGACAAAGGGAGGTATGACGGCTGTTCTCGTGTCGTATGATAAGTATATAGAGAATATGCGATTTATACCTACTTGGAAGTTGGGAAACAAAGCGGTGAAATCATGGTATGCCTTGCAAGCTTTGGTAAGAATTTGGTTCTTGCTGACGTTTGACAAGAGAATCAAGATAGTGCATATCCATGGTGCCGCCAATGCATCGTTTGAAAGATGCAAACTGTTTATTGGACTTGCCAAGAAATGTGGCAAGAAGGTGATTCTGCATGAACATGCTGCTGATTTCGTAGAATATTATGATGGCTCGGATGATAAGCAAGCGATTACAGATACACTTCGAAAGTGTGATGCCTTAATCGTGTTGTCACAGTCATGGGAAGAGTATTTTGCTTCTATCGGAATGGACAAGGATAAGCTTTATGTTCTTAATAACATAGTGTCACCTCCTGAGATGGTTCCAGGCAAACATACAGAAGATGGTAAGTTGCATCTGATGTATATGGGGGAAATTAGCAAGCGAAAAGGAGGATTCGACTTATTAAAAGCTATTGTGGACAATAAGGAGTATTTTGCCGATAAGCTTTTACTTCGTATGGGAGGTAATGAGGTAGATGGTGATATCAAGGCTTATATTCGTGAGAATGGCTTGGAATCTTTTATAACATATGAAGGTTGGATTGCAGGTCAGAAGAAAATCGATTGTTTGAATTGGGAAGATGTTTATATTTTGCCATCCTACAACGAGGGATTGCCTATTGCTATACTTGAAGCTATGGCTTATAGTCATCCTGTCATATCTACTCCTGTAGGGGGAATTCCTGAGATTATCAAGAGTGGTGAAAATGGTATCTTGGTTCAGCCTGGCGATACAAAGGCTATAGCTGATGCTATCAAGTTTTATATTGAAAATCGTGATGCGATTAGAAAACAAGGTGAAAAAGCTTACAAAGTGGTTCAGGACTTCTTTCCAGAGAAAGTATTTGGAGATTTGAAAGCATTGTATTTGAAAATGTTTAAGTAAAGAATGTACAACGATATTCAAGTAATAATCATGGCTGGCGGCGTAGGCAGCCGCTTCTGGCCTATGTCAACACCAGACTACCCAAAACAATTCATTGATGTGATGGGTGTCGGCCGTTCCCTTATACAATTGACAGTAGATAGATTGAAGCCAATCTGTCCTGTTGAGAACATGTGGGTAGTGACAAACGAGAAATACATTTGCATTGTCAAGGAGCAAATCCCTGACATGCCAGTAGATAACATATTATCAGAGCCGGAGGCTCGCAATACTGCTCCTTGTATTGCTTATGCCTGCTGGAAGATCCAGAAGAAGCATCCTGATGCCAACATCTTGGTGACACCATCCGATGCCCTGGTCATTAATACCTCGGAGTATCAGCGAGTGCTTAGCAAGGCATTGAGCTATACTTCCGATAAGAACGCCATCGTTACGATCGGTATTAAGCCAAGCCGCCCAGAAACAGGCTATGGTTATATTGCCGCAGCAGAGCCAACATCCGTAGATGAAATCTACAAGGTTGAAGCTTTCAAGGAAAAGCCAAACCTGAAGACAGCTGAGCAATACCTTGCCGCTGGCAATTACTATTGGAATGCCGGAATCTTCGTATGGAACATCGATACCATCAGCAAGGCTATCCGAACCTTCCAGCCAAACCTTGCCAGTATCATGAATGAGATGGCTCCTTCTTTCTATACCGAACAGGAGAAAGAGGTAGTCGGCAAGCTCTTCCCAACCTGCGAGAAGATAAGCATAGACTATGCCGTAATGGAGAAGTCGAAGGAAATCTATACCTTGCCAGCCGAGTTCGGCTGGAGCGACTTAGGTAGCTGGGGCAGCCTCCGCACCTTACTTCCACAAGATGAGGCAGGCAATGTCAAGGTAGGCAAGGATATCCGATTGTATGAATGTAAGAACTGCGTGGTTCATGCAGCCGATGAAAGCAAGGTGGTAGTTCAAGGCTTGGATGGCTATATCGTAGCCGAGAAGAATGGACAACTGCTTGTTTGCTCTTTGAAAGAGGAACAGAGGATTAAAGAGTTTGGGAAATAACGAATAGGGTGATGAATAATAGAAGGTTGGTTGTTGTGGATTTCCTTCGAGGATTTTCCATATTTACTATAGTTTTAATGCATCTTGTACAGAGTTATCCTTTACCTGGCTTCCTGCAGAAGGCAACATCACTAGGTGGAGCTGGTGTTCATGTATTTATATTGTGTAGTGGATTTGGATTGTATCTGTCTTCACTATATAAACCATTGACTTATGGGCAATTCTTGAAAAGAAGATTCTCCAAGGTCTATATACCTTATCTTATTGTAGTAATCATAAGTGCCTTGTACTTTGGGTTGGTATGTGACCAAGATGTACTTAACCCTTTGTTGGGTTCTGTCTTTCTATACAAAATGTTTGTTCCTTCTTTGGAATATGCATTTGGCGGTCAGATGTGGTTCGTTTCTACAATTATCCAATTTTATCTATTTTGGCCATTAATAGTAAGGCTGTTTAGAGTGGATATGGGGGGGCGAATCTCATTACTTATCAGTCTTATTTGGGCAACAATTACTACTTATTTAGGTATAAACGATGAAAGAATTTGGAATAGCTTCTTCTTGCAATATCTTTGGGAGTTTGTTTTAGGTATGTGGTTGGCAAAGGTATACTTTGAACATCCAAAGAAAATCAAAGTGCCTATGTTTGGTATTTTATTGGTTGCAATGATTGTTGGGTTAGGGTTGACTGGTGTAGCTGGTTTCGTTGGTGGATACTGGAAATCATACAACGATATTCCTTCTTTGGTTGGCTATATGTCTATGGCTCTCATTGTTTATAAATTGAGTATCAATTGGGTTAATCGTTTCTTTCAATATACCAACAAGGTATCGTATGAGTGGTATCTTATCCATATACTGATATTTAGTATTTACTTCAAATTTGCAAGAGGCATATTGCCTTTCTATGCAGATTGGGTTGTGCTGATGCTTGTACCGTATGTTGTGGCTATAGGGTATCATAAGTTTTTGAAGAAGGTATAGTATCTGCCTGTATGAATGCAAGAACTGCGTGGTTCATGCAGCCGATGAAAGCAAGGTGGTAGTTCAAGGCTTGGATGGCTATATAGTTGCCGAGAAGCACGGACAACTGCTTGTCTGCTCTTTGAAGGAGGAACAGAAGATTAAGGAATTTGGAAAATGATAATGTAATCTCTATCTATTTTAAGTTTGCAAGGGGCTTCATGCCTTTCTATGTAGATTGGTGCGTGCTCATAGTGTTGTCGTATGTTGTGGCTATAGGGTATCACTGGGTGGTGAAGAAGATAAACACTAAAATATAGGTATATTAATATTTTTATTTATGAAAAGTATAGCTGTTTATTATAAGATTCATGAAGGAATAGATAACAAGGTATCATCCGAGAATTATGATAATCAAGAATGGAGATCAACTCCAACAGAAGGATTAAAACCGTTCTCTGACGTAGGTGAACTCCATGTAAATATTTGGAAAGTAAATGATGGGAAACTTAAATTGCATCCTGTATTTTACGTTGATTTAGGTGTCAAGGTTAGCTTTAAATGCGAACAACTGAGATTGTTTGTGCCATTTGTTACGAAGAAAGAGAAATGGGTGGACCTATGTAAAAATGTAATGGATCACCGGGATTTGATGTGTGCGATATTTAATGATGATATGAAGGGGACACCTCAAAATAATACCTGTTTTTACAAAGTAGAAAGCCAAACTAATAAACGAGCTTTTTATCTTTATCAGTTGGCTTCAGACAATATTAAGTTTGAGATATTCAATGATGAAAATAATCAGAAAGGAACTTATATAACACTGACGATTAAAGGTAATCCTGCTAATGAAGATGCATTAGGACAATTCACTGACGAGCAAGTTTATTTACGCTTTAGGCTTTTTGTTGAGAATAATGAAGAATTGGCAATAACAGAACATGTTTCTAATGATTTGTTGCAGGCGGCATTCTCTCAAACAGATTTGTTTGATTTACGCTTTAATGAAAAGCGTGAGATTGATGGTAAAATAGTAAGCATCCAACCCCTATTTTGGCGGTTTGAACAATAAGTGCTACCTTTGCGCCATGTTAAACATTAAATGTTATAAGTATGGCAATAAGTAGTAAA
>ERZ1034969.1000-NODE-1000-length-13073-cov-37.030112_pt1 | contig 13073 bp, 11 predicted proteins | sample MGYA00520624_ERZ1034969 | MGnify/ENA primary metagenome ERZ1034969 (study PRJEB33766, sample SAMN09781776) | gut metagenome | biome: gut microbiome | host: Homo sapiens | place: Madagascar | study: EMG produced TPA metagenomics assembly of the PRJNA485056 data...
AGCCGCCGGAGCGGTGCTTAAGCCGCAAGGCGGGAATTGTGCGGTGTTGCCTTAGAAATTGGAAATGAGAAATCAGCAATTTGAGGTTATTTCTGGTCGGATTTAAGGCGGTAACCGACACGGTAGACGGTTTCGATCTTATCCGCCCAGCCAAGTTTTTTGCGCAGGCGCTGGATGTGCAGGTCCAGGGTGCGGCTGTCCAGCAGATCGCCGCCCCACACCCGCCCGTACAATACATCGCGGTACAGCGCCGCCCCGCGGTTGCGCATGAGCTGCTCCAACAGGTCGAACTCCCGCGGGGTCAGTTCCACCACCTTGCCCTGCCGGGTCACGGTGCGGGCCACAATATCCATCGTTACATCAAAGGCGGTCAGGGTCTGGCCGCCGCGGCCGGTGCGGCGCAGTACGGCTTCCACACGGGCTAGAAGTTCTTCGATTTCAAACGGCTTTACGATATAATCATCGGCGCCGAGCTGCAGGCCTCTGACCCGGTCCTTAGTGGCGCCCTTGGCCGTGATAAAGATGACCGGCACCCCCAGCGGGCGCAGGTAGCCCAGCAGCTCGTACCCATCCAGGCCGGGCAGCATAATATCCAGCAGGGCCAGGTCAAAGTCATGCTCGGCAATCAGGTCTGCGGCGGTGCTGCCGTCGTTGGCAACCGTGCAGTCATACCCCGCGCGGCGCAGGCTGACCGCAATCAGCCGGGAAATGGTAATTTCGTCCTCCACAATCAAAATGCGGTTCATCCAATGCCCCCAATCATTATTTATCTTAAGTATAGCACAGAGTTGTCGCTAAGTTGTAAAAAGAGTTAGGAGTTAGGAGGGAGGAGTTAGGAGTTGGGCGGCGGGATAAAGGCTGCCGTGAACCGAATAAAAGCATTGTAGGGAACGGTCTTGACCGTTCCGGAACCTTAGAATAACCGTTCACACGGGTGGTAATCCAAGGCCACGGAACGGTCAAGACCGTTCCCTACAGAATGTAATGGAAAGTCAGGCAGAAATTTTAATGGCCAGTGCCCCCCCCAAAAACTCCTAACTCCTAACTACGCATTATGTACCGCTTGCGCCATATCGCGCACAAAGGCTTCGATGTGGGGCACGGCGGCGGGGCCGTATTGGGCAAAAAGTTTGATGATGGCGCTGCCGACGATGGCACCATCGCTGACTTTGGCCATGGCGGCAGCCTGCTGCGGGGTGGCAATGCCAAAGCCGACGGCGCAGGGCAGGCTGGTGTTCTGGCGGATCAGATCCACCATGGCGGAAATATCCGTCTTGATCTCGCTGCGGGTGCCGGTAACGCCCAGGGAGGAAACGATGTAGATAAAGCCGCTGGCCTCTTTTGCAATCATGGCAATGCGCTGCTCCGAGGTGGGGGCAATCAGGCTGATGAGATCCAGCCCATACTGGCGGCACAGGCCGTCAAACTCTTCTTTTTCCTCATAAGGCACATCGGGAAGGATCAGGCCGTCCATGCCGATCTCGGCGGCAGTGGCAATGAACTTTTCGCTGCCATAGCTGTATACCACGTTGGCATAGGTCATGAACACCATCGGGATATGAACATCCCTGCGCAGGTCCCGCACAAGGTCAAAAATTTTATCGGTGGTGGTACCGGCTTTCAGGGCGCGGTTGCTGGCTTCCTGAATGACGGAGCCTTCGGCAGTGGGGTCCGAGAAGGGAATGCCCAGCTCGATCAAATCTGCCCCGGCGGCAGTCATGGCGCGCACGGCCTTGGCCGTGGTGGCAAGGTCAGGATCGCCACAGGTGATAAACGGGATAAAGGCTTTGCCGTTCCGGCGCTGGAATGCTTCGTTGATGCGGCTCATTCGCTCAGGTCCTCCCCTCTGTAGCGGGCAATGGCGGCGCAGTCTTTATCGCCGCGGCCCGAAATGGTGATGATGATGATTTTATCCTTGTCCATGGTGGGGGCCAGTTTCATGGCGTAAGCCACGGCATGGGCGGATTCAATGGCGGGGATAATGCCCTCGGTGCGGGAAAGATACTCGAACGCGTTGACCGCTTCGTCGTCGGTGATGGGCACATACTGGGCGCGGCCAATATCGTGCAGGTGGGCGTGCTCCGGGCCGACGCCGGGGTAATCCAGCCCGGCGGAGATGGAGTAGACGGGGGCAATCTGGCCGTATTTATCCTGGCAGAAATAGCTCTTCATGCCGTGGAAGATTCCCAGGCGGCCGGTGGCGATGGTGGCGGCGGTTTCAAAGGTATCCACGCCGCGGCCGGCGGCTTCGCAGCCGATCAGCTGTACGCCGGGATCGTTGATATAGTGGTAAAAGCTGCCGATGGCGTTGGAGCCGCCGCCCACGCAGGCGATGACGGCATCCGGCAGTCGGCCTTCTTTTTCCAGAATCTGGGCGCGGGACTCTTTGGAGATGACGGCCTGGAAATCCCGCACGATGGTGGGGAAGGGGTGCGGCCCCATGACGGAACCAAGGCAGTAGTGGGTATCGGCAATGCGGCTGGTCCATTCACGCATGGCCTCGCTGACGGCATCCTTGAGCGTGGCGGTGCCGGTGGTAACGGGCACGACCTGCGCGCCCAGCAGCCGCATTTTGTATACGTTCAGCGCCTGGCGCTTGGTATCCTCCTCACCCATAAAGACAACACATTCCATGCCCATCAGGGCGGCGGCAGTGGCGGTGGCCACGCCGTGCTGGCCTGCACCGGTCTCGGCAATCAGGCGGGTCTTGCCCATCTTTTTGGCAAGCAGAGCCTGGCCCAGCACGTTGTTGATCTTGTGGGCACCGGTGTGGTTCAAATCCTCGCGCTTGAGGTAGATCTTTGCGCCGCCCAGGTCCTCGGTCATCTTTTCGGCGTAATACAGGCGGCTGGGGCGGCCTGCGTAATCATTGAAGAGCGCAGTCAGCTCTGCGTTGAATTCGGGGTCATCCTTATAATGGTCGTATGCCTGTTCCAGTTCAATCACGGCGTTCATCAGCGTTTCGGGGATGTACTGCCCGCCGTGAATGCCAAACCGGCCTTTGGGGTTGGTCATGGTGGTTGCTCCTTTCCTGATTCCTGTTTCCTCTATGCTTCAATCCGTTATGGTATTTCTTACAGCGTTTACAAATGCCAGCATCTTGGCGGGGTCCTTTACGCCGTTTGTCTCGCAGCCTGAGCTGGCATCCACGGCATAAGGGCGGGCCTTTGCGATGGCTTCGACAGCGTTTTGCGAGGTCAGCCCGCCCGCCAGAACAAAGGGGCGGGCCATGCCGTGCAGCAGGGCCCAGTCAAAGCGTTCGCCCGTTCCGCCTGCACCGTGGTCCAACAGGACCAAATCCGCCGGGGAAGCATTTGCGCGGGAAATATCTTCCGTGTTCTCTATGCGGAACGCCTGCCAGATGAGGGCGCGGGTCAGGCTGCGCAGCCGGGCAATATAGGCGGCGTCCTCCTGCCCATGGAGCTGGGCGATGTCGATGGTGCCATCCGCCAGCAGGGCCGCGATCTGTTCCGGCGGGGCGTTGACGAAAACGCCGACCGCCCGAATGCCGGGGGCCAGCTGCCTCCGCAGCTGCTTGGCCTGTTCCGGTGCAACAAAGCGCTTGCTTTTGGGGGTAAACACAAAGCCGATGTAATCCAGCTGCAAAGCGTTGGCGGTTTGGATATCCTGCGCGCGGGTCAGGCCGCAGATTTTGATTTTGGTGCTCATGGGGCATCCACCCCGCGCAGGGCGGCCAGAGCTGCGGCTTTATCCGGCGCGCGCATCAAAGCTTCGCCAACCAGAACGGCGTCTACCCCGGCGGCGCGCAGAGCGGAAACATCGGAGGGGGAGGTAATGCCGCTTTCCGCCACAAACAGCACCCCCGGCGGGGCTTTCTGCCGCAGCGCCAGTGAGTTGGTTACATCCACCGTAAAGTTTTTCAGGTTGCGGTTGTTCACCCCGATCACCCGCGCCCCGGCGGCTGCCGCGCTGGCGATTTCCTGTTCATCGTGCGCTTCCACCAGAGCGGAAAGGCCGAGGGCATCGCAGATTCCAAGATATTGATGCAGCGTTTCGGTGTCCAGCAGAGAGCAAATCAGCAGCACGGCGGAAGCGCCGAGAAGCTTGGCTTCATAGATCATGTACTCGTCCACCGTAAAATCCTTGCGCAGGCAGGGCACAGGGACTGCGGCGGCAATCTGCTGCAAATATTCATCGCTGCCTAAAAACCATTTGGGCTCCGTTAAAACCGAGATGGCATCCGCCCCGGCGGCTGCATATTCTTTGGCAATGTCCAGATAGGGGAACACCGGGGCAATCAGCCCTTTGCTGGGGGAAGCCCGCTTGCATTCGCAGATAAAGCGGACACCGGGCTGGGCCAGTGCCTTTTCAAAGGCAAAATCCCCCTTGGGCTGGGCCAGCGCGGCGGCTTTGACATCCGCCAGGGGCCGCACGGCTTTGGCCTGTTCCACGCGGGTGCGGGCGTAAGCGGCCAGCTGTTCCAGAATGTTTTCTGCCATGGCGCTTACCCGTTGGTGGCGGCGGCAAAGGCATCCAGAGTGCGCCGCGCCGCGCCGCTGTCTATCACCTGGGCAGCCAGTTCCACGCCGTCCGCCAGGGTTTCAGCCTTGCCCGCCACAAAGAACCCGGCACCGGCGTTCAGCAGCACGGCATTGCGGCGGGCACCCTCCTCGCCGGAAAGAACGGCGCGGGTGATGGAAGCGTTTTCAGCCGGGGTGCCGCCCACAAGGTCGGCTTTGGTGCAGCGCGGCAGGCCGAAATCTTCCGGCTTGATCACGCTGGTGCGGTAGTAGCCATCTTTCAGCTCGCAGATAGTGGTGGGGGCGCTGAGGGAAATTTCATCCAGCTTGTCCTGCCCGTACACCACCAGCGCGCGGCGCACGCCCAGCGCGGCCAGAACTTTGGCCACCGGCTCCACCAGATATTCATCATACACGCCCAGCACCATCATGGAGGGGCGGGCCGGGTTGGTGAGGGGGCCAAGAATGTTGAACACGGTGCGGAAGCCCAGCTCCTTGCGGATGGGGCCAACGTATTTCATCGAAGCGTGATATTTCTGTGCAAACAGGAAGCAGATGCCGACGGTCTGCAGCAGCTCGCGGCATTTCTCCGGCGGCTGGTCCAGATTGACGCCCAAGGCTTCCAGGCAGTCCGCCGTGCCGCAGCTGGAGGAAGCTGCGCGGTTGCCGTGCTTGGCAACCTTGACCCCGCCTGCCGCCAGCACCATGGCGGCGGTGGTGGAGATGTTGAAGCTGTGGGCGCCATCGCCGCCGGTGCCCACGATATCCAGTACCTCAAGGCCGGGATGCTCCACCGGGGTGGCGTGGTCCCGCATGGCGGCGGCGCAGCCGGAAATTTCATCGATCGTTTCGGCCTTGGTGCTTTTGGTGGAAAGCGCCGCCAGGAACGCCGCGTTCTGGGTGGCGCTTGTCTGCCCGCTCATGATCTCGTTCATGACCTCATAGGCTTCGTCATAGGTCAGGTCCTGTTTATCCACAATTTTAGCAATCGCGTGTTTGATCATCGTTGGAACATCCTTTCTATTATTTGTTGTGCTGTTTTGTCAGCTCGATAAAGTTTTTCAGCATGGCCGGGCCGTCCGGTGTCATGATGGATTCGGGGTGGAACTGTACGCCAAAAATGGGGTGCGTCGTGTGCTGTACGGCCATCACCTCGCCGTTGGCCACGCGGGCCGTTACCTGCAAGCAGGCGGGGATGGTATCCGGGTCCGCGGCAAGGCTGTGGTAGCGGGCCACGGGCACCTGCGGCGGCAGGCCCGCAAACAGCGGGGTGGCGGTATCCAGCTCCGCTATGCTCTGCTTGCCGTGCATCAGCTCTCTGGCAAAGGTCACGGTAGCACCGAACGCTTCGCAGATGGCCTGGTGCCCCAGGCAGACGCCCAAAATCGGGAACCGCCCGCCCAGCTGCCTGACCACCTTGATGCAGACGCCTGCATCTTCCGGCCTGCCGGGGCCGGGGGAGAGGATAATGCCCGCAGGGTTCAGCGCGGCAATCTCTTCCACCGTCATGGCATCGTTGCGGATGACCCGGATGTCCGGTTCCAGCGAACCGATGAGCTGGTACAGGTTGTAGGAAAAGCTGTCATAGTTATCGATCAGCAGGATCATGCTTCGTCCGCCTCCTCTGCCTGTTCAATGGCCCGCACAACGGCCTTTGCTTTGTTGATGCACTCCCGATATTCGCTTTCCGGCACCGAGTCCGCCACAATGCCTGCGCCGCTGCGCACAAACACCTTGCCGTTTTTCTTGTAGGCCAGCCGGATGCCGATGCAGGTATCCATGTTGCCGGTCAGGTCCAGGTAGCCGACCGCGCCGCCGTAAATGCCGCGCTTGTTGTTTTCCAGCTCGTTGATGAGCTGGCAGGCCCTGATCTTTGGTGCGCCGGAAAGGGTACCGGCGGGCAGCACCGCCGCGATGGCATCCAGCGCGTCACAGTCGGGGCGAATCTCTCCCCGCACCGTGGAGCCAAGGTGCATCACGTGGGAGAACCGCTCCACGCAGTGGTATTTTTCCACGGTTACGGTGCCGAACCGGCTGATCTTGCCCAGGTCATTGCGGCCAAGGTCCACCAGCATATTGTGCTCGGCCAGCTCCTTGGGGTCTGCCAGCAGGCTTTCCTCCAGGGCTTTGTCCTCAGCGTCGGTAGCGCCGCGGGGGCGGGTGCCTGCCAGCGGGAAGGTATGCAGCACGCCGTCCTCCAGTTTGACGAGGGTTTCCGGCGAAGCGCCGGCAACCTCTAAATCGCTGGAAGCAAAGTAGAACATGTAGGGGGAGGGGTTCAACGTGCGCAGAATGCGGTAGGCGTTCAGCAGGCTGCCGGTGTACCCGGCTTCCAGCCGGTTGGAGGGGACAATCTGGAAGATATCCCCCATGCGGATGTGGTGCTTGGCCTTTTCTACCATGGCGCAGAACTGCTGCTCGGTAAAAAGCGGCTGGAACTCGGTGGTCATTTTGCCGGGGTTCTCAGGGGTGGGGGTGCCGTGGCGGATCAGGTCCGCCATGCGGTGCAGCTCCCGCACGGCAGCGGGGTAGTTGGTTTCAACGTAATCCAGCGGCATGTTGACGATGAGGATGATTTTCTGCCGCAGGTTGTCAAAGGCGATGAGCTTATCAAACAGCATCAGGTCCACATCGCGGAAGCCCTCGGTGTCTCTGGCGTCCAGGTTCAGGGTCGGCTCAAAATACTTGATGTAATCGTAAGCAAAGTAGCCGACCAGCCCGCCCGCAAACGGCGGCAGATAGGGCAGCCGCGGGCTTTTATTTTCGGCCAGCACGGCGCGGATGGCATCGTTGGGGTGGGCGCAGGCGACGGGGGAACCGTTCTGGTACACCGTGCCGTTCAGGCAGGCGAGCTCCAGCTTAGGCTCAAAGCCCAGAAAGGTGTAGCGCCCCCACTGCTTGTTATCCTCAGCAGATTCCAGCAGAAAGCAGTGGCCGGATACGTTTTGCAGGATGCGCAGCACTTCGATGGGCGTTTTGACATCGGCCAGGATCTCGGTGCTGACGGGCAGGCTGCGGTATTGGCCGCTTTGAGCAAAGGCGGCGGCTTCGGCAGCGGTTGGACGGATGTTCATGGTGCGTTCCCCCTTTGGTTCCGGGCAAATAAAAAAGTCCCTGACAGAACAATAGACGTTGTTCTGTCAGGGACGAAAGATGCAGATATGATGCACGTTCGCGGTGCCACCCTGATTCGCCGCCTTGCAGCGGCGCACTTGGCAGGAAGCCAACACTTCCCCGGCAACTGACGTATGCCTGCACGTCATGCAATACTAAGAATAACTCTTTTCCGCATGCCCTCAGCGGTCCATTTGATGTGCTGTGTTGCGCCCGGCTCGCAGCGTTACCAGGCTCTCTGTGGCGGCATACACACCGTTATCTCCGCTTCATCGGTTTTGGTGATTCAATTTGGGTATACTTTAACGCATTAAATCAGGAAAGTCAATAGGCTGAAGAAAAAAAATTGAACTTGTCGGGGCGCAGCCTCTCCATCTTGCGCTGTGCGCAAGACCGTTCTGTCGCTTGCACACCCCACTGGGGTCTGCATTGTTGAACTTCATTCAACAAACGCGAATTTTTCTGCCGTCTTGCACCCAGGGGCAAAAATGCCTATAATGAACACAGAAGCAAAACCACGCGGCGCGGTCTGCGAGGGAAAAGATAAAAGGAGAACCCCATGCCCGGAATTTTGTATATTGTTGCCACGCCCATTGGCAACCTGGACGATATGCCGCCGCGGGTGGCGGCTACATTTGGCGCAGCGGATTTTGTTGCTGCCGAGGATACCCGCGTGACCCTGAAGCTGCTGAACCATCTTGGCTTAAAAAAGCCGATGATGAGCTATTATGAGCATGCGCTGCACCATGGCGCGGCAATTTTGGACCGCATTGAAGCGGGGGAGAGCTGCGCGCTCTGCTCTGACGCCGGTATGCCCTGCATCAGCGACCCCGGTGAGCAGATCGTGAAAGACGCCATTGCCCGCGGCATTACGGTAACGCCGGTGCCGGGTGCCAGTGCCTGCGTGACGGCGCTGGCGGTTTCGGGGCAGGATACCGCCCGGTTTGCGTTTGAGGGCTTTTTGCCGGTGCCCAAAAAGGAGCGCCGCGAGCGGCTGGAATTTTTGCAGGGGGAGACCCGCACCGTGATTTTTTATGAGGCCCCCCACAAGCTGCGCGGAACGCTGGATGATCTGTGCGCCGCCTTTGGCGCGGAGCGCTCCATTACTCTGTGCCGGGAGCTGACCAAGCTGCACGAGGAGATCACCAAGACGACCATCGGTGAAGCGGTAAGCTACTATGAGCAGAACGATCCCCGCGGGGAGTATGTGCTGGTTATGGCGGGTGCCCCGGCGGCGCAGGCTGCGGCGGAGGAAGTGACCCTGCCGGACGCCGTTGCCACTGCCCGCCTGCTGATGGCGCAGGGCACCCCGCCCGCTGCAGCCGCAAAACAGGCTGCCAAGGGAACGCCGTTCAGCAAGGGCGATATTTACAAAGAACTGATCGCGGCCAAAGATGAGGACAGCCGCGAAGAAGAGAGCGAATGATATGGCCGAGCAACCCATGAAAGTGCTGGTTGTCAGCGATGTACACGGGCGTGTGACCCCGCTGCGCTGGCTGCTGAAAAACGAAACTGCCGATGCCCTGTTCTTTTTGGGGGACGGCCTGTATGACCTGGACCAGGCCATTGCCGCCAACGGCGCTGCGCCAGATTACCCCATCTACCGGGTGCGCGGCAACTGCGATATTGGTTCCGATGACCCGGCAGAGGGGCTGGCACCCTTTGGCGGCGTGCTGTTCTTTTACACCCACGGGCATCTGTTCGGGGTAAAATCCGGGTACGAGCGGATCGCCGAATACGCGGCGGACCGCGGGGCGGATGTAGTGCTGTTTGGCCACACCCACTATAAAACGCTGCGCCATGGTACGCCGTTTTCCCCGGCGCTGTTCAACCCCGGCAGCCTGCGGGATACCCACAGCTATGGCGTGATCACCATCACGGATGGACAGTGCAGTTTTGAATGGAAGCAGGTGCCGGAACAATGGTAAACGATGCAGTAGTATCCCACAACAGCGTGAACGAGCTGTATTATCTGGAAGAGGTGGACAGCACCAACACCTGGGCAAAGGCAAACCTGGATAAATTCGGCCCGGTGGGGGCAGTGTATACTACCAGCCAGACGGCAGGCCGCGGGCGGCGTGGGCACACCTGGATCAATGCGTCCGGGCAGGCGCTGTATTATACGGTAGTGCTGAAAACTGAGCTGGCTCAGCCCGAAAGCCTGCCGCTGTTTGCCAGCATGGCCGTGGCGGATGCGCTGGAACAGCGGTACGGCATCCAGTGCCAGATCAAATGGCCCAACGACCTGTTGCTGAACGGTAAAAAGATCGTAGGCATTCTGTGCGAGGGGATGCCGGACCACCATGCCATTGTGTGCGGCATTGGCATCAATCTGGCCCAGCCGCAGAGCTATTTTGACGCAATGGCGCTGCCCCACGGTACCAGCCTGGCGTTGCAGGGCATTGCTGTGAACCCGGCAGCGGATGCCGCCGCCCTGGCGGAGAGCATGACGAACTTTGGTTTTGACCGCGCGCTGTACGGCTTTGAGCGGGAGGGCTTTGCCGCTATCCGGGATGCGTACAAGGCGCACTGTGTAAACCTGGGGAGGCATGTGACCTTTGACGGCGGCGAAGGCACCGCCGTGGATGTGGACGAAGAGGGCCGCCTGGTGGTGCAGGGGGCTGAGGGCAGCACCCATGTGTTTACCGGCGAAGTGAGCGTGCACGGCATTTACGGCGCGGTATAACGCACGATTGTTATAATTTTTACTATATTTCGCACTTTTTTGGCGGTGTGCCCCCGGCACGGGGAAATTAACAGAAAGTTCACACCGTTATAATATATTTTTCTCAAGTATTGGGTATTCTATAATCACACGGAACGGAGCCGCAACCGTTGCCGTGGAACATGATTCCTCCTCACACCAAAACGATACCCCATCGCCCCCGCCTGAAGCCGCAATCAGGCGGGGGCAACTTTTTAGTTAGGAGTTAGGAATTAGGAGTTAGGAATTTGAGGCGGGGATATAGGCGGCGGGCGGGAAATATGAAATATAGAGATAAAATCATAAAAAATAAGAATGCAGAGATGTAGAGGGAAAATACATCGCTGCATTCTTTTATTTTTTGGGGGAGGTAAAAGGAGTGTGATAGACTGGAAGTTATCTATTTCTCCTCTTCGTTAAGACCTAGTTCATTACATATTACTTGCTATCCCTGATACCTTATTCTTTCTACCAGCGTTTCCTTTTTCAGATTACTGCTTAAAACGCAGGAAAGTACAATCTGCAACAGACCGACCAAAAAAATCATAATAAAAATTGGTACGATTGGAACATGATAGATATTCATTCCAAATATTCCATTATGTTTTGCATAGGAAAAAAGTGCATAGCCGAGCGGCAGACCAATGATCAAAGCTACGCATATGGTACCAACCGTAAAAATCAGTCCCTGTAACTGCAGGCATAAATTTAATTGTTTATTTGTCATACCCACAGCCTGTAATACACCATATTCCTGCTTTTTTGTCGTAATATTCATGATCATGGTGTTTGCCATATTCATAAAACCGATGAGTCCTACAACCGCCATAAACAGATAACAGCCAAGCTTCATCATGCGGGCTGTGAATTCTGCAGATTGTAACTGTGCATGATAGGTATCCATTTTTATATGCGAAGTATTAGAAATCAAAGTATTCAGACTCTGTTCCACAGATGCCACATCTTTTTTATCACAGTCCACCCACAGATAGCCATAGGCTGTTCCCCTCGGATTCATGGAACGGTATACACCTTCCGGAATGACAAGATAAGTGTCCGCGCTTACAAAGGATCCTGCAATCTTTCCCTGATAGGTATAGGTTCCACTTCCATTCTCAAAGTCAAATGCAATGGATTCACCCGGAGCATATCCATCTTGTTCCATCCACGTCGACCAGCCAAAGAAAATATCACCATTCTTTACCGCCTGATCATAGTCCATAGAGCCAATATCCCCGTCCTGGCGCATAAAATCAAAATCATTTTTACTCACAATATCAGCCGGAAATCTTGTTCCGTTCAGATTTACAGAGACAATCTCTCTCGTCATGACATCTGTCACTCCCGGAATGCTTTTGATTTCTTCAATCAGCGAATCATTCAATGGATTATCCGTCAGAATCGTATCCAGATTATTCTCCGGATAGGCTTCATCATAATTCTGGGAATAATCCAGCTGCAACTCAAATTGTCCATGGTTGATTGCAATCCGCGCCTCGTGCTCCGTGTCAATATTCCCAACATAATTAGAGATAATTACAAACAATACACAGGAAAGCCCCATGGTAAGAATCGTAGCAATGGTTCTTTTCGGATTGCCTGTCACATTTGCCATTGCCATGGAGAAAACGGTGACATCTTTTCTGCCTTTTCGTCTGCCCTGTTTTTGCGTTTTGGAGCCGTCAAGATACCGTGTCGCTTCGATGGGTGAAATCCGGGAAACAATTTTCATGGGTTTGCGCAGAGCCAAAACGACCGTAAGAAACGATACAAAAATGCAGATGAGCATAATTGTCAGTGAAAACAGAGGCACCTGATGGTTCTTGATTCCGGACGATACCAGATTTCCCTGCTCCACCAGCCAGTTGAAGCTGACTTTTGCAATCAGGAAACCAAACAGCAGCCCCAGCGGTATCGAAGGAACCGCCAGAAGAATGCCCTCACGAAAGATCAACTGCTTCATCTGCTTTCTGGTTGCACCCAGCGCCTTGATTTTTCCGTACTCCTGAACCTTCTGGGCGATCCCGACCTGGAAGATATTATAAATGACCACAACGGAAAACAGCACGATTCCGAGGATCAGAGTTCCACAAACCACAATCATTTCATAGCTCGGCTGCAATACCCACTGCAGGTAGAGGTCATTGATGATCACGTTTTTCTGGTCAATGCCGCAGGAATCCGCGATTTCTTTTATAACAGGCGCAACATTATTCATAGATACATTTGCAGAATCGCTCAAGGTAAAATAGATATTATATTGCCTGTCACCCTCCGCAACACGCTCATTATAAAAATCCTGCGAACCGAATACAACATAGGAATCCTCGATGGTATATTCATCCCGGTCATATAAAATCCCGCTGACAGTAAATTCCACCGGTGCGTATTCCGACTGCATGCCGGAACGGTACTCCAATGTTACGGTGTCTCCGACCTTTACATCATGGTATCCCACTGCATCAAAGAAAGCGCGTCCTGCGGCAATTTCCTGCGCCTTTTCCGGATAGGTACCTTCCTTCAACACATATTCCTGATTATAGGGAAGCATTTTCCTGACCGTTTCATCCGCACTGACAAAGCCGCCATTTTCATTTCCTTTCAGGATGCCCTCCGTACACATGATGCCGATATCAGATATCTCAGCTCTGCGTTCCACTTCTTTTAATTGCGTACCATCTGCGGCGATAAACAGGCCGTAGTTGCTTCCGTATGAGCTTGCCGCCTGACTTTTCTGTAAATGAATTACCCCATTTCCCACAGTACTGATGATA
>ERZ1034969.1004-NODE-1004-length-13053-cov-5.418911_pt1 | contig 13053 bp, 9 predicted proteins | sample MGYA00520624_ERZ1034969 | MGnify/ENA primary metagenome ERZ1034969 (study PRJEB33766, sample SAMN09781776) | gut metagenome | biome: gut microbiome | host: Homo sapiens | place: Madagascar | study: EMG produced TPA metagenomics assembly of the PRJNA485056 data...
AGCTTCTACATGAAGCAGAACGCCGACGGCAAGACCGTCGCCGCAGCCGATATGCTGGTTCCCGGCATCGGCGAGCTCATCGGCGGCAGCCAGCGTGAGGAGGACTACGATAAGCTCGTGACCCGTATGGACGAGCTGGGTCTGGACAAGTCCAGCTACGACTGGTACCTGAACCTCCGCAAGTTCGGCGGCGTGGAGCACGCAGGCTATGGTCTGGGCTTCGAGCGCATGATCATGTACCTCACGGGCATCCAGAACATCCGTGACGTGCTGCCCTTCCCCCGCACGGCTTACGGCTTCTAATCAGTGAGTCAACCTCTCCGTCATTGCTTCGCAATGCCACCTCTCCTGACGAGGAGAGGCTTTGGCAGAACGGGAAACTTTTCCTTTTCGCCAGAGGCTCCCCTCGATAGGGGAGCTGGCAAAGCCGCAGGCTTTGACTGAGAGGTTTTCTTTTATTTTTCAACAAGGAGAGCAAAACAAGTGGAAAACATCGCCCCGGCATTGCTGGAATGGTTCTACAAGAACCAGCGCATCCTGCCTTTCCGCACCGACCCCAGCCCCTACCACGTCTGGCTCAGCGAGATCATGCTGCAGCAGACCCGCGTCTCGGCGGCGCTGCCCTATTATGAGCGCTTCCTCGCCGCCCTGCCGGACATTCCCGCGCTGGCGGCGTGCGAAGAAGAAAAGCTCCACAAGCTCTGGGAGGGGCTGGGCTACTACAGCCGGGTGCGCAACCTGCAAAAGGCGGCGTGCATCGTCCGTGAGCAGTACGGCGGGCAGCTGCCAGCCGACTACGACGCCCTCCGCGCTCTGCCCGGTATCGGGGACTACACAGCGGGAGCCATCGCGTCCATCAGCTTCGGGCTGGCTGTCCCGGCGGTAGACGGAAATGTGCTGCGGGTGTTTTCCAGACTGTATAATGACCCCGGTGTTATTACAGAACCGGCGGTAAAACGAGCTTTTACGGCCCGGGTCATGGAGCATCAGCCCCCCGAAAAGGCGGGCGACTACAACCAGGCTCTGATGGAGCTGGGCGCACTGGTCTGTGTGCCGAACGGCGCACCGCTCTGTGAGCAGTGTCCGCTGGCCTCTCTGTGCGAAGCCCGCAGGGCCGGTACGGCGCTGGAACTGCCCCATAAGGCTGCGCCCAAAGCACGGCGCATCGAGCCGGTGACGGTAGTGCTGGCCGAAGATTCCGAAGAGCGCTTTCTGTTGCAGCAGCGGCCCCAAAAAGGTCTGCTGGCCGGTCTGTGGCAGCCGCTTCTGTGGGAGGGCGAAGCCCTCAGCGCCGAAGAAGTCTGCGCCCGGCTGGAAGCGCTGGGCCTTGCCTGTGAGGGCATCGAACCTCTGCCGGCGGCAAAGCATATTTTCAGCCACATCGAGTGGCGGATGAGCGGCTATTCTGTCTGCGTCGGCAGTGCGGAAGCTCCGGCGGGCTGTGTCTGGGCCAGCCGCGAACAGCTGCAGAACGAATACACCCTGCCCGGCGCATTCAAGGCGTATAAGAAAAAGCTAGGACTCTGAAAAAAGCAAAATTTTGCCTTTTTGGTTGTAATTTTCGTGAAGTCCGGGTATAATAGTTTCAGAATAGACCGAGCCTGTGCCGCGGAACGACCGCTGAAAATAGCTGGACCGCTGGTTCGACCAAAAAGGAGTGTGCTGAACCTATGAAGAAATCCTGTCTGATCGCTGTTATCGCAACGCTGGCTGCTGTGGCTGGTGCGCTGGCCGCTGTGGCTGTTTATCTGCGCCGCCGTGAGAAGGAGCTGGACGAGTACGAGCGTCTGCTGTTCGGCGAGGATACCGCCGCCCCCGCTGAGGAAGAGCCTGCTGAGGCCGAAGACGAGGCTGCAGAAGAGGCTGCTCCCGCTGAGGATACTGCCGAATAACGCGGGCCGAAACAGAACAAAATGACGAAGGGCGCACCGGCAGTCTGTAACAGGGCTGTGCCGGTGCGCCTTTTTATACCCTCTCAGGCGCTTGCGCCCAAACTTTAGGAGGAGAGTACATATGAAGCGGCTTTTGTTATGGCTCATCGGCGTCGCGCTGGGCGTCGTGGTGCTGCTTGTGGCGGTGCTGGGCGTGAGTTATTCGTTCACCTCGGAGGGCGCGAAGCCCGCGTCTGAGGTGCAGTTCGCCGGGCAGGAGCTGGAGCCCAACGGCTGGTGCTGGCAAGTGCCGCTGCTGGGCGGGCAGGTGGATAAAGTCTTCGCCAGCCCCCGCACCCTCACGGTGCAGAAGCTTGGCGTCCTCTACGACGCCCACCCGGCCTTCGCTCTGCCCGAGTGGTACAGCTACGGCCCGCTGACCATCACCGACAGCGCGGGCAATGTGGTCTTCGAGGGGACTGCGGCCACCTACGACGATTTTTTGTTCCCGGCCAACGGCGACTATAAGGCTGAGCTGACCGTCTGGCGTCTGCCGGAAAATATGCTGGCCACCCAGTTCGAGGGCGGCAGCACCGGCGAGCTGCGGCAGGACGTCCGGCTCGAAAAGCCCGCGAAGCCCATCGGTTGGTATTATTACTCTTTCCGCTTTACGCTGCAGGCAAGCGCCAAGGTGGAGCTTTCCGCCGAACGGATGGAGCAGGGCGGCACGGTGGCCGCGGCTTTCACCGGCATGGTGGGTGAGACGGCCCCTACGGTGGAAACAGACCTCGGCAATGTGCAGGCCGTCCGTCTGGGCAGCGGGTGGCGCGCCTATATCCCGGCGGCCTACAATGCCGCTGCCGGTGCGCATGAAGTGACCTTTACCGTGGGCGGCGAGACGGTGGTGAAGAACATCACCGTCATCCCGAAGGACTTCGGCACGGTTGAGATCGAAGCCGAACCGGAAGCCTCCGAAGCTGCCAACACCGAGTTCCGCAACGCCGTCTGGCCCCTCTATGAGCAGCCCGTCCGCGAAAAGCTGTGGAGCGGCGGCTTCGCCTGCCCGGCGGAGAATTACATGACTCTGGTGGACTTCGGTCAGACCAAAGTCACCGACGGCAAGCAGGGAAGCAAATCAAACTCCACGAAACTCTACACCATCCCGGGCGACCCCTGCCGCGCCCCGGCCAACGGTATCGTGGTGCTGGCCCGGAACCTCGCCCTCACCGGCAACACCGTCGTCATCGACCACGGCTGCGGGATGCGCAGCTACCTCTACGGGCTGGATGCTCTCTCGGTGAGCCAGGGCCAGAGCGTGGAGCGCGGGCAGGCCGTGGGCGCATTGGGCGAAGATTTGACCATGGATTTCAAGCTCGGCAGCAAGAGCGTGAATCCGTGGCTGCTCTTCCAGACCAGCGGCGGGCTGTTCTGGCGGGAAAATGAATAAACAAAAGGGACTGTTGCAGTAAAACAGTCCCTTTTGTTATAGAAAGCCTCAGGAGATCGCGTCCACGTCCCACTTCATCTGGACGGCGTCGGCGCCTTCCAGTGCGATGTGGAGCGCACCGGCGTTGTCGATGGCCTGCTCCGGCGTCCGTGCGCCGCACAGAACATGCAGGCCGGGGATCATCCGGGCCGTCAGGGCGATGACCAGCTGCGCCTTGGTGCAGTGGTACTTCTCGCAGAGGTCAGACCAGCTGTCCAGCAACCGGATGGCCTGCATCCGGCGGGCGGGCTGGAAGCAGGGGTTCGTGTTCCGGGTGCTGCCCTCGGGGTAGGTGGTGTCCATGGTCACCTTGCCGGTGAGCAGGCCCTGCTCCAAGGGAGAATAAGCCTGAATGGACACGCCCAGCTCCTTGCAGGTGGGCAGCAGCTGCTTTTCGATGCGGCGGGTCAGCAGGCTGTACTTTTCCTGAATGACATCCAGCTGGCCGTACTTGCAGTAGCCGCGGATGAGATCGGCGGTGGTGTTGGATGCACCGATGGCCCGGATCTTGCCCTGCTCTTTGAGCTTCATCATGGCCTCGACGGTCTCTTCCAGCGGGAAGATGGAAAGGTCCGGCGTCTGCCAGTGGGTGTAGAGCACGTCCAGATGGTCGGTGCCGAGACGGCGCAGGCTGTCTTCCACGTCCTCGATGATGCTCTTGGCCGACAGGTCGCGGTAGGTCTGCACGCCGTCCACCACCTTGTGGAGAACGGGGCTTTCGTGCCGCCACTCGAGGCCGCACTTGGTGGAGAGGATGACCTTGTCCCGGTCGATGTGGCGCAAAGCTTCGCCCACCACCTCTTCGCTGTGGTAAAGGCCGTAGATGGGGGCGGTGTCTATCCAGGTGATGCCCTGCTCCACGGCAGTCTCGATGGCTTTTACCGACAGGGCGTCGTCGTTGTCGCCCCACCAGCTGCCGCCGCCGATGGCCCAGGTGCCAAGCCCCAGAAATGGTGCGGAGAGGCCGCTTTTGCCAATGTTACGTTTTTCCATAAATCGTTACCTTCTTTTCCGGCAGCGCCCCGCGAAGGGGGGTGTTGTCGCTGACTGGTATATATTGTTGTATTTTAAATTTATTCCAAAAAGAGCTGCCATGCAGGTCTTCTGCACAGCAGCTCTTGGGAACCTGTAACTTAAATATTGCCAAATTCGCTCAGCTTTAACGTCTCATTGTGCGTTTCAGCCCAGCGGATAGCCCAATCGGAGGTGAACAGGAGCAGGCGGTTGCCCTTCATGTCCTCGACGGCCTTGGTGTCGCTGGTGAGGTCGAGGTCGCGCAGGACGTAAGTGTCGGGGTCGTTCTGGATCCAGCGCAGCTGCTCGAAGGGGAGCTGCTGCATCCGGATCTCGACGTTGTACTCGGTGTTCAGACGGTACTCCAGCACTTCCAGCTGCAGCACGCCGACGACGCCGACCACGACTTCTTCCATACCGCCGCCCACTTCGCGGAAGATCTGGATAGCGCCCTCCTGAGCGATCTGCTCCATGCCTTTCACGAACTGCTTGCGCTTCATGGTGTCCTTCTGCTCGATGCGGGCAAAGTGCTCGGGGGAGAAGGTGGGGATGCCGGCGAACTCGACCTTCTTCTTGCCGGTACACAGGGTGTCGCCGATGGAGAAGATGCCCGGGTCGAACAGGCCGATGATGTCGCCTGCGTAGGCTTCATCGACGATGGCGCGGTCCTGCGCCATCAGCTGGGTGCCGGTGGCCAGCTTGATGTTCTTGCCCTCCTGCACGTGGTAGGCTTCCATGCCGCGCTCGAACTTGCCCGAGCAGATGCGCATGAAGGCGATACGGTCGCGGTGGGCTTTGTTCATGTTGGCCTGAATTTTGAAGATGAAGGCAGAGAACTCATCGCGGCAGGGGTCAACGGCCTCGCCGGTCAGGCTGTCCACGCGGGCCAGCGGGGTGGGGGTGAGGCGGAGGAAGTTCTCGAGGAAGGGCTCGACGCCGAAGTTGGTCAGCGCAGAGCCGAAGAACACGGGGCTCAGCTCGCCGCGCAGCACGCGGTCGAGGTCAAATTCCTCGGCAGCACCGTCCAGAAGCTCAATTTCGTCCACCAGCTGCTGGTGCAGGTAGGGGGTCAGCAGTTCGTCCAGTGCGGCATCGCCCAGTTCAGCCTCGGTCTCTTCGACTTTCTTGACGCCGTTGGCGCGGCCGTCGCTGGAGAAAGCAAGCACTTTGCGGGTGTTGCGGTCGAACACGCCCTTGAACTCCTTGCCGCAGCCGATGGGCCAGTTCATAGGGTAGGTCTTGATGCCCAGAATTTCTTCGATGTTCTCCATCAGCTCGAAGGGGTCGCGGGCCTCGCGGTCCATCTTGTTGATGAAGGTGAAGATGGGGATATGGCGCAGGGTGCAGACCTTGAACAGCTTGATGGTCTGGGCCTCGACGCCCTTTGCGGCGTCGATGACCATGACAGCCGAGTCGGCTGCCATCAGGGTGCGGTAGGTGTCCTCCGAGAAGTCCTGATGGCCCGGGGTGTCCAGAATGTTCACGCACTTGCCTGCGTAGTTGAACTGCAGCACAGAGGAAGTGACGGAGATGCCGCGCTGCTTCTCGATGTCCATCCAGTCGGACACGGCGTGCTTTGCGCTCTGCTTGCCCTTGACAGAGCCTGCCTGATTGATGGCTCCGCCGTACAGCAGCAGCTTTTCGGTCAGAGTGGTCTTACCGGCGTCGGGATGGCTGATGATCGCAAACGTCCGGCGGCGCTCGATTTCTTCACGATTTGTCATAAAAGTTTCGTTCTCCTGAGATGCGGCCCCGCGAAGGGCCGGGTGGATGTATCAGCAAACAATAGGGTCTGTTTACATGGGAAACTCTCCTATAAAATTACATACAACGCTTATTTTAACAGAAAATCCACATGGATGCAAGAGTTTTTGCTATTTTTTCAGAACAAGGCAGGGCAGGGGCGCGGTGTCGGCCCAGTTGGCAAAATCGCACACCAGTACGGTATATTTTTCCAGCGGGAGAGCCCGCAGCCAGCCGAGGATGCTCTGCTTTTCGTCCGTGCCGATGACGCGCCCGCTGTAGAGGATGGCGCTGAGCACGCCGCCGACGCGCAGCGCCGCGAGGGCGGCTTCCAGCGCAGGGATGCTGCTGTCTGCTGTGGAGAAGACACTGTGGTCGGCCCCGGGCAGCCAGCCGAAGTTGAACATCACGATGTCCGCCGTGCCGGGCCGGACATACTGTAAGAGGTTCGCGTGGCTGTCGCAGATAAGCTCTGCCGTGAGGCCCTGCTTTTCGAGCCGGGCGCGGGTGGAAGTGATGGCCTCGGGCTGGATGTCGAAGCCCAGCACCCGGCCTTCCGGGCCGGCAAGGCGGCAGAGGAACGCCGTGTCGCCGCCGTTGCCGCAGGTGGCGTCGATGCAGAGCTTCGGGTGGGGGAGATGGGCGGCAAGATAGTCCTGCACGAAGCGCACCGCCGTCAAATCGGGGGTGCGGCGGCGGACGAGCCGCCCATCCTCAGGCGCAAAGCCGAATTTCTGCCAGAACAGCCCTTCGCCCTCGTCGGCGGGCAGGGGCGCGGTGAACACCGTCGCAGCCTCCCGGTCATAACCGCCGAACCGGCGCAATATCTCTTTTAACAGGTAGGAGCCGTAGCCTTTCCGCCGCCACTGGGACAGGACGGACAGAGCTGTGATGCCCGCGCCTTTTGGGGTGGGCGTGACGTCGCACTGGCCGATGATGTCGGCCTCTTTATAAAGGGCAAAGCCCGTTTGAGTGGCGCTGATTTTCATAGAAACTCCTTAGGACTTGGAAGCTGTTTCCATAACCATTGCACACCGTCTGAACGGCTTTTTTGACCGCATTCTGCGTTGCTTTTCCTTGCAATCCGTCAGGATTGCTGCGGAAAATCGCCTTGCCTGCGGGCAAAAAATCTCGTTTATCCGGCGCACTCTGGCTATGGAAACAACTTCTGATTTCACACATTCTTCACTGGGGAAACGATTGATTTTCACAATTAGCAGATAGAATAAAACCGTGCCAGAGGAGAGCGGAAAAGCTCTTCCCCCGACCATATCCCTTAGAAAGGAAGTAATCACGATGGATGAAAACAAATGGGAATATGATTATTCCTCTTCCAATAATCCTGCCGGCGATACCGGCTACCCCAATGTGGGTTCCAGCGGCATGAACACCGCAAACACTGCTTCTACCTTCAGCGAGAGCACCCAGCCTTCCGGCGGCGCAACGCCGCCCCCCGCAGGCCCGCAGAACACAGCTCCTGCCGCGCCGAAGAAGCCTAAGAAGAATGCAGGCAAGGCTGTAAAGAGCATCGTCGCTCTGGTGCTGGCCGCAGCCATGGGCTTTATGGGCGGCTTTGTGGGCGCACGCTTCGGCGGCAATAATAAAGTCATCATCCAGCAGGTGGAGCGGTCTAGCAGCTCTTCGGCAGACTCTGAGAGCGCCGCCGAAGGCACGACTGTTTCCAGCGGCATGACCACCGCACAGGTGGCCAAGACCGTCAGCCCCAGCGTCGTGGTCATCACCACCGAGCAGGTGGTCTACTCCCAGTGGTCCTGGTACGGCCAGAGCCAGGTGGAGAGCGGCGCCGGCAGCGGCGTCATCATCAGCTCGGATGGCTACATCCTCACCTGTGACCATGTCGTGAGCGGCGCGTCCAACATCACCGTCACCATCGGCGACAAGGACTACACTGCCACCGTCGTGGGCGAGGATTCCACCAGCGACATCGCCGTCATCAAGATCGATGCCGACGGCCTGACCCCCGCCATCGTGGGCGACAGCGACAAGCTGGCCGTGGGCGACAACGTGCTGGCCGTGGGCAACCCGCTGGGTGAGCTGGGCGGCACCATCACCAGCGGCATCGTCAGCGCCCTGAACCGCAGTGTCTCCATCCAGAGTTCCAGCTCTGTCAACACCATGTCCCTCATTCAGATGGATGCTTCTGTCAGCCCCGGCAACTCCGGCGGCGGCCTGTTCAACATGAACGGCGAGCTGATCGGCATCGTCAACGCAAAGTCTTCCAGCTCTGACGCCGAAGGTCTGGGCTTCGCCATCCCCATCAACGACGCCATCAAGGTGGCGCAGGACCTGCTGGAGAACGGCTACGTCACGGGCCGTCCCTACATGGGCATCACCTATCTGGCTGTCAACGACGCACAGACGGCGGCACAGTTGGGCGTCAACGCCTACGGCATCTACGTCGTGGACGTCGTGTCCGGCGGCCCTGCCGATAAGGCGGGCCTCAAGGCCGGCGACCGCATCGTCAGCATCGACAACACCGAGGTAGCCCAGAAGACCGACCTTGGCACCCTGATGCAGGAGCACTCTGCCGGTGATACCCTGTCCATCACCGTCGCCCGCGACGGTCAGATGCAGACTGTCAGCCTGACGCTGGGCGAAAAGAACGCCGCCAACAGCGGCAATGGCACCAACGGCGCATCCCGTCAGGAGAAGTCTGCCGAGTCTGTACCTCAGCAGAACCCGCAGGGCTAAATCAGGACATTATTGGGTGGCTCGCCGCGCAAAGCGGCGGGCCGCTTTTTGTTATACCTGGCCGAAAATGGTAGCGCTGCACGGGAGAAGTGTCACTTCGCCGCCACAGACCCGGCTGGGGCCTTTCCAGAGCGCAGACGATACGCCGTCGCTCAGCAATTTCCACTGGCCGTCGGGCAGGCGGACCCGCTTTTCTTCTTCCGTGGGATTGTAAAAGACGCAGAGCGCCCGCCATGCCGCGCCGTCGCCGGGTGCGGCGGGCAAAGTCCAGCCCACGAGGGGCTGTTCCAGCGGGAAAAACTTGATGGCTGCCGGGCTGGCCGTGTCCGAGGCGCTCAGGCGGGGGAACTGCGCCCGCAGGCCCAGCAGGCCCCGGTAATAGTCCACCAGTCCGTGGAACTGCGCGGCCCGCTTCCAGTCCAGACGGTTGAGGGAGGGCGAAGAGCGGTAGGTGTTGCCCTGACCTTTTTTGGTGCGGGCGAACTCCTCGCCGGCCTGCATGAAGGGCATCCCCATGCAGGTGAGATAGATGCCCGCCGCCAGCCGGTTCTGGGCCAGCGCCGCCGAGTCGGCGGCAGTGTACTCGGGACGGGCGTACCGGACGAGCATGAGTTTATCCCAGAGAGTGAAATTGTCGTGGGCAGAGACATAGCTGACGATTTGGGAGGGCGAATGGGCGGGCAGTTTGTCGCTGCGGCACCACGCGGCCACGGCCCCGCCGATGTCCCAGAAGCTGCCCGGTTTGCCCTCGACATAACCCGGCTCCCGGGCGTCAAAACAGCCGCCCTTGATGACGTCGCGGGTGTTGTCGCAGAAGACGCCGATTCGCTCGGACAGCATGGCGAGGTTCGCCTTGTTGGCCTCGTACCGGTGGAGCTGGCTCCCGCCGCCCTGCCACGGCTCGCCGTACATCAGGATGCTTCTGCCGCCCGGAAGAGCGTCCAGCGCGGCCCGCAGTTCGTTCATGGTGTCCACGTCATAGAGACCCATGAGGTCGAAGCGGAAGCCGTCAATGTGATATTCCTGCGCCCAGTAGAGCACCGAGTCGATGAGGTATTTCCGGGCCATGGGCCGCTCACTGGCAAACTCGTTGCCGCAGCCGCTGCCGTTGGAGAAGCTGCCGTCCGGGTTCTGCCGGAAGAAATAATAAGGCACCGTGCTGTTCAGCGGGTTCTCGCTGCGGTACATATGATTGTACACCACATCCATGATGACGCCGATGCCCGCCGCGTGGAGGGCGGCTATCATCTCCTTGCACTCCCGCACCCGCACTTCGCCTTTCGCGGGGTCGGTGGAGTAGCTGCCCTCGGGGACGTTGTAGTTGGTGGGGTCGTAGCCCCAGTTATACTGCCGGGTGAGGGGGCGGCTCTCGTCCACGCTGCCGAAGTCGAAGATGGGCATCAGCTGCACATAGCCCACCCCCAGCCGCTTGAGGTAGTCGAGGCAGGTGGGGAAGGTGCCGGCGGAAGAAAGGGTGGTCCCTTTCTGGGTGAAAGCCATGAATTTGCCCCGCCATGCATTCCGAACGCCACAGGCCGGGTCTTGCGAGAAGTCACGGACGCTGACCTCCCACACCGTCCGGCGGGAGGCCGGGACGATGACTCGGTGGTCGTGGTTCCAGTCGGGCGGGTCGATGCGGGGCGCGTCTAAAATCATGCTCCGCAGGCCGTTGACGCCTGCCGTCCGGGCGTAGGGGTCGCCCGTCTCGTATGCTGTGCCGTCCACCTCGACGGTAAAGGTATAGTAATGTCCGTGCTGGTCGCCGGGCAGATAGACCGACCAGACGCCCTGCCCGTGCTGTTCCAGCGGCAGGGTCCCCATGCAGGCCCCGCCGTCGCCCCGGCGGTAGAGGTTGACTGATACCTTCTGCGCCGTGGGCGCCCAGAGCCGGAGCCGGGTGCCGGAGGGGTTATATTCCGGCCCCAGAGGGCCGCTGTAGTTTGTCTGCCGTGCAAAGGCGCTGCTCTCGAACAGCGTTTTCCACTCTGCGGGCGTTTTCATTTCGTTCCATTCCCTTCGCATATCAAATCAATATAAAATTAGTGTACCCGCCTGCCCGTGGATTTTCAAGACTTTTCTTGCAAAAGGGGGCAAAGTACACTATACTGGGAAAAAACGCAGGACGGAGGCAGGCAGATGGCATACACCGACGATTGGGAGAACTTGATGAACGGAGTGTTCGGCCCGGGAGGAAAACTGCGCTTTGATACGCAGAAAACGCCGCCGGAAAAACCCGGCCTGCCCGATATGAACGCAGCCCTGCTCGAGCAGCAGAAAAAGCTGGACGAAATGCTGAAAAAACAGAACGCCGAGCTGCGCAGAGACACCACACAGGAGGCGCTGGCCCAGAGCCGGAAGATGCTCGAGGATATGGAGGCCGACGGCCTGCTGGCCAAAGGCACCACCGAAGTCAGACAGGAGCATCTGGGCAGCTTCGAAGGGCTGGCCGCTGAGGTGAAAAAGACAGTTCTGGGGCAGGACGCCTTCGTAGACGGCGTCGTGCGGGCCATGCGCCGGCCTTTCGTGCTGGGGACGGAGGCCCCTACGGCCCGGAATGTCATCCTGCTCTGCGGTGCGCCCGGCACGGGGCGGCATTTCACTCTGACGGAGACGGCCCGCTGCATGGCCGCCCGGGGTCTTTTGCAGAGCGATAAGCTGGCCGTTATGGATCTGGCGCTTTACCCCAACCCGGGGGCCGAAAAGCTCTTTTTGCAGGATCTGTACGCCGCCCTCCATGCGCCGGGCGAGATCCTGGTCTTTGAGCACTACGAGAGCTGCTACCCGGGCTTTTTGAAGACGCTGGCAGACCTCGCCGTCAAGGGCAGTGCGCCCCTGTCCAGCCGGTATCTTGTCAACAAGGAGGGCATCCTCGTGGACGCCGGAACGGCGCTTGCCCCCGGGGCTGTGAGCCGCATCACCCCCTGCGGCAAGTACCTTGTCTTCTTCTCCCAGAAGGGCCGGGAGGTGCTGGCTGACAAGTTCGGTGCGGCCTTCGTCTCGGCGCTGGGCGATGTCTGTGAGACCAGCGCCTTTGCGCGGGAAGCCCTCGCCGCGCTGGCAGCCCAGCAGCTCAACGCGCTGGCCGCAAAAGTGAAGACCCGCCTCGGCCTGACCCTGTCGGTGGGCGCGGATGTGCGGGACTATGTGGCGGCCCAGTGCAGCCCGAAGCAGGGTGCGGAGGGGCTGACCGCCTGCTGCGATAAGATATTCCGCGCTCTGAGCGAATACTGTCTGCAAACAGATGCCACGCTTACCGGAACGATTACACTGACTGCCCGGGAGGACGGCCTGGACTTTTCCCTCAACGACGCCGGACCCCAGAAGCTCTTCGACCTGCTGCCCGCCGCCTATACCGGCGCAGTGGAAGAGATCAGGAAAGAGCTGAACGACCTCGTAGGCCTTGCACCAGTGAAGGAATACGTCTTCGGTCTTGCCGATAACATTCAGGTGCAGCAGCGCCGTGCGGCGGCGGGCCTCAAGACCGCCAGCCTCTCGATGCACATGATCTTCACCGGCAACCCCGGCACCGGCAAGACCACCATCGCCCGGCTCGTGGCAAAGTACCTCAAGGCCATCGGCGCCCTCAAGGGCGGGCAGCTGGTGGAGGTGAGCCGGGGAGACCTTGTGGGCCGCTACACCGGCCACACCGCCCCCCTGACCAACAGCGTCATCCAGAGCGCGCTGGGCGGCGTCCTTTTCATCGACGAGGCCTACAGCCTCTACCGGGGCGAGCAGGACAGCTTCGGCCTTGAGGCCATCGACACGCTGGTGAAGGGGATGGAAGACCACCGCGACGAGCTGGTGGTCATCCTTGCGGGCTACACCAAAGAGATGGAGACGTTCCTGACCGCCAACAGCGGCCTTGCCAGCCGCTTCCCGAACAAGATAGAGTTCCCGGACTACACCGCCGATGAGCTGCTGGACATCACGAATGTGCTGGCGAGGGGCAAGGGCTACAGGCTGGCCGAGAGCTGCACGGAACCGCTGCGGGGCTACTACGAGCGCCGCCAGGCAGAGGATGCCCGCACGGCGGGCAACGGACGTCTCGCCCGCAACACGCTGGAAAAGGCCATCTTCAACCAGAGCCGCCGCCTCATGGCAGAGCCTGCGGCGGAGCTGGATGTCATCCTGCCCAGTGATTTAGAGCTCCAATGATGAAACAAACGCCGGCACGAAATGTAGATGTCCATAAAACAGCATCAGTCCCGGCAGTAATGTCTGCCGGGA
>ERZ1034969.1008-NODE-1008-length-12973-cov-5.144527_pt1 | contig 12973 bp, 21 predicted proteins | sample MGYA00520624_ERZ1034969 | MGnify/ENA primary metagenome ERZ1034969 (study PRJEB33766, sample SAMN09781776) | gut metagenome | biome: gut microbiome | host: Homo sapiens | place: Madagascar | study: EMG produced TPA metagenomics assembly of the PRJNA485056 data...
CACCTGAAGATATGATCCGGGTAAATAAATGGAATAAAGAGAAGAGATGCCGTCAGAGGTTATTGTGTTATTTCTCACCGGGAGACCTATTACTCACCTGGACATACCGGGTGGAGGCAAGACCACCAGATATGGAGTCGGCCCTGAAGGATTTTCAGGAAGCACTTCGGAAGGTACGAAGGGAATACAAGAAAAGAGGGAAGTCCTTATTCTGGATTCGTAACATAGAGCGCGGAACAAAGGGAGCCTGGCACATCCACTTGGTCGTGAATGAAATAGGAGATTCAGCCAGCATCGTAGAAAAGGCATGGACCAAGGGAGGAACATGGCTGACAGAAATCAAGAAATCGAAATTCTATGATGAAGATTTCACCAGTCTTGCCAGTTATATCACAAAAGACGAACATTCCGCAGAGACAAAAGCCGACGGCACACAGGGAAAACCAAGACTCCGGGAAGCCAGTTACAACACTTCCAAGAATATGCCACTCCCAGAGCCTCACGTGGACAAGCTTGTAAGGTGGAAGAAAGAAGTCAAACCAAAGAAAGGCTATTACATAGCACGCATCTGGGAGGGTATAAATCCCAAAACAGGCTACAAATACCGGAGGGTCACGCAAATACGATTGAACAGGAGGATTTAAAGTGAAAGTTGAAGTGAATGAGACGCTTTTGAAAGAGTTTGGGCGCGTGTATAACGCCTGGAACAAGGAACATGGCATGGAGCCGGTGCTGGACACAAGAGCTTTAACAGATATGGCAATTGCGAAAGCGGTCATGGTCATGAGAGACCGCATCGAAGCAGATACGGAAAGGAAAAAATACTCGGAGGAACAAGAAGGTGTTTAAAGTGAATATCTACTTAGCTCAAGACACAGCAAGCACCAGTAAATACAAGAGGTCACACGGTTTCGTGATTGCTTACAAAAAGAAAAATGGAGAGGACGAGACCAGGCAGGGATTTGGAGAGACGGAGGAGACCTATCACGGGGCGACATTAATATGCTTGTTGGACGCCATGGAGCTTCTGACACAGCCGTGTGAGATTACAGTACATTCCGAAGACCGATTTGTTCTGAACATGATGAAGAACAATCTGGAAAAATGGGCGGAAACAGATTTCAGGAACGCCAAAGGAGATCCATTGAAACATGCGGAGCTGTGGGAAGAGCTATGGAAAATAATAGCAAAAAAAGGACATAAGCTTGAAATTGAGAGCGGCCATCATGCTTACAGTGAATGGTTGGAGAGCGAAATGAAAAGGAGAGAGAAAAATGTATGATATTTTCGGAAACATGGATTCCATAGAGGAGATTAATGCGTGTGCGTTAGGATTATTGCAGGAAGGGGATACAGAAAGAATCAAGGAACTTGCAAAAGAAAACGGTATTCCGGAGTTTTTCGCACAGGACATGATAGAGGGACGGTCGAAAGAGCTGACGGACAACCTGAACGCTGCCATGGGAAAGTTGGACATTGAGGCGGCAGGATACAAAAATAATCAGATTCCGGTCGAGCCGATCTTGGACTACTTAAAAAGCCAGTGCACAGACGAGCACTTTTCGGTGTGTGTGCGACGCCGCACAAGATCCGTGGACGAATGCATGGAATTGATTGAGGACAAGTGCAAAAAGATCCAGAAGGATACTGGAAAGCACTATGTGGCAGACATGACAGTATTTGAGTGGGCAAGAGATTACTTCCTGGAGGCATGATATGAAAAAGAGCGAATTATTAAAGCTTCCAGCTATGAAAGCCACAAAAGAAATGTACGAAAAAGCATGGCTCGAAGAGGAGTATGATCGTTATCAACGCCCATCAGTCACCGGACCGAAATACAGAAAATTCTACAGAGCCAGAAAAACACAAGGAATATTGGAAGTCGATGTATTTTACTATAGGGACTTGAGATTAAAGACATCTCGCCCAGTATTTAGGATATTTTTGCATGATGGAAAATACGATACATACGAGACGATTGAAGGAAAGTGGCGCACAGCAACCATTGAGAACCTGCAGTTTGGAGTGAGTTACAACGACGGCGAGAGCGCGGCGTATCAGACATACTGGATTACAGAAAAAGACCGTAAAACTATAAAAGATTTTACAAAGAATGGAGAAGAGAGCCCGCATAGTGCAATCCTTGGGTGGCAGCAGTACGAAAAGCATCGGAAAGAAACGGATAGGATTGATGATGAGATGGCAATCATTCCAGAGATTCCGAAAGATTTTGAAGAATGGGCGAAAAAAGATGCCGTTCCGCAATACATGTATTATGAATCGGGAAAGAAAATAGGACGATGCACCTGTTGCGGAAAGACGCAGGAACTGTCTGCTCATAAGTACGGGCAGGAAGGGAAATGCAAATACTGCAAGAGAAAAGTTATCTACAAAACTTATAAAAAGAGTCCGAATATTAGAGATAAATCGAGTGCTGCACTAATTCAGAAAACTCCGGCCGGATTCGTGTTCAGATACTTCAATGTATACCAGTGGATATGCGCAGGAGAGAGAACGGAATTTAGCATCTACGAAAGCATAAGGATCACATACAATGACTTGTGGTATAGACAACACATTTATTCTTATCACAGATACAAGACCACGAATAAGGTACGCTGGTGTAACGGATATGAGTTCAGAGGATATTATTGGGCAGAAAGAAAGGAAGAAGAAAGAGCAGTCCTATATCCACGAAATTTAAAAAGGGCGCTAAAAGGAAGTAAATTGGAATACTCGGGATTACCGGAATTTGCACGCCAGAACATTCCGTTTTACCAACAGAATTACATAGATATGGCAAAGAAATATCCGGGAATCGAAAAACTGGTAAAAGCAGGATATTACAATCTGACTGCAGACTGCATAGATGAAAGAAGTGATGTACCACTTTCCTTAAGAGAAAAGAAATTAAGAAAAGTACTGAGCCTTAAAGGAGAATACTACAATCTCGTCAAAAAGAAAGATCCACGCATGAGAGAGTATAGAGCGCTGTATAACTGCCAGCAGGCAGGAATCCGGGCAACATGGGAACAGGTTCAGGAAATGTCTAAATTTGGCAGGGATTTTGCAATATACATGAGGCACACAACACCACATAAGATGCTTAGATATATCCGGGAAAATACCACAAAAAAATGGAATGACGGGGATAGACAGACAGTCACGGATTACCACGACTATCTGCAGATGGCCGCAATACTGGGGTACAACATGGACGACCCATATGTATTATATCCAAAGAACTTAAAAGAACGTCATGATCAGCTGGTACAAGAGCAGGAAGAAAGAAAAATAGAATTACAGGGAAAGAAAGACGACCAGAAAGACGGAACGCTAAGAGAGATGATAAAAAGACGTGGATGGAATGATTACGAAATGGAGACGGATGACTTGTTGATAAGATTACCAAAAAGAGTAAGAGAAATCAGGCAGGAAGGACAGAACCAGCATCATTGTGTAGCGACTTATATAGACAGAATGGTATCTGGAGAAACCTGCATTCTATTCATTCGAAAAAAGGAAGAACCAGAAGAGAGTTATTACACGGTCGAGGTCAGAGAGAGAGAAGTAATCCAGGTGCGAGGAAAGTACAACAAAGATCCGGGAGAAGATGTGAAAAAGTTTATGAATACATTCAAAAAGCGGATTCAAATGAGAAAGGCGGGATAATATGGATGAAATAAGAGCAATTGAGTCATTGGAAGAGATGACGATACTCATAAAAGCACTATTAAACGATATAGCAGAGAGCTTTATATCGGTGGGGTTCTATTTGAAAAAGACAGAACAGGACGAGCTGTATAAGCAGGCAGGATATAGGAATATCTGGGAATATGCCAAGGACACATTTGGAATAGGACGTTCCACGGCAAGTCGCTTCATGGACATCAATACAAAATACAGTATCGGAGGATTCTCACCACAGATCGATGACAAATGGAGAGGCTATGGCAGCAGTAAGCTCACGGAGATGTTGGGACTTCCGGAAGAAATCCAGGAAGCTATACCAACAGAAGCCACGGTCAAGGACATCCGGGAAGCAAAAGGGATTATCCGGGAAACAGAAGCACATTATGATGATCAGATGGAGTTGTGCGACATCGCACAGGAAGAACCGCAGGAAACAGATTGGATGGTGGAATTAGCAAGAGAGTATTTCAAGGATGGAAAAGAAGCATTTCAGAAGCTTCTTGACTGGGAGCGAAAGGATCCGGATGGATCAGACATAGCCAGAGAGCTTCTGGTTATCTTAAACCCGACAAAATTCAAAATGATTCGCTTAGAATATGCCAATGTCATGATGACTGAACATACTATCAAGGTTATGCCGTATCGAAATCATGGAGAAAATCAGGAATATGATTATATGGATTTCGCCAAAGGATTTGAGAAATTGTTCATCCAGGAGTATCCGGAAGACCTGAAGATGGCAGCAGGCGACCTGTATAAGAGAGTCTATGACGAATCGTTATACCCGGAAATGGAAACACAAGAAAAAATACCGGAAAAGAAACCGGAGAAAAAGGCGCCAGCTTCAGTAAAGACAGAAGCTCCGAAGAAATCGGAAGTAAAAAAAGAACCGCCGAAAGAGCCGGCACAGGAAGTCAAGAAAGAACCGGAAGAACAGATTCCGGGACAGACCGAAATCACGAAGGATCTTCCGGAATATTGTCCAGATAACATGGAAGCGCCGGCAGAAATCACGGAAGAGGAAGAAATCAAAGGAGCTTACGCCACGAGAAGATTATACATGGCATCAATCCCAGCGCAGGAAGCTGCAGAGTATATGGCGAAAGTTATGGATAAGAAAATGCGTTCCATGCGAGGTGTGAGTTTTGCAGCACTGGGAAAAGAGGAATTCTGGACAGAATTGTTCGAAGCGGAAGTGGATAAGAATGGAGAGGAGATTGAATGTGTAGAGCAATGTGCGAATTGATGTATCCCAAACCACAGAAAAAAAAGAAACGAAAGCACCACCCGGCGCCAATCGTAGAAACATATCCGGGTATTTGCTACCTGTGTGCCAAGGAAGAAGGCAACTGGAATTATCAGTACACAGAATGCCACCATGTAGTATTTGGAGGCGGAGGACGCACCAGAAGCGAAGAGAATGGTTTAAAAGTATATTTGTGCCGGAGACACCACAAGGAAGGGAGAGACGCTGTACATAATTGCCGTGCAACCCGTGAAAGGTTATGCGCTTACATGCAGGAAGCTTATGAACAGGATCATACCAGAGAGGAGTGGATGAGAATTGCCTATAAAAACTACCGCTAGCCTTAGGAAAGACGAAAGATCACGGGATTTCTACAAGGGCGAATATGTGAAGTGCATTCTGATGGGAGAAGAGAAAGAACGCATGGGAATCGTATTCGAAAAAGAACACCTGGCAGATACCGTCACAGTATGGATGGAAGACACGGGAGAATTTGTCGTATTACCGGTAAAAAGAGTAAGAAAACTACAGCACCAATAGTGTATCACAGTCACTATTAACCATAGATTTCCTCCGGCCGGTGGAGCCGGAGGAGAAAGGGGACGCATGAACGAAATATATGCCGTAGATTTCGACGGCACATTAAATACAGCAGAATATCCGGAACTAGGAGAGCCCAATACAGAACTATTCCAGTTCCTGATCAAACGGCAGCAGTCCGGAGATAAGATCATACTCTGGACATGCAGGGAGGGAGATCTATTACAGGAAGCAGTCATATACTGCAGAGCGAATGGATTGGAGTTTGACGCAATCAATGATAATATTCAGGAAAATAAAAATAATTGTAGAAAGGTCTATGCAGATTACTACATCGATGACCGAAACAAGATGATAGTAGCAAGGAGGCGCAGAAAGAAATGTGGTCCATTAAATCGGACGAATGTCTGGAATTATATCAAGAAGACGAAAAAATCGCAGCATTAATCTGGGATGAAGTGGAGCTGTGCTGGGGGTTATGGTATCGGATGAGCCTATTTCCAAGACTTTCATGTATTGGAGAAATGGAAGGCTTCGGGAAATTAGACATTGAACCAGTACAGATGGCAGCAGTTGAGACCATTATAGATTACTGCAAGAGACAAGAAGATAAATGGGAAGGACGCGCAGAGGATATGGAGGAAATGCTATGAAGTGGATTCGGGAAAGCATGACACAAATCGATCTCGTAGACGGAGAGAAAAAGCTCGCTTATATCGCGTACAAAAACTTCCGGTGGCTTCTCTACGAAGGCGGTGAAGAGTGGGGCATAGATTTGAAAATCTATGAACAACACCAGGTAGAAGTAGCGCAGATGGCAGCAGTTGAGGAACTGATTCGGTACCATGCTGAGAAAGCCAAGTTATTCCGGAAAGCGAGAAAGGAGATGGTTGCATGAAAGAATACGACAAAGAGCTATTAAGATCTCTAGTAAAACAGGGACTGACCAATAGAAAGATAGCAGAAAAGATGGGGCTCACCCAGACGCAGGTACAATATAGAATTACGGCAGACGGATTAGTCGGAATTCGAAGAGAGGGTGGAGACCCAACACAGAGAAAACCACGGGAACCAAAGCCAAAACCCAAAGAAAAACCAAAAGGCTCGAACGGTGACAGAAAAAAATGCAAGACCTGTAAATGGCGTGCAAGATATCCGGTCAGTTTCTGTAACTTTGGTGCATTCCATAAATTTTCCAGAAGTCATTACTGCACAGCCGATAATTGCACCGTCTACGAAAAAGGAAAGCCAATGAAAGAAAAACCACATTAAGGAGGGTACACATGAGCAAATTAACAAAACAAGATATGGAAGAGTTGAGAGAATGCTGCAGTTACAACTGTGAGTATTCTGGAACAGAAGATATTGTGCAGGAAATTACAGCAGAAACACTTGAAGAACTTGGAAGCAACACAAGATGCCCAGACGAAGTAGGACTGGAAGATGATAAATATGAATTTGCCACACTTGACGATTTCTTAAGAATCTTTTGGGACAAGGCAGTCGAGAGAATCTTAAATGTAGTAGAGAGCCAATAGCCTACGGAAATGTGCTATCAAGGAGAAAAAGATGCGAGGATATATAAGTGGAATTGCTGACAATAGTAGAATAAACTATTGTCCATTATGCAGAGCAGTGTTGGGAACAAACGCATACTATGGAGATGGAACCGTAGTATGTGACGAATGCGACTTTCATTTTGCAGTTATAGAATGCGAGGAAAAAGAGCAGGACGTAGAAGAAGAGACAAGATGGATTCCGTGCAACGAGAGGTTGCCGGAGGATAACACGGATGTAATTGTATGCTTTTACAGCGGAACAGTAACAGAGATGAGATATTGGGGAAATGGAATCTTTCAAGGAATCTATGAACATACGACAAAAGTAATTGTTGCCTGGATGCCATTGCCGGAACCATATAAGGAGTAGAAAATGAACAGGAAAATGGTAACTAGTTTTTTAAGTAATCTGCTGATAACAAAGAAATTACAAGGAATAGGCAAATACTGGGCATCAGAAGTCAGTATCGATTATGGAAGCACGAACGTAAAAAGAGTAGATTTCATGCAGTTCATGCCACCAAACCAATGCTCCGTAGGAGCAATCGAAAAAGGACAATTCATCTGTTACGAAATTAAGAGTTGCCGGGAAGATGTCTACAGCGGAAACGGACTGAATTTTCTTGGTGAGCAAAATTACATCGTAACAACAATGGAGTGTTACAAGGATTTAATCGCAGACAGAAATTCAGGAAAGCTTTTAGAACACATCAGGGAATGTAACCCGGAATCATCTAGGTACTACGGAATCATGGTAGCGATCCCAGAAAGCAGAAAAGAGTGGGACGAATTTGAAAATCCTACACCACTTACAAAAGCAACAATGGCTGGAGAGTGGAGATTGCATAAAATAATTCCTTGCACACCAGGACCAAGAAAACGATCAATAACAGAATTACTGTTCTACATGCTCAGATCAGGAAAATAGGAGAGGGAATATGGAAAGTGCAAAAAGAAATGGAGCCGGTTATTACGACCCAACAGCATTTCAAGCTATCAAAAATACAGAGAAGGGAGCAAAAAAAACAATGGAAATATATAGAGGAGACATATTCTACATCAAAAAAATAAATCAGGACACAGGTAGACCGGCGGTTATCGTGTCGAACAACGACATTAACGAAAGCCAGAACATGGTAGAAGTGGCATATCTGGTAGAAAAACCAAATGAATCACTGCCAACACACGCAAAAGTAAGATGCCATCTACCATCTACGGCGCTCTGTGAGCAGGTTGTGAGTGTCAGCAAAGACAGAATTGACGGATTCATACGCGCCTGTACGGACGAGGAAATAGAGAAAATTAACAAGGGGTTATCCATCTCACTCGGAATCACAGAAAGCGACGACGCTATGGCAGAAAAGCTGAAAGAGCTGACAGATTCTCTGAGTGAGGCACAGAGAATAAATGATGGACTTCGAAACAGAATTAAGGAAGAGATTGATAAACAGCAGGAATTAGAAAAACAATTATCACAGATAGAGACAGAAAACACAGACGAAACCATCAAAGTCGCGGCAGAAAGAGACATATACAAAGACTTATACATGAAATTAACAGAAAAGCTTATAGGAGATAAGATTTAGGAGGCTGCAATGGACAAGAAAGAATATGACGAAATAGAAGAACAGGCAAACAGGTTGCAGAGTGAAGCTGGCAGAATCAGCAATCAGCAAATAAAAGAAGTTAACAAATACCACGAAGGATACGTTCAGGGAGTGGAAGACTTATTGAACGTTATAAGGAGGCGATAGACAGTTATGAGTAAAATTCCAAAAGAAATAGTAGACAAAAAAAATCCAGAAAAGAGTATAACGACTGCGGCAGCAGTCAAAAAGGGTAACGTAAAGCAGAAATACAGATTTGAATTAGTGGGAGGCGAGAACGATGAGCGATAGCAAATGCCAGCGCCTCGATGCCATATCAGACCGTGACCAGATGGCAGAAAAGCCACCAACGGAAGAAGCGAGCAGACGCTTCCGGACACCGGCATGCTACGAAATCTTAGATTATCTGGAAAGGCAGAAGGCGAAAAGGAACAAGATTGATACAGGGGAGGAGATAGGACGTGGACAAGAATGTTCTGATCCAGTACGTGGAGATGAAGGAAGAAATAAAAGATCTGAGGAGACGGATTCATGAGAACGAGAGAGAACTGACAAAGCTAGAGAATATGATTGTCACGGACTCTGTGACAAAGGGAAAGCGGGGAAAGAAGCCACTTGGAACGGTTAAGATCACGGGCAGACCGACAGTAGCTATCAGCATGAAGCAGAGCTTGTTGAAAAAGCGGAATAAAAAACTGGAGGTCTTGGAGACAGAACTGTTGGAGTTTACGAACCAGGCGGAGGAGTACATAGAGACGATACCTAAGAGTGAGTTGAGGATTATGTTTCGATTCTATTTCTTGGATGGAATGTCGTATCTGAAGGTAGCGAAGCAGATGAACCGCATGTTCCCGAAAAGAGAGGTTAAGTATACAGACGAGAATGTTAAGAAAAGAATTCAAAGATATTTTGAAAATGTCCCACAATGTCCCGGTGAAAAGTGCTAGAGTATAAACTGAACTTAGTGAAAAGACAGATTCCCACATTGAGTTCACTTCCTCAAGAAGTACATACAAAACCTAGAAGGGACGGCTTGGCAACAGGCCGTTCTTTTGCTATGCAAGGAGAAGGATATTGAAGAGAAATAGACCAGACAAGGACGGCACCCACCGCGGAGCTTTTGAAAAGAATAAGAAAAAGATTTATGCAACCCAGACTGTGTGTGGAATATGTGGAAAGCCTGTGGACTTCTCGCTCAAGTATCCACATCCGCTGTCGCCATGTATAGATCATATTATTCCAATCGCGAAAGGTGGACACCCATCTGATTTGGATAACATGCAGCTTGCACATTGGACCTGTAACAGACAGAAGAGCGACAAGCTGATAGACAGTAGAGGCGGAGGAAAACAAGAAGAATCAATTGGAAACAGGGTACTTCCTCATACATTTGATTGGAGTAATTATAGACCTAAATAATCTTGACGGATAGGGGGCATACCTCCCCCACCGCGGGTGTGCGCGGACTTCACACCGTCACTGCGAAAAAAAACACACGATGAGAGAAAATGGCGTGGAAAGGAGAAATAAATGGCAGATTACAGGGGCATAGAATACCTAAGGAAAAAGCTGAATCGAAAGAGAAGCCGAGTATTAAGGCGGTATAAATTCTATGAGATGAAAAATATAGCACGGGACATGGGAATTGCCACACCACCTAGCCTGCAATGGTTACAAGCAGTACTTGGATGGAATGCAAAGGCCGTAGATTCGATTGCGGATAGGCTAGAGTTCCGGGGGTTTCGCGATGACAATTTTGACATGACTGGGATATTTCGAATGAATAATCCGGATATATTATATGATTCCGCGGTACTGTCGGCATTGATTTCTTCCTGTTGTTTCATCTACATTTCGAAAGGTGAAGATGATTTCCCGAGATTGCAAGTAATTGATGGAGCCAATGCGACTGGAATTATCAATCCAATCACAAATCTGCTCACGGAAGGCTATGCAGTTCTGAAACGTGATGACAATGAAAAAGTGACCGTAGAGGCTTATTTTGTAGAAGGGTGGACAGTAATCTACAAAAACGGAGTACCTGTTCAGCTTTTTGAGGATAACGTACCAGCACCGCTACTGGTGCCAATCATATTCCGGCCGGATGCCAAGAGAGCGTTTGGCCATTCTAGAATCAGCCGGGCATGTATGTCAATTACAGAATCAGCAATGAGAACTTTGAAGCGATCTGAGATAACTGCAGAGTTTTATTCATTTCCGCAAAAATATGTAGTTGGTCTGGATCCGGACGCAGAACAGATGGATAAGTGGAAAGCTACTGTATCAAGTTTATTACAATTTGATAAAGATGAGGAGGGAGATTCGCCGACTTTAGGACAATTCCAGCAACAGTCTATGGCACCACATTTAGATCAACTTAAAATGTTCGCAGCGTTGTTTGCTGGAGAGACCGGATTGACTCTTGATGACTTAGGATTTGCAACGGAGAATCCGGCTAGCCAGGAAGCAATCAAGGCATCACACGAGAATCTGAGACTGACAGCAAGAAAAGCACAGCGAGCATTTGGCAGTGGATTCCTGAATGCTGGCTATCTGGCTGCATGTCTACGTGATGATTATCAATATTACCGCAATCAGGTATATATGACGACACCAATCTGGGAACCAGTGTTTGAACCAGATGCAGCAATGCTGTCTAATATTGGAGATGGAGCAATTAAGATTAATCAGGCAGTGCCAGGATATTTCAATGCAGATAACTTAAGAGATTTAACTGGAATTAACATGAGCAATCTGCCAGTAACTCCGGAGGTGTAGCCTATGGAGGACATCACACCAGGACTTTTGGAGAAGATACAGAAACAATTCTATCATGATATTGAAAAGAGCAGTATCATTAAAAACTTCAAAAAACAGGCACAGAGAGGCAAGACTTCATACAGCCAAGCAAACGAGGCGGCACAAGAGATTGGGAAAATCTTAGCGCAATCATATTCGGACAACTTATCATCTGATACACTGCCAGATGGAAAGATGTATTATAACATTGCTTCCAGAGTGTTAAATCCGACGTTGAGGGAAGCTTATGAGATGGCTGCAGATAATGCAGCTATTGTACAGCAGATTGTGAACGAAGCAGCAGGCATTGGAATTAAAATAATAAGAGCACAAATCCAACAGGATAATATAGATGGTATTGTAAATCGGATTTCAAGTGAGGAGTATTTCGACGATGTGAAATGGATTCTCGATGCACCTGTACGGAATTTGGTTCAGAAAGCAATGGACGATGCTGTTCAGAAAAATGCAGATTTTCATGCAAAAGCTGGATTGAGACCAAAGATTATACGGAGATCATCCGGACATTGTTGTGAATGGTGTAATCAGGTAGCCGGAACATATGTATATCCAGATGTTCCTAAAGATGTGTTTCGGAGACATGATAATTGTGATTGCATTGTTGAGTATTATCCGGGAGACGGTAAAAAGCAAAATGTATGGACAAAAGAATGGAAATACGAAAAAGAATCTGATACAATAGAAGAAAGAAAACTGCAGGGATTAAGTCCGGATTCAGATGTGATCATACGAAATATACGTGAAAAGATTATTCCGGAACAAAATCGTGAAAAAATTGCACCACGACAGGAAATACATCGACAAGGGACAAAGATGTATGAAGCCAGAAAAAAGAGTCTGGAAGCAAAAGGACAATTTGGACCTTCTTACATTACGGTATCGAACGAAGAAATTCAATCGCTTGTAAAGGAATTTTCGGGGACAGGACTTATTAAATATAATAGTCAAGGTAACTGGGATTCAAAAGAAATCATAACGACAAATGATAAAATCATAGGAGTAGTTGTTGATAATCGAAACGGAAATAGTGCAGAGACATCTGTGTTTAAGATTCACTATGCTAAAGATGGAATACATATAGTTCCGGATTATCCAAGTAAAAAGAGGTGAGAGTTATGACATACGAGGAAATAAAAGACTTCATAGGTAAACAAGTCATCGTAAGAGATGTCGGAGGAAAAAGTTTTAAAGGTATTATAACTAATACGGAAAGTGAGTATGATACATCATCTGGAAAAGAAGAAATAGAATTAGATACCGGAAAAGTATTTTATGGAATTCCATTAGATGAGATAAAAAATATAATAGAAATCAATTAAGCTGCCAGATTATTCTGGTGGCTTATATTTTTGAGGAGGCTACATGGGAGAAGTAAGGAAGGGGCGGCAGACCCCGACGCAATCTGTCGTGCTGCCTTATTCTTCAACATATGGAGCTGAAGCAATAGACATTTACAATTCGACAGGAAGAACTGCACAGGAGTGGCAGGAGCTTTTACTGTCAGACAT
>ERZ1034969.1010-NODE-1010-length-12865-cov-33.382748_pt1 | contig 12865 bp, 11 predicted proteins | sample MGYA00520624_ERZ1034969 | MGnify/ENA primary metagenome ERZ1034969 (study PRJEB33766, sample SAMN09781776) | gut metagenome | biome: gut microbiome | host: Homo sapiens | place: Madagascar | study: EMG produced TPA metagenomics assembly of the PRJNA485056 data...
GCCGCCGGAGCGGTGCTTAAGCCGTCAGGCGGGAATTGTGCGGTGTTGCCCTAAGCCTATCGAACGGGAAACATTGCCGGGTTGCCAAGGATACGAGGTTTTACCCTATGATTCTTGCAGTTGATATCGGTAACAGCAACATCTGCATTGGCGGGCTGGATGGCATGAAGGTGCTGTTCACCGCGCGCATGGTCACCCGCCCGCGCTGCACCGGGGATGAATACACCGCCGAGCTGAAATTTCTGCTGGGCCGCCTTGGCGTTACCCCTGAAGCCTGTGAGGGCGTTATTGTGTGCAGCGTGGTGCCCGACCTGACCAAAGTTCTGGCCGATGCCTGCACCCGGCTGACCGGGCGCAAAGCCATGCTGGTCAGCCCTGCACTGAACACCGGGCTGACCTTTGCGGTGGACGAGCCGGACCGCGTGGGGCGGGACCGCATTGCCGATGCCACCGCAGCCGCCGCCCACTATCCCCTGCCCTGCATGACGGTGGACCTTGGCACGGCCACCACCTATAATGTCATTTCTTCCAAGCGGGCGTTCCTGGGTGGTTTTATCCTGCCCGGCGTGCAGACCAGCCTGCGGGCCATCAGCAGCGGCACAGCGCAGCTGCCGCCTATCTCGCCCGAAACGCCGGATCACCTGATTGGCCGCAACACGGTGGAATGCCTGAACAACGGCGTGATGTTTGGCACCGCAGCCATGCTGGATGGCCTGGCAGCCCGCGTGGAAGCCGAACTTGGCGAGCCGCTGACCGTGGTTGCCACCGGCGGCCTGGCCCCCTGCATCATGCCCTGCTGCACCCGCAAGGTGATTTATGATTCTGACCTGTTGTTCAAGGGGCTGGCGATCCTGTACAGCAAAAACGCCGAATAAGCACGTTTACACGTTTTGTATTCTGCCCATTATCAGAAAAGGGACCGGCATTTTCTGCCGATCCCTTTTGTTTTATGTATTTCCCGAATGGTTTACATATCCGGTGTAACCATCACAGCGCCGTAATTGCGCACGCTGAGCACATGGCAGCTGCCTGCACCAAACACACCGTCAATGGCGTTCTTGTAGGTTTCCAGCAGTGCCAGCGGTACAAACGCCTGAATGGTACCGGCAAAGCCGCCGCCCTGCAAACGCCATGCGCCGCGGCCGTTCAGCACCTTCTGGCTGATGGCCAGCGCCAGAGGCACGCCCTGCTCCCGCGGGTTCTTGATGCTGTAAGCGTTCTGGTTGAATTCAAAGCTGGAATGGCCGCCCTCAATGATCAGCTGCAGGAAGCGGTCAAAATCATCTGCCTTGATGGCTTCATAGATTTCCCCGGCGCGGCGGCTGTCATTATAAAAATGGATGGCACGCACCACGGCGCGGTCACCGGTCACTTTGCGCACTTCGGGGATGGCTTTCAGGAAGGTTTCCTCGTCTACTTCGCGCAGGACCTTTTTGCCAAAGAATGCAGCAACGCTCTCCATCTCGCGGCGCACAGCGGCATAATCATCGGTCAGGTCAGCGTGGCTGCCCTTGGTATCGCTGATGCAGAGTGCAAAGCCCTTGGCTGCCAGATCAAACGGAACTTCGCGCACGACCGGATGGCCCACTTCCTTAAAGTCGATGGTGATGACCTTTCCCACGGCGCAGGCGGTCTGGTCCATCAGGCCGCAGGGCTTGCCAAAGAAAACATTCTCAGCATACTGGCTGATCATGGCGTTTTTGACCTGGTCGAAACGCTTCATGTCATTATCGTTGTACTCGCCGCGGAAGATAGCACCCATGCACACCTCAAAGGCAGCCGAGCTGGACAAACCGGAACCGCCCAGAACGTCAGAGGTGGTGTAGCAGTCAAAGCCGCCCACCTTGCCGCCGTCTTTCACAATGCCGGCAGCCACGCCGCGGATCAGGCTGGCGCTGTGCTCTGCTTCAACGGGCTGCGGGGTCAGGTCGCGCAGATTCACATCGTCGATCTTACCAAAGCCGTGGGAAATCACGCGTACAACGTTCTCGTCATTCTTGGCAACCACAGCAATGATATCCAGGTTTACGGCAGCTGCAATCACCACGCCGTTGTTATGGTCGGTATGGTTGCCGCCGATCTCGGTACGGCCGGGTGCCGAGTACAAACACACTGTGCGGCCCGTGCCAAAGTTTTCTTCAAAATGGTCGATCATGTCCACATAACGGACACGCTGGGCTGCCACAGTAGCAGTGTCTGCCCCATACAGCTTAGCAAAAGCCTGGTCGTAACCGCCGTTCAAGATATTCTGTTTCAGTTCCGCACTCGTTGCCATCGTTCATACACCTTTCTTCGTTTGGCTGCTCCTTGTAAAACATGCACAAAAACAGCGTGTGCTTTTTAGCAATGCAGCGCATTTTAGGCCAGTATCACGGCTTCTTGTACTCAGTATAACAAATTTTAGCAGGATGTAAACATCTTTTTTCAACGCGATTATGGACTTTTGATGAATCTTCTGATATAATGGTAAAAAATATGCTCCATCCTGTTCCGGCCTGCTGCGGTGGGCCCTGTTTTGGGAGCAGAATGGCGAACCACAACCAGATTTTGCAAGAGTGAGGGATTTGGTATGCCGACCATCGCAAAGCAATCTTATAAGCAGAGCTATACCGATAATGTAGAGCTTTCCATTTTTAATTGTGGCCACGAATACTGCCAGCCGGGCCACACCTGGGGCCCCGGTGTGCGTGACCATTACCTGATCCATCTTGTTGTTGCGGGCAAAGGTGTGTATCAGGTCAACGGCGCTGCCTATAATTTGCAGGAGGGTGATCTCTTCCTCGCCAAACCCAACCAGCTCATCACCTATGCGGCAGATGAAACCGACCCGTGGGAATATTACTGGGTCGGCTTTAACGGTGCCTGCGCCAACAAACTGGTGCAGCAGACCCCGTTCAGTGATGTGCAGCCCGTGCACCACTGCAAAGACCCCCAAAGCACCCGTGAAACCATTTATAATATCTACCTGGCCCGCGGCCCGGAACCGCAGTGCGAAGCCCTGATGACCGGCTACCTGTACCTGTTCATGGCCCAGCTGATGAAGGAAGCGCGCGAAGCCATGCCCAACACGCCGTCTTCCAGCAGCCAGTATGTGCTGGCCGCTATCAAGTATATTCAGTTCAACTATTCCCATGATATTTCGGTAGATGACATCGCCAAGGCGGTTGGGGTCAGCCGCAGCCATCTGTACCGCGTGTTCATGTCCAATGTAGGCCAAAGCCCGATTGACTATTTAACGGGCTACCGCATCAGCGAAGCGTGTTCCCTGCTGAAAAACACCGGGCTTTCCATCGCCGAAATCGCGGTTTCCGTCGGCTTTTTTGACCAGTTCTATTTTTCCCGCGTGTTCAAAAAGGTCAAAGGCGTTCCCCCCAGCAAGTACCTTGCCGCGCTGGAAAAAGACCCGCAGCTGGGGCTGGTATAAGCCATTTTCACACAATGTCCCACCATACGGCAGCACCTTGCTTTTTGGTGCTGCCGCTCAGTTTTTACCGGCAGACTGATATATTTGCCATAACATTAGAGCAAACGGAGCAAACCATGTCTTTGAAGAAAAATCAGATTTTTGAAACCACGATCGAAAACCTTTCCAGCGATGGCAGCGGCGTTGCCCACGTGGAAGGGCAGGCCGTTTTTGTGCCCGGCGCGGCACCGGGAGATGTGATCCGCTGCCGCATTGTAAAGGCATTGAAAAGCTATGCTTTCGGCCGCATTGACGCGATTTTAGCCCCCGGCCCCGGCCGCGTTGCGCCGGATTGTGCCGTGTGCACTCCCTGCGGCGGCTGTGGCCTGCGCCATTTGAGCTATGCTACGGAATGCGAGGCGAAAACCGGCTTTGTGCGGGATGCTTTTGCCCGCCTTGGCGGCTTTGATGTAAGCAGCTTTGAGTTTTCGCCCGTTCTCGCCCTGACGGACCACACCGCACACTACCGCAATAAGGTCCAGCTGCCCGTTGGGCTGGATGCCGATGGCCATGTTGTGACTGGCTTTTACGCCGGGCGCACCCACCGTATCGTCCCCTGCCTCGATTGCAAATTGCAGCCGGAATGGATGAACGCCCTGGCCCGCCGGGCTTGTGCGTTACTGGAAGCCAACGGCATTGCCCCCTATGACGAGGAAACCGGCAAGGGCCGCGTGCGCCATTTGTATATGCGCCAGGGCTGGCACAGCGGTCAGCGCCTGCTGTGCTTTGTGGTAAACGGCAACGGCCTGCCCAACGAAGCCGAGATCTGCCGCACCTTGCAGCAGGAGTTCCAGCTGACCACCGTGCTGATCAACCGCAATACCGCCCGCACCAACGTGATTTTAGGGCGGGATACCCGCACCGTGCTTGGCCCCGGCGTGATTGAGGATACTTTGGCCGGAGTGCCCATCCAGATGGGTGTGCACGAGTTTTATCAGGTCAACACCCCCGCTGCCGAGCTGCTGTACGCCAAAGCGCAGGAGTTTGCCCGGCTGCAGCCGGATGACTTTTTGCTGGACCTTTACTGCGGTATGGGCACCATTGGCCTTTCGATGAAGCCGCACTGCCGCCGCCTGGTCGGCGTTGAGGTTGTGCCGCAGGCAGTGGAAGGTGCCAAAGCCGTTGTTGCGCATCTTGGCCTGCCCCCGGAGGAAGCCGATTTTTACTGCATGGATGCCGGCGAAGCCGCGACCCGCCTTGCCAGCGAGGGTGCCCACCCCGATGTGATCGTGGTGGACCCGCCGCGCAAAGGCTGCGATAACGCCACCCTGACTGCCATTGTCCAGATGGCCCCACGCACCCTCGTCATGGTCAGCTGCAACCCCTCCACCGCCGCCCGCGATGCTAAGTTCCTGTGTGAACAGGGGTATACGCTGGAAAAGGTTCAGCCGGTGGATTTGTTCCCAAGGACAAGGCACGTGGAGACGGTTGTCTTGCTTTCCAAGGGCGAGGTCGACTCGAAAAAGATTCGGGTTGAGTTCTCTTTGGAAGATATGGATATGTCCGAATTTCAGGATGGGGCAACCTACACCCAGATCAAAGACTATGTGCTGGAGCATAGCGGGTTAAAGGTATCCAATCTTTATATCTCACAGATTAAGAGGAAATGTGGGATTGAAGTTGGCAAGAATTACAATTTGCCGAAGTTCGAGGATTCCAGACAGCCCATGTGTCCGCCGGAAAAAGAGAAAGCAATCCGAGAAGCATTCAAATATTTTGGGATGATCTAACATCCCGCAAAATGGAGGTTTCTTATGGATAGATTGATTTCTTGTGAGTTTAACATGGATACCGCTTGTGTGGAACTGCAATTCTTAGATGGCAGTATGATTGCTATTGATACAATAGCCGTGGAGAATGAGGTTGCTGACAATATGTATCAGCGGTCAGAGCTGGACTATCTAATCTACAATGACCCGATTGGATATGCAGACCTTGTTTTGAACGGAAACCCCGAAATTTATCTAAAAACTGTAACTGAATATAAACCCTTAGATTAAAACGCAGCCCTCTGCCTTTTCCTTGGCAGAGGGCCGTTTTTTGCTTAACAGTTATTGAGCATCCCTTAATTGCTCTACAACGCTGCATTTCGCTGCGTTGTCATACATCATGCAAGGAATCAGCCACCCCAGCAGAAGAAATACCGGAATTGTCAGCAGGACAGGCAGAATGGTGAATCGATACTCAAAGAACCAGAACATACTGCCCAGCATTTTTCCTGCAAGAGGTCCCACCGCCAGCGACAGAATAAAGGCCGCCGATACGGAGGACATTGCGTAAAACAATCCCTCGTAGATCAGCATGGTTTTGAGCTGCCGGTTCGTCATTCCTACAGCCTGAAGCACAGCAAATTCACGGCGGCGGGAAAGAATACCGGTCATCATGGCGTTGAAGAAATTTAAGAGTCCCACCAGCCCGATGATAGCACAGAGGATACCACCTATCAGAAGGAACATCTGCCGGAACTGAGCAAATTCAGAGCGAGCCGTGGCCTTGCTTTCATACATCAAGGGCGAAAACTCACCGGCAGTGAGCTTCGATAGATATTGCTCTGCTTCGGTCTCGTCAGCTTCGTCTGCTGTGTCGAACAGGTAGAGCATCGGAATGGCCGCACCACCGCTGTCCCTCTGTGCGGTATCCACAGACAAAACTGTCTCATATCCAATACCACCATAACGATAACTCATGGAATACGGAAGCTCTACCAAGGCGCAGACCGTGTACGCTACATCTCTGGCTCCATACAGTTTTTCCTGAAGGTACTCCTCCGGTGTATCTTCGGTGCGGAGTTCCCCGGTGCGGCTGTCGATATATTTCACATCGTCCGCATAGGTGGCGGTGATCGTGTCTCCCACCTTGGGGTAGTATTCAGGATTGGGCAGATTACCGTAGTCATCTAAAGAAACCGCAATGGCAATGGCGTTATTGTCCGGCTCCAGCATAGGAGAAATATCTCCGTCGAACACTTGCAGCTTGTCAAACAGACTGTTATCCAGAGCCTCGATCCTGGTATCTCCCATCACCATATTGCCCCGGTGCTCCAGACGGCTCATATGGCTGTCCAACTGCTCGGCGCTTTCGTACCTTGCATAGTCCTGCCGCAGAGCATCCTCCGTCATCCACAGGTAGGCGGATTTTCGCACAGCATATCCCGTGCCGGAAAGACTGGCCTTTGTGTTTGCTGCGATCTCCTCGATCTGTTCTGGCGTGATGAATTCATCTGCCGGGTTGTAACGGAAATAGTCGGGCGTGCTGACGATAAAATCGGCGCAGGTCATGGCGGATACATACTTCTCCATGCTGAAGCCGCCCACAAAGGCACACAGCGCATTGAACAGTGTCACCGACAGTGCCAGAGACACCACCACCAGCACCGTCTTTTTCTTGTTTCGTCCCAGATTGGCAAAGGCCATCTGATGGAGCTTTGCTCCCCGGATGCTGCGCCGTTTTTTCTTGGTCTGCATCACATCCGTATATTTGGTAGCCTCCACCGGAGAGACCTTAGCTGCCATTTTTCCGGGCTTGGAACAGGACAAGAGCACCGTCAACAAGGCGAACAGCATAGAACCAAGGAAGATCACAGGCGATGTGCTGATGGTGGTGATGCCTGCATCCAGCCGGGTGGAGCGCAAGACAACAGGAACCAAAACAGCGCCAATGCCGTAGCCCAGCAGCAGCCCCGCCGGAATACCGATCAGACAAAGCAGAAGTGCCTGCTGGCGAATGATGCGTTTGAGCTGCCGGGGCGTTGTGCCAATGGTTTTCAGAAGTCCGTAAAACCGGATATCCCCCGCAACAGAGATCTGGAAAATGTTATAGATGATAAGATACCCGGTAAAAATCACCAGCAGCAAAAAAGCTGCTATGGCAATCACAAGTTCCGGGTCGAGCTGCGACTCCAGCTGGGATGAGGTATATCCCCAGTTGACGCCGATCCGGACGCTGTTGGGATCGGTATAGCTGTCCCATGTGTAGCCAAGATCGGTATCCACCTGCTCCATCTGCCCTTGAATGTTTGTGCCGGAGGCCAGCATGACATTCAAATCGGTGCGGAAAGGCTGTAAACCTGTTTTCACTGCCTGCGCTTCGATGTCATCTGCGTAATCACGGCTGATGTTGATGTAATGAACAGGCATTAGTTCATCATAGTCCCAATAGCCCACCAGCGTAAAGGTATCTGTTACAGTAAAGGCGGTTTGATCCTTGTCCGTAATGGAATAGGAAACCGTGACCTCGGCGCCCAGCTCCGGCGTTACGCCAAGCAGCTGCAACGCTGCCGTATCCATGGCTACCTCTTTGCCGCTTTCGGGCATCCGTCCGGTAGTAGGGGTGGCATAGCTCCACTTGGTGCAGTTGGCATCCATGTAGCTGATCTCTGCCGGTATTTTGGCAAAGACCCCCTCCGCAGTGATACCGATTACCTTCCGTGCCCCCGTAGCCTTCACCTTTGGGTGGGCAGCGATGCGTTCCGCCTGCTCGGGGGAAACATCCTTAAAGGTGCCATGCGCATAGCCGCCTACCTGCCGAAACTGGTAGGTTTCATAACTGGCGTTCAGCGACAAGACAATGGTGAACATGGAAGTAAATAGCAGCGTTGTCAGCGCAATGGCAAAAATAGCGATCAGATTGCGGCGACGGTTCGCATAAAGAGATTTTAAGCTGAGCTTTCGAATACATTTTCGATTTTTGACATTCATCGTAGCCACCTCCCGTTAGTTCTGGGAGACGATCCGACCATCTTCGATACGGATAATGCGGTCTGCCATCTGTGCAATTTCTTCGTTGTGAGTGATCATTACGATTGTCTGGGCGAACTTTTGACTGGTGACTTTCAAAAGACTTAATACATCCTGGCTGGTTTTGGAATCCAGATTGCCGGTGGGTTCATCTGCCAGAATGATAGCGGGTGCTGCCGCCAGCGCACGGGCAATGGCTACCCGCTGCTGTTGACCGCCTGAGAGCTGATTGGGCAGGGCATCCAGACGATCATCCAGCCCAAGTGTCTGTACAATCTGCTGTACGAAATCCTTATTGACCTTGCCACCGTCCAGCTCAATGGGTAGAACAATATTTTCATACACATTCAGCACCGGAACAAGATTATATGCTTGGAACACAAAGCCGATTTTCCTGCGGCGGAAGATGGTCAGCGCTTCCTCCTTCAGGGAGAAAATATCCTGTCCGTCCACCATGACCGTGCCACTTGTAGGGCGATCCAGCCCGCCCAGCATGTGCAGCAGCGTGGATTTGCCGGAGCCGGATGTGCCGACAATTGCAACAAATTCGCCCTTCTTTACACTTAAATCAACTCCATCCAACGCATGAACTGCGTTATTGCCGGAGCCATAAATCTTTTTCAGGTCTTTTGCCTGTAAAACTTCCATAAATGAGTACCTCCATGAAAAAATCTGTATGTATGAAAGGAAATGATCCTTTGATACATACAGATTATCGCATAGGAATCTTTCCACATTCTTTCCGGCGGAAAATGAAATCTAACAGTTTTGATAGAATTGTTGTTATTTCGGCAGAAATATGGAAAACGTACTTCCTTTTCCCGGAACGGAAGCAACCTTGATATAACCGCCCTCGCCGGATATGATCTGTCGGGCAAGGTATAAGCCGATGCCGACCCCTTCTTGTTTCTGCACACTATTTGAGCGGTAAAAGCGAGCAAATATCTTCGCTTGCTCATTTTCCGGGATGCCTGAACCGGTATCCGATATATCGATCCTTGCAAACATTTCATAGCTTACGACAGAAATAGTAATGGTGCCATGCTCTGTATATTTGATGGCGTTGTCTACGATATTAGCCAGCGCTTCCGCTGTCCATTTGAAGTCGAATACAGCAAAAGCATCTGTATCCTGCAGTTGCAAAGACAATCCTTTTTCAGAAGCCTTGGCAGTATATTGTTCTACCACACTTTCAAGCAGCGGCTGCAGCGCTGCTTGCTGAGGGGAGAGTGAAATGATCCCGTTTTCCAGTCTGGAAAGCTTTACGAGAGAATCGATCAGAAATCGCAGCTTTTCCGATTGTTTGTACAGCGCCTCCACATTTGCCTTCGCCGATGCAGGCAGAGTTTCCTCCATCAAAAGCTCGCTGTATAACAGCAGATTTGCAATCGGCGTTTTCGTCTGGTGGGAAATGTCCGCAATCAAGGTTTTGATTTTGTCTTTTTCCTGAGCTATATTTTGAGAAGATGCTTCTGCTGCGGAAAGATAGTGCGCAAACTTCGTTTCCAATGCAGACAGCTGGCTTTCATCAAAATTGGTTTCAGAAAAGGAGCCGGTCATGGCAGCGTCCAGCATCCTTTCGATTTCTTCCATCGTTTTTCTGGTCTTTCTCCGCTCCAATAACACAACAGCTGCCGCCGCCAGAAAACACAGCAGTATGATCACAATGCCGGTTTTATTCATCTTTTGTCACCCAGCTATAACCGATTCCGTAGATGGTTTTAATGTATTTCTGTGCGCCAAGCTTATCCCTCAGACGCTTGATCGTAACAGACAAAGCATTTTCATCCACATATTCTGCGCCATCTGTCCAGATCCGGTCGACAAGGTCTCCACGGGTCATGGTTCGACCACGGTTTTCAACAAGCAGACGCAGTAATTTTTGTTCTGTTTTACTCAATTCCACTTTTGAATCTCCCACATAAAAGGTCATAGCCTCAAAGTCAAAGTGAAATAGATCCATATGGAACGGCGCATTTTTATGGCTTGACGCTTGCTTTCGCAGTTGGGTATTCACCCTTGCCCGCAAAACCGAAAGAGAAAAGGGCTTGGTAATGTAATCATCAGCGCCCCTCTCCAGTCCGTCTACGATGTCCAGATCGGTGTCGTTGGCAGTCAGCAGAATAACAGGAATATAGGGTGTGTTTTCCTTGACCTCCCGGAGCAGCTCGAGCCCGCTGCCATCCGGCAGATTGATATCCAGCAGGATCAGGGATACACCGCCGCAAAGAAGCTGTTCCTTCGCTGTTTTTAGGTCTTGGCAGGATATAATCTGACGGTCATCTGCTTTCAGTGCTTTACTTAAACCCTGATTCAACCCTATATCATCTTCAATAATCAATAATTGTTCCATGTATCTCACTCCCTCGTTATTCAAAGGCCACCATTATTTCCTTGGGTAATTTTTCGTTCTCACAGTTCAGAAGATAGGCGATTGCTCTGCTTGCAAATTTGTTTGTTTTCACTGTATCCCAATCGGCAAGCAAAATGACCTCTGCCTTGCCGTTCTCAAAATCTAATGATATTTCGCCCCATTCGCCGTCGCAGTCTGCCTGATATTCGTAGATTGCGGCGGCGATTTTCTTTTTTCGCTTGATCTTGGATTTCTGTTTTAGCCGGACTGCATGGATTGCGCCCTCGGCAACCAACAATTCCGTCAACTTGTCCACTGCTTTTCGGTAGGCTCGTTCTGCACCGCTGGCTGTACTGCCCTCAAACATAACCGCCAGTTCTTCAAAGGTGGGGCGGTCCTTCCATGAGCTGACACGCCCACAGGTCATGCAAATTGCTAACCGGTTTTCGAGCAAGGTCTGTTCCCGGTAATTCAGCTTCTCAAATGCCCGCTGCACCTTTTCTGCTTGTATGCCGTTCCAGAGGATATCGGTATAGTTCCAGCTATCGTCAAGGGCTACATCCTCGCCTGTTTCTTCGCCGTCCTCGTCTGTGACATAGAAAGGCTGCTGATTGCGGATTCCACGCACAACTTTCAGATATTCTTCCGCAAGGGCAAGATCGCAGTTGTATTTCTTGGAAAACTCGTTGACCGCATCCTTGGTATTGTGGTACAGCCAAGCCATTGACCGCACCATTTTGTAATTAGTCAGAGAGGATACCGACCATTTTTCTTCGCCCATGCGAAAACGGAGCATAGCATCCCGGATGAACGGATAGATGTATGTAGCATACTCTGCGCCCTTGGTAAGGTCATAGTCCATCAGCTTTTGGAGCATTTGCTCCCGGCAGGAGAGCTTTATATCTATAAATCGGTCTGTGTCGTACAAATCGCCGCCATCCACACCGAGAAAGTCTTTGATGCGCTTGTTCAGCTGCGGCTCGTAGTGGTGTAGGAAGAATGAGAAATGTATCAAATTCTTTTCCTGCAAGGCAGACAGGATATATTCGTTCAGACTGCCCACCTTTGGCGGCTCAGGTTCCAGTTGGAAGATGCGCTCTGCCACATAGGGAATGATACCATCACCGTGCGGATTGACTTGGTGTTTCGGTATGTATCCGGTCATATTCCATGTAAAATCACTCAGCATAGCGCCCCCCCTTCTCATTTCTATAAGAATCCCTTAAGACATTCTTTCATAAAAAGCATGAAGTATTTCTGCCAATTCCTGCGGTGATTCAATATTAACTTCATGTCCGGCACCAATAATCGTTTTTAATTCCACGTTCTTAAGCAATTCTGCCAATTCAATAGAAGCATTTTTATTCGCAGTATCTTTCTCGCCATATAACAATAGTGTAGGGCATGATATTTTGTGCAGAGAGTTGTTAAAGTCCAACTCCATCATGGTTTCGCATAGAAGTAAGAAATCAGCTTTTCTAAATCCCATTTGTTGAAACATGGATTTAGGCATAAATCTAAAGAGAAGATTTTGAAATTTCAGAAGCTTCTTGGGCATTTTATATTGTGTGGCGATAAGCACCAAGGAGCGAACTTTTTTCGGATATTGTATAGCATAGTTCAGAGCTAATACGCCCCCAAGCGATAAACCGCACAAATCAATAGGCTCATCATATTGATTGCAGTAATCTGAAAATGCAGCATATAGATTATCATAGGTCACTTCTTTGCTATGAACTAAATCAGGAAGATTCGGACACAAGCTGTAATCAGTAGTTTGCAAAATATCTATTGTTTTTGTCCAACTGTCAGATGTTTGTCCTAATCCATGCACATATATTTGTTTCATATTGTTCCCCCACTAAATATGTATCTTAGCTTCTGCAAGCAAAGCAGCCTGTTCCATTTCTTTTTCATAAGCTCCTTTGGCATAAGCAACATCACTTTTTGCCCGGAGTTCTTTATCTTTTGCCAGTTTCTTCATGACCTCCGCAAGGTCAGCGTCCAGAGTACCACGCTTTACATAGCGATTTATGGTGTTCAGCCTCTTTTCATATATCTGGATAATCGGATGATCGTCTGCAAGCTCTCGCTGTTCTCTGCCTTTTAGATTGCCGATCTGCCGGCAAGTGCGGTGCAGCTTGTCCCCCGGTGCATAGCCGCCGCAGTATTTGGTGTGCCTTGCGTTGGTGGTGAGGAACCACTTGCCGCAGATTTTGCATTTTTTCGGGGCATGACCAACACATAAGCCCTCAAAAAGATCAGACCGGAACATCCCTACAAAGGATACATAGTGCATCCGCTTGACCAGCT
>ERZ1034969.1011-NODE-1011-length-12850-cov-8.600313_pt1 | contig 12850 bp, 3 predicted proteins | sample MGYA00520624_ERZ1034969 | MGnify/ENA primary metagenome ERZ1034969 (study PRJEB33766, sample SAMN09781776) | gut metagenome | biome: gut microbiome | host: Homo sapiens | place: Madagascar | study: EMG produced TPA metagenomics assembly of the PRJNA485056 data...
CTGTTAATGAACGTAATACTTTCGATACAGCTAAACCTTATTATGAACATGGTAAATGGAATTATAATTATTTCCGTAGCGTTCTAAACGAAGTAGTTACTAACTATCCAATAGATAGACTTACTGGTAAGTTGAATGTTGATGTTAATAAGAATTACGAACCATTTAAATCCAATCTTATTAATGGTAAATATCTAGGTGTGCGTTTTGTAATTAATGACGGAACAGCTAAGATAGAGATTAAGAAGATTGAATGTTATGTTAATAAATACAGAGAATAATGAAACGTATTAATGAACAAAGACCTAAAGCATTTATAGGTACTGCGATTTCTGTTGGTACTAGTATTGTTAGTGGTATCATAGGCAATCGTAAGAAGAAGAAAGCTGAACAAGCCGAAAGGTTAAGACAAGAGCGTCTTCAAAACCTACAAGACAATCAGGCTTTAGCTAGTGCTCAAAATGAGAATATGATGTCCGAAGAAGAGAGGTCACAGTTCTTAAGCCAATACTTATCTAAGGGCGGGAAAGTACGAACCTTCCCCCATAAAGGAGCTGAATTACGTATTGTCGAGGGTGGTACTGCTATTCCTATTAAGAAAGATTCGTTTCTTCTTAAAGGACGTAAACACAATACTGGAGGTATTGTTATTGATGCAGGTAAGACAGGTGTTGAAGCTGAAGGTGGTGAAGTAGTACAGGTTACTCCTAAACAACTTAAAGTGTTTAGTGCTCAACCTATACTTAATGGTAATAGTCCGGCTGAATTAGTTCAGAGAGGTGCTAAGCCTTCTAAAGTGTTTAATGCTCAAGAGTCATTTAAAGATAGAAATAGTCTTAACGATGACGGTACTAAAAAGAAAAGAAATATGAGAACAATAACTGGTAAGAAAAAGCTAGGAGGATTATCTCGTAAGAAAGATTACGGTTCAGATAAGAAACCTTATCCTAGTGTTAAGTCTAAAGACTTTGCAGGAGGTGGTCGTAGTTATCCTATTCCTACTAAAGCTGATGCTCGTGATGCTCTTAGATTAGCTGGGCTTCATGGTCGTTCCGATGTGAGAGCTAAGGTATATAAGAAATATCCTGAATTGAAGAAATCAGTTCTTGGTTCTAGAACAAGATTATTAAAGGATAACTATAATAACTTTGGTTTAGAAAAGGATTATAGTAGTAGTTTTGCTCCTAATGCTTTGACTAAAGCTAATATGAATTCTGTTAATACTAATAGTGTAGTTCCAAGTAAGCCTGTTGGAGCTTCTATTAGTTCTAGTACTAGTCCGTTATCTAAATCTAGTAGATTTGGAAACTTTATGAGTGGTATAGGCGGAGAAGCTATTAGTGCCGGTATTGGAGCATTAGGTAATATTATAAGCGGTGTTACTAATAAGAACAGTATTAATAATATTCAAGCTCCTACTAGACCTAGAACTATAATTCCTGCAAGGATGAGAACTACTTATAATATAAATCCACAATTAGCTGAAAGTCGAGATTCTGAAAGAAATATGGCTAGAATTATTAATTCTAATACTTCTAGTTCGTCAGGAAAGATTGCTCGTATTCAATCTTTAGCTAATCGAGGAGTTCTTGAACGTAATAAGTTAAGAGGAATGAAAGAGAATGTTGAGACTGACCTTCTTAATCGTTCCGCTCTTAATCGTCAAGGAGTAGAAGCTGCAAACAATCAAGTATTAAACGCTTATGATAATGCAGTTACTCAAACCGAAAACGAAAAGATTCAAGCAAGGGCTAATAATCGTACTAATATAATTGAAGGTCTTACTAGTGCAGTTAGAGATTATCAATTAGGTATGGATAAGAGACGTTCAGAAGAAAATGCTACTGCTGCTATGATGTCTGCAAATCCTGAACAAATGGAATTATTCTTAAAATTGATGGATAAGAATAAAGGTAGATTGAGTAAAGTACGTAGTAGTCTATTCAGATGTGGTGGTAAGAAAAAGATTGCTTAACTATAAATAATATAACTATGCCGATAAATATTAGAACAGCTGGTTATCAGAAGAGGGAGCGGGTTGCCGCTCCTTTAGATGTTTACAATAGTACGTTAAATACTCTACAACAGAAACATGATACTGCTATTGAAACTAGTAATCAGATTAAAACGTTTCTTGCTAATAAGCAATTAAACGAAGCTGAAAATGAGTGGCTCGATAAATATTCGAGAGATGTTAATGCTCAAATAGAAGCAAGTGCTCAAGAAGGTAGTTATGCTACTGCATTGACTACTGCAAGAAGATTAGCCGGAGAAGTTGCTAGTAATCCAGGACTTATTGGTCGTGAGCGTTATCAACAAGAGTTTAAAAAGTTCCAAGACGAAGTTACTAATAGTGATGCTTATGATGGAGATGTTAAGGCTTATACATTGGAACAGAACAAATATAATTATCAAGACCAAATAGATGAAACAGGTAAAGTAATAGGTGGTAATCAATTCCAACCTAATTATCGTCCTGTTGAACAAATAGATTATAATACTTTATATCAGAAAGTATTGTCTACTGTTGGTGTTGATTCTAGTTCAGGTGAACAGTTAGTATGGGGTGATGCAGAAGGTAATCTTAAAGAAGGTCAAGGAAATATTGCTGCTGGTGATGTTCCTTACCTTAAAACTTCCGGTGGTATTCAACAGTTATCTAAGGAGAAGATACGTGCTGCATTTGAAGCTGCATTAAATGAAACTCCTGGTGCTCGTGCTTCTCTCGAACAAGACTATAAAGTAAATGTTTGGAAAGCCAATAAAGGTAATAAGAACAATCTTGTTACTAAGCCTGATGGAACTATTATGTCACAGAGAGAATTTGAAGAGAATCTATTTGCTCCTAGATATGCTGCTTCTGCTTATCGTAGAACTGAAAGTAGAATTAGTCCTGAATTAGGATTTAATTTATTAGCTGCCGCACGTAAAGCTGCCGCTAAACCTAATACTGGTAAAGAACCTGAATTATTACCTTCTATGCAAACAGTTGGTGGTAAAGAGAAAATAGAGCCTGATACTCCTGCTAAGGTTGCGTCACAATTGAATACACTTAATGGTCAATTAGCCAATATGTTTGCTACTTATGGAATATCTAAATCTGTTCCATTAGATAAAGCGTATGCTCAATTAAGGTCAAGTATTGCTAATAATAGCAATCTGTCTGATACAGCTAAGAAGCAAGCATTGGATGAAGCATATAATTATTATAGTGGTATTAATAATGCCAATAATAGATTAGATGCTATGAAAGGACATCTTACACAAGATGAACAGTTTGCATCTGATTTCTTAGGTAAGAGACTTAGTAATGGAAATATGGCAGATACTAATAATCCTATGCAACGTGAATATGCTAATAGAATGAACAAGTTATTCACAGATTCGCAAGGTAATAGTTTCGATACAGTTCTTGTTAATCCTATTAACGAAGCTAGTAAAGCTGCTATTATATCTAAACTAAGAGTTGATATGGGTCTTACTAGACAAGATGTATCATTCTCTAAAATAGGGGATAAAGAATATATTCGTATTAGTAAAGATGCTTATACTCGTTTAGCTCCTGAAATAAGTGAAGTATTAAAAGTCAATCCTATTGGATTTACTAATGAAGGTGTAGAACCTAAATCATTTACTAGGGCTGATGAAGTCTATCATGGCAATAAATATTATGGTAGTAAAGTCACCGCATTTATGGCTGGCTTTAGAGCACTTGATCGTGGAGAGATAACAACTGCTGGAAGTGATAAAAACTCAATAGCTTATGTATATGAGAAAGCTGCACAAATATCTAATGCTGCGACTGAAAGAGTATCTAAAACCCTTCCTCCTACTTATGTAGACTTAGCAGTATTTGACTTACCGCCTCATGTTGTTGCTTTAGGTCAGGGCTTTGAATCTGAACAACTAAAAGACTATAATGAACGGGTTATGAATATGGTTAGTATTGCTAATCCAGGAAGTATAGTTATTAAGAAACGTAATGAAGAAGGAGTTCTTGAAATTGTTGAAGATAGTAGAGATAGAGATGCTATCATGCAAACTATTCAAGCACAAATTAAGAAGAAGAATATTAATAACGGTTGGTGTAGTTCTGCTTCTACTGGTGAATATGGTATATTCTTAAATATTCCTTATACTGTAAAGACAGGTAAGAATGTTGGTAAGAATCCTGATTCTGATATGGAAGATAGAATACAGAACGCAGTAGCCGGAGACTATATGATTACGGGTGCTGTACTTAATGATGAGATAGAGAGATTTAAATCTTTGCCTGCTGTTAAAGCATGGGACACTCTCAATTCTATTAAGTACAATAACGCTCTTAAAAGAGGTTATCGTTTATCAGATAGTGAATTTGGAGACGGTAGTTATTCAGCTGTTACTGATGGCAACCTGTATCAAATACTCGATGCTAGTGATTCTCCTGTAATTAAAATTACTGAAAGTGAGTTATTTGAACGTATGCTTCAAAACAATCAAGCTAATGCTGTTCTTGCTCCTGTTAAAGAAGATATAGATTTGATTAGTGCTAGAAATGGTTCTATTGCAAATTCCCCCATAGAAGAGCAACAAGTGATTGCTCGTCCGCTTATGCAGAAGGCTATGATAATGGCAGGTGCTACTGGTAATCTAAATGAATTAGATATAGATACTAAGAGACAAGTGTTTCAATTCTTTAATCGAATGTATTCTAGTCTTACAGGTGAAACTCCTAGTCAAGTTATACTTAATCAAATGAATGACTTAATGAAGTAAGCGTATGCCAAACATGTTTGATAATATATCAGTAGAAAAAGCTCCACTAACTAGTGGGGCTAATTCTGTTAATATGGCTAATGATGTTCCTACTGTTACTAAATATAAACCTGATGTTGCTGCACAGGGTGACTTTATGTTTCGTAATCTTACAGGTAAAGAAGTGTTTACTGGTACAGAGGAAGATTATCATTCATTAGCTAAGTATGGTGCTGAACCTAATAGATATCAAAGTAGAGAAGAATTAGAAACTCTACGTGCTAAGAATCAATCAGCTTGGAAACAGGCAGGTAATGCTTTAGGACAAACTATTGGTACTGTTATTGGTGATACTGTTGGAGGTATGGGTATGCTAATAGATTTAGCTACTGCCGGATTATGGGATGATAAACCTTTTAGTAATCCTATTACAAGAGCTGGTGATACTATATCTGATTATGTTCGTGACGATTTATTTCCTATATATCGTGAGAACCCTGATAAAGCATTTGATATGAATGACTTTTCAGGTTGGTTCTTTAGTCAAGTTCCTAGTATTGCTAGTTCTCTATCTTTAATGATTCCTGGCACTCTTTTAACTAAAGGAGTTGGAGCTGTTGGTAAAGGAGTTGCAGCATTAGGACGTAGTAGTTCTAAAGTAAGTCGTGCAATGAATTGGGCAAAGAAGGCTACTAAATTAGATAATGTATATCGTGCTAATAGATTAAAGATATTAGCTAATGACGGTATTACAGCTATTGGTATGCGTTTAGGTGAGAATTATCAAGAAGCTCGTGGTGTTGCAGAACAGATAGAAGGTGAAGCATTGTCTCTATTTACTGGAATGTCTGACGAAGAGTTTCAGAATTGGTTAGATAATAATCCTGATATTGCAAATGAGACTAAAGGTAGAACTAAAGAAGAAGCCGCTCTTATAGTTGCAGATAAGGCAGCTATGCGTAACTTTGGTTATAACGCAGGTAACGTATTCTTTGATTTCATGCAGTTACGTGCTGTTAATAAAGCAATAGGACAAGTCAATCGTGCTATTACTCCACGTATTCGTTATTCACAGAATCAAGCTCTCGATAGAATAGCTTCTACTGGTGTTGAATCTGCTAGTCAAACTTTAGGTCAAGCGGCAAAAGGTACTATTAAAGATTTTGCAGGTAAAATAAATCGCTTTATTAATTCTAGTGAGAATCTACTATTATCTGAATTATCAGAAGGTATTGAAGAAGCAATAAACTACGTAGGTCAAGAAGAAGGTACTTTATACGGTCGTTATTTATTAGGTCAAGCTGAACAATATAATGGTGCTGTATCTATGGATAGAATAGAGAAGTACTTACAGAATCCTCAATTATACAATGCTGCACTTTGGGGAGTTATTGGCGGTATTACTTTTGGTGGTACTATGTCAGCCATTAATAATCGTAAAGGTGGTAATATAGAAGAGAAACAACGTATTGCTGAAATAAATGGTCGTGAACAGGTATTCAATGAGTATGCTCGTCAGATGCAGATTATTGATAATGGTGAAAATCCATATCAAATAGAACGTGATGCTAATGGTAATCCTATTACTTATTTAGATGACGGTACTGTTAGTCAAGACCCAACAGTTGGTACTACTCGTTATAGTAAGGTTAGTCCCGAAGAACAAGAAGATTTACGTGCTGCTGCTAAAGAGAAGTTTACTACTACTCTTACTTTAAATGCTATTCGTTCAGGTAATTATGAACTACTTGAAGATTATATTGAAGACCCTAGACTAAAGAAGAAACTAGTTGATTCAGGTCTTGTAGATGATGCTGAATACGATAGAGATACGCAAGAATTAAAGAAAATTATGCGTACTGTTCTTGATAGATACGTTAATTATTCTACTGCATTACGAAGTGCTAATATTGATGATGCTTTACTAGATGTTGCTATATCAGAGAATATAGTTAATGCACAAGAAGCGGACTTATTAAATAAACGAGTAGAAAGACTTAATACTATTCAATCTCAATTAGAGAATAGCATACCGGCTATTAATGAAGTTCTTGACCCAATGGCTAAGAATCGTATGCAATTAGGTATATTAGAACAGTATCGTAGAGAAGTAATGTCTACTTATAATAGTCTAAAGAATAGTAAAAATCCTTTAGATAGAGCACAAGCTAGTCAATATCTTGATTTATCACGAGTAATCGAATCTAAGGTTACAGACTTACGAAGAGGTTTAAGTCCTATGGAAAGTTTGTTCCTAGATAATGTTCGTAGTGTAGAGAATATTGCATTAGGAATAGAAGGTAGCGAAGAACAGAATAACTTAATCAAGAAACAAATAGAAGAACTTGATGAAAATGATGTGGCTCTGTTTAAACAGGCAGGTAAAGACTTTAGTCTTGGTACTCTTGCTAAACAAGTTCGTAATATTAATTCAGAGTATATGGATAATATGGGACAGATACTTCTTGATGAAATTCGTAGAGATAATTATCGTTCTCGTATTATTACTACTAATGAACAAGCTAAGGAATTTGAAGATACTCGTAAGAAAGAATTAGAAGATACAGCTAAGAATCTAGTTAAGTCAGCAAAGAAGAATCTTAATGACTTTGTTAATATGGCTAATGAAGAAGAGCTTGGTAATCTTGAGAAAGCACTAGATAATGCGTTTACTGATAAAGAAAGTCAGAATACTAGCAATAAGAGTTTATCTAATGCTATTAGTATTTTAACTAATTCAGAGAATGGTAAGAATGAAATAAGTAATCTAAGAGAAGCTATTACTAAGAGAAGAAACAAGTTAGCTATACAAAATGAAGTACAGCAAAGACAGCCGGAGAATCAGCAAGGAAGCTCCTCTATGGGGGAAAGGAGGAGCGAAGCGACGACTCAAGAAGAACCAGAGGTTAAGCCTAAGCCTAGACCTAAACCAAAGACTGCAAAAGAGAAGAAATTAAAGGAAACGTTAGACAAAGTAGTATCTCAATCTAATTCAGGTATTGTAAATAAGTCTAATATAGGTAATCTTGAATTTACGATAGTAAATCCTTTTACAAGTCTTAGCGATGTATCTCGTAAACCAGTTAAAGTTAACGATATTGATATTCGTATTAGTAGATTTGGAAATGTAAGTATTGACGGATTAGATGCTAAAGGCAATATAATTGCCGATGTTAGTATTGAAGAACTTAATGCAGCTATTGCTATTGGAGATATTACTGTTGTAGATACTTCTAAGAAAGAAGATACTAGAACTGATGATACAGTTCTTGAATCAGCTATATCTGATAATGATTTAGAAGGTCAGCGTCAACGTATAGAAGAAATTAATCTTATCATAGACTTGTATAATCAGATACAAGGCAATGAAGTAGAAGGTAAAACTTTTACTAGTCTTAATGATATGATGATATATTTACAACAACTTAATCCTAGAGCTATTAATCTGTATAATGATATTAAAGTTTTAGCTAATCGTCAAATAGTAAACGGTAAGATAGTTAACGTTGATACAGAAGTTAAGACACCTTCTGATATTATACAGTCTGCAAGTAAGACATTAGAAAATGCTATTGCAGAAGATAAACAACGAGCTAAAGATAATGGTTATTTCTTTAATCTAGTTAATCTTAATGATAATAAAGTTTACTCTCGTATTGGTCAACTTAAATCTAATGATACAGTAAGTGTAGAATTAGACGAAGACAATAACCTTATCGTTAAATCTCGTGGAATTAAGATAGGTGAGTTTCCTAAAATTAATTATAATAATGGGAACGTTGAAGTTATAAATCAAGGTTGGAGATACACTGTTAGAAATGGTAGTATAGATTTTATAACACAACTCCAATCTATTATTAGTAGTGAAGATGAAAGTGCTAAAGAGTTTGTACGATTACTTAATAATATACGTCGTTTGTATCGTGTTCGTAATAACCCTGAAGTTGAAGGAACATTCGGACATCAGCTTAATGCTTTACAAGAGAATGAGAACTGGAAGAATCTAACTAGTTTATTCGGTGATACTCAAACTAATCTATTAGATAGGATTAGACATCTTAATAGTATTATATTCTTTAATAATGCTCTCAATGTTAATCAGTCTGATTTTAGTACCATTGTTAATGATTCGTTAACTAATTGGATGAATAAACTCAAGAAGTCTTATACGGACATTAATAACTTAAAGTCCTCTATTAGTAAAACTAAGTCTAAAAAGAAACGTCTAGTTGTTGGACGTACAAGTTCAGGTAGTGTTATTTATGCTAAAGATAAACAAGGTAATCCTATATATCGTAAGTTTGGAGATGTTACTACTAGTGAAGCAACTGATGGTTATCGTTTAGTAGTAGGAGTTGACGGTGGAGTAGCTGATATTAAAACCAATAGTATTATTGCAGCTAGTCGTATTCCTAGAAATGTAGTAGGTATGACTATTAAAGATTCAGAAGGAAGACTTATTGCAGTTCCTAGTCGTGAGAATACTATGAGTAATAGTGAAACCGGTGCTACTGAATATACTAAAAGGTTTAATGAAGGATTAGATAAACTACTTCATTCTTTATTAGATGCTACTTTACAAGGCAATGAAAATCTTCATACTCAACTATTAGAAGAAGTATCTAAATATATAGGTAAACAGAAAGTACTGTATGGTTATGAAGTAAGAGGTCATGCTTTAATACCTATAAATAGAGTTGCGCCAACTATTTATTTTAATCTTAAAGATAGAAATGTAGCTTTCTCTATTCCTGGTGAACTTAAACCTAGAAGACTTATGGCTCGTATGCCTAATGGTTTTGTTCCTACTAATAATCATGGTAACTTTAGTAAAATGTTACAAGAAGTATATGCTTTACTTACTCGTAATGTTGTTAATTCAGCTATTCGTGGTGAATCTAGTTTATTTAGAGTAGTAGACGGTAAGTTACAAGCTAAGATACCTAATATACTTCAAGACGAATGGTTTGATACTGGTTATAGTAGTTATGAAGAATTTGTAGCTAAGGACGGAGTATTGGTTACTGATTTAGGAAGTGTTATTGATAGTAAAGGTAATATTGTTAGTAACTTTAATTATGTTGGTGATGTTTATAATAGGACTATCACTCTTATGAATCCTAGTCGCAATGCTAATCGTACTGACGCGGCTAACGCCGCTACTTCCCCCATAAAGGAACAGCAAACTGTGTCTCCCGTAGTTGTACCTGACCCACTTGCTAGTCAAGACAGTACTCCTCAAATAGGTACTCTTATGGAAGTTGCACAAGCTAATACTGATAATCCTAATCTACTATCTGTTATATCTGCATTAGAAAGTGCTGGTATTAAACTTAATCCTGATATTGAAATAGTAGGTGATGAAGGTAGATTTGCAGGAATAGTCGCTGGTGGTAATACTATTACTCTTAGTAATCGTTTTAATAGTCTTGCTCCTGAACGTAGAGTTCTTACTCTTATACATGAAGGTGTACATTATCTACTTAATGATGAACGTGCTAATATAGAACAATCATTCGGAGACTTATACGATAAGTTTGCTAACTTTATTAATCAAGATTCTCGTCTAGTAGATGAGTATGGAGATTTCTTAAATAGTAGTAAACCTAGAGTTGTTGCTATTGAAGAGTTTGTAGTCGAAGCTATTACTAATCGTACATTTGCTAGATTACTAGCTAGAATTAAGTATGATTCTAATCCTACTACTGAATCAAATAACCTGTTTACTAAAATAGTAGATGCTTTAGTAGAATTAATAGGTAAGATAGGACAAATAGATAATACATTGCTTGGAGAAGTTCGTAATCGTTTATCTACTATTGGATTAGAAACTAGTGATACAACTAGTACTTCTACTATTACTCATGATGATACTTTTGATAGAACAGAAGAAGATGCTAGTGTTCCTACTGATGATGTGTTTGATATTCCTGATATAGACTTAGATTTAGATAGTAGTATAAGTGATAACTACCGTCAAGTCGATAATTTCGATAGTCTGATTGAGGAATTGAATAATCGACAAAAGGCTATTGTGACGCATTTGTTTGACACTGGTGAGCTTAGTTTTGTATGTAGTTAAGTAAGATAAGCCTAGAGACGAAAGTCCGGCAGAGAGCCTTAGAATGAGCCATTTTAAGCACATCTGCCGGACTTTTATATTTTCCTTATCTTACTATCACGACAGCATATAAAATGCGAAATTCGGCAGGAATTTGCGGTCTACGGGCATCCGTTTGCCTTCGTAACGTGTGGTTTTCGTCCGTCTAATGAATCTATTTGATAGTATTGATAATAATGCTATCTTTGGTAATGTTAGTAATAACTTAATTAATAATATAAAGTGTATGAGTTGTATTCCTAGTAACCCTAAATTAGATAAGCTATTACCGCTTACTAATAATGATGTTAGAAAATCTACTGAATACCTTGCTACTATCGAAGACAATAGTTTTCGTGATTGGTATAAAGAAAAGACTGGTAGAGATTTTAATGATGAGAATATTGATACTAATACTGTTAATGCTATAATAGCATATAATAACAGAGAGACTATCAATACTAAAGATTATGTTCAGAACGTTCGTACTTCACGGACTGGTGTATTTGGTAATGACATAGCGAAAGAAGACCACGCTATTAATATTCTTGCTACTATTTATTTAAAGAGTCAAGGAAGTATTCGTAAAGCTCTTGCTAATAAAAAACGTAAGGGTGAAAACGAAGTAATAAAGGATAAAGCCGGTAATGATTTAAGTCCTCAAGCCGCTATAAAGCTGACTATGATTACTTATCTTAATAGACATCTGAAAGAGAATGATAAAAAACTTACTCAAGAACAAAAGGCTTATGTAGGTACTATTATTCGTAATCTTTACGATGGCGGTAATTATAATCGTAATGAGTTATTTGATATAGTAATTAACTCACCGGAAGTAGTTAGTCTTAGCAAAGAGTTTGGTATAGATACTAATGAAGATTTTGAATCTAATGATGATGTTAAAGAAGATAGTGAACAAAACTCTCGTCAAGATGACCAAGAAACTATTGCTGCTCTTCGTGCTGATTGGTATGAAATATCTGACCAACGAAAAGATATAGATAAAAATGTTAGCAAAGAAGTAAAAGAATGGTTTGCTCGTTTACCTAAAACAAATAGTAATAGTTTTATAAATGAACAGCCTGATACTTCTAATAATACTTATTCAGGCATGGCTGAAAGTGCAGGTTTTGATAGTTCTTTCAAAGCTATTAATAACTATGGTAATTTCTCTAGTGTTGAAGCTATGGTAGAAAGCTTTCATACTATTGCTTCACGTTTTAAAGAAGTGTCTCATTTAGAATATGCAGCTCGTTTATTAGAAGACGAAGCTAATGTTCAGATAAGAAATAAGATATATACTCAATTAAAACAGTCTATTTGGGAACGTAATGAAGTAGTATATAGCCAAGACGGTTCTAGTGTAGTTACTAAGAATCGTAATACTTTCCCTAAACTTAATCTGCAAAATAAGATACTCAATAGTTTTGATTCACTTATTCACAATCCTTCTATTATGGCTAATGATATTGCCGTATTAGACGAACTTAAAAACAGATTATCTACACTAAAAAATTCTAACATAAATGAAATCCAAGAAATTACGGAGCAAATTGCTGCAATTTTTAATAAGTATAACTTCGGCATCAATAGACAGGGTGTTGTTAACTACGTTCGTAACTTCGGTGATAACCAACTTTCTAATATCTCTTCTATTGTCGATGATTTGTTAGAGTTTAATAAAGTAGTAGGTAAGGCGACTAATCTATTAAAGATAGATAATGAAGCACAACGTATCTATTATGCAGGTGAATATGCTAAAACTAAAGAGAATGAAGAATATGTGGTAGTTCCTTTTGATAAATCTCAACTACAATACAAAGGTGGTTATGCTAATAATATAGCCAATCGTATATCTAATAGATTTAAAGATTATCAGATAGTAGATTCTGAATTTAATAGTATTAATGCAGAGAACAATCTAGTTAGTGATATTCTAAAAAACAACTATATAAGTAAGTTCTTTGAAAGAATTAACGATAATCGTTATAATGATAATCCTGTTAGTAATAC